>Ga0209949_1001148_pt1 | contig 13139 bp, 8 predicted proteins | sample SalPonC_black_MG_FD_185711 | JGI IMG/M metagenome (GOLD analysis project Ga0209949, IMG submission 185711) | Salt pond soil microbial communities from South San Francisco under conditions of wetland restoration - Salt Pond MetaG... | ecosystem: Environmental > Aquatic > Marine > Intertidal zone >... | reverse complement strand
GACCAAATTTCTGTTATCAAAAATGGGGAAATCGTTTTCGATCGTGGGCTCAATGAGGTCAGGGAAAAACTCGTCTTCAAAAAGATAAAGACGGAGGAGAGTGTGGATTATATTTACGGAGAAGAGATTCTCGGAGGCGTTCAGGCCATATGCAGAGCTGAAAGCGTAGATGAGGAAACAACCGGGGAACTTGACCTGGAGCTTCTGTTCAACGCCATCATCGAACGAACCCATGCAATTCAAAAAGAATTTAAAACAGCGGCCGTATGAAAACACTACCTATGACATCCGGATTTTCGTTTCACCGATTTTTGCAGGTCACCAGGCGTACGCTGCAAATTAAGAGACGAACCTACACTCTCGGTTACAGTGGTACATTTATAGGCTTATATGCCCTCTGGCTGCTCGCCATGCTATTTAGGGTTGGTCCTGCAGAAGCAGAAACGTCCGCCATGATTCTCGGCATTGGAATATTGATCTATCATGTTGCCGGCCTTGTGCTCACCGCTACGACATTTAGTGAACTACAATCCCCGGATTCTGCATCACAGCTTCTCACACTCCCGGCTACAACATCTGAGAAACTATTTTCCTCGTGGTTCATCTCATTTATTCTGTATACACTCACAACCTTGGTAGTGCTTGCCGCGCTATTGCTGCTGATGTTTATAACTTCAGGGCTTTTTTTTGGTGAATCTTTCAAATTCGCATTTGGGATAACAGCTCTTGAACCTATTTCGAATATACTTACCTACATGCTTTATAACAGTATATTTCTGCTTGGAGCTGTCTTCTTTCGGGGGAATAACTTTCTTAAAACTGCTTTTTCCATACTATTATTCTTCCTTTTAATAGGAATTCAAAGCATCATTTTTATCAATTTAGTATCCCCCGATTCAATACAAACATTTTCGCGCTTTCCATTTGGGCTACAGGGTGAACTTGGAAGACTTTTATTACAGTTGATCTACACCTTGCCTCTCACAGCTCTTTTCCTGGTATTCAGTTTCTTCCGGCTCAAAAACAGACAGGTGGTGTGATGGAGTTTTCAGAAAACAAACCCATTTATCTTCAAATCGTTGACCATTTTTGCAACCGGATTCTGAATGAAAAATGGACGCCGGATGAACGAATTCCATCTGTAAGAGACATTGCGGTCACGCTCGAAGTGAATCCCAATACGGCCATCAGGGCATATCATATGCTTCAGGAAAAAGACATCCTGTTTAACAAGCGCGGTGTCGGGTACTTCGTTGCCGATGATGCCTATGATAAAGTGGTAGAGTTCAAGCGAGAGGAGTTCATCAAACACAAGCTGCCCGGACTATTCAAGGATATGAAACAGCTTGGATTTACCTGCACCGAGCTGGAAGAGCTGTATGAAAAACATCACGGCGGGATATAAATAAAATCAATCCCATTTAATGAACCACATATTAGTGATGCGCAGTGAAGGGGTATCTGATCTACTATTGACCTCTATTATCAACCCCTCGATTTAATTTACTCACGTTGATTGATCGTGTCGCCTTGGGACCCACATTAGTGTCATCTCTCATACCCGGGGTTTAAACCCCGGGCTACTGATCTGTCGCACCTATGGTGCTTTGACATGTGCCGGTTAAATTATATGCATGTTCCCAAATTCACGATTTTCTTATTCCCTAATCCCCCCAATTAACTAATTAACAAATAAACCAATAACCCAACTACGGCGCACGGTTCGGATAGTCGGTTATAATCCCATCTACGCCCATCTCGAGAAGACGGATCATTTCAGCTCTTTCGTTAACAGTCCATGGAATCAGATCCATTCCGAGGCGATCCGTTTTATCAACCAGTACTTCCGTAACAAGCTGGTAATTGGGGCTCCAGATATCGGGTGTAAATCCAAGAAGTTCAGTCATTCGCTCAACTGACTGAGCCTCATCATACACCAGCATGGCAAGCGGCACGGCAGGATCAAGAGCTTTCATCGCTATCAGTGTTGAGGGATCAAATGATTGAAAGATGACGCGATCTAATATATCCAGATCCACAAGCTGATCGTAAAGCAGCCGGGCAAATTCATCGGGCAGCGGACTGTAAACACCATACCATTCAGGCTGACTTTTCGTCTCGATATTGTACCTGACAGGTTCCAGTTGTTGTTCCTTAACAAATGTTTCCACTGCAATGAGAGCTTCCGACAGAAGTGGCTTTGTGACGTCTAACGGCTGTTGATTCGGGAAATTAGCATTGCCTCGTCTGCCCACATCATAGGTCTGTGTCTCTTCGTAGGACATTTCGTAAATATTCAGGCTCCTCTCCTCCTCTTCAGTTACAGGAGTGCCGCTGGCTTTCGTTGCGATAATATGATTGAACCACGGCTCGTGGGATACAATAACTCGGCCGTCACCTGTAATCACAACATCCATCTCTACCGTGTCAACACCTTCTTCTACGGCACGCAAAAAACCGGGGATCGTGTTTTCGGGAAGCAGACCTCGTGCCCCCCTGTGTCCCTGCAAGTCGTAATCACCATCGTAGTGGGTATCAGACTCGGATTCTGAGCAGGCAAACGCGAATAAACATGTCAGACAAATGAGCGTAAAAATTTTCATGCTTTTAACTTTTTCGGAATGTAGTAAAATCAATGGTAAATTCTCGCGGTATCCGCTCAATATTTACAAATTTAACATAATCAAACAGATGAGAATCATCCTCTCCATTGTTCTACTATGCCTGTTCCTGGTTGATGTGAGCCACGCACAGTACCAGAATTCAGAGATTACAACCTTTGTACTTGTCCGGCACGCCGAAAAAGTTGATGACAGCAGTGATCCCGATTTGTCTCCTGAAGGGTACAAAAGGGCGGATCAGCTGGCACGCATGTTTGAAATGATAAAAATAGATGCCGTATATTCGACGAATCGGGTGCGCACAACTGAGACCGTACGTAAGCTGGCAGAAAGCAATGCTCTTGAGATTAAATCATATGATGCCCAGACTCCTGAAGAGACTGCTATCCAATGGATTGAAGAGTACCGGGGCGATGTTGTTTTCATATCTGGACATTCAAATACAACACCTGCATTCGCCAACGCCCTGCTCGGCAAAACCCATTTCGATAGCTCATTCGACGAATCCGACTACGGAAATCTTCTGATCATTACAGTCACTGACACAGGAACGTCTCGCCTTCTGCACCTGAGATACTGATTGAACGTTTGATTTTAATTTCAGCGACCTGCAAGACCGCAACCGAAGGGAGCTGCTGGCAGAGTCGCTACCTGACCAACACACTGCCCGCTTCCGTTTTAGACCTTGCCCCGCAATCGTAACACGAAACTCTGCGAGGTCCTGGCGGACTCTTGCAGGTTTCTGGGATTCGCTTCGGATTTCATGAGATCTCGCAATTCTCATTGGAAAGTTTTCCATAAAGTAGTTTAATTACTTCAACAGCCGTTTTTTCCTTAAAGTTAACAGCTGGGTAAAAATTTCAAGAGAAATAAATTTAAGAAAGAGAGAGATTATGGAACCACTTGAGGAGATGAACTACTACCATATTTACAATCGTGGAGCAGGAAAAGCTTCAATCTTTTTCAATGAACATGATTACGACCGTTTCGTTGAAAAATACTTCTATTACCTATATGTAGCAGCCGAAACATATGCGTGGTGTTTACTCAACAATCACTTTCACTTACTGATCCGCGTCAGATCTGTTGAAGAGCAGTATTTCACCTTTAAAAAGATGAAATCAGGTTTTCCAAAAAATTCATTTTATGGTGATCAATATAATTCCCCAAAACCGTACTCTGTTTCTAAACAGTTTAGTCACTTATTTAATAGTTATACAAAAACCCTCAATTTGAAAACCAATCGAAGTGGTACGTTGATTGAGGGGAGTTTCAAGAGAAAGAAAATAATGGATGAAAATCATCTTCTACATATCATTTGCTATATCCACAGAAACCCTATTCACCATAAGATAACATCAAACTATTCAGACTATCCCTATTCATCCTATAAACATATGCTTTCAGATGATCATCTTTTTATCGATACCAAATCTATTATAGATCGGTTTGGAGGGATCAACAATTTTATTTCGTCTCATAACGAATATAAACAGGTGCTGGGCGAAGATTTCTATTTAGAATAAAATCTCGAATTGAATAAGAAAACGAAACTCTGCCAGGTCCTGGCGGACTCTTGCAGGTTTCAGCGACCTGCAAGACCGCGACCGCAGAGAGCTGCTGGCAGAGTCGCTACCTGGCCAACACACTGCCCGCTTCCGTTTTAGACTCAACCCGGCAATCTCAACACGAAACTCTGCCAGGTTCTGGCGGACTCTTGCAGGTTTCAGCGACCTGCAAGACCGCAACCGAAGGGAGCTACCGGCAGAGTCGCTACCTAACCAGCACACTGCCCGCTTCCGTTTTAGACTCAGCCCATCAATCACACACGAAACTCTGCCAGGTCCTGGCGGACTCTTGCAGGTTTCTGTCTTACTTATTTACTGTCTGATGAATCACCCGGTTTGCCGGCGTTTTGAAAATCATCAATACTATTGGCCACCCACTGATAGCGATCCTGGGAGATCCCGACAACAATGGCCGGAACAACAAACAGTGTCAGGATTGTGGCAAATGTAAGGCCGCCAATCACCGACCGTGCAAGAGGGCTCCAGGTTTCGGCACCGGCACCGATCTCAAGCGCAAGAGGAATCATGGAAAATATTGTGGTAAGTGCCGTAAGCAGAATTGGCCGCATTCTTCGCTTACAAGCCTGCAGGAACGTCACCAGGTAAGCACGATCCGTGCTCGCTGCTTTACCCGTATAGAAATGGATGTAGTCCACTAATACAATTCCATTGTTCACCACAATACCCACCAATATTACAATTCCTATATAGGCAGGTACACTCAGCGGTGTCCCCGTCATAAAGAGGAAAACAAGCGACCCGAAAAATGCCAGCGGAACGGTCATCATAATAATGAACGGGTCTTTGAGATTTTCAAACAGCGACCCCATTACCATATAAGTTAAAAGCAGGGAGAACAAAAATGCATAAAACAGCTCCTGCTGGCTATCGTCTATACTTCGTGTTGAACCGGTAAAATCGTATCGAAATCCATCAGGCAGAACAATATCATTTGTGAGTATCTCCTGAACCCTCTGCCGGTATTCATTTACATCCCCTCTCACATTCACCGTCAGATCGATGTAAACCTCGCGGTCTCGTCTCGATATTCGGCTAAGCCCCTGGTGGAGCTGGAAATCTCCCACTGCCAGAATGGGTATTCGAACATCATCGGTCTGGAGTACTTCAAGGGCAAATAGATCATCCCTGTTTTGAAATCTATCACGATCGTTACGTACCTGTATCGGAATTTCGCGTCCGTCTTCACGGAAAAATCCTGCACGTGTTCCGCGGGACTGCGTTCCAAATGCGTTTGCAACTTCACCAGCGGATGCCCCGATTCTGTTAATACGCTGCCGATCCAGTACATAGTGAAGTTCAGGTGATGGTCTGTTTCTGTTTGTAGAAACCGACATCACGTTGGGATCTTCTGTCAGCCGATCCTCAATACGGATTGAATATTCCTGGAGCGTTTCTACATCCGGACCAATCAGCGTCAGCCGTATGCCTGATTGATTCCAGCCGCGTCCTGTCGGTATTCCCCCCGCCCCGCTTTCTTGAATATCGAGATCGACATCAGGGGTTTCCAGCATCTGCTGAGTTAGATCCACCATGTCCTGCGTCGTGCGTGTACGAACCGATTGATCCGTCAGGAGTACTTTTAATTCACCTAAATTGGTTTCACGGCTCCATCGCTGGCGGCCTATACTCGTAATTACCGTGCGAACCTCCTCCATTTCCAGAAGACGGTCGGTGTAGTCTCTTAGCGTAGTTGCCGTATCGTAGAGTTCGTTACCGGCCGGGAAGGTCGCCCTAACCGTATATTCGCCACTATCATTTTCAGGGAAAAACTCGGCAGGAATGGTTGTAAAGAAGTAAATAGACCCGCCAATCACTGCTGCTACAAATATGATAATCACATACTTACGGTCAAGTATCCATATCAGAATTTTACCATAATTCTGCTCCATAGCCCGAATGCCCTTGAAGATAAAGCTCTTCTTATTGAACTCTTCACGCTTCAGAATAAGCGATGCCAACACGGGTATCAGTACAATGGATGCGATAAAGGAACTGGCAATGGCGATTGAAATGGTTAGTGCAAGATCACGGGTTACGCTTCCTACTGGTCCGCTTACCGCCAAAATGGGCACAAAAACAGCAAGCGTGGTAAGAGTTGACCCAAGCAGTGCGCCTGTCACCTCATTGGTACCGTCCAGCGCTGCTTTCATTCGGCTTTGACCACTTTCAAGCTTATTGGCGATACTTTCAGACACTACAATTGAGTTATCGACCAGCAACCCTATAGCCAGCGCCAGACCGGTTATCGATATAATATTTAAGCTGATATCAAGAAAATACATGGCCGCAAACGTAGCTGTAAGTGACACAGGGATACTCATTGCCACCACAAACGCGATTCGCCAGCCCCCCATAAACAGCAGCAGAATAAGGATGACCACAACAAGGGCAATCAGGGCTGACTGTGCAAGGTTCGACACAGAATCCTCAATAAATTTACCGGAGTTACTCAGAACCTGAATGTCTACTCCGGCGGGTAGATTTGCTTTAAACTCTTCAACCTGGGCAATAACCTGCTGCGCTACGTCGAGTGTATTGGCATCTGATTGTTTTTGAATCTCGATCTGGACGCTATTATTGCCATTTACTTCTTCCAGTGATTCTACATCTGCATACGTATTCTCAACTTCAGCAACATCCGATACACGCAGCGGAATACCGTTTTCATTCGTCTTGATGATCGTTGAACTGATTTCTTCCATTGATTCATACATCGCCTCGGCCCGGATGCTGTAGCTCACGCGATCCGTCACAAGGCTGCCTATCGGCTGATTCACATTGTTGCTGCGAATCGCATTTACCACCTCGTTGGGAAGCACCCGGTTCCGGGCAAGTGCATCCGGGTCGAGCGTCACAAAAAAGTTGCGTTCAAGACCGCCTTCAGTATCGGCCGCAGCCACCCCTTCAATCCGCTCCAGACGAGGTTCCACAAAATCGATCGAGAGCTGACGGAGTTCATCAAGCCCCATCGACTGAGACTCGATGCTCAGTTCCATAATAGGATCGTCATTTGGATCAAACTGAAATACAACCGGTTCATTTGCTTCAGCAGGCAAGTCCGGCCTGATGCGGTCCATCGCCTCACGAATCTTCATCTCAGACTGCTGGATATCACTGTTGGGATCCATCCGTAAAATGATAAATGCACCTCCCTGACGCACATTCGACTCCAGGGATTCAATTCCTTCCACACCCATAATGGCCCCTTCTATCGGCTCAACCAGCAGCCGTGACACATCCTCCGGCGCGACGTTGGAATAGTTCGCCGACACTGCCAGCACCGGAATATTAAATGTAGGCATGAGCGTCACTTTGAGATTGTTCAGCGCAAACAGGCCAAATCCAATAACAATCAATGACATCATAAATACAGTTACAGGACGCTTCAGAATGCGTTCGGTAATGGTGATTTTTTTCATAGCGTTGAGAATTTACGAGTCTTGGTTGTTAAGCGGATCCTCTTTATGAACAGCATTAAAGCCGGCTTTTTCTACCCAGCTGTTCACGATATTATACATACATGGCACCGCAAAAAGCATCAGGAATGTACTCATCGTAAGTCCGCCAATCACGGTTCTGGCCATCGGGCTCCATGTTTCGGCCCCGGATCCGAGCTGAAGTGCCAGCGGAACCATTGCAAGAATAGTTGTAAGCGCCGTCATTAAAATTGGGCGCAGACGACGTGTGGCTCCTTCAGCAATAGCGTTCATCCGTTTCTTACCCCGAGCCTGAAGGATTTTGATATAGTCGATCATCACAATCCCATTATTTACCACAATCCCGGTCAGAAGAACAAGGCCAACCATTGCGGTGACGCTGATTGGGGTTGATGTAATCCATAGCATCAGTAAAACGCCGGTGAGAGCGAGTGGAATCGTTACAATAATAATCAGAGGTTCTACAAGGCTTTCAAATTGTGAGGCCATCACCATATACGTTAAAATACCTGCGATCAGAAATGCGAGCAGCAGATATTGGAATGACTCCGCCTGGTCTTCGGCCGATCCCGCAACTTCGTAACGATATCCTTCAGGCCAGTTTACCTGGTTGAGGACCGAGCGTGCACGTTCTGTGGCTGTTTGCAGATCCAGCCCGGCCAGGTCCGCTTCAATTTCGAGCATCCGCTCCTGGTTGATCCGAAGAATGCTTGACGGTCCTGTAAATCGCTCAATGCGTGCCAGGTTATCAAGCGGCATCCATGTACCAGCAGCCGTCTGAATTTGAATCTCATCGAGTTTGTCTGATGCCGACCTGTCGCGCGCGCTAAGCTGAACCAGAACTTCAAACTCAACACCTTCGTCCACAAATGTGGTTGCTACATCTCCCCTCACAGCATTACTTACGGCAGTTGCAACCTGGGATGTATTCAGTCCAACACGTGAAATTCGCTCACGATCCATCTCAATCCGTAACTCAGGACGCCCCTGGTCTGCGCTGCTGAATACACTTGCTATACCTTCCGTTTCACGAAGGCCATCCAGAACAAAGGAAGCCAGTTCCTGTCTCACTTCCGGGTCGTATCCGTATATTTGTACGATAAGTCCTGTTTCGCCGTCGGGACTCAGCGGATCTTCTCGAAGTTCTTTAATATTAGCCCCCGGAATACGCTGCATTGATTCGAGCAGTGATGCGGTGATCTCAAATTGATCCCGGTCTCGCTCATCAATAGGCACCAGCTCAATCCGAACCACGCCCTGGTTTCCGCCGGGGTTATCGGCTCCTTCAATTCCGGTTTTGTCACCATAGTCTGATACAATCAGCCGTGCCTCGGGGACTTCATCCCGAATGATATCCTCCATCTGCCCAATGGTACGCTCCAGCTCAAAGAGGTTCACACCCGGCTCGCGCTGGGCTTCCAGAACAATATTATTTTCATCCACCTCAGGGAAAAACTCTCCGCCAAGCAACAGGTAAATTGGCAGTGAAGAAAGAAGAAGAACAAATGAGGCGATCACAACGAGGCCACTGCGATTCAGCGCTTTGTTTACAGCATTATTATATGACCGCTCGAGACGATCGAGCTGGCGCGTGAGAAACGGCCCCACACGATTTGTAAATATACCTGAGCTACTTCTTGTAATCAGTCCATACAGAAAAATGATTGGGTAAAGCGGAATCACAACTAAATAGACAGGAAGTGAAAGAAACAGATTTCGGACAGATCGCTTTCTGTAGTCTCCCAGTTTTTCAAACACTGATCGGTCATCCTCTCCTTCAATCTCTTTTTGAAACAGCTTGGAGCTCAGCACGGGAATGATGGTAAGCGCAACCAATACCGACACGATCAGTGCAAAAGAGATTGTAAGCGCAAGATCCCTGAACAACAAGCCGGCTATGCCCGGTACAAATAGAACGGGTAAAAATACAACCAGTGTGGTAAGTGTACTCACAACCACTGGCGTGGCTACCTCTTGTGCTCCTTTTACAGATGAGGTTCGGCCATCTTCTCCATCTTCTTTGAACCTGAAAATATTCTCTAAAACCACAACGGCGTTATCCACTACAAGACCAACGGCCAGCGTGAGCCCCGACAGGGAAATAATATTAAGGCTCACATCAGCCCAGCTCATAATGCTGAACGTTGTGATAATGGATACCGGGATAGAGATGGCGACAATAAACGAAGAGCGGCCGCTTCTTAAAAACAGCAGCAACATCAGCATCACAAGAATAATGGCCTGTATTGCTGTAAGAATAAGATTGTTGATCGACATCTCAATGAAATCGGCCCTGTTGGTCAGTACATCGAGTTCCACGCCGGCCGGCAAAATTGAGCGCAACTCATCCAGTGATGCAGTTACGCCATTGGCAGCTGAAACAATGTTGCTATCGCTCTGCTTATAGACGTTTATTATAACGCCGTCATTACCCTGTACGCGAACGTTTCCAATTGGCTGGGCAATACCATCCTCGACCGTTGCAATATCTTTCAAATACACCGGGTTTCCATCCTTTACGGCCGCAATACTGTTGCGGATTTCCTCAACATTTGTAAACTCGCCAATGGTTCTGAGCGAGTAGGATGTTTCGCCCTCGGAGAGCTCACCGGCCGGCACCTGGACGTTCTCCTGACGCAGGCGGTTTGCCACCTCGGCAATATCAACATCAAAAAGTCGCATCTGGGCGTTACTGAGCTGCACATTAATCTGCCGGCTGAGGCCACCCGCCGTTGCGGCCGACGCCACACCAGGAATCCGTTCAAGACGCTGCTCCAGCTGCTGAGTTGCAAAGGTGCGCAGCTCCCGTGGGCTCCGTGTATCGGACGTAAGCGTCAGAACCACAATCGGTTCATCGTTGGGGTCATAGGAAAAGACTATCGGCTGTTCTGCATCCTGGGGCAGGCTGCGCCGGATCTGGTCAAGGCGTTTCCGAACCTCTGTTTCTGCAAAAAAGAGATCGGTCCCCCAACTGAAGTTCAGACGCACTACAGAGGCGCCCTGGCTGGAGTTAGATCGAACGCGTTCAATACCGGAAATACTACCCACAGACTCTTCAATAGGGCGCGTGATCAGCGTTTCCATATCTTCCGGGGCCACGCCTTCATAAGTCGAGTAAACCGTAATTGTTGGAAACGATACGTCAGGGTAGAGATTCAGACGGAGATCCGTAAGGCCAAACAGTCCGAACCCGATCAGAATCAGGCTGACCATTAATGCGGTAACCGGCCGATCGACAGCTATTTTTGAAAGATTCTTCATGTGATTAGTTGTTGCCGTTTGATTGGGCGCCTGAACGGTTACCCCTTCCTTGTCCTGAGCCTCTTGCCGTACTGTCACTTCTGCCCGAAGGCGAATCTTCTGAAACTGACCCGTCTGCAGGTTCCATCACATCAATAGTTCCGCCTCGCTCCTCTGCCGGGGTTTCCTGCCCGGCAATGCGGATACGGGACCCATCCCGAAGACCGGACTGACCCGTAACGATAATTCTTTGTCCTTCTGCGAGACCTTCAAGGATCTCAACCCGTTCCCCCTGCTCGAGGCCAAGCGTCAGGTTTTGCCGAACGGCAACCGTATCACCCTGGGCTACATATACGGAATAGTTTCTTCGAAGCTCAACGGTATTTGTCTCCGGCTCGATGTATGTCTCAACATTTTCAATCATCGATGCGCGGGGAATCACAACTGTATTGTCTCGTGTTTCAAGAGTTATCCGTGACTCTGCAAGTACGCCGGGCCTAACCATTGGCGTAACTTCAACCAGGCTAACCACTACTTCACCCAGGCCTGTTTCGGTATTCAGCTGCGGACTAATTCTTGAAATAACTCCCCTTGCGATAGATTGCCGGCTGTTGCTCAATTGCAGGTCAACTGGAAGTCCCACACTCACAGCATTCCAGTCGTTCATTGGCATAAACAGGCGCGTTTCATATCCCACAAGGTTTGCGATGGTGAACGCCACGGTGCCGGTAGTGGCAATGTCGCCTTCATCTATTTCACGACTCAGAATAACACCGTTCACCGGGCTTCGGAGTACCGTATTTTCAAGATCTTCTCGCGTGTTTGTAAGTGATGCCTCGGAAGCCTCCAGCTGTGCCTGAGCTGTATTGTAGGTGGCTCTAGCCTGATCAAATTCGAGATTACTGATGGCCCCGGACTCAAAGAGCTGCTCCTGGCGTTTGAACTGTATACTGTCCCGGACAAACGCAACACGACTTTGCCGGTACTGCGCCTGTGCCTGCTCATAGGCATCACGAAAGGGAAGCTCATAAATTTTTGCCAGCCGGTCGCCTGTACGTACGGAATCTCCGAGATCTGCATAAATTTCTGTGACGCGATTACTAACCTGGGGATTGAGGTCCACTACGGCCTGAGACTGTATGGTACCGAAAGATCGTATTTGATCAGCAATAGATGACTGCCGGACCTCAAGAACTTCCACACTGGTAGCCTGTCCTCCCCTCTGGCCAAATCCACGACTTCCCGATTCTTCCTCGCTGTCGAAGCCGCACCCGGTAATTAATATTGTCAGGATGAATGCCGTTACGCTTAATGATGCAATTTTTTTCAATGTATTATGTAGTGCGTTAGTATGTAGTGCGATTAGTTATTCTGCACAAATTAGGGACTTCTACTGACCGATGAACGCCTTGTTACATCATTTAATTTCAGGTTACCCCATTTTGCAGAATTTTTATAAGCTTTTACAAGTACACCTACCCCTTCACAAAACTATAATACCCAGAAATTCTGATTACTTTTTGAAGTGAACAATAAAGGCAATTTGTAAAGTCTGATTTCAGGATAAATTGAAGTTTTTACAAAGCTCTTAAATGCTGAATTTTCTGCTCTCTTTACTTAACACCAGACAGATTTGCCTCGCAACCCTGCTATTTTCCGACTTACTATCTTTAAACGAGTTGATTTGGATGATGAAATCTTCACTCAAGGATTTCAATATTGATCCATCAAACATAATCCAAGTTCAATTCTTATGCCTCATATCACTAGTGTCCGGTTAAAAGGAAAGTATTTCCTCGTAAGTCATTGTATAACAATGAAATATATGGTTTTATATTTTTACAGATTTGAATTCAAAACTACATATTTACAATCGCAAACTGCTCTGAGGATGTGTATTCATTGATAATGTTTTCATGGGCCTGCTAATTTACTCACGATCATGAATATTTGTAATATGATAAAAACTAAGCATATGACGTTTAAACAGCTATTTTATGATAATTCACTCATGGAATTTATCCCTTCATTCTCTAAATCATTGGGAATCAACGATTTTAAACCGGACACTAGTGGCCTCATATCTAATCTAACGTCTCAAATCTCAATCCGATATCTCACCACCTGCTCTGCTCCAGTTTTCTCATCTTTCTCAATCTGGTAAAAATAATTGTTACGAACGACCTGTTTGTTATTCACACTAATATTCGGCTCTGAATATCTGTTTCCATCCAACCTGAACCTGGCGATTA
>Ga0209949_1001147_pt1 | contig 13145 bp, 5 predicted proteins | sample SalPonC_black_MG_FD_185711 | JGI IMG/M metagenome (GOLD analysis project Ga0209949, IMG submission 185711) | Salt pond soil microbial communities from South San Francisco under conditions of wetland restoration - Salt Pond MetaG... | ecosystem: Environmental > Aquatic > Marine > Intertidal zone >... | reverse complement strand
AATCAAAGTTCTGTGGGTTTTGAGCCAGCAGATCTTCAAAAAAAGGTGTGACCTCAGCAGAATATCCAAGCTGACTTTTTAGCTCATTCATAAACGTTTCTGCTTCTTCCTTGCGATCGGTCAGATAGGTGGAGATCGTGGGCGCAACAGCCATATAATCTTCAGCTGTGGTAAGGGCCTGAGCCACTTTTCCATAAGCAAGATACCTTTCCCGCATCAAACGATTTAGCTGAGCCGCTTCGGAAAGATCGTCTTCAAGTTCCTTGGCTTTGGTAAAAATTGGTTCCTGACGATCTAATGCATCATCAAATTCCAGATCACCATTCAGCCCTTCGTAATGAAGAATGTTAGCCTCACTCACATAAACCGGTGCATAATTACCATCCAGTTCTTTAGCCTGACTGATATATGACCGAGCTTCATCATACTCACCCTGCCTTGCTTTGATCTGTGAATATTCCAGGATCGCCGGAACATAATCGGGGCTGTAGGTCAATGCCGTATCAAGGTATGAGGCCGCCAAAGACCGGTCATTCCACGCCCGACCTGCAAGTGACAGGTATGTTTGTGCCCAGTTATCTGCTAATACAGTCTCGTTTCCGGCCAGGTATTCTTTCTGCTTGTTCAGAAGTTCTTCCAGAAACGCATAGTAATCCGGATCCTTTTCCTCAATGTAATCTTTGGTATTCATGGATTTATGGTTCAGGGGGTGAACCTTTTTCTCTGCCAGGAATCCGGCATAACCCTGTGCAAAAAACTCACTCTCATTATTGGAGGCATAATAATCCAGGGTTTTATTATTAGCCATCGCCTCATGATATAAGGAACGTATCTTTCGGTCTTCTGCATCGGTCAGGATCCTTCCGTGATACAGGTGGGCATATTCATGAGCCAGTACATTTCGCTCAAGGTGAGCTCCCCTCTCAAGATACTCGATTCCGGTGGCTCCACTTCCCACTCCCCGGATATCCATCCACTGCCGGTTGTCAAAAGTAGTTCCGTATCGGAAATAATTTCGGTCCATGGCAATAGCCAGATCTATATGCAGCGGAGGAATGGCAAAATCAGAATCGAACTTCTGTATCATTTTCAGGTAGGCTTTGCTGGGACCGATCTGCTGCGCGATCATCTTCTTCACCCGATCGCCGGGGTAATATTCTGCATCCCTGAAGACCTCATAAAACACCGAACCTTCTTCCGGTATCTTAGTATTCTCTATGATCTGTTCAAGCTTGTCATATTCCTCCAGATACTGAAACTGCCGCTGCTTAATAACGGCAGCCAAAGCATTATGCGCCGGACCATAATTCTTTTTCTTTTCAAGAATTCGCTGAAAATGCACTTCAGCAGAATCAAGCCGTTCTGCCCTGTCCATACTGTAGAACATGTAATAGAATGAACCACGCATCATTTCGGGTAAAACTGATTCGGGATATTCCACCCCGATGTCACGGGTCATGGTAATAGCTTCTTCCACCTGATCCCTGGCCAATAGTGTATCTGCTGCTTTCAGTTTTTCTCTGACCTCCTCGTCAGATGCGGTTGCATAGTCAGCATAGGTAAGATTAGTGTGGCCGTTTCCAAAATGCCAGTGAGTCAGGTAATGCAATGGGTTCACTTCAAAAGCAAGATTCCACTGCCCGGCCATATTATCAAGTTGAGTGGCATCCACTCTTCTCCAAACGGCATATCCATAACTGAATCGTGCATCCGCATTGAACGGGTTGACCTCCAATGCTTTTTGCAGGGCAGGTTCAGCGGCAGCCGGGTCCTGATCCCAGAATAATACCTCACCTTCCAACAAATATCCTTCTGCCAATGCCGGATCCCATTCCTGAATTACCTTTGCCCATCGAAGAGCTTCCTCATAATCACGCTTTAGCAGTGCAACCCTGCCTCTAACGAAACCGGCTTTTGCATCTGATTCATTTTCGCGCAGTATAGCATCTGCTATCTCTTCTGCCTTATCCAGTCTCCAGGCCTGAATCTCCAGGTCGGCTTTCAGTAAACGGGCTTCTTTGTTAGTGGGATCACTTTCCAGAACTTCATTCACCAATGCTTCAGCTGTTTCGTACCGGTGTTTTTTAAAGTCCAGAGCGGCCCTGACCAACTTCGCCTCATCCGAATCATCCATCTCATCCAGGTAACCCTCTGCCTCTTCCCATAAACCAAGCTCCACCAGTTTACGGACTTGATTGTGAGTCACCTCTTGCTCAAGAGCCTGCAGGGTTTGGGTTCGCTGCTGCTCTAACTGTTGGTTTGCTTCAGTTAGGTTGTCAGCACTTTTTTGAGCTCGTTCGCAAGCAAACAACATAAACAGTGAAATGACAACAAGGGTTGTTACGTTTGATACTTTATTTTTCATTTACAGTTTGGCGGTTTTGATAATATGTGTTCTCGTTTTAATAACAGTCTATCTATCTATTAGTTTTCAATAAATCGCATTTCACCTTGCCCTCTGCCAATTTCCTGATAGAAAGGGATCAATCGTTCTTCTACAAATATATTGTATGCTTCTTTTGTAGTCTCAAACTGCTCCTGAATCTTGTCAAAAACCTCAACTTGTTGTTGAGTGGGTGCAAAGTCTGCTCCATTATACATCACATCACTACCAAGGGCACTGATGCGCCCATATAACTTCATAGGATTCCGAAAAGCATCTTCACGGGCTCCCGTCAAGTTTATGTCATAAAGATTACTTTCAATTGCAGTAACTCGATCATTGAGTTCCTGGGCTTTACTCATGATAGATTTGACCTGTTGTTCATCACGTGTCTCTGAAAGCCTGGTTATAAGATCTTCAAATTCCTTACGAATCCATTCAATTTCATTGATCATGATAACGACTTCGTTTAGTTGGTCTCTTAATTGAAGACCAAATACAACTTGTTGCTCAATGTCTTCGACTGTACCAACAGAATGAGGGTCCTTTCGAACCTCCAAATCTTTGATTACCTCCTGGTCATCAACACTTACTTTTACCGTGTATTTACCTGGTACAACTCTGGGTCCTAACTGACCTCTCCAGAGATCCAAATCCCATGTAACCAATGGCCTCCAACCTTCCTGACGAATTGGAACCCATGGTTTATCTGGAGGTGCAACCCTTAATTTAGGAACTATAGAGGGTTCGTGACTCAGATCCCACCAAACTCTGTTTATTCCTTTATTTGCTTTTCCGGAAAGCGTTCTTACCAACTCACTGTTACTATTAAATATCTCAATTTTTGCCGACTCATTCGCATCTCCTTTTACAAAGTAATTAATAGATGCTCCGTAAGGCGGATTTTCTCCGCGAATGTGACTTCTGCCATCAGTCTTAATTCCTTGAATACTGTAAAATCTATAGGCATCCCTAAGGTCAAAAAGGTGCAAATCACTGTTCATCACAGATGATGTCAAATTTCTAATTGGGTTTATATCGTCCATGATCCAAAATCCACGTCCATAAGTTCCAACAACCAGATCATCAAATTGCTGTTGAATGGTCAACCAATAAACTGGTGCCGATGGCATATTATTCCTTAATGAATACCAGTCTTCACCATCATTTGGTGAGAAATAAACTTGATTATCCGTTCCTGAGTAAAGAACACCCTGTTTTTTAGGATCCTCCCTTACAACATGTACAAAACTATGGACAGATCTTGGTATTCCATCACTGATCTTTTCCCAACTGCGGCCATAATTTTCTGTTTTAAAAATATAGGGTTCAAAATCAGCCTGTTGATGATTATCTACACTTATATAAGCAGTGCCGGCATCAAACCTAGAAGGTTCTATGTTTGCGATAGTCCCCCATTCAGGTATGCCTTCAATATTTCCTGTTATATCCTGCCAATTACTTCCTCCATCACGGGTAATATGTACCTTACCGTCATTACTACCTGTCCAAATAAGCCCTTTTTCTATGGGTGATTCAACAATTGAAAAAAGGGTATTCCCATCAAACGTCATTAGATTATCTGTCGCTACACCACCTGAATTCTCTTGATGACTCTCCAGATCTTTGGTGAGGTCTGAGCTGATCACATCCCAACTTTGTCCACGATTTTCAGTTACATGCACATACTGACTTCCCACATATACCTTATTATTATCATGCGGAGAAATATGAATAGGAAAAGTCCAGTGCCACCTGAATTTAAGATCTTTTGGAGCCCATCCATATGCTGCTTCCGGCCATACCCTGACATTTCGGGAATGTTTGTTCCGTTCATCATAGATCTCAAGGCCTCCGTCATAACAACCTGACCAAACGGTATATCCATCTACCGTATCTGGTATTGCAAACCCACTCTCACATCCTCCAACCGCTTCCCATAAACCTAAAGGAATGAATCCCATTCTGCTATTACTTGGTGCTTTATATGAGTACCCATCCTGACGATTACCGTACACATTGTAAGGGATCTCATTGTCAACATGTACATGATACATTTGTGCAATAGGTAAGGTATGCTGATCGAAAGTACGCCCATGATTAAGTGTAACACCCAATCCACCATCGTGTGCTACCATAAAACGTTCAGGATTAGTTGGATCTATCCAGATATCATGATTATCACCACCTCCGCGTGGAGCATTATCAACCAATGTTTTACCCCCATCTCTGGACATACTAAACCGTACGGAAGCAAAATAGATCCGGTTCTGATCCTTAGGATCTACGTCGAATCGGGTGTAATAAGGTGCTCTTTCGTTGATCGTATGATTTCTGGAAACCAATTGCCAACTATCACCACCGTCATCAGATTTATAAAAACCGGGACTACTTTCTTCTGTAAGTACGTATACTCTATCGGAGTTACTTGGTGCAACCCGTACTGACACCTTCCCAACGTGATGGGACTCAGAACCGGGTAGTCCATTGCCAACTCCTGATAATCTCTCCCATGTATCCCCTCCATCTTCTGATCGATAGACTCCACTATGGGGACCTCCACTATTTAATCCCCATGTATCAATCTGTAATTGCCAAAAAGCTGCAAATATTGTGCTTGGATCATTAGGATCAATACCCATATCCGCACAACCGGTATCTTCATTAACATGAAGAACCAGCTGCCAGGATTCACCTCCATCTTCAGTTCTGTATACCCCTCTTTCTTTCTGTGGCCCATAAGAATGACCTAAAGCACATGCGAAGACTATGTCAGGATTTTGAGGATGAACCCTAACCTGACCAATGCGCCCTGTTTGATCAAGCCCCATTTTTTTCCACGTACTACCATAATCAGTAGATTTATAAATACCATCGCCAATAGCATGTGCCGGCCGAATTAAAAACGTTTCACCTGTACCAGCCCACATCTCATTAGGTGCAGAGTTGGATACTGCTAATGCAGAAATTGAGGAAGCAGATTGTTCTTCAAATACAGGCTCCCAGTTAGTTCCATAATCTGTTGTTTTCCAGATACCACCTGATGCTGCCCCAACTAATATTGTTGAAGGATCACCAGGCACCCCAATTACAGCTATGGTTCTGTTTCCATCAGGCCCCACATGCCTGTATTTCATCTGGTTATACAACTCCGATTGAATATTTTGTGCTTCAGCTAAATTAGGTGAAGCTAAAAACATCAAAAAGGCACCAACTAATACAGTTAATTTATTTAGGGAATTTAAATGTGTAATCGGGGTCATAATGTGCAGTATTTGAATTATCACTCTTTAATAAGAAATGGCTCATCAGCAATGTTTGAACCAATTCCGTTTTTAGATTCTTTCACCATTCTGGCAACCTCTTCCATCAATTTGTCATTATTGATCACGATTCCGTCTTTTATGGTATGTACAATACCATTGGTTCTATACATTTCATCATTTTCATCCAATGTTACAGCTCCAAAAGAGTAAAGAAATCGCAAATTATACAATGGACTTCCATCTACCAGGATCAGATCTGCTTCATAACCCGGTCGAACCAATCCCGTTTTATCTTCTATGCGTAGTGCTTTGGCACTGTTATGCGTAGCCGATTTCAATACTTCCAGGGTATGCATACCTGACTCGCGTAGTAGCTGTAGTTCACGAATATTCGAAAAACCGGGTGTTGCCCAGATATAATTATCGTCGGTTCCGTAAGCTACAGTTCCACCTTTTTTATTGAATGCATAGATAAGATCACCCCATAGGTCATATGCTTCATACCAGGTCTGTTCATCATCGGAGGTCCAGTCGTAATGGAATGAACCATGGTAAGCAGGGTCAGGAAGATTCCATTCGATCAAAGACTGATGGGTATATTTTTCATGCCATGGCAAACTCTGAGCCCTAAGAATATCTCGATTCGCTTCATATACCACTTGTGTGGGTTGCATCATAACACCGTAGGCAACCAGAGAATCAGCTACTTCATTAAGTAATTTTTCTTTATCCGCTTCTTGCCAAACCCTGCCGGCTTCCCTAAAACGATGATTTTCGTTATCAAAATTATAGTCTCGTGGGTAATCCTGAACCGACCTGTCAAGTGACGACTCTCCGTAACCATAGTGATGCAGGATAAATGTAACCCCAAGGCGAGCTGCATCCACAGCATCAATTACAGCCGTGTATGATGGTGGGATGTGAACGCCGGTTACACCACCACTATCCCAAACAGATTTTGTAGCGGCCTGAAAAAGTTCTTGGTTCCAGGCTATTCCATTTAAATAAACCTGGCGGGCACCATTCTCAGCCATTTCTTGTGCGATACGTGAAGCATTCTCCGGATCATTCAGAAAAATTTCATCGTAATCTAAAGTAGAGCCCCAGGACCACAAAGGATACATCGTTGGAGCAAGAATTTCATTTCTTTCAGCCTTTCTGGCTTCATCCATTGCATATTCTACTCCCCTATCTGATGCAGGACCAAGCGTTGTAACACCATGCGCCAATTTTAGATAATAGATATACTCCAATGGCATAGGCTCCTGTCGCAAATGAGCATGAAGATCAATTAAACCCGGCATTACATATTTCCCATCAGCATCGATAACTCTATCACCAGTAGGTCGATTATTCTCGCCCCTTCTTTCAGCTGTCACAGGATCAAAAGGGATCATCTCAGTGATCATATTTTGCTCGATCACTATATCATAGGGTCCCACCGGAGGCCCCCCGTGTCCCGGTATAACCATTGCATTTCTAATTACTAATCTATCATAAGGGCCTTCTGCAAGATCTCCGAACTTTTTTTGGGCCAGTATGTCGGTCGCATAAAGATTGATTAAAGTGAATAATAGAAATATGATCAAATAACCGGATTTATTCTTTATAGGGAGCATAATTTAAATGTTTTGGAAGCTATGAATCTTAAAGTGATCAGGTACATTTGATAATTCAAAATACCTGATCACGTTGACCAATTATCAGTCTACTAAAAAGGGTGAAGTCATAATATTTTCAGGATCAACTCCTTCTTTTGACATTTTCACCATTCGTTCTATTTCCTTCATTAAAAGAGCGTTTTCTATAACAACTCCATCTTTTATGGTATGGACAATACCTTTGGTTCTGTACATATCACCATTTTCATCGGTATTGACCGCTCCGAATGAGTACATATTTCTAAGATTATAAAGAGGACTTTCATCTACAATGACCAAATCAGCAATGTATCCGGGTCTGACCAAACCAAGTTTTTCCTGCCTTAACGTAATAGCACTATTATGAGTCGCAGCCTTCAGTACTTCCAGGGTATGCATACCGGTTTCCCGCATTAGCTGTAACTCTCTTACATTAGAAAAACCCGGTGTAGCCCAGATATAGTTATCATCCGTGCCATAGGAAACATGCCCACCTCGTTTATTGAATTCATAGATCAAGTCACCCCAAAGATCAAATGCATATGTCCAATAATATTCATCATCGGAAGTCCAATCGTAATGGTAGGATCCATGATATGCTGGATTTGGTAAATTCCAGTTGATCAATGATTGATGCGTATATTTTTCATGCCATGGAAGACTTGATGCCCTTAAAATATCTCTGTTGGCCTCGTAAACAACTCTGGTAGGCAGCATATGCACACCGTAGGCAAATAAGGAATCTGCCACTTCACCTAACAATCGTTCTCTATTAGCTTCAGTCCAAACCTTACCTGCATGGCGAAATCGTGCATTTTCATCATTATAGTTATAGTCACGTGGGTAATCCTGAACGGACCTGTCAAGAGAAGACTCAGCATATGCATAATGATGTTCGATCATAGTTACACCTAATCTAGCCGCATCGACAGCTTGTGTAACTGAAGTAGTGTTTGGGGGAATATGATAGGTAGTAATCCCCCCTGCATCGGTTACTGCTTTAGTTGCAGCACCTAATAAATCCTGATTCCAACCCAGGCTTCCAACGCTAACTACATGCGCTCCTTTCCGAAACATCTCTTCAGCAACCCGTGAAGCATTTTCTGGATCTTCGATAAACTCACGGTCAAACCCGGTATTTGTTCCCCATCCCCAAATTGGAAACATTTTAGGAGCTAATATCTCATTTTCGCTGCTTTTTTCAGCTTCATCCATGGCATTTTCCAAACCTCTGTCAGGAGCAGGTACCATGGTAGTAACCCCATGGGCAAGCTTTGTATAGTACACATATTCAATTTCCATTGGATCTTGACGCAAATGCATATGAAGGTCGATCATTCCAGGCATGACATATTTTCCATCAGCTTCAATTACCCTGTCACCTGTTGGCCTGTTACTGTTTCCCCTTCTTTCTGCCGTTACCGGATCAAACGGAATCATTTCAGTGATCATATTTCCCTCGATCACTATATCATATGGACCAACCGGAGGTCCGCCGTGACCCGGTATTACCATTGCATTACGTATTACCAATTTATCATAAGGCCCTTCTGCAAGGTCTCCAAATTGTTTTTGAGCTAGCAAATTTACACTAGAGGCCAATAACAGCATTATGGCAATTACTGATACTATTTTGAAACGTTTCATACTTACACCAACAAGTTAATTTTTTAAAAAAAGAAACCCCTGTGTTATGCAGGGGTTTCTATATGTTTACATATAAAGCTACTTATGTGTAATCAGTTAGTATTAATACTGTTCTTTTTTGCCCATTTCGGCTTCTTGTTCATCAACCATATCTCTAACATCTTTCAATAGTTGTTTTGCGTCATATACGATCCCGTCTTTAATGGTATATTTAACACCACCGACACGTACTACATCATTTACGCCTTCAACTCGTACAGCACCAGTACCGTACAATACTTTCAGATTTTGCAAAGGATTCTCTTCAACAATTACAAGATCAGCTAGTTTACCGGGGCGAATAATGCCAAATGGTGGTTCTTCGTCCAGTTTTTTATAGAGTTCGTCTGCTCCATTCATTGTTGCTGATCTGATTACTTCCAGAGGGTGGAACCCTGCTTCTTGCAGTAATTCAAGTTCGCGTATGTAATCAAATCCATAAAGCTTATAAATGAATCCTGCATCAGACCCAGTGGTCACACGACCTCCGGCATCTTTATAATCGTCAAGAAACTGCATCCAGCGCTGATAGAAGTTTTTCCACTGCACCTCATCTTCTGTCGTCCAGTCGAACCAGTAAGATCCGTGAGCTCGTCTGTTTGGCATATAGAATTCCCAGAGAGTTGGAAGTGTATAGTCTTCATGCCAATCTGCATTTCTTGCACGCATTACGTCACGACTCGCCTCGTAAATGGTCATGGTAGGATCCATGGTTAAGTCATGTTCAAGAAACAGATCGATAAGAGCATTCCACTCTTCTCCACCCGGTTCTACTATTTTATTCCATTGGCGTGCAACTTGTCCAAATCTATCTTGCTCGTTTTGGTAGTTATAGTCATTAGGATATGGCTGCAGATCATGATCATCATACATTGATTCAAACAAACCATAATAGTGAGTTTGAGCACCCAGTCCCAGTTTTGCAGCATCAGCTGTATTCATACGAACAACACCGATCTGGTCGAGGTGAGCTGTACTATTCAGATTTAATTTTTCAGCTTCATCTAAAGCAGCTTTCATAATTAATGGATCATGTGCACCAAGTTTTAATCCATCAATACCCTGATCCTTGGCCCATCTGATCCATTCACGAGTTTCTTCCGGAGTATTCACCGGCTTATCCCAACCTGAACCTATACGATGATAGCTGAACATTCGCGGTGCAGTGATTTCATTTCTTTCACTTCTTCTTTTTTCACTCAACGAAGATTCAAGGTTATCAAATGGAACACCACGAACGGTTGTGATTCCGTGCCCCATCCAGAGCTTATAGGTATACTCTGCATTTGGCACTTTGGGTTTACCACCCGTATGAACATGCATATCAATAAATCCTGGCATCACATACATTCCGGAAGCATCCAACTCTTTGGTTGCACCGTCTGGGCGTCTATCCTCATTGATAGGTACACCGGGATACCCAACCCTTTGTACAGAAACAATCTTGTTTCCTTCTATAACGATGTCCACAGGACCTGTCATTGGAGCTCCCGTTCCATCGATCATATTCGCGCCTCTGATTATGAGGCGCTCATATGGTCCTTCGCCTTCAGATCTATCAGGAGCTGGGTCTGAAGGTTGTGCAATGGCTAAGTTTGCAACCATGGTGAGTATTAATACCCCCATAGTTAACAACTGTGTTTTTAGCTTGAATTTTTTCATGATAATAAACTATAAGTTTTTCTTTTATTGAAGATCAGAGGTCAGGGTTCGCTAACTGCTCATTCCTTGGAATAGGCAATAAAATACCCGGTGTTGTAACAGCATCCTCATTTGGCAACCAGTTTGGTGATTGTGATCCAAAGCGATACATATCATTTAGACGCCTTCCCTGAAGTAAAAGATTGGCTCTTCGTTCATGTTCGATGAACAACTCAAAATCATCGCCAGGCTGCATGTTAGGTAATCCATCCAGATCCCTGACAGCGTTGATCTCGTTTCTGGCTGTGATATCATCTGTACCAACTGATTCCTCAGCAATGATCAGATGCATTTCACGAGCAGATAACCATGTAAAAGGGGAGTAGTTTTCAGTATACGTCTGAGTATCATAGAAATCATTAATTATTGCCTCCGCTCTTGGATCGGTATTACCGGTCACAATGTCATCGAAAGGATCTGACAAAGTCAGTTCACCCCGCGAATTAACCTGTCCAGCTAAATAGTTGGTTACATTTGGCGAATTATAATCTATGATAGCTTTGTAATCCTGAGACATGAGTGCTAATGCATCTTCAGCATCCTGAATGGCACCAGTTCCGGAAACCAAAGGATTTGCAGGTACTGTTCCTGCTGGATTTAATTTATTCCAAACACCCTTAGCATGCTTAGCCCTGGCTCTCAGCCCTAAAACCTGTGCCTCTAGCTCATCATTATTTAAAGCTTGAGCTTTCGGAAGTGCATTATCAAGCAGTGTAATGGCTTGATCATAAACTGTGAACATTTGATCGCTCCCTATGGCAGGAGAAGTTTCAGTGCCATCTGAGTAAACGAAATTATCATAAGAATCTGCAATGACAATTCGAGTCAGTGCACCATAAATATAGCTTCTGACTAATATAGATTGGTCAGACAGTTCTCCATTGGCATCGAATTCTTCGAGCTTCTCGATCGCAAAATCAGACATATATCTTGCCTGACTAATTTCAGGAAACCCAGCTACTAAGATTTCATTTGCGTCAAAGTCAACCAATCCTTCATTATAGGTTTTATATGATTCATATGAACCTGTCCAGTATATCTCATCACTTATTGTAGAAGTAGCTGCAAGGGTCCAACCCATACCCGACATCAAGGCATTTAATTGTCCATTTTTTAAGCCTTCAGCCGAAGAAGCTGCACTAACATCTTCCACAGTTAAGCTGTTTGGGTTTTCTACTTCTAAAAGGTTACAACTCCCCATAAATAAGAGGAGTGCTCCCAACATAAACAGGGAGCCAAACTTTGTTACTATTTTTATCTTTGTGTTTTTCATAACTGAAATAATTTTGAGTGAAATTTCTTTGTTGGAATCTCTGATTAGAAATCAAATTTCAGAGTCAGCGCATAAGTTCTAAGCAGAGGGGTACCATAGGTATCCATTCCTCCGCCAAAGTTTTCTTGCAGTGAAGCTCCCTGTCCCAAACTTGCTTCACCCGTTGCAAGCGGATCAACACCGCCATACTTTGACCATAGAGCCAGGTTATTTCCTGATAGTGTCAATGAAGCATTATTTAACCCTACTCTTTCAACCAGATCAGAAGGTATTCGATATGATACACTCAAATTTGCCCATCTTATGTAATCTGCTTTTTCGATCTCATTCAGTCCATCAAAAGGAGAAAGCGAAACATTATTGGTCACCCATTCCTGAGCTGCGTCAATGCGTTCTTGAACGGTACTTGCTGGATTTTTAAGAATAGATTCCAGTGTAGAAGAACTCATCATGTTACGCCCAATAGCTCCATTGACTCTACGGAATGCATCTGTCAGGTTATGATGGTAGAAATTACCAAAGGCATATTGGAACCTACTGCTTACAGTAAAATTCTGTTGGATATTTGCTGTAAATCCAAAGGATCCTTCCCAATCAGGAGTAGGTTTTCCTAAATAGTGATCAAGGTAAGTTGAACCACCGGGTAACGCATCTCCATTAGCACCTGCAACCATAATAGCCGAGTTAAATGTACCCGGATCAATAGGATTAGCAAAATATGCCTCTAATTCAGCTTGGCTATCAGGTATTCCATCCTGATTACTATCAAATGGAAATGCTATGCCAGCAGGAAGCATGGTTCCAAAATAAGAACCGGGGGCATATCCTTCTTTAATAAACATACGGTCGCGTATATAACCGGCATCAATTTTGATCGGTGGTTGACCTCCAAGCGACTCAACTGTTTCATTTAAGTAAGCAGCATTAGCATATACATTTAAAGTGAAGTTTTGATTTTGAACAACATTACTGTTCAAGCCGAACTCCCAACCCTTTCCAGCCAATCTACCGGCATTGGTTAGCTGTGATGTGGTAAATCCACCTGAAGGAGCATAGGTCCTGTCTATCAGGGCATCTTCTACAATTCTATCCCAGTAGGTCGCCTCAAAGCCGATTCGGTCTTCAAATAAACCAAGCTCAAACCCAAGTTCCCACTCAGTTGCAACTTCCGGTTTCAGATCTTGATTACCAGGGTT
>Ga0209949_1001145_pt1 | contig 13151 bp, 4 predicted proteins | sample SalPonC_black_MG_FD_185711 | JGI IMG/M metagenome (GOLD analysis project Ga0209949, IMG submission 185711) | Salt pond soil microbial communities from South San Francisco under conditions of wetland restoration - Salt Pond MetaG... | ecosystem: Environmental > Aquatic > Marine > Intertidal zone >... | reverse complement strand
ATCAGTTAAACGGAGATTCCATTTTGTCTCTCCCTATTCAAGGAGATACCCTTTCCGCTGATAGTATTTTGACCTTTGTCTTAGAAGATCAGAGCGGTTGTTTTTCAGATACCCTGATCCTGGATGTGGACTGTTCTTGCCTGAGTCAAACCGGAGAGCCCAATATCAATTTGATTGAGCTTTGCCCGGGAGATAGCATTTTACCCTCAGATGTATCTTTCGCCGGGTCTCAACTCGACGGAACTGACACTACATTATACATATTATACGATGGCCCGAATGTAAATACCGACAATGAATTAGACCGTCAATTTACACCGGCGTTCCCCGATCCGGGAATTTCACGAGGTGACACGGCCTATTTACGCGCTTGGGTAGGACCTCTATCCGGGGATTCCATTCTGTTCTCAGACCCCTGTGCCGCCGTGTCCGATCCCATACTGGTGGTTTGGCAGCCTCTGAATACAATATCTGCAAACCTAACCGATTTCGAAGGCTGCGTTGGCGACTCTTTTAGCATTATTGTGACTGCAGAAGGCCGTTTACCCATCGGGGTTCAGCTTGAAGTCGATGGCAGTTTTGTTGACAATATTACGTTGACCCAGCCCAGGGATACGCTTCACTTGCCTGTATTACCGGCTACTCTGGAATGGTCCTTATTTATTAGTTCGGCAGTATGCCCCGGTCCGGATACGGTGCGCATTACCGTTGAAGGTGTGCCCCCCCTCGCTGTTGATTTTAATACGCCCGATACGCTTTGTAACGCTTCCCTACTTGGTTCTACACTCGATTTATCGACTTTACTTGTCGATCCTTCTGTGGAAGGAAGTTGGTCTTCACCAGACTTATCGATCTCCGGAGATCGTATTGATGTTGATGGATTACCCGCTGGTAATTATGAGGTAATATTCTCCACGGTGAGTTTTGAAGACCCCTGTCCCGGTCAAGAATACACCCTATCCATTCCTGTTGATTCCTGCAGCTGTCCCGCGGTAGCTTTACCGGATTCCATCAGCCGCTGTCTTTCAAGCGACGCATTCTTCCTGAACACCCTATTGCCACCCAATCCGTTTCCCGGAAGCTGGCGCGTAGAAAATAATAATGGCGAACCGCAACCGCCAGAAATTCGAAATGACTCTCTGATCATTATTGGTGCCTCTGCCGGACTCTATGAGATTCAATATGTGTACCAGGATCCCATTCCCGATGGCTGTCCCCAGGCAGCTGCTATAACGCTGAACCTTCAAGAAGCACTGGATATTGGCGAGGTACTCACTGCGGCACCTATTTGTCGATCGGGAAATATCACCGTCAATCTCTTTGATTATTTGTCAGGCGCAGATCGCCAGGGTCAATGGTCAGATGTAAACGGAATCATTGATTCGACGATTTTGTCCACAGACTACGGTATAGGTACAGTCTTATTTACGTACCGTTTACCGGCTCAGGGAGCTTGCCCGGCACAAAGCGTAGAGCTGACGACCGAGTTTAGTGAGGCTCCGGATGTGCAAGTCAGCACCCTGGACGAACAATGTGCCGGCGAAGAAAACGGTGTTATTGATGCGTCTATTCTAGATAATGGAACGGGGCCTTATGAGACCTTTCTAAATAACAGCTCCATTGATCTGCCCGCAGAGAATCTGGCTCCGGGCAACTATACTTTATCCCTGGAGAATGACGCAGATTGCACCACAGATACGATGATTACCGTAGAGCCCGGAGCGGGTATTGATGTAGAACTCGGACCGGACCTCTCAGGCAATCCCGGTGATCGCTTTTCCTTTAACGCAGAGGTAAGCCCAGATACCATTTTGCTTAGTGACATTCAATGGTTTGTAGATGGAATTGCGATACCCATCAGTTCCTTGCAGTGGAGTGAGGAGTTTAGCGAGGCATCTACAGTAAGCATAGAGGTCATATCGGAACTAGATTGCATAGCTCGTGATCAATTGCAAATACGACTCAACTCACCTGAAATTTATATTCCCAATGTATTCCATCCCAATGGAGGAATTGATGAAAACCGCCGTTTCGGTCCCATCTCAGCAGCCAATGATATTCTAGTAGAGCAATTTTTCATCTTTGACCGCTGGGGCAATCAGTTGTTTGGCGTGCAGGATGTACCCATCAATACCGAACCCAGCTATTGGAATGGTCGTACGAATGGAGAATTACTCAACCCGGGTGTCTTTGTGTATAGCTTGCGTGTTCGCTACAGTAGTGGAGAAACCGAAGTCTTTGCAGGTAGCGTGACCTTAGTCGAATAAAAGAAAGCCTCTCTTCTTTGGACTAGCGATGGGGAAGGTCCTGCCGCAGGCAGGAGTGCGAGCGCAGCTCGTACCGATAGCCTGGACCGTAGCGACCCGAAGCGAAGCGGAGGGTAGGCCCCAAAAATTAATACTCACCTAAAACCAGCCCGCATCCTGGCGTTTGCATAGTTGCTGAAATGGGCAATAAGAGCAATGGTTCGTGTGGGACGTTTGAACTATAGGCGTTTCGGGGTCTAGTAACTGCCCGATAATCTGTGTTAAACTTTCCCGAATATCGGAATAGTGCTCCGCCAAATCCAGGGGTTCTTTTGTCTTACCGATGTGGAACCGGTCATCATATTCCGCAGGGTCGTGCATTTCCGGGATCACATAATGACCAATTTGAATACCGCTTCGATCCTGATACTTTCCGGCCTCGTGATTTGCCCAGGCGTATATTCCGAGCTGAATCGCGAGATCATGATAATCTTTTTGGTCGGGTTCCATCATTTTTGAAAAAGGGCCAATCTCAGCGGCAGACTTTTGTGAAAAGCCGGAAACGCCTGTTTTATAATCTGAAAATCGGTAATATCCCTGCACAATATCCACTCGGTCAATTTTTCCAGTGAGAGTGATGTAATCCAAACCTTCAATTTTGATCGGAATACGAAGCCCCCCCATATTGACTTCATGGTCTACCATTTCAAAAGGCAGTAAGCCACGATCGTAATCCAATATTTTCTGGACGGCTTGCCTTACGTATGTGTAAAGTAAAAGCAACTCTCCCCTTTCAATCTGATCAGGGTCGACCTTTAAGTCTTCAATCATCAAGTCGCGCAATTCACCATCTATGCGCTCTTGCATTTCATCGAGGGTGTTTGCCTTGATTTTTTTGCCTTTAAAGGGTTCATATAACTTTTCCAGGAGGTCGTGCAATAGATTTCCAATATTGAGTGGCGAATATGACCGATCATGGATATCCGGCTCCTTAATCTTGGAAATATAGTGCCGGTAATAGCGCAAATGACACTGCAGAATCGTGCGCAACTTGGACGGTGACAGCCCAGTCTGTAGATCGGTTCGTATAGCTGAAAGAATAGCGTCGGTTTTCTCAATGACGATGGGTGCTTGCGTTTTGGGCTCGACTTTCTGAACTTGCAGGCTTTGAGACAACTTCCAATTATCCGGTGTAAACAGAGTTAGACTTTGCACAAACCGGCTCTGCTCGCGGGCACCAAGTACGTCCATACTTTCATTATAGAGCAAGTGAATCGTCTGTGCACGTGATAAGGCCATAAAAAAATAATAGGCGGATTCCGCGATCTCATCATCGACGACGGGCATTCCAAAGGCCTTTTTGAGGTGGAACGGAATGAGGGAGTTATCGCCTCCGCGGGGAAACACGCCTTCGTTCAGATTGGGTATAAAAAGATGTTTATAGTCCAAATTTCGAGCCTCTAATGAACCCAGAATCTGTAATCCTTTTAGGGGCTCACCCTGGAAAGGGATTCGGGCATGCCGGAAATAGTCTTGAATGAGCTGACCTAAAGCATCGAGTTCCAGGGCCATGGACTGTGTCCGATAGATATCAGCGAGTTTCTGTATGCGCTGATGGGTGAAAACCAGTACCTCGGAGATATACTCCGCCAATCCCACAGAGGTGTCCTGGCGATTACTGTGGTGGGCATGCAAATTTTTTATGCCCAATAATAAATGATCGAACAACTCAACAGGCTGGGCGGCTGCCAGCGGTTTGAAAAATGGTCTCATGGATTCGGGCAGACCTGCATGCAGATCCTTCAGACGCATCCGAGCATGAGAAAAATCGAGCGCTTTAAGCTCGGGCATATACGGATGGTCCGTCAGGGCCTGCACATCCTGGGTCCGGAAAGCCAAATGATCGGCCGCATAGTTTTGATGCATCTCCAGGTAGGTAGCCAGCAAACTAGCAGCAGGTGTCTCGCTAAGTGATACACCCATAGATACATTGACATGCTCAATTTCCTCGGGTAGCGCGCTCAGCAAAGGCAAAAGCATCTGCTCGTCGGGTAAGATGATCATGGTTTCCTCTGCGGTCTCCGGCACCTGAGCCAACTGCTCGCCAATCCATTTAGCCTGTGCTACTTTTTTCTGAACTCCAAAAGAGGAGACCGTTTTGGAGGCCACTGTCCAATCGGTTGAAAATACAATGTTGTTGTCCTGCCCATCCCGCACTGAGCGCAGATACATGCCGGCATTATGAAAGGAACCTGGCGGCAGAAGATTAGTTTCTACATTCCATATGGCCTGCGCACCATGAGTTTCTTTCATTCGTTCCATGATGCGCTGCTCACAGGAGTTAAGTCGATTAAAACCCACAAAGTAAATATCGTAATCCGACCATTCCTCATCAAATTTTAGGGTCGTAGCTAACTGGCGATACATATGACCGCTGTAGGCCGTTCCCTGTTTTGCTAATCGCTGATCGAGCTGCGCTTTCAATTGAGGCAAAGCGGCCCACATGGTGTGAAATAAGGCAATACCATCATGAGAGTCCTCTTCAATCTCGGGAATGCTCGACCAAAATTGCCGTAGGTAATCAAGCAGTTCTGTTTTCCACCCCGAAAACTGTTCATCGATCTTCTTTTCATCCGATAGATTAGTAAAGAGCTTGTCTATCGGCACCAAGTACTTGTCGATTTGATCAAAATCATCCAGGACCCGCTGCCCCCAGAAATAAAAGTTTTCAAAAGGCTCCTCGGCCGAAAAGTAATCCGTCCATAAATCGTATAAGGCATAAATGGCGCTGAGGCGATCGGCTGGCACATACAGACTGTGATGCTGAACCCACTCATCCATGGTCATCATAACAGGGGCCCAGATGGGCTGGTCTGACAAGGCTTGCAACTCCTTTTGTAAGAACAGACCTGCCCGCCGATTGGGCGTGAGAATCAGAAGTTTTTTATAATCTTGATGATGGGCATCATGAAGATATTGAGCGGTTTGTTGTAAAAAAGTGGTCATGAGGAATATGAGTTTGACGAGGGCGTTACAGAAACGAGCTCACTTTTATCTAAATAAATAAGGTACCCTTCCACGGGCTTTGATTGCATACTTTGTAAAGTGTCTATATAGGTCTGTACCTGGCGTTGGTGGGAAGCGTACTTCTCTCCACTTTTGAAGTCAATAACTTTGACTTTTTGCTCGTCCGAAAGGACACGGTCAGGACGTTGGGTAGACCCATCCGGGAGGAGTATATTCCGCTCGGCCAGAAAATTTGAGCGGTTACTCAGGAGCGGTCCAATCGTAGGATCTTCCAATAAGGCCAAAAGGTCTCTACGCATTTCTCGTTCTTGCTCGCGATCAATTTGTCCACTTTCCAGAGCTTGGGTTAAGTTTTTATCTAAATCCGCTGCCGAAAACACCTGTTCCATAATCTGATGTAGTATGCTCCCCCGACTAAGCGGTGAAAGCTCGGCTTCGGATAAATCAGTGCGAGAGAGTCGAGCAGACAAGGACGGAAGTCGAGTACCGGACGGATAGGTCGACAGGGCATGGGTCGCTATCAACGGCTGTTCTTCCTCTTTCTCAGAGGCTTTCTTTTTTCCAAAATGCGTACTAAAATAGCCCAATTCAGGATCTGAGGGTTCTGGAGCCAGCGCCTCCTGTACGAGCTGGCTATGAAAGATGGCGTCACCCACCGTTCGTAGTTTCGTTCCATTAACATAAAGAGGAAAAATATACAGCTCATTTTCGGGCCGGGTGGTCGCTACATAGAGTAAATTGAGCGAGTCTAAGAGTTGTGCTACAATTTCATTTTGGAAGTCGCCTTCAAATGAACTGTTTCCTAATCGCTTGTTGAACTTGACCGGGAAGGTTGGCAATTGGAGGGTGGGCAAGTTCACTTGACTCAACCACAAGGTCGAATTTTGAGACCCCCGGTCGTACAGTGACGTTAGCCCCCACGTCAGAAAGGGCAAAATAACAATGGGAAACTCCTTGCCCTTTGATTTATGAATGGTCATCAGGCGAATGGCATCTTGTTCTTCGGGTAACACAACCGACTCTTTATACACATTGTTTTCCTTCCAATACTGCAGCCACTCCCGAACGTGACCGCCCTGTTGCGCCGCAAACTCCAATATTTGATCCTGAAACTCCTGCAAAAACGGGATTTCCCCTTCATGAGCGGAAAGTTCATACCGCTGAATGAGCGTTTCGGCGATTTCCCACAAAGACTGACTGTGCGCCTGGTTTAGAAGGTCGGTTAGGTCGGGATCTAATTCTGCGGTTTCTAGTCCCGCTTCTAGTCCCTCTTGCAGATAAGATAAGGCTTGATTCCATTCCGCACGGGCTACGCCGTGATGGCGATCCTGCATCAATTGGAAAAAAGCCATGATAAGCTGGACTGAAAAGGATTGGTCCAAACGAACAATCTCCGGAGAAGTGAAAGGGAACTGCCCATCTCCGGACTCCTTTTGCCAAATCAATAACTGCTCGGCCATATCCTTACTTTCGGTGGCCTTACGCACCAAAATGCACATATCCCTGTAGTTGTATCCTCGTTTCCGTGCGTCGATAATCACCGATTTAATTCGCGCGTACATGGCAGTTTCCTGCTCCTCCCGCTCTATCTTGGGCTCAATGCCCCAGGTAGACGCCGTGTCTTTAGTGGCAGCTAAGAAAAAATCCATTTGTACGTAGCCTCCGTTTCGTTGCTCTAGTTGCCCCTTATGAATAGTTTGACTGCCCCCACTGTAAACATCATTTGCCAGCAGTGGACTGTGTCGACCAGGAGCTTCAGCAAACTGATATTCCTCCTGTATGTGTTGGCCCACCGTTTCTGAAAGCTCCGCATAAAGATCATTATTGAAGGATACGATCTCCTTTTGGCTGCGCCAATTAAACTTGAGCTCATTTTCTTTATACTTCTCCTCCGGCGCATATTTTCGCTGGAGTTCAAATTGCAAAATAGACCAATCGCCATTTCGCCAGCGGTAGATGGCCTGTTTGACATCGCCTACGATCAAAGCAGACCCCCCGACCTGCGCAACGGCATTTTCCACCAGTATTTCCAGGTTTTCCCACTGTGAAGTAGAGGTATCCTGAAATTCATCCAGCAGGATATGATCGAAGCGCTCACCCATGCGTTCATAGAAAAACGGCAACATCTGATGGTCAATAACCTTCCGTAATAATTCTGTTGTCTCAGAAATTAGTACGCATTTGTGCTCTTCGCAATATTGCTGCACATAAACTTCCAACAAACTCAAGAAACCGAAAGACTCAATATTATCGCGCAGACTTCTGTACGACTGATACAAAGGCAGTTGATTGAGAATAAAATCCACCGATTGTTCTATTAAGGGATACAGTTCGTCCAGTGCGCGTAGCATATGGTCGCGCTCCGCCCCTTTCGTCGCTTTGGTGAGCCATTTGTCCGGATCGTGAATGGCCTCGGTAAATTTCCGCAGCACTTCGCTAGAGTCTCCGGCAATTTTATCCAGTTCCGCATAGGTATTTAGCCACGTACAGGCCTTTGACCGACTCTTTCCACTAAACGAATCGGGGCTTAAGTCAAACTTTTCCAGCACCGCCCTGCCCGCTTCCAGAATGCTTTGATAGTTGCGCTCATATTTTGCACATTCAGCATTTATATTTTGGCGAATTTTCAGCAATTGATCCGGATCGACCGTGCTGAGTTTCTCATAAATCCCCTCGTTAAACAGCTCCCTTCCCAGCCCACCTAATTCACTTTGAAACGAATTGCTCTTCCCCTCCTCCCAGCGCTTTTCCAACACAGCCTCTATCCAGTACAGACCGGGGTGGCCCGCATGCATATCTTCCAGGAAAGCATGTATCGCCTGATCGAGCACAGCATCCGTATTGAGCTCCACCGTATAGCCAGCCTTAATGTCCAGCTCTCGGGTAAAAAGCCGTAAAACACTTTGAAAAAAGCTATCGATGGTCGTCACAGAAAAAGACGAATAGCGCTCCATCATTTGTCGGAGAATTTGTTCCGCCAGGGATTGAATCGCAGCTTTGGACCTTTGCGTGCTGTCCGCGAGATAGTCTAAATGTTCAGCTCGTTCCGGCGAAAAGGCCAAATTTTTCAATTCGGCAAGAATCCGAGCCTTCATCTCCGCCGTTGCGGCATTGGTAAAAGTCATCGTCAGAATATGCCTGAAATAGGCCGGATCTTCCGGATGGTCGAAACAAATTTTGAGATAAAATTGAGTGAGCGTATACGTCTTACCCGAGCCGGCAGAGGCTTTATACACATGCAACATAAATACACCTTATAAATGAATCCAAAAGATACGAAAACTCAGCTGTAAATCCCTCCGGCTAGCTGTAATAATAAGCTCATCGGTCCATTTTTAAGGATTTCCGGTATCAGGGCGAGACCGGCCCGGAATCCAGGGCCGGTCGGGCTATCCACTAGTAGTCAGGGGCCCATGCGTCGGTATCCGTATGGCTGCGGGGAGTTTCCGAAGGTCACTTCCTCGCTCTACGGCTACTCGCCGCCTCCCCCCCTGCCTGCCGCTGCTATCCCTCTCGCAAAAGAACCGTAAAAATCCTCATCAAGATCCCTGACACTATTCCAGACATCAAGTCCATCAGCGGGTTAGGCATAATCATATGGCCTTGGGCACTGAAAAAAGATCCATTCATGCCATCGGCAGGTGATGCGATACTTATAGGATGGGGCGAGTGAAGTCGTTTGTTGATAGTATAAGGTATGATTCATCAGACTATCCCGCCCATACATGAGCTATTTTTAGTTCGCCACGGCGGACCTGCATCTATAAGGGCCGCCCTTGCTGCCAAAAACAGTCCATTGTTATTCTCCCGCACTGATCAGATAATGGAAACCTGTAATGAGGAAAAGAGGACCTCAAAAATGACTGTGCAGCATTTTGAAAATTGCCTTAGCTCGAGGATTTTATTGTCATGAATTTGTCAAAACGAATCGAAATTAAAATTTTCTAAGACTATTTTTTTAGAACTTTTTTCTAATGCAGCCTTTTTTTGATGAAATATTCGAATTTAGAATTTTCTTCTAAAGCGCACCCTTGACAGTTTCAAATCTTTGGTATAAATTTGAAATATCAATTAGTTTATTGCAATAATCACATTTATTAATTTAAAATCTTTAATTATGAAATTTTACAAAATTAAACCCAAAAAGAGAAATGTTAAGTTTTCACATTTATTTATTTACTTCTTTAAGACGTTTTTATTTTTATTATTTATTAGCCTTTCCAATCTGTCCTATGGACAAAGCCTGTGTGATGTTCCGGAAATAGCCGGGGTGCCCGAAAACATGACTGTGGAGTCCAAATTTCTCCAGACCACCAAAGTGACGTATTACCTGGCTAACGGGGAGTCACTAGAAACCTCAAACGAGCTGACCACTTATGATTACGTGGCTATGAAGCCAAAGACCGAAGTGGAGCAAATTACGATGGGGTATAATGATGTGGACGACAACATTTATGTTCGGGAGGTCGTAAATGCGGAGGAGTATTTTCCTTCGTATGTGCTACCTTATACACACACCGTTCAGTACGGCGGAGTCTCGACCTTTTATCAAGAGGATCAACCGATCCATACCACCGTGGTCGATAGCTCTTTTATCAATGGCGATGTCAATAATCCCGAGGACGGAGAAGGAGATGAGGTTCCGGTTGAGGGTGACTCTTCCTATGACTTTGTGGAGAACGAAGACGGCCAACTCGTTGCCGAGGGCGAGGGATTCGAAATCATTCTAGACACCGTAGATAAACATCTTACTACGGTAGAGTATGATTCCCTGGGCAACTGGCAGTTCCGTCTAGTTGAACAATTCTCATTGGAAGAAGGCACCCTCAACCTTCCTTTGCACACCTACAGCGTGGAGCGCTTAGAAACCGTCAACGGATTGTGCGCTTTCAAAGTCGTTGAAGTTGACTTTGACCATTTGTGTACGCCACCAGAGGTAGAGCCTCGATCGTCAGAGCCATCGGTTACAGCCCTTGATATCAGCGTATATCCCAACCCGGTGAGAGACAATCTCAACATCGTACCTAACCAGGCTCCGTCTGCCGATGCTCTATTACAGATCTTTGATGTGTCCGGAAAAGAAATGGCACGCCGAGAAGGCTCTCAGGTCAAAAATCTGATCACTGTAGGTTCTTATGTGCCGGGGCTTTATTTTGTTCGCTACGCTGATGACAATCAGGTCATTACTAAGAAAATTATTAAACAATAAATATTTATTATTATGAAAACTTTTAAGCATTTATTCGTCGTTTTTACACTTATGTTAATCACTTTTTCCTCATCTATTCGAGCGCAGCAAGTTCCGTGTGAATTGGATACCAGTCACGCGATTGCAGATCGCAATTTTGAAGTGCTATCTGAATCTTATACCCTGGAACCGCCGACGGATACCTTTTGGATTGATACAACGAACCTGCCAACGGATTCCGTCCTACCGGAATTGGAGGACTCCACTCGACATGTGGTTTGGATTCACGGTTTGGGTGGGAACAGCACGGCATGGTCAAATATGGCGAATGCCTTTAATAGAGCAAGCGTTCATCATCCGGAATTAAGTCGAAAGATCATCTCTACGAGAGTCGATTATGGGATCGATGAAAACAGTAGTACTACCTACAGCATCGGGCAAAACTTGTATGACAATGAAGTGCCCACAGAAATGGAAGAGGACTTAAATCCTGATTATGATCCTGAGCGAACAATTCTTATCGCCCACAGTCAAGGTGGAATTGTCGCACGTCAAATGGACCGATACAAATCTTCGCCGGGGATAGAAAACAATTTCGGGGGTTTTGCCACTTTCGGTGCACCCAATCAAGGCGCACAAATCATCAATAATCAGAATATGGTGAATGCGTTCCTGTTCGATATGGCAGACAATTTGTTGGAAGGACCATTTAGTGACCTGGAGTATCATGAGAATTTTTGGATTCGCATGATTGCCGACTTCGCAAATACCCCCGCCATAAAGGATACAATTGTTGACTTCTTTGCGGATGATATTGGAGAGTATTTAATAAACGAAAGCTATCCAAAAACTACAGAGGATTTTTCTGTTGGAGCGCCGGAATTAACTGAACTAAACAATTATGCTTCCGAGTCGATAGAGATTGTTCCGTTCTTTTCAAGAGCAAAATTGCTAAATTCAGTTGAGCATGAAAGCGTAATTAAAACCTACGAGTTTGAAATAGAAACTCCCTTGTGGTGTCCGTTACCAATCTGCTGGGAAATCGTAATTGAGGAAAAAACAGAATTGGTAAATATGGATATCCCTGTACCTATATCACTTAGAACCTTAAATTATTTTGTTACATCCCCCTCCGAAATGGATGACTTTACGGCACAAGACTCGTTTTATAATTTTGCCATCGACTACCATGAAACATTACTTGATTATCAAGCCAATGTGGATCGAAATGATGGTATACTTAATTGTGCAGATTGCTTATTGGTAGGACCCCCTGGAGTAAATGCGAAGAGAGCTAAAGAGCGCAAGCGTGCATGGCAGAAAGGGGTAGATTTCTTAAATAGCTTTGATCGGAGATATCGTGCATTGACAGGAATTCTAAAGCCTGAATTTGTTGCAGAAACAGAATATTATTGTGATTGTACTGAATTCACAGGAGGTGAAGATATTGAATGGACGTTAGGTCCGTTCGATGAACCTGTGGACTGCACAGAAGAAGAAGGGCCAAACATTATTTGTAGTTCTCGAGAACGACATGTTGGAAGGAATCATTACGAAAATATTCCTTCAGATGGGGTGGTGCTAGAAGAGTCGGCGATGGAAATTCCTCAAGCATCTTATGAGCCAGTTGAAATATTACCTGATTTAGATGATGCACATTTGGGTGGTGCTACCCATATGGAGTTGCGCAATACGAGTTATACAAGAGATCAGCTTGACAAGCTCTTTAAGGGTGAATATGGAAAATACTTTTTTACACCAAAATACTTTTAAATTTAAAACAATGGGCAGTGTTTAAAGCACTGCCCTCCTTAAAAGGTAAAAAAAATGTTAAAAATGAAATTGTTTTTATTTACAATATTACTATCGTGGAGTGCATGCACCGAACCCATCCAGGATATCCCTCCCTGCAATGATACAGACCCTTGTGCTGTAGATGCCTGTCAACCTGAAAACTGCGTTGAGGACACGACTTTTGTGGGCTTGGATACCTTATGGAAAACAAATATGGAAGGCGGTTCTATCAGACACATGCTGATGGATGCAAACAACATTTATGTAAACGTATTAACTTCAGAAAGTTTTTATATTGCTTCTTATGATAGAAGCACGGGTAAAAGAAACTGGAAATTTTCCAACGAATTAGGTTCTATAAGTGCGTTCGCTCTTTATGAGGACCAAATAATTGCGCAGAACTTTAATGCTTTGGTAGCTTTAGATAAAGAAACTGGGCAGGAATTAATTAGACACAATATTCGTATAGGAAAAACCTCTACTACATATGGTTATATCTTAGGCTCTTACTACTATACAAGTATGTTAAAAGGTGATGAGTCAGAAGCATATTTAGTAAGATCTCAAGCGAGTGATTTGCAAAATTGGGAAATTGTTTATACAGTTACTAAGGAATCAGTAAATGGTAGCCAACCTGACGTAGAAAGCACCAATCGTTGGGTCAACCCAATAACCCAGGATGAAATATTGGTTTTTCAGCACCGAATGGCATTTCCGAACCGAGTGGATTTTGTGGCCTATAATCTCACGGCAGACAGTTTGCTCTGGTGGCATGAAGAAATCGACGAGAACGCCAATTCAAATATTCGTCAAATTACCATATCGCAGGGCCGTGCCTATTTTCAAGGAACCAGCAAATTGCGCTGTTTTGATATCGCCTCGGGTGACTTGATTTG
>Ga0209949_1001144_pt1 | contig 13151 bp, 16 predicted proteins | sample SalPonC_black_MG_FD_185711 | JGI IMG/M metagenome (GOLD analysis project Ga0209949, IMG submission 185711) | Salt pond soil microbial communities from South San Francisco under conditions of wetland restoration - Salt Pond MetaG... | ecosystem: Environmental > Aquatic > Marine > Intertidal zone... | reverse complement strand
AATTTGATTCCGGTACAGGATGGCCCAGTTTTACCCAGTCCATAAAAGGGGTTTCTCTGACCGAAAAAACAGACAAAAAATTGATTTTCGCCACCAGGACCGAAGTGCGCAGTCCTGTGGCCGACTCCCATCTGGGCCATGTTTTCACTGACGGGCCGCCCCCCACAGGGTTGCGGTACTGCATTAATTCAGCTGCGCTGCGGTTTGTTCCGGTTGCAGAGCTTGAAAAACAAGGATATGGAAAATTTCTGGATCTGTTTAAAACTGTGCCTTAACATTTCAGGGTATAATTTTTTTACATTGACAAATTTCATTGAAATTTATAGTATTAAGAGTTTTTATACGCTTGTAAAAAGTATTGATCTAATAAGGAGAGTTTACCCATGTACGCAGTGATCAGAACCGGCGGCAAACAATACAAGGTTCATGAAGACCAGACCCTGAAAGTTGAAAAACTGAACAGCTCCGAAGGTTCACAAATTGAATTCAATGATGTTCTCATGTTTTCAGACGGAGAAAATATTACCCTGGGAAATCCCCTGGTGGAAAATGCAGTGGTAAAAGCCCATGTTGTGGAACAGGGCCGGGGCAGAAAACAGCTGGTTTTCAAGTACAAACGCCGCAAAGGATATAGAAAGATGCAGGGGCACAGACAACCATATACTGAAATCAAAATCGAGTCTATTTCAGCCTGAAGGAGATATACACATGTCACATAAAAAAGCAGCCGGCAGTTCAAAGAACGGCCGGGATTCAAACGCCCAGCGCCGCGGCGTTAAAAGATTCGGCGGAGAAGCAGTGGTGGCCGGCAATATCATTGTCAGACAGGTGGGCACCAGAATCCATCCGGGAAACAATGTGGGCATGGGCAGAGATTACACCCTGTTTGCAAAAATCGACGGTGTGGTGACCTTTGAAAGACAAGGCCGGGACCGTAAAAAAGTCAGCGTTTATGCCGCGTGAAATTTGTAGATGAAGCAGTTATTACCATCAGGTCCGGTGATGGCGGCCCGGGATGCACCTCTTTCCGCAGAGAACGCTTTATTGAGCGGGGCGGACCTGATGGCGGAGACGGCGGGGATGGCGGACATGTCATCCTGAGGTCAGATCCGGGCAAACGCACCCTGTATGACTTTCGCCGCCAGAAAATGCGCCGCGCCAAAAACGGTGCCCCGGGAATGGGCAAGCAGAAACATGGCAAAAACGGCAGCCACTGTTATATTGATCTTCCCCCCGGCACCCTGGTGATCCAGGCAGATACAAATGAGGTCATTGCCGATCTCACTGATCCCGGGCAGGAAGTCATTATTGCCCGGGGCGGAAAAGGCGGGCGGGGCAATAAACGGTTTGCCACTTCCACCAACCGTGCCCCCCGGTATTCCCAGCCGGGTATTCCCGGGATTGAACGCACACTGAAGCTGGAATTGAAACTTCTGGCAGACGTGGGTATTGTGGGGATGCCCAATGCAGGCAAATCCACTTTAATTTCCGCCATGTCCGCGGCCCGTCCCAAAATCGCCGACTATCCGTTTACCACCCTTACCCCCACCCTGGGCATGGTGGAGCCGCCATTTGGAGAACCCTTTGCCGTGGCTGATATTCCCGGCCTTATTGAAGGGGCCCACCAGGGAACCGGACTGGGAATCAAATTTCTCAAGCACATTGAACGCACCGGCATATTGATCCACCTCATTGACGCCGGGACCATAGATCCGGAATCCCCGCTTGCCGCTTTTACCATGATCAACCGGGAACTGTCCCTTTACAGCAGTTCTCTGGCCGAAAAATCCCAGATCGTCGTGCTCAATAAGATAGATCTTACCGGCACCGAACACCGGGTGGACAGTTTTAGAAAAGCACTGCCCCACCTTGAAATCCATACCATTTCAGCGATCACCGGCAAAGGAATTGACATGCTTGTAAAAGTGCTTTCATCCAGACTCCAAGCCGGGTAAACCCATGAATGCCGGGCTTTTTGGCGGAACATTCAACCCGATTCACAATGGCCATATCGGTGTTGCCAGCCATGTGAAGCAACAGTATAATCTTTCTAAAATATTTTTTTTTCCTTCTGCCACACCTCCGCACAAAACCAACACCAATCTGGCACCGGCCCGGGACAGGTACGCCATGGTGGAACAAAGTCTGGCAGACATGGACGGGTTTTATGCATCTGATATTGAATTGTCCCGAACAGGTCCTTCCTATACCATAGACACCATCCATGCCTTTGAGAAACAGTGCAGACCAGGTGTCCGGTTTTTTTTGTTAATGGGATCAGACGCATTTTTTGACACCCCTTCCTGGAAAAAATACAAAGCCATATTTTCGGCTGTCTCCATTATTGTGATGCCCAGAGGCCCAGATGGACAAACCCGGACCATTGCATCCTTTCTTGACGAACACATATCAAAAGGATACACATGGAACAAAGAAAACAAACAATTTACCCATGACAGGCTGCAATCCATATACATCTGTCATGTACCCAAAATTGATATTTCATCCACCATGATACGCGACCGGGTGAAAAAAAATCTTTCCATAAAAGAACTTGTCCCCACCCCGGTGGCGGAAATTATCAGCAAAAGGAATTTATATTTATGACAGCGCTTTCAGAGGAATTCAGGCCCTATCTGTCCTTTGTTTTCAACCGAAAACCCCAATCTGTTACCGCCATTGATGTAAAAGAATACACCTCCTACACCGATGTGCTGGTCATTGTGGAAGCCGGTTCCCACCGCCAGGTCACTGCCATTGCCGAACATATCATCACCCGGTTGAAAGCCGATCACATAACGGCTCTGGGAACAGAAGGCATTAAGGAGGGAGAATGGGCCTTGCTGGATTATGGAAATATCATCATCCATATTTTTGAAACCAGGGCCAAAACATTTTATGACCTGGAAGGTCTGTGGGGTGATGCCCCCCGCATTGATCTGTCTGAATTTGGAGCGCCTGCCCGTATTTCCTGATGACCAGCAGATGAAAAACCGGCATACTTATCCTGTGGCTGCCGCGCGGCAGACGGGGAACAACGGGCACAACAAAAAATGAAATTATAAGCAGTCAGGCATTACGTAAAACTTTCATATAAAACCTTTGACAAAGGATATTATCAAAAACTGATTATGGAACAGATAAAAGACTATATCACCGGAAAAGAGATCAACAATGTCGGGTCGGAAGTGAGCCGGCAGGTTTTTGAAAAATTTCTGGTGGAAACCAAGGGGTACAAAAAAAGCGAGATCCTGGTGGATGTACCCCTGACTGTCCAGTTCAAGGGAAGCGATTACCATTCATGCCTTGACCTGGTGGTGTGTGTGGAAAAACAACCTGTCATGGCGGTCACCTGCGTGGCCGGTTCCATCGGATCCTATGAACGGGAAATCCTTGCAGGGGCAAGGCTTTTGCATGAAGACTTCCAGATTCCTTTTGCCGTATCCACTGACGGTAAAAATGCTGTTGTCATGGACACGCTTTCCGGCAGGACCGTGGGCAAAACATTGTCTGATATCTTCTCCCGGGAAGATATCATGAAAATGCTGCCGGATCTTACTTTTCTGCCTTTTGACAAAACAAAAAAGGAACGGGAAATGATCATTTACCGTTCCTTTAATTTGGAAAAGATTAACAGATAAAAGTTCTTTATGCTCTGGGCACTTCCTTGCTGCAATGTTTGCACAGAGTGGCCCGTTTTTTGATTATTTCCGCACAATAGGGGCATTCTCTGGTAAAATGGCGTTCATGGAGCTGTTCAACCGCAGCTGCCACCGCTTCAACCAGTACAGGGGTGGGGAATTTGTGGTTTACCAGATGCTCAACAGCTTCCACTTCCCCCACTTCCCCCACCATTTCAGCTGCCTTGAGCCGTGCCCTGCCGGGTATGGCCGGATCCAGAAGGATTTTTAAGATCTCATCCCAGTCTTTTGCGATATAATAATCGGTGAGAATGGAAAAGGTTTTTTTGGTCAACTCTTTTTTTGCTTCCTGCTCGATAAGGGCGGCATCATCCAGTTTGCCGCCGGTGGCCCCCACAGGGCTGAACACAGGCATGTATTCAAAATTGTGCTGTCCCGGTTCATTGATACACCGGTAGGAAGCAGGGGCTTCCATGGTTTCCTGCAGATGGTTCCACCCGCCTTGATAGGACGGGCAGTCATCATTGAAACAGACAAACAGGTATGGGGTACCCCATCCAAGCCCATCTGAAAAATTGATGGGCGGCACTTCCCACAGGGTCATTTCCTGGGCACAGTGGGGACAGGCGGGTTTGTCCATCTTAATATATCGTTCAAGCAGTTCTTCTTTGGTTTCAAATGCCATTATTCTTATCTCCTTTGTTAGTCTGATGGCTTCAGTCAAGGAAAATAAGCAGTTACCTCTCTTTGTCAATCAGGCAGGTGCAATAACTGCCAGTATATCATCTTTTGCCACTGAATCACCTGTATCAAAATAAATGGCGGTGACAACCCCTCCCACAGGGGCGGGCAGGGCATTTTCCATTTTCATGGCCTCGATGACCACAATGGTTTCCCCTTCATCCACTGTGTCCCCCACCTTTTTTTCATGTTTTATCACCATGCCGGGCATGGGCGCCTTTATGGGCGTACCTTTTGTATCACCCGCTGCCGGGGCAGGAGCAGGTTTGACCGCAGGAGCGGGTTCTGCCGGCTGTGCCGGTGCAGCAGGGGGTGCAGACTTTTGAACGCCGGCAGCAGGGCCGGGCTGTGCCGAAGAACCAGAGGTGCCGGCACCGGGGCCTGCAGGGGAAATCACAGATGCGCTTCCCTCTTCTTCCACCCCCACTTCAAAAGCATCTCCTTCCACAAACACTTTGAAAACCCGGGTATTTTCTGTTTTTTCAAAATCGGGCTTTTCCACCAGTTCTCCTGCTTTGGCTTTTTTGATCAGCACATCCTGTTTTTTGACCTCTTCCAGGGTGATGGGTTTAAGGCTGTCCGGTACCGGCTCCAATCCATATTTCTGCTTGAGAAATTTTTTGCCTGTCACAGGAAACAACGCATACAGCAGCAGGTCTTCATCATCTTTTGCCAGATCTCCTATTTCCTGGCGGGCTTTTTCCAGTTCCGGTTCCAGTACCTGGGCCGGACGGCAGGAAATGGGTTCTTCACCTCTGGGATAGCCTTTCAATGCTTTTTTCTGGACCTCCGGGTCTATGGGTACGGAGGTTTTGCCGTACAGCCCGTAACACAGATCTTTCACCTGGCCGGAAACCATCTTGTACCGCTCTTCTTTGGTATCAAACAGCACATTGTTCACGGTCTGGGTGCCCACAATCTGGCTGGTGGGGGTGACCAGGGGCACCTGGCCCAGCTCTTTTCTCACCCGGGGCAGTTCTTTATATACCTGGTCGATCTTGTCTAAAGAATCCATCTCCCGCAGCTGGTTCACCAGGTTGGACAGCATCCCGCCGGGGGTCTGGTGCAGCAGCACGTTGATGTCGATGAGAGACACCTTGGTGTCATCCAGAAGATGCTTGTATTTGGGCATGACCTCTTTTTCCAGAATCTCATTGATATCCGCCAGGGCCTTGATATCAAATCCCGTGTCCCTGCTGGTGCCCAGGAGGGTCATGACCAGGGGCTCCAAAGCAGCATGGGAGGTTCGGTAGGCATAGGGGGTCACACAGGTGTCAATGATGTCCACCCCGGCCTCCACCGCCTTGAGATGGGTCATGGCAGACATGCCGGACGTAAAATGGCTGTGCAGGTGAATCAAGGGCTTTACATTGTCTTTCAGGGCCTTGACCAGTGCAAAGGCATCATAGGGAGCCATCAGGCCTGCCATATCCTTGACACAGATACTGTCAGCACCCATATCCTCCAGCTCTTTTGCTTTTTTGATGTAATAATCCAGGTTGTAGACCTCTCCCCCCAGACGGGGTTCGGTAAGGGTGTAGCAGATACAGCCCTGGAAATGGGCACCGCATTCTTTAATCACCGGCACCACGGTTTCAAAATTGCGGTAATCATTGAGGGCATCAAAGGTACGAAATATCTCCAGACCGTTGTCCACGGTTTTTTTCACAAACAGCTTGGCCACATCATCGGCATAGTTTCTGTATCCCACAAGGTTCTGGCCCCGGAGCAGCATGGAAAACGGGGTATTTTTAAAATAGCGCTTCAATGTCCGCAGCCGCTGCCAGGGATCTTCTCCCAGAAAACGGTGCATGGTGTCAAAGGTGGCCCCGCCCCACACCTCCACAGCCCAGAAACCGATCTCATCCATGCGTTCGGCCACCGGAATCATGTCTTCTGTCCTGCCCCTTGTGGCAAACAGGGACTGGTGCCCGTCCCGCAGGGAAATGTCCTCCACTTTCAGGGGATTTTCAGCCTTGGGCCTGGCTGTGTCATAATTCATCTGTGTCATTTCAACCCGGGTGTGTTCTTTCATCATAATTTTCTCCCAAAAAAAATTTATCTCATCCATAAATTTATTACAGACAATGTTACCTCAAAGGCAGGACCTATTTGAACATCCGCAGCTGCATCATGGTATTGGCCTGCATCAGAGACTGACGCCCGGCCATGCCCCATACATTGGGAGCGTGTCCTGTCAGCATCCCGAAGGCAGGTTCTCTTATACCCGCAGTTTCTGCCTGTTCCTCCAGATGACGGGCATGCGCTTCCTCACTGGTTTTCATATGGGCATATACAGCTGCCAGGGCAGCTGCCCGTTTTTTTGCATCCATGACATCTCCCTTTTTTATACCGGAATGTTCCCGTGTTTTTTGGCCGGCCGCATTTCCCTTTTAGTGGCCATGGCTTCCAGGGCATCTATGAGCCGGGGCCGGGTTTCACACGGCTGGATAACCGCATCCACATACCCCCTGGCAGCGGCACAATAGGGATTGGAAAACTGGTCATTGTACTGAACAATTTTTTCTTTGCGTTTGGCTGCCGGGTCATCTGCCGCCTTGATCTCCCTGGCATGAATGATATTGGCCGCACCTTCCGCTCCCATGACCGCAATCTCGGCGCTGGGCCAGGCAAATGCCATGTCTGCACCCAGGTGACGGGAACACATGGCAATATAGGATCCGCCGTAATTTTTACGGGTGATCAACAAAAGTTTGGGCACCGTGGCTTCAGAATAGCACCACAGCAGTTTGGCCCCATGACGGATGATACCGCCCCATTCCTGGTTGGAGCCGGGCAGATATCCCGGCACATCCGCAATGGTGAGCATGGGAATATTAAAGGCATCACAGAAGCGTATAAACCGGGTGGCCTTGTCAGAGGCATTGATATCCAGGCACCCGGCAAGGAAGTTTGGCTGGTTGGCGATAATGCCGATGGACCGGCCGTTGAGCCTGGCAAAACAGACCACCAGATTTTTGGCAAAATACTGGTGGGGTTCAAAAAACTGCCCGTCATCCACAATGGACCTGATCACATTTTTCATATCATAGGACCGGTTGGGGCTGTCTGGAATTATTGTGTCCAAAGATGTGTCCATGCGGTTGGGATCGTCTTTCGGGGAAACAAACGGGGGGTCTTCCATGTTATTGGCGGGAAGATAGGACAACAGGGTTTTTATCTGACAGATGCAGTCTTCATCTGATTCACAGGCAAACTGGGCCACACCGGATTTTTCATTATGGGCCATGGCGCCACCTAAGTCTTCAGAGGAAATTTCCTCTCCTGTCACAGCTTTTATGACATTGGGGCCGGTGATAAACATGTATGCACTTTTTTTGACCATGAAAACAAAATCGGTCATGGCAGGAGAATACACTGCCCCGCCGGCAGTGGGCCCCATGATGGCTGATATCTGGGGGACAACCCCTGAACAGGCAGAGTTTCTGAAAAAGATCTCCCCGTATCCGGACAGGGCATCAATGCCCTCCTGAATCCTTGCCCCGCCTGAATCATTCATGCCGATGACAGGCGCCCCTGCTTTTAAGGCCATGTCCATGACCTTGCATATTTTTTTGGCCTGCATTTCCCCTAAAGAACCTGCCCGGGCTGTAAAATCCTGGGCATAGGCGAACACGATTCTGCCGGCCACCCTGCCATGGCCGGTGATGACACCGTCTGCCGGTATCTGCACTTTTTCCATGCCGAAATTGGTGCACCTGTGGGTGACAAACATATCAAGCTCCCTGAAACTGCCTTTGTCAAACAAACAGTCAAGGCGCTCTCTGGCATTAAGTCTTCCCTGTTCCTGCCTTTTGGCCAATGCTGCGTCACCACCCATCTTCAAAATTTCCTGCTCTTTTTGCTTGAGGATCTGGATATTGTCTGATGTGGCTCCCATAATAGAAATCCTTCCATGTTCCTTATTTATGCATTAATTATAATTTTAACGGCACCTTGTTGCACTGTTTATTGTGTTGTAAACCGCCATGCACAGAACCAGTCATCCGGATGGGGGTCAGGGGGGCAACCAATGCATGATGTCTTAATTTGCGGGTCGATCGCCCTTGCAAAATATGCGTATTCAACCAGTCCTGCAGATTTGCACGGATAATCCGGCATGCCTTTGCGCTTTCTTGCCGCCTGAACCCGGCATGCATCCATCTGGAATACAAAACTTTGTGGTGTTTCGTCAACAATTGATTGTTTATTTATAAAAGAATACATCCGAAAATATAACGCTTTTTTAAGGCCGGCCAGGCCAGGATTTTTGTCCAGGTGTAAAAAATTTTTAATTGCATGGGCCTCATAGGGGGAAAACTTGCCCCAGCAGGAATCATTGCACCGTTTGGCATCATTCATGCCATGGCAGGATTCCACTGCCTGGAACCAGACCCCGTCCATGACCAGCCAGTTCTTGGCAAGATCCTGTAAAAATGCGTTCATGACATCCTCATCCATGTCTGACCAGGCTTTGGGCAGGCCGTCCTGCATCTCGAACCCCAGGGTTTCAGCCATACGGTGCATGGCAATACCGGCAGCTTTCGGGGTTACCGCATCCATAATTTCCAATGCAGGGGCCAGTCCCATCTGGTGACGGACTTCACCAAACCAGAACCCGTAATGCATGACCATGCGCATCACCATATCCATCATCAACCGGCCCTTTTCCTGTTTTGACAACCCAAAATAAGGTGACTGACGGTCTTCCATGACATCTCCTCTTTTTTTTCAGATGAACAGCAACGCCCTGATTAATCACCAACCATTTTATGGCCCATGTGCCATAACAATATCTATAGATCTTTATTATCAGACTTCTAAGGACAGGTATCCCCTGGCCTTGAAATCAGGTTTATAGTGCACAGTCCTTTGCGCACCTTAAGTTTCTGACAACCTGCGGTAGAGTGCAAGATACGTTTGTGCTTCAGCAGTTTTACCCCGTTTTTTGCACCCATTGCCGTAAATACGGCATTTTTCCTGTAATACGGCTGTTGCGGCCGCTTTTTGTTCCGGAAGCAGGGTATCTGACTGCACCAGCTGCAGTAAAGAAGCGATGCGGTATCTGTCCTGGGAGTGGCTGCGGGAAAGCTGGTCATCATGTCCGCCGTACTTCACGGTCAATGGTTTGTCAATGAGATAAATGGGAATATCCGCACTGATACGCAGCCACAGGTCATAATCTTCACACACCCCAAAATCCTCGTTGAACATACCCTTGAGACCAAAAATTTCTTTTTTCATCATCACTGCAGAAGGACTTACCAGACAGCGGTGAAGGGATGGTTCAAAAATCATGCCGGATGGCTTTTGATGCTTTTGCATGGGATTGACCCGTTTTCCATTACGAATCCAGATCTCCTGGGTCTGGCATACCAGGGCCCCGGGATGGGTGGAAAAAAATGCTGCCTGGCAGGCCAGTTTTCCCGGCTCCCATTGGTCGTCAGAATCCAGCAGGGCAATATACTCCCCCCTGCTCTGGCGAATCCCGAAATTTCTTGCCGCACTCACCCCGTGGTTGGACTGTGTGAGCACCCGTATACTGTCACCATATGCCGCAAGCAGTTCCGGTGTCTCATCTGTGGATCCGTCATCCACCACAATGATTTCGCCGGGCGGCAGGGTCTGGGCCAGGACCGAATCAATGGCCTTTGCCAGGGCCCAGGCCCGGTTAAAGGTGGGGATGATCACGCTGATCTGTGATAAAGCCGTATTTTCCATGACATATGGCTATACCATGCCCGGGCCTGTTTAGGCAAACCGGTTTTGGGACGACAGATACAGCACAAATGGCCAAACCATTTGAAAATTTTTAAAATCACAAGCATATTCAAGGCCATAGCAGAACTTTTGTCTTGATTTTTTAAAAAAAATCCCGGATAATGCACTTTGTTCTTTTTTATATGAGTAATCCTTGACAAGCCCATCCAAATCACTTAATGAAGGCCCTTAAATTTTGGTTCAGCATTATCTTATGAATAATTGAGGATATTATGGCAAAAGGCAAATCAGTCACACATGTAATTGATACACACTGGTGCAAAGGGTGTGGTATCTGTGTTCATTTCTGTCCAAAAGATGTACTGGAACTGGACAAAGAAAGCAAAGCCCGGGCAGTTCGACCCGAAGATTGCATCGCCTGCAAGCTGTGCGAGCTTCGATGCCCTGATCTGGCAATACAAATAACAGAATCGCAGGAAGGGGAAAATGAATCTACAAAATAATATCAGGTTTGTTCAGGGGAATGAAGCCTGTGTTGAAGGTGCCCTCTATGCGGGTGTCAATTTTTTCGCAGGCTATCCCATTACCCCGTCCACGGAAATAGCAGAACACTTGGCAGCAAGGCTTCCCCAACAGGCTGGAAAATTCATCCAGATGGAAGATGAAATTGCTTCCATGGGTGCCATTCTCGGGGCTTCTCTCACAGGCAAAAAGGTGATGACTGCCACATCAGGCCCGGGATTTTCCCTGAAACAGGAAGCCCTTGGGTATGCCTGCATGGCAGAAATACCCTGCGTGATTGCCAATGTGCAGCGGGGCGGGCCTTCCACAGGCAACCCCACCCATGTGAGCCAGGGAGATGTGAACCAGGCCAGATGGGGCACCCATGGAGATCACGCCATCATAGCCCTGACCGCATCCAATAACCAGGATGTGTTTAAAATCACGGTGGAAGCCTTTAACCTGGCGGAAACCTACCGGACCCCGGTTATCATTCTCCTGGATGAAGTAGTGGGCCATATGCGGGAGAAACTGACCATTCCGGAGCCCGGAGACATTCCGGTTGTGGGACGGCTCCGCACTGCTGTGGCAAAAGGCGTGGATTACCATCCCTATCTCCCCAGAGAAGACGGGCGCCTGCCCATGTCCGACTTCGGGGCTGAGCACCGGTACAATGTCACTGGCCTTTTCCATGACATGTGGGGGTTTCCCAGCAACAACCCCAAAGTGGTCAGCGAGCTGCTCCGGCATCTGGTGGACAAGATCGAAAACAATGTGGAAAGCATCACCATGTACAAGGAATACTGGCTGGATGATGCTGATTATATTCTGGTCTCCTATGGATCTTCGGCCCGGTCCGCCATCCACATCGCCAAAAACCGGCGGGCCAGGGGTGTCAAAATCGGGGTTCTGGAGCTCCAGACCCTGTGGCCGTTTCCAACTGACATGGTCAGGGAAAAATGCGCCAATGCCAAAGCCGTACTGGTGGTGGAGATGAACATGGGCCAGGTGGTCACCCAGGTGAAGAGTGCCGTGGACAATCCCAACAACGTTTTTCTGGCCAACCGCATTGACGGCCAGCTCATCTCACCCACTGACATCAAAACCATTCTCAGAATGATCCAGGGAAAGGGGGTATAACATGACCACAAAGGAATTTGATTTCAAAGACTATATCCGGTCCAGGTTTTTTCCCCACATCTGGTGCCCGGGATGCGGTCACGGCATTGTTCTGGGCTCTCTGCTCCGGGCCATCCATGAACTGGGCCTGGATAAAAACGAGATTGTCATGACCTCGGGCATCGGGTGTTCTTCCCGGATCTCGGGATATGTGGATTTTCATTCCCTGCACACCATCCACGGCCGCGCCCTTACCTTTGCCACAGGGGTCAAGCTGGCCAAGCCCGGCATTACCGCCATCGTGCCCATGGGAGACGGAGATGCCCTGGCCATCGGCGGCAACCACTTTATCCATGCTGCCAGGCGCAACATCGATATCACCGCCATTGTGATGAACAACCGGATCTACGGCATGACCGGGGGCCAGTTTTCTCCCTTGTCCGGCCTGGGCAAAAAAGCCACCACTGCCCCCTTTTCCACCATTGACAACCAGTTTGATGTAGTGGAACTGGCAAAAAGTGCAGGTGCCAGTTTTGTGGCACGGTCAACGGTTTTCCATGCCACGGAATGCAAGGATCTGTTGAAAAAGGCCATTGCCCACAAGGGGTTTTCCGTGGTGGAAATTTTGTCCCAGTGTCCCACTTACTACGGCAGAAAAAACAAAGAAGGGGATGCGGTCCAGATGATGGAAGGATTCAAAACCAATACTGTGAAGCTTGGTTCCAAAAAACTGGAAAAAAATCCTGACCTTATCCAGCGGGGCATTTTTGTGGAAGACACACAAAAGGCGGAATATTGTGAGGCCTATGACAACATCATCGCCACTGCAATGAAAGGAAACGCATAATGGAACGTTCACGACTTGTTTTTTCAGGTTCCGGCGGCCAGGGCGTGATTACGGCTGCCATCCTCCTTGCCAAGGCAGCCGTGCTGTTTGAAGGAAAAAACGCCACCCAGTCCCAGAGTTACGGGGCAGCAGCCCGGGGGGGTGCCACCAGAAGCGATGTGTTGATATCTGAATCAGATATCTATTTTCCCAAAGTGGTCCAGCCCAATATCCTGGTGAGCCTGACCCAGGAAAGTTACAACACCTTTTCAGGCATTATCCGGCCCGGCGGCCTGCTGCTTGTGGATGCCAAATTCGTGTCCATCGAAAAAAAGGTGGATGCCAAACACATTTCTCTGCCCATGTATGACACAGTCATGGAAAAAGTCGGCAAACCCATCGTGTTCAACATATGCATGCTCGGGGCCCTGCTCGGCGCCACCGGACTGGTCCAGGCTGAGTCCATCCTCAGGGTCCTGGAAACCTCCATCCCCAAAGATTTCATGGATATGAACAAAAAAGCCCTGGAACTGGGTATGGAAATGGGGGAAGCTGCAGCCATTTAAGGCTTTTGACGTCCTTTTTTTCCAATGCAAACCAAA
>Ga0209949_1001143_pt1 | contig 13160 bp, 10 predicted proteins | sample SalPonC_black_MG_FD_185711 | JGI IMG/M metagenome (GOLD analysis project Ga0209949, IMG submission 185711) | Salt pond soil microbial communities from South San Francisco under conditions of wetland restoration - Salt Pond MetaG... | ecosystem: Environmental > Aquatic > Marine > Intertidal zone... | reverse complement strand
CATTACCTTCATATTCTCAAATTCAAATCCCTCTTCCTCTAAATCTTCAACGAGCTCAACACTCAATTCATATAAAGTTTCAATATGATCGGTAACAAATGCAATAGGGATCATCAAAAAGTTTTTAATTCCATATTCCAGGTGACGGCGTACCAGATCTTCAGTATTCGGTTGGGTCCATTTCTGTGGACCTACACGCGACTGAAAACTAAGCCAGTATGAATTTTTCTTTTCACGGCGTTCCATCACCGCTTCCATTGATTCTTTGATCTCAACGGTGTAAGGATCCCCGCTTCGAACTTCCAGAAGAGGTGTACCGTGAGCACTGAATATAAAATGTGTTTTGTGGCGTGTATCCTCATCCATCTCAGCGAGAGCTTCATCAATCCGATCATTTATCGCTTTAAGGTAACTCTCGTTTCGGTGATAGTTCTTTACATGAAATTCTTTCCAGGGAGTTTCTCCATCGGGAAATTTCTCTTTTGCAACGGTTTCCCAGTCACGGAAACTGCTGCCGGATGTAGTCCACGAAAATTGTGGATACAAAGGAAGTAAAACGGTATGTGTGATCTCGTCTTCCACCATTTCATCCATGATAGTATCGGCAAATGGCAGCCAGTATCTCATGCAAGTGTACACTTTTATGTCGTGCTCAGGAAGATTCTTTTTGAAGTATTTTTCGAGGCCTCGTCTCTGAGATTCCGTCAATCCATTAATGGGAGAACAGCAGTCTGATACCACTTTATTTTGCCGGTTAAAGCAATATTTACTCCCGGTACATCCTTTCGGGCATCCATTAATTTCCTTGTAATCTTCAGCGACGTTTGGGGCTCGAAATTTAGAGATTACGTTAGCAAAAATGTTTTGAGTAGTTCCACCCCCCAACTTGATAATATCTTCGTCACTAAACAGATTTTTCAGGAAGATGCGCACATTGTCTTCATGCGTAGGTCCTCCAAGATTCATTAAAACGACACCAATTTTCATATACTGCTAAACATTAAATAAACGCGGTTCCTTTGCAATTAACAAAACAACCATTTTTTTATGAAGGAAAAGTGAAGAGATGCTTATGTAGATTTGTTCTAATTAAGTATCAAAAATTTTGCAATAACTGAGTTATTTTGGCGGAAATGATACTATTCCAATTAAACTTTATCCAATTCAAACCAGAATTTAGACCCATTCCCGGGTTCACTCTCAACGTGTATTTCTGTTCCGTGAGCGTTTAGAATACTTTTTACGACGGCCAGGCCAAGTCCCGTTCCGCCTTTATCTCTCGATCGCGCCTTGTCCGTTCTGTAGAATCGATCAAACAATCTCTCAAGGTGTTCCTTTGAAATTCCAATTCCGGTATCTTCAACTTCAATAATTACAGAATCAGTTTTTTCCTTAGTATTGAGTCTGATATGCCCGTTGTTGGTAAATTTTATGGCGTTCGAAATTAGATTCTCCAATACCTGTTCAATCTTATTGGGATCACCCTGCACGCGAAAGGGTTCCGTTTCACAAATCAATGATAGTCCTTTATCTTCGGCATCGGGTTCGAGCAGTTCTTGAAGAGTGTGGATTAAAAACTGCAGATCAAAGGGTTTTTTCTCAATAAAATGCTCATCGGAATCATACCTCTGCAAAGTTACCAAGTCTTTAAACAGCCGATTTATCCGGTGTGTCTGACGAGATGCCGTTTTGATATATTTTTTCTTTTGATCTTCATCCAGGTCGTGCATCTCCAGCATTTCCAACGCACCGGAAATGGTATGTAATGGATTTCGAATTTCGTGCGTGATATCTGCGAAAAACTGGCTTTGCTTCTGGTACATTCGCTTCATTTCAAGATTATCAGCTCGGAGCCGATCTGCCATCTGGTTAAGCGAATCAGCAAGTTGCCCGAACTCGTCCTTACGATCGAGATTAATGGTTCTATTGGTATTCCCATGAGCAATATCTCGTGCAGTTGCTTCCAGTTCAAGAATAGGGCGGGATATGTATCGGGAGAACAGAATGCTTACTATAATTACAAGTCCAATGGAGATAAACATTCCGGTGTAGATAATCCATCGAATGGTCCTGATCGGGGCATAAACCTGGTCCTTAAAAATGCTGACTCTAAGATATCTCGCAGGATTTTCTGTACTTTCGATCTTAGTGAATGTAATAAGTTGTTCTGATTCCGAATCATTTTGTAGCAGAACTTCATTTTTTTGCTCCACTGCATTGATTAGAGAATCCCTTAACATCTCTTCTGCTTGAATCTGTTGATTGTAAGGCACTTCAGCAAACAGGGCACCCTCATCATCATAAATTGCCATTCGATAACCGGACGTTCGTGCAGCTTCATTGAGATTGGTTTCAAAGTTTCCATCAACACGCAGATTTTGTATAGTAATGGCCAGCCACTCTGAATCATGAATTATCTGCTCTTCACCCTGTTCAAGAAGGTAGTTCCTGATAAAAAGAATGGAGTAGCTGCTTATGGCCGTAATGCCAAAGATCAACAAAAGGATAAATGTCCAAGCCAGTTTGGAGCGAATACTCATTATTATCGTTTGTTGTCAGTTGATAGTTGTTTGTTGGTTCTCAAATGTTTCTAATTTGGTAAAAGACGTCTGACCCTTTCACTAACTGGTTCGAGTTTGTGACTTGGACCCTCGTCGTACCCCGAGACTTCGGGACGCTAGTGAGATGTCTAAAATCATGTTTTAAACACTTTGCAGATCCCGGTTCAATCCATACCCGATTCCTCGATAGGTTTTTATCATATCAGAGGCATTACCTAGTTTCAGTCGAAGGTTTTTAATGTGCACATCCACTGTTCGGTCAAAAACAAATTTATCGTCCCCGCCAATATGTTCGAGGATCTCCTGTCGGCTGTAAACCCGTTTCGGATTCTGGAAAAAGAGTTCAATAAGGGCATATTCTGTTGAAGTGAGTTCAACACGTTCATCGTTGTGGTAGAGATCTTTTCCATTTGTGTCCAGCAGCAAGTCACCGTGATGAATCCATTTACTGTTTTGGGGCAGTTGTCTGCGCAGGAGTGATTCAATGTGAGCTTTGACCAACTTTAGGCTCGCAGGTTTGGAAATATAATCATCAGCACCGAGCTCAAGGCCCTCAATTTCATCTTTCTCTTTGTCCTTAGCGGTGAGAAAGATAACAGGAATATCACTCAAAACCGGGTGTTGCCGAATCACGCTGCAGATCTCCTTTCCGTTCACGTATGGAACCATGATATCGAGCACGGCAAGGTGAATGTCACTTGCGTGTTTGTCAATCAGGTCGAGCGCCTCCCGGCCGTCGTTTGCCAAGAGCACATTATAGTCTCCCATTTCAAGATAATTGGCCAACATTTCTGCCGGTTCTTCTTCATCTTCAACCAGCAATATGGTATGTTTGGGAATCATATAATCAATATTCTGTTATGGATATCTGCAAATTTTATGAATATAAAATAATCATTTGTTTGGAAGATTCTTTATGAACCTTAAAAATCGAATCTGCTGTTCTTAAATACTATATTGGTAAAAGATTTGATACAACAATAAAATAATACTCGATGGATTTACCCAAAAAAGTAGTATGGATTACAGGTGCTTCATCCGGTATCGGGGAAGCATTAGCCTATGAGTTCAACAAAAAGGGAGCATATGTAATCCTCTCAGCTCGCCGGATTGAAGAGTTGGAGAGAGTAAAAGAAAATTGCGATAACGAAGAAGAAACCGTTCGAATTCTGCCACTCGATCTTACCGAGCAACCGTCATTCCCGGAAAAAGTAGAAGAAGCCAAAACATTTTTTGGAACAGTTGATATGTTGATCAACAATGGGGGGGTGAGCCAGAGGGCGTATGCTGTGAACTCTACGATGGAATCGGTTCGAAGATTGATGGAGGTAAACTTTTTTGGGTCCGTAGCACTCACGAAAGCGCTACTGCCTACGTTTGTAGACCAGAGGAGTGGCCATATCGTGGTTATCAGCAGTGTGATGGGCAAACTCGGTACCAAATATCGGTCGGCTTATGCTGCCTCGAAGCATGCATTGCACGGCTGGTTCGATTGCCTGCGGCAAGAGGTCTATGATGATAATATTGACGTGACACTGGTTTGTCCGGGCTATATAAAGACAAATATCACCTACAATGCACTCACGGCAGAAGGCGAGAAATACAAGCAGATGGGTGATGCGCACAAAAAAGCGATGACACCCCAAGAGTTTGCTCAAAAATTATTACCAAAACTGGCTAAGAGGAAAGAGGAAGTTTATATCGGCGGAACAGAGATTTTATCGATTTATGTAAAGCGATTGTCGCTCACGCTGTTGAATAAAATTTTGAGACGGGTAAAAGTTACCTAAACCTTCATTATCTGATAAAAAAGCATTGATTGGTGAGATTAATTCTTAAGGCCTTAAATATTGTAATATCGCTAACGATTTTACTGATTTCAGGTTGTGCTATCAATAACGAGGATTCAAGACCCGAATTCATCAAAGAGCTCTATCAAAGGGAGCAACTCCCGGACAGTGTGGGGCTTGATGCGCGAATTCAAATAGGTAAAACTCAAAATGACAGTATTGCTATTGAGTTTTTTATAGCCAATGAAAAAAAGACAGATCAGGTGATTGGCCATTCTGGAAATTTTGCGAATATTTTTGTCTATAAAAATTCAGAACTTATTCTTCCTGTTTTTGATCCGAGTAAGATGGTATATCATCATGATTACAATGAGTCAGTTATTCCAGCTCAGGATCAAATTCAGGTTAGCACAATAAATTTACATGAGTCTGAATTCACAGGTGCAAAGGCTGTAGGTTTTGCACCTTTGAAAATTAAACGGGAGAATACAAAAGGCTTTTCAGCAAGTACGATTTTAAATTCTGAAGAGTATTGGCTTTTAACACCACCCATAACCATAGAGTGAGAGTAATGGTTAGACGTAAATGGATAGTTGAAAGCTTTGCAAAAGAGATGGAGTTCTTAAGCCAGTCGTTTTCTCTTATTCAGGTAGGCTAAAAGGGCCAAATCAAATGGACTCTGCGTGTCAATCTCCTCAAAATCTACGCCGGCCTCGCTGCAGGCAATTTTAAATTTTTGAGTATACTCGGCAACTTTTTTCTTGTAATCTTCTTTTACCTGGGCGGGAATTACCTCCAATTCAGAGCCTGTTTCCATATCCTCAAACAGGAACTTTCCATCCGGAAAATCCAGTTCCCTTTCGCTTTTCTTTTCCAGCACATTCAGAAGAAGAACTTCGTGCTTTTGATGTTTCAGGTGCCGGAGGGATGATATCAGATCTTCATGTCCCTGCACGTTTTCGAAAAGATCACTTACGATGATGACCAAACTTCGTCGCTTTAGAGTTTCGGCCAGTTTGTGCAAAGCTCTCGCGGAGGCCGAAGCTCTCTGCTTTTTTGATTGAGTTTGCTCCTGATCCATTAATTTTTCCAATTCACCAAACAGCAGCCGAACATGGCTGTACGAGGATCGAGCCGGAAAATTTTGGATGATATCCTCATCAAACGTAACCAGTCCGGTGGCATCTCGCTGGCGGTGCATCATATGAATGAGGGCGGCCACGTAGTGGATGGAATACCGAAGCTTGCTCCACTCGGCAAAGTGTTTGAAGTACATGGAGCTGCTCACATCCAGCACAATATGAGCTCGCAGGTTGGTTTCAGCCTCGTACCGTTTTACATAAAATCGCTCCGTTTTTCCGTACACCTTCCAGTCGATATGTTTAAAATCATCTCCCTGGTTATAGGGACGGTGCTCGGCAAATTCCACGCTGAATCCGTGGTAGGGACTTCTGTGCAGTCCCGCAATAAAACCCTCAACAATTGTTCGGGCTTTGAGGTCGAGCGGGGCGAGTTGTGTTAACAGATCCGGATCTAAAAGCATGGTTTGAAGCTAACGGTTTCCTGAAGATTCACCAAGTGTGAACAGAAACGGCTAGATGTTAGGAAAGATTGCGAGGGCACATTTATTAAAATGAGATTTCGATAAGAAGCTGTTAATTAAACCCCTTCAGGGTTTTGAGGTGCTTACAATCTTTGACCCCGCATTTCATGCGGGGCTATTCATGTTTGACGCTATCGCGTCAGTTATAATTATGCATTCTAAAAAGTCTGAGCCATTTTTTGTCTTTGTTCCACTCAATTTTTGACGAGCTATTAGCTGGCAGACTCAAAAAAAGGTAAGACACGTCATGAAATTTATATCTCAACAGGTGTATTTACCTGTCGCTTGTTGAATTGAGATTTATTCTACAGTCTTTTTCCAATCTGCAACGCGGATCAATACGAATAGCCCCACATGGAATGTGGGGAATAGAATGAGAAAAATTGAGAACCCCGAAGTGGGTTCAATAAAACCTCTTTACAAATATAATCTGTAAGGGAGATACAATTCCTGGTTCATATAGATAGAAGAGGAACCAAAAAATCAAGATTATGAGTACGCACTCGCAGATTATGTATCACATTGTTTTCGGTACTAAATTCAGAACACCATCCCTCATCAAAGAAAAAAACCTATTCTATTCAAATATTTTTGGGGAGTTTTAAGAAATAAGAAATGTCATTTATACCGAATCAACGGGGTGGAAGATCATATACATATTCTTACCCATGTCCACCAGTCTGTTGCGGTATCTGATTTAATTAAGGATTTAAAATTGGCAAGTTGCGCTTTCCTCAAACAGAAAAATTTATTACCGGAATTTGATGGCTGGCAAAAAGGATATGCTGCATTTACTCATCACTATAATGATAAAGATCGGTTGATTAATTATATCAAAAATCAAGAGGAGCATCATCAACGTGTAAGTTGGTCAGAAGAATTAAAAATGCTTTTGAAAGAACATCATGTAAAGTTCGATAAGAGATACCTTGGCTGAAGATAATGTAAATCCATTATAGGGCTTGAAGAAAAGAGTATGATTACTTGAATGATGAATATCGAACACCCAATATTGAATCTCGAAGGTTTCAATTTCTTCGAAATTCGATATTGGTTATTAGGTGTTCGATATTTATTTGGTTTCTATAAAACGTATATTTGAGGCACAAAAAATGTCTGAAAAAATAAGAAATTGCAGCACATCTAAAAGAATTTTTACATGAGTAGAGTTTATACATCTGTTGATCAAATTGATTTTAATATTTCCGACTTACCAACCATGCCGGTTCCTTCAAAAGTTCTGATGGTAAAACCGACCTATTTTGATGTTGAATATGTCATCAACCCGCATATGAAGGGGCAGATTGGAGATGTGGATAAAATGCAGGCTCAAAATGAGTGGAATCACCTGGCCGAGGGGTTTAAAGAGCTCGGCCTGAATGTAGAAATGCTGGATGGAAAAGAGGGTCTGCCCGACATGGTGTTTTGTGCAAATCAAAGTCTGCCGTTTATAGACCGGGAGGGCACTAAAAAAGCAGTGATGGGAACTATGAAAACGGACCAGCGGAAACCGGAGGTTGAAGCTATTGCGAATTGGTTTCGAACCCGGGATTATGAAATCCTGCACCTAGATGAGAATAAAATTCAAACGTTTGAAGGGATGGGGGATGCCATCTGGCACTTTAAACGTCAACTGTTATGGGGTGGTCATGGTTTTCGTTCATCTCTGAATTCATACGAACAAATTTCCGATAAGCTTGAAGTTCCTGTCATTGCACTCCCGCTTACGGATGAAACCTTTTACCACCTGGATACATGTATGTGTATTCTGAATGAATCTTCCGCGTTGATCTACCCGTCTGCTTTTTCGGATGAAGGACTTGAAATGATCCGGGCGATGTTTAAAAATGTAATAACCGCTACAAAATACGAGGCAGAGAAATTACTGGCAGTCAATGCAGTTTGTCCGGATGGAAAAAATGTATTCATTCAGCAGGGTTGTACCGATGTTAACAAGAAACTTAGAGATGCCGGATTTTCCGTTCATGAATTCAGTACGTATGAATTTTTAAAGAGTGGTGGCAGCGTATTTTGTATGAAATTGCTTTACTGGTAATGGAATAACACAGAAGCACTAATCAAACGATTCAACTATGAGTTTTTTTAAATCTTTTGCGGGAACTGTTTTTGCTGCATCCACTCTTTTTTTTGCCGATGCATCTGCTCAAATATTAAATGTAGAGAGAGTAAGGAGTGGAGCTGATTCAACAGGTTGGGGTGGAGAGATAGGGCTCGACCTTACAATCGAGAAATACGACGACCGTGTGACAACCGCCGAAAATGAATCGGCACTGTTCTATACATCAAAGAACCACAACTATATTCTTCTTAGCAATTTAGAGTTTGTGGATGTTGAAGGCTCCTCTATTATTAACAGCGGGTACGTTCATGCCCGCTCCACATTTCGGAGTAAGAAAAAGTTCTCACCGGAGCTGTTTTTGCAGTACCAATACAATAATAATTTTAGATTGGCCAATCGCCGACTTGCTGGAACGGGAATACGGTATCGGTTTTTGTCAAAAGACCGTCTTTCAGGCACCTTCTCAACCGGTTTTATGGCAGAAAATGAAGAGTGGAACCCAAAAGAAGGAAAAAATATAGAAAATACGTTTATCAAATCGACGAGTAATATTGCTCTTCGCGGATCCATCAACGAAACCACCTCTCTTTTGCTGATTGGGTACTATCAGGCTCGACCGGATCTCTTTTTTGAGCCGCGAGCTACACTTGAAAGCCAGCTCGGAGTAAAGCTGAGCAGACATATTACCCTGGCAATCAGTTTTGTTATGACGAATGATGCCAGACCGATTATCGATATTCCAAAAGTAACTTATGAACTGGAAAACAGCCTCATTTTTACATTTTAGACCTTTAAAAAGGTTCTTGTTGTCTCTGTTTGATTGAAATTTTTCTATTTTATTTCATTCTTTTAAACTAACTATGAACGATGACGCGTAAAGTACAACTACTGATTGCAGTCCTGCTTCTGGGAGCAGTCATCTATTTTTACTCTATTCCGCTTGGATCTCTCCCGCCGCTCGGCAACTTCTTTCACCCGATAAAAGGTTTCTGGGGAAATGCTGAAACCCGTGAATTGACCGGTTCGATTGATTTAAACCTCGAGGGATTACAGGAGCCTGTTGAAATCTATTTCGATGAGCGAGGAGTCCCGCACATCTTCGCTCAAAATGATCACGACCTCTACTTTGCACAAGGTTATATAGTTGCAAGAGACCGCCTGTTTCAAATGGAGTTACAGGCGTACGACGCAGGTGGTCGCTTGGCTGAGATTATAGGCCCTGCTATGTTAAACAGAGATCGCAATACCCGGCGGTGGGGAATGCCATATGGAGCTGAGAAAGCCATTGAAGTGATCAAAAAAGATGAACAGATGTGGGGTACGTTGAATGCTTATTCTGATGGTGTGAATGCATATATCGAAGGTCTCACACCTGCAAAATATCCTTTGGAATATAAAATTTTGAACATTGCGCCGGAGGAGTGGAAGCCTCTTAAAACAGCTCTCTTGCTCAAAAATATGACTCGCACGCTGGCAGCCGGCAACAGCGACAATCAAACCAGCAATACGCAAAAATATTTTGGCAAACAGTTCATAGACAAATGGTTTACAACCAAACCTGCACTGAATGATCCGATCATCCCGCCCTCCAGGGAATGGAATTTCCAGGCAGACATCCCGCCCGCCCCCGACTCACTTTTTGTGCCGACTCTTGCAAATGCTTTGTCTCCGTTTGAACAAGCCGAAGGTGTGGGAAGCAACAATTGGGCGGTAAGTGGCGAGAAAACACAATCCGGGAATCCTATTCTTGCAAATGACCCGCACCTTGAGTTAACTCTGCCATCTATCTGGTATGAGGTTCAACTTTATGCTCCAGGTATAAATACTTATGGAGCTACCCTTCAGGGAGCACCGGGAGTGATTATAGGATTCAATGAAAGCGTGGCATGGGGAGTGACGAATGTAAGTGCAGATGTAATGGATTGGTACGAAATTCAGTTTAGAGATGAATCAAAACAGGAATACCGGCATGATGGCCAGTGGAAGGAAACCAACTTCAGGATTGAGGAGATAAAAGTTCGGGGCGGGGAAACTGTCATTGATACCGTTGTTTATACACATCACGGCCCGGTAACAGAAGTCAGGTCCTCTTTTATGGAAGGCAGCGAGCCTGTATATCACGCCCAGCGCTGGATTGCACACGACGGTTCTAACGACCTGAAAGCATTTTACGGGTTGAACCGGGCGGAAAATTACGATGATTATGTAGAAGCTTTAAAACATTTTGACGCCCCGGCACAAAATTTTGTGTTCGCAAGTAATGAAGGAGACATTGCTCTTTGGGTGAATGGAAAATTTCCCAAAAAATGGGAATTTCAGGGGCGTACGGTGAGCGACGGTACCGATCCCGATTATGACTGGCAGGGCTGGATTCCAAGGGATCATGTACCCCATATTAAAAATCCGGAGCGCGGTTTTGTGAGTTCAGCTAACCAGGAGTCTGCTGCACCCGATTACCCGTATTATCTTGATGATGATTTTGCACCATTCGAAAGGGGACGCCGAATCAATGATTTGCTGGACCAGATGGAGAATATTACCGTGGAAGATATACAGCAGATGCAGTTAGACACCTACAGCTACTATGGTGAAGTTTTACTTCCTTCACTCCTGGAATGGGTTGAGACTGATAGTCTAAACAGCCGGGAGATGGAGATCTACAACCTGTTGACAGAATGGAATTATCTTATGGACGCCGAAATGATCGCTCCATCGGTGTTCAGAAGTTGGAGAGGTCATTTCTATCAATCCATTTTTTATGATGAATATGAATCTACACCCGCAATTCTCCGGTATCCGGCTCGAGATCGTTTTGCAGAGGTCATAAAAAATGAACCGGACTGGACGTTTATTGATGATGTGGAAACTGATATGGTAGAAACCCGGGCGTATCAGGCTACAAATTCCTTCAAAACATCAATTTCTGAACTTACTGATGAGTATGGTGATTTTGGTGATAACTGGAAATGGGGTTTTGTGATTGATAACGACATAAATCATATGGCGTTTATTCCCGGGATGGGGGAACAGGATCTTTTCAGCAGCGGATCGTCGGAAGCGATAAATGCTACACGGGGTACAAATGGCCCCTCATGGAGAATGATTGTTGAGGTAGGACCGGAAGTTCGTGGTTATGGAGTTTACCCGGGCGGACAATCTGGAAATCCCGGATCAGCATCTTACATGGAATTTATTGAGCCATGGAGGACAGGTGAACTGTTTGAACTGGAGTTTCTGCGGGAAAAACCACAACCCTCAGATAAATTCCCCTTGACGGTCACCTTGGAATAGTTGTAACTAAGATTAGTTCTGATTGATCGAACGAAATTTTTTAGAATATGAATCAAGAGTTTTTAAAGCCTCAGCGAACAACCAATGAATTTGGAGAGGAACGAAGAGTGGGGGTTGAATTTGAATTTACCGGGGTTGAGATGGAGGATATCGCTTCCTTGTTGTCTATGCTCTATGGAGGTAGAATTGAGCAGCTCTCCACATTTGAGTTCAAAATAGTGAAAACAAGGTTCGGAGATTTCGGGTTGGAACTGGATGCCCAGCTTATTCGTGATAAGAAGTATGAGAAATTCCTGAAGAGTATTGGCATTGATCTCTCTGAGTATGAGGGACAGGATCTTGTGGAAGATTCTCTTAAAGACCTTGCCTCCTCGGTAGTTCCTTACGAGATTATCACACCGCCAATTCCTCTGTCGAAAATGGGTGAGCTCACATCGCTGGTTAACGGATTGAGAAAATTGAAAGCAAAGGGTACGGGGAGTTCTTTTGTCTATGCGTTTGGCCTCCACCTGAACCCTGAGATACCGGATGAATCTACAACAACACTGCTGAACTATTTACGGGCGTTCGTACTGCTGGATCCCTGGATTCGAAAGGATACCACTGTGGATGTGAGCCGGCGGTTAACACCGTTCATAAACCGGTTTGAAGATGATTACATGGAGCATATACTGAATCCAGTTTACCAGCCGAATAAAACCGAATTTATTAAAGACTATTTTGAGTTTGGGAATTCTAGAAATCGCCCGCTGGATTTGCAGCCGCTATTCATGTATTTGAATGAGGAGTTAACCTCAAAGCTGGTGGAGGACACATTAACCTCAAGCCGGCCTGCATTTCACTACCGGTTGCCAAACTGTTCTCTCGAGGATGAAGCCTGGACGCTTGCGGGGGAGTGGAACCGATGGGTGTTGGTGGAAACATTGGCTGAAGATGATGAATCGCTCATGCAATATTGCAAAGCCTATTTAAAAATGAAGAGGGAGACAGTAATTCGATTCGAGGCCAAATGGATTGAATTGATGGATAGATGGGTGAAAAATGTTGGATAAAAGGAAACCTGTCATAGGTGTTTGTGGCCCGGATGAGGGTGGAGGTTTTGCATGGATCTGTACGGCCGTTTCAGTTTGGCTGGCAGGAGGGAAGCCGAGGCGAATTCGTCCTTCGGCACCACTTTCAGTTGACGATTTCGATGGTTTGATCCTCGGGGGCGGAGCAGATATTGAGCCGAAAAAATATGGCCAAGAGAGAAAGGTAAAAGCATACCTTCATAAAAATAAACGTACCATTTTTGAATGGGTTCTGTCTATTATCTTTTTCCCGGTCTATTGGGTTTTCCGTTATTTTCAACACACAAAAAAGTACCCGGTTGACCTGGAAAGGGATAAGCTTGAGTTCGAGCTCCTGAAGAAAGCCCTTGAACAACATAAACCTGTTTTGGGTGTGTGCAGAGGGATGCAGTTAATCAATGTACATTTTGGAGGAACACTCCACCAGGATATCAGCGGGTTTTATGCTGAGGAGCCCCAGGTTGCCACAATTTTTCCGAAAAAGAGAATTACTATTGAAAAAGAATCGAAGATGGAGAAGGTACTTCAGACAGATATTTGTAATGTGAATGGACTTCACATGCAAGCAATTGATAAACCTGGAGAGGGGATTAAAAAATCAGCCAGTGAACTCCATACAGATATTTGGCAGGCATTGGAACATACTGATTTTCCATTTGTGATTGGTGTTCAATGGCACCCGGAATACCTGTTACAGATCGCCCGTCAGAGAAATATTTTTAAGGAGTTGGTGAAAGAAGCTCGCAGGTTATAAAAAATGTACGC
>Ga0209949_1001134_pt1 | contig 13207 bp, 10 predicted proteins | sample SalPonC_black_MG_FD_185711 | JGI IMG/M metagenome (GOLD analysis project Ga0209949, IMG submission 185711) | Salt pond soil microbial communities from South San Francisco under conditions of wetland restoration - Salt Pond MetaG... | ecosystem: Environmental > Aquatic > Marine > Intertidal zone... | reverse complement strand
TGCATATTCAGGGTGAGCCTGATCATATGCAGGACAACCCTCACTACCGCAATGTCCGCCGGGAGGTGTCCGCATTTCTGAGCGAGCGTCTGAGAGTGATTGAGGCAGCGGGCGTCCAGCGCGAGCGGGTAATTCTTGACCCCGGGTTCGGATTCGGTAAGACGGCCCGGCACAATTTCGAGCTTCTGAATGCGCTTGAGCAGTTGCAGCAACTGGGTCACCCATTACTGGTCGGCATGTCCAGAAAGAGCATGCTGGGTCATGTTACCGGCCGGGATGTGGGCGAACGCTTGTCCGCAAGCATTGCAGCGGCGACAATAGCAGCTCTAAACGGGGCATCGATTATTCGTGCCCACGATGTCAGGGAAACGGTTGATGCCGTAAAAGTGGTTGCGGCAGTGGAGGAAGCCGGCTTATGAGCGACAGAAAATATTTTGGTACAGACGGTATCCGGGGCCGGGTCGGGGAATATCCTATTACGCCGGAATTCATGCTGCGCCTGGGCTGGGCAGCAGGGCAGGCGTTCAAGCGCGATGGTCACCACAACAGTGTGCTCATCGGCAAGGACACCCGCCTTTCCGGTTACATGTTCGAGTCGGCGCTGGAATCGGGGCTCTCCGCGGCAGGGGCCGATGTGAAGCTGCTCGGTCCCATGCCGACGCCGGCTATCGCTTATCTCACCCGCACCTTCCGGGCGTCAGCGGGCATTGTCATCAGTGCCTCCCATAACCCCCATGAGGACAACGGCATCAAGTTCTTCTCTCCGGACGGTACCAAACTCTGTGATGCCCTGGAGCTGGAAATCGAGCGCTGGCTGGATAGGCCGGTAGAGGTCTGCAGTGCCCGGGAGCTGGGCAAGGCCAGCCGCATCGATGATGCCGTGGGGCGATACGTCGAGTTTTGCAAAAGCACGGTGCCGAACTCGTTTTCACTGGACGGCATTCACCTGGTTCTGGACTGTGCGCACGGAGCTACCTATCAGGTTGCGCCCAAGGTATTCCGGGAGCTCGGCGCCCGTATTTCCCTGGTCGGCTCTGATCCGGATGGTCTGAATATCAACCTGAATGTCGGGTCGACGCATCTCGACACCCTCAAGAAGTCGGTAGTAGAGCAAGGTGCCGATCTCGGAATTGCCTTTGACGGCGACGGTGACCGGGTGCTGATGGTTGATCGCGACGGCTCGGAAGTGGATGGCGACGAACTGCTTTTCATTATTGCCGCGCAGCGCCACGCAGCGGGCACATTGAATGGCGGCGTGGTGGGAACGCTGATGACCAACCTGGGAGTTGAGCTTGCTCTGGTTGAGCAGGGTATCGAGTTTGAGCGGGCAAAAGTCGGTGACCGGTTTGTGATGGACCGGCTGGTAAACAGGAACTGGCTGGTTGGTGGTGAAGGTTCCGGCCATCTGGTCATCCGTGACTGCACCAGCACGGGAGACGGAATCGTCTCTGCACTTCAGGTGTTACTGGCCCTGAGTCGCGCCGACAAGTCCCTTGCCGAGGCTCGGAGGGGCATGAGCAAGCTGCCACAGAAAATGATCAATGTGCGGGTGGATGCCCGCTATGACCCTTCCCGGAGGGAAGACATCCAGGCGGCGGTACGCAGGGCCGAGAAAAAGCTTGGCAGCAGCGGCCGCATTCTGCTGCGTGCATCCGGAACCGAACCATTGATACGGGTTATGGCAGAAGGCCAGGATGAGTCGGATATTACCCAAGTAGTTGAAGAATTGGCGGTTGTTGTGCAGAATTCCAGAGCCTGAGGCGAGGCTGCGGTAGTTGTCTGCAGCCGGGGTCTGCTGTATAGTTCGCCGTCCCCGGAAGTTGCCGGAACCCGGACCATGACAGAGGTCGGTATGCGACGCAAAATCGTAGCTGGAAACTGGAAAATGAACGGCTCCAGGGCGCTGGTGAAGCAACTGATGGCGCCAGTCGGATCAGAGTTGGCCGCTCTCGATAACGGCGTCGGGGTTGTGATCATTCCGCCCGCTCTCTATGTGGCGGATGTTCTCGAATCGGCGGTTCCGGGTGTCGAGGTGGGTGTTCAGAACATTGCCCGTTGGAATTCCGGTGCCTACACCGGTGAAATTTCTGGCGCGATGGCCAGAGACAGTGGTTGTGGTTATGTTCTTGTCGGTCACTCGGAGCGCCGGCAGCTGTTCGATGAAACCGATGAGCAGATTGCGGCAAAGGTAGGCCAGGCTCTCGACAGCGGCTTGACCGCCATCCTGTGCGTGGGTGAAACCCTTGCGCAGAGAAATGCCGGAACGGCAGAGCATGTCGTTGCCGGGCAGTTGCGGGCCGGTCTTGTCAATGTTGGCGACAATCAGTGGCCGGGAATTGTGGTTGCCTATGAGCCGGTATGGGCTATCGGAACCGGTGAAACCGCGACTGCGGAAGATGCGCAGGCAATGCATGCCGCGATCCGGAACGAGCTGGAAAAACTCGGGGCGCCAGCCGATGAACTGTCGCTACTTTACGGCGGCAGTGTAAAAGCGGATAATGCTGCCGCTCTGTTCGCACAGCAGGACATTGATGGTGGCCTGATTGGCGGGGCATCGTTGAAAGCAGAAGAATTTATGAGTATCTGCCGTGCCGTACCCGGCAGCTACTGAAGATATACAGTATTCAAGAATGATTCGAGAGTCGTTATGGATTGGGTAGAAACACTGATTGTCGTACTTCACGTGGTGATTGCTGTCGCTCTGGTCGGTCTTGTTCTGATTCAGCAGGGTAAGGGTGCGGACGCTGGTGCGGCATTTGGCGGCGGCGCGTCTCAGACCGTGTTTGGCAGCCAGGGCAGCGGTAACTTTCTGACCCGGGCCACCACACTGCTTGCTATCGTATTTTTTGTCACCAGCTTTTCGCTCGCCGTGTTTGCGAAGCAGCGTGCTGAAGTCGCTGGTGAAGCCGGCATTCCACAGGTTCAGCAGCCGGCCGCCGAGGAATCCCCGGCGCCCGCTGGCGCCGGCGAAAGTGCCGCTGGCAGCAGCGAAAATGAATCACAGGGCGGGGACGATAACGCACTCCCCGACCTTGAGTAAGGTTTTGGCCCGGGTGGTGGAACTGGTAGACACGCTATCTTGAGGGGGTAGTGGCGAAAGCCGTGCCGGTTCGAGTCCGGCCCCGGGCACCATTTATCTGCAAGAACCCCGCCCTGTGCGGGGTTCTTGCGTTTTCAGTTCCGCCATCCCGCTCACTAATTACTAAGCTGAAAGAAAGTAGGCGGACGTGTCTGCCTACTTTCGTACTCATCAGTAAATATCACAAGGTTACTGCGAGGCGAGTCGGGCAGAGATGATACGTGCTGGTTTCGCTGGTCGCCTCTTGACCAGAGAAAGCGTCATCACTATACTCTCGCCTCTATTGGAGTGGGCCCTGAGCAATTTTTTCAGCCCCATTTCTGGCAGGCCAGGTGTCTGTCAGCAGAAGACGCGGTTTGTGGGTTTGTCTTCTGCGAGTTCTTGCAACAAAAAGCCCCAGTTTTTACGGGGCTTTTTGATTAAGGGGCCTGGCGCATCAGGCCCTGGTGCTTAAAAAGGGCTGATAAACAGCCCTTTTTTTGTTTTCGGGTTTCGAAAAATACGCAGCGGAGACGTCAACGCCTTGTCAGCAAAGTTGAAACAGCTGGAAGAAATACTGAGGCCCGTCGTGGAAGGGCTCGGGTATGAGTTCTGGGGAGTCGAGTTTCGCTCTCAGGGCCACCAGTCGCTACTGCGACTCTTTATCGATCATGCCGAGAACGGCATCGGTATTGAAGACTGCGAATCAGTCAGCCGTCAGGCCAGTGGCGTGATGGATGTAGAGGACCCGATCCAGACCGAATACACCCTGGAGGTGTCCTCGCCGGGCATGGATCGGCCACTGTTTCGCCTTGAACAATACGAGGCGTTTGCCGGTCACCAGGTTCAGCTCCGGTTGCGAATGGCTTTTGAGGGGCGTCGCAAGTTCCAGGGTCTGATCAAAGGCGTTGAGGGTGACGATGTGGTGGTAGTGGTAGACGATGATGAATATCTGCTGCCGTTTGACAGTATTGAGAAAGCCAACATCGTTCCGGTATTTGAGTAGAGCCAGCAACCCATGTTGAATAAGTCAGAAGACGCAATGTTTAAATCTAGAGGCAGGGCAATCCGATGAGTAAAGAGATTCTGATGGTGGTTGAGGCGGTCTCGAACGAAAAGGGAGTCGAGAAGGACGTCATCTTTGAAGCCATTGAGCTGGCGCTGGCCACCGCTGCCAAGAAACGCTACGACGATGAGGAAGCGGATATCCGTGTCTCTATTGATCGCCGTACCGGTGAGTATGAGACTTTCCGCCGCTGGCTGGTGGTCGATAACGACGCTGTTCCGGCGCTGGGTACAGAGCTGACCTTGCAGGAAGCGGAAGAAATCGACCCCAACCTGAAGCCGGGTGACATTCACGAGGAAAAAGTCGAGTCTGTTGCCTTCGGACGCATCGGTGCCCAGGCCGCCAAGCAGATCATCTTCCAGAAAGTGCGTGAAGCGGAGCGCACGAAAATTGTCGACAGTTACCGTGACCGGGTCGGTGAGCTGGTGTCCGGTACCGTAAAGAAAGTGACGCGTGACAACGTCATCGTGGATCTCGGCGCCAACGCTGAGGCGCTGTTGCCCCGGGAACAACTTATCCCGCGGGAGACGTTCCGCATGGGCGACCGGGTACGCTCGCTGCTGCTGGAAATCCGTACTGACCATCGTGGTCCGCAGCTCATTCTGAGCCGGTCCGATTCGCAGATGCTGATCGAGCTGTTTCGCATTGAAGTGCCCGAAATCGCCGAAGAACTTATCGAGATTCGCGGTGCCGCGCGGGACCCCGGTTCCCGCGCGAAGATTGCGGTTAAAACCAATGATCGCCGGATCGATCCGGTGGGTGCCTGCGTGGGCATGCGTGGTTCCCGGGTTCAGGCTGTTTCCAATGAGCTCGGTGGTGAGCGCGTCGACATTGTGCTCTGGGATGATAACCCGGCACAGCTGGTCATTAACGCCATGGCCCCTGCCGAAGTGGCGTCCATCGTGATGGATGAAGACCGGCACACCATGGAAGTGGCCGTCGCCGAGGACAACCTGGCGCAGGCCATTGGCCGAAATGGCCAGAACGTACGCCTGGCGACAGAACTCACCGGCTGGACCCTGAATGTCATGACGGAAGAGGAAGCCGGTGAGCGCCAGGAGCAGGAGCATAATTCACTGCTCGAGCATTTCACCGGTAACCTCGATGTTGACGAAGAATTTGCCAGCGTCCTTATTGAGGAAGGCTTTACCTCGATCGAAGAGGTGGCATACATCCCCATGGAAGAGATGCTCGCGATTGAGGGGTTCGACGAAGAGACGGTCACTGAACTGCGACGTCGCGCCAAGGATGCCCTGTTGAACCAGGCCCTGGCGAGTGAAGAAGCGCTGGATGGTGCCGAGCCGGCAGAGGATCTTCTGGCAATGGACGGAATGGAGCGGGGCCTGGCCTTCAAGCTTGCCGGCATGGGCGTTCGTACCATGGAGGATCTTGCCGAGCAATCGGTCGATGACCTGATGGACATCGAAGGTATGAATGAAGAGCGCGCCGGCACATTGATTATGGCGGCACGCGCACCCTGGTTTGAAGACCAGGCTTAATCGGGAGGAGGACCAGTATGGCTGATGTAACGGTAAAACAACTGGCCGCAGATATAGACGCTCCCGTGGATCGTTTGCTGCGACAGATCGTGGAGGCTGGCCTGAAAGCCCGCTCCGAGGCAGATTCTGTCACCAGTGATGAAAAGCAACAATTGCTGACTTATCTGAGAAAGAACCACGGCGAGAGTGAGGCAGAGCCCAAGAAAATCACTCTCAAGCGTAAAACCACGACCACGCTCAAGGCGGGTCGGGCCAAGACTGTCAATGTTGAGGTCCGCAAGCGGCGCACCTATGTAAAGCGTGCTGAAATCGAGCCGGAAGCGGCGAAACCGGAAGAATCTCCGGCGGCGACCACACCGGATCAGGCGGATGCGTCTGGTCAGGCGGCAACACCGGTGGCAGATACGGCGCCGGTGAGTGAGGCGCCGAAGCCGGAGACGGCGGCAGCGCCGGCAACCACGGAAAAGCCTGCGGAAGAAGAAAAACCGGCGGATGCGGCGGTGCCGGAAGCGAAATCCTCGAACAAGGCTGCAGAGCCGGAGCCTGCGCCGGATCTGGCACCGGAAGATATGCCGATACCGCCACCTGAAGAAGGTGAAGGCAAAGATCGCAAGGCGAAGAAAAAGAAAGAAAAGGAGAAGTCGCGCAGCCGCGGTGATGAACCTGAAGAAGGCAAGCCGAAGAAGAAGTCGGCAGGACATCGGGGTCCGCGCAACCGTCCGGTGGAAGAGCCTCTTATCATCAGTGATGAAGAGGAAGACACCACGCTGCGCAAGCCGCTTCGAGCCAAAAAGAAACCCAAGGAAAAGCGTCACGCTTTCGAGAGGCCGACCAAGCCCATGGTACGAGAAGTCGATATTCCGGAAACCATCACCGTGGGCGATCTCGCCCAGCGGATGGCTGTCAAGTCCGCAGATGTCATCAAGAAACTGATGGGCATGGGGGTAATGGCGACGATCAACCAGGCTCTCGATCAGGAAACCGCTGTGTTGATCACTGAGGAGCTCGGCCACAAGGCCCGCACGGTCAGTGAGGATGCGTTCGAGGAGGAAGTTCTCAGTGAGTTCTCCTTCGAAGGCAAGGACAGGTCCAAGCGGGCGCCGGTCGTCAGCGTGATGGGTCACGTCGACCACGGCAAGACGTCACTGCTTGACTATATCCGTCGCACCAAGGTGGCCTCGGGCGAGTCCGGTGGTATCACCCAGCACATCGGTGCTTACCACGTGGAAACTGACCACGGCATGGTGTCCTTCCTGGATACCCCCGGCCACGCCGCCTTCACGGCCATGCGTGCCCGTGGTGCCCAGTGTACCGACATCGTTATCCTGGTGGTGGCCGCCGATGATGGCGTCATGCCCCAGACCAAGGAGGCGGTGGAGCACGCCCGTTCCGCCGGGGTTCCGATCGTGGTTGCCATCAACAAGATGGACAAGGAAGGCGCTGATCCGGAAAAGATCAAGGGCGAGCTGGCTGGCCTGGAAGTGATTCCGGAAGAATACGGCGGCGACGTCCAGTTCATTCCGGTATCGGCTCACACTGGTGAGGGTATCGACAACCTGATCGAGGCGTTGCTGCTGCAGGCCGAAATTCTGGAACTGGAGGCATCAGAGGATGCGCCGGCCAAGGGTGTGGTGGTTGAGTCGAGCCTCGAACGTGGCCGTGGTTCGGTCGCAACTGTGCTGGTTCAGAACGGTACTCTGCGCCAGGGCGAAATGGTCGTGGCCGGTGGGTTCTTTGGCAAGATCCGCGCCATGACCGACGAAGCTGGCAAGCAGGTCAGGCAGGCGGGTCCGTCCATTCCGGTGGAGATTCTGGGTCTGAACGGCACGCCGAACGCCGGGGACGAGTTCTTCGCGGTGGCCGACGAGAAGAAAGCCAAAGAGCTGGCAGAATTCCGTCAGAGCCGTGAGCGGGAGCAGCGTCTGCACAGACAGCAGGCGGCCAAGCTTGAGAACCTGTTCGAGAACATGGGCAAGGATGAGGTCAAGACCCTCAATATTGTCCTCAAGACCGACGTTCGTGGTTCTCTGGAAGCCATTACCAAGTCGCTCAAGGATCTGGGTAACGAAGAAGTGCAGGTCAAGATCGTATCTTCCGGCGTTGGTGGTATTGCCGAGACAGACGTGAGTCTGGCGATGGCAACCGATGCGGTTATATTCGGCTTCAACGTGCGGGCGGATACTGCATCCAAGCGCCTGGTCGAGCAGGAAGGTCTGGATCTGCGCTACTACAGCATCATCTACAACCTGATCGATGACGTCAAAGCAGCACTGACCGGCATGCTGGCACCTGAGTACCGCGAGGATATCATCGGTATCGCCGATGTCCGTGATGTGTTCCGTTCGCCGAAGTATGGCCAGGTGGCAGGCTGCATGGTCACCGAGGGTACCGTCTACCGTAACAAGCCCATCCGGGTATTGCGGGACAACGTGGTGATCTTTGAGGGCGAGCTGGAATCCCTGCGCCGCTTCAAGGACGACGTGCCCGAAGTCCGCAGCGGCATGGAATGTGGCATCGGCGTAAAAGGCTATGACGTCAAGGTCGGTGACCAGATCGAAGTATTCGACCGCACCCGGGTCGAGCGCAAGCTTGAATCCACAGGAGCCTGAGGCTCCCGCTGCCAAGAGAAGCTTAATGCCAAAAGAGTTCAGTCGTATTGATCGCATTGGCGATCAGATGCAGCGGGAGCTGGCCCAGCTCATCCAGCGGGAGGTCAAAGACCCGCGGGTGGGTATGGTCACGGTCAATGCCGTCAAGGTAAGCCGTGATCTGGGCTATGCAGACGTTTATGTGTCGCTGCTGACTACAGAAGAGCTGACAGAAAATTCGCCCCAGGTGCAGGATTCCCTGTCGGTACTGAATAAAGCCGCTGGTTTTCTCAAGGGCCAGGTGGGCCGAGCCATGAAGCTGCGGGTTACCCCCCAGCTGCGGTTCCACTTCGATGCCCTGCTGAACCACAGCAGGCATATGGACAACCTGATCCGTGAGGCGGTAGGTGATAAGCCCGCCGTTACCGGTGATGGTCCGGCGGAGCCGGATAATTCGGAGAAAGGCGTTTGAGCCGACGGCGTAAGGGCCGCGATGTCAATGGCATCCTGGTGATCGACAAGCCCATGGATATTACCTCCAACGGTATCCTGCAGCAGGTCAAGCGCCTGTTTGGTGCCGCAAAGGCGGGCCATACCGGGGCACTTGATCCACTGGCGACCGGCGTTCTGCCGCTTTGCTTTGGTGAAGCAACCAAGTTCTCCCAGATGATGCTGGACAGCGACAAAGCCTACATCGCGACAGCAAAACTCGGTGTCCGCACGGAAACCGGCGACAGTGAAGGCCAGATCGTCGAACAGAAGCCGGTTCCCCCGGGACTGACCGCCGGCAGCCTGGAGTCTGTTCTGGATCGTTTTCGTGGCGATATCCAGCAGGTCCCTTCCATGTATTCTGCCCTCAAGCATAAGGGTCGTCCGCTCTATGAATATGCTCGTGAGGGTATCGAGGTGGAGCGTCCGGCCCGTCCCGTAACCATTTACGAGCTGGCGCTGATCGAGATTCGCGACGACGAACTGGACATTGCGGTCAGTTGTACCAAAGGCACTTATATCCGCTCACTGGTGGAGGACATAGGCGCCGCCCTGGGATGCGGTGCTCATGTAACGGCGCTGCGCCGTACCATGGCCTCCGGGTTTACCCTCGCTGACGTCCACCAGGTGCCAGCGCTTGAGCAGATGCGTGAACAGGGTGAAAGCCTTGACGGCCTTCTGGTTGCCCCGGATGCGGCGCTGTCGATGTTCCCGGAGCAAAAGCTTGAGGGTCTGTCGCTGGTGTCGATATTGAATGGACAACCAGTTAGAATATCGGGCCAGTCCGGTGAGGGCTTTATCCGCCTGTACGGTGATAAGGGCTTTGTCGGACTGGCAGAAAAATTCCCGGAAGGCGAGGCCACCAGACTGGTGCCACGTCGGCTGGTGAAAAGCGGGTGAGAGCGTCAACCGGACGCTGTCTCCGATTAGCCGGGCTGTAGAGATGCGCGGTTCGGCTGGACATTCATAGCATCGCGACAATGAGGTGAAGTATGGCTCTATCGGCCAGTGAAAAAGCACAGATCGTCAAGGACTACCAGCAAAGTGATGGTGATACAGGTTCCCCTGAAGTTCAGGTTGCCCTGTTGAGCCACAACATCAACAAGCTGCAGGATCACTTCAAGACCAACAAGCAGGACCATCACTCCCGCCGCGGTCTGATCCGGATGGTAAACCAGCGTCGCAAGCTGCTGGACTACCTGAAGCGCAAGAACGCAGACCGCTACCTGGAACTGATCCAGAGCCTGAGCCTGCGTCGCTAGTCTGGTTGTTTCTGGCAACCGGCGAAGCGCTGGCTCCGCCGGTTGTGCTTTGTCCTGCAGGGTGTCGATCGATGAACGTTGACGGTAACTGCTGTCGTACTGGAAAGTTGAATTTGATAGCAGGTTGTTGAAAAGCCCGGCGGGTGCCAGGTTCACCCGGGACCGGGGTTTTGCAACAGCCTGTTAGCTTTCAGACAGGTTGCTCTCTGGTTCATCCCGGACAGCTGCAGGAGACAGGCAGTCCGCATGGGCGGCTGTTCTGAATCCATTGAACAGATGAAACCAAGATTAAATCAGGAGCAATTGTGGATCTGAAGCCCGTAAAAAAATCATTTGAACTCGGCGGCAAGACCGTCACTATCGAGACTGGCCGTATCGCCCGTCAGGCAACCGGCTCCGTGCTGGTCACCATTGATGATATCTCGGTACTGGGTACCGTGGTGGCCGCCAGGGAAGCCAAGCCGGGCCAGCCGTTTTTTCCGCTGACCGTGAACTACTTCGAGAAGACCTACGCCGTGGGCAAGATTCCCGGTGGTTTCTTCAAGCGTGAAGGCCGTCCGTCGGAGAAAGAAACCCTGACCTCCCGCCTGATCGACCGTCCGATCCGTCCGCTGTTCCCTAAAGGGTTCATGAACGAAACCCAGGTCATCACCACGGTAATGTCTTCCAGCAAGAACCAGGATCCGGATATCGCCGCGATGCTGGCGGCTTCTGCCGCGCTGTCCATTTCCGGTATTCCGTTTGATGGCCCCATCGGCGCGTCACGGGTTGCCTATACCAATGAGCGCGGTTACTTCCTCAACCCGACTTTCGAGGAGCTGGAAACCTCATTGCTGGACATGGTCGTTGCCGGTACCGACGATGCCGTTCTGATGGTCGAGTCCGAAGCCAAAGGCCTGACTGAAGATCAGATGCTGGGCGCCGTGCTTTACGGTCATGAAGAAATGCAGACCGCGATTACCGCCATTAAAGAGCTGGCTGCGGAAGTAGGCAAGCCCCGTTGGGAATGGCAGCCAGAGCCGGAGAATAGCGGGCTTCTGAACACTGTGAACTCGGAAGCGTCTGCCGCCATTGAAGAAGCCTACAGCATCCGCGACAAGATGGAGCGCTATGCCCGTCTGAGCGAGATCAAAAGCGCCCTGGTTGAAAAGCTCGCCGGCGAAGAGGAAGGCCAGCCATCTGCGGATGAGGTCAAGAAGTACTTCGGCAAGGTCGAGAAGACCATTGTCCGCCAGCAGGTTATTGACGGCAAGCCGCGTATCGACGGCCGTGACAACAAGACGGTCCGCCCGATCGAAGTGGAAGTCGGCGTTCTGCCCAGCACTCACGGTTCGGCCCTGTTCACCCGTGGTGAAACCCAGGCGATCGTGACCACGACACTGGGCACCGCCCGTGATATGCAGATCATTGATGCCCTGGAAGGTGAGCGCAAGGATCCGTTCCTGTTCCACTACAACTTCCCTCCCTACTCGGTAGGTGAAGCGGGTCGTGTGGGCACGCCGGGACGTCGTGAAGTTGGCCACGGCCGTCTGGCCAAGCGTGGTGTGGCTGCGGTTATGCCGACCATGGAAGAGTTTCCCTATACTATCCGCGCGGTGTCTGAAATCACCGAGTCCAACGGCTCCAGTTCCATGGCTTCGGTCTGTGGTTCCAGTCTGGCACTGATGGATGCGGGCGTGCCGATCAAGGCACCGGTTGCCGGTATCGCCATGGGTCTGGTCAAGGAAGGCGACAAGTTCGCGGTGCTGACCGACATCCTGGGCGATGAGGATCACCTCGGCGACATGGATTTCAAGGTAGCCGGCACGTCTGAAGGTATCACTGCGCTGCAGATGGACATCAAGATCCAGGGTATTACCGACGAGATCATGGAAATTGCTCTGGAACAGGCCAATGCAGCCCGTCTGCACATCCTGGGCGAGATGGCCAAGGTGATTTCAGCGCCGCGCAAAGAGCTTTCAAGCCGGGCGCCCAGCATCACCACCATCAAGATCAACCCGGAGAAAATCCGCGACGTTATCGGCAAGGGTGGCTCCACTATCCGTTCGATCTGCGACGAGACCGGTGCCTCCATTGATCTGGACGACGATGGCAACGTCAAGATCTATGCCGACAACCTTGACGCGGCCAAGGCGGCGATGAAGCGGGTGATGGAAATCACAGCGGAAATCGAGGTTGGCGTTATCTACAGGGGTCGCGTTGAGCGCATCGTGGACTTCGGTGCCTTTGTCAACATCCTGCCCGGCAAGGATGGTCTGGTGCACATTTCCCAGATCTCCGACCGTCGCATCGAGAACGTCACTGACGAGCTGAGCGAAGGCCAGGAAGTCCTGGTGAAGGTCCTTGATGTGGATAACCGCGGGCGCGTGAAGCTGTCCATGAAAGAAGTGAAAGAAGGCGAACAGCCGACAGATCTCGCCGAACTGTAAGCCATCGGTAGGTCGGATTAGCCGCAAGGCGTAATCCGACAACAACAAGCCCGCCACTCCATTGAGCTTGGCGGGTTTTTTGTTTCTAAGCCTCATAATGTTGAGGCTGGAGCGCGCCGGGCAAGGCTTTTCAAGAAACGCCAGCAAGTACATCCATGTAGGCTCGGGCTCCGCCATCCCTGGCTCCGCACGTTCTTGAAAAGCCTTGCCCGGCGCGCTCCTCAGACTTCTTGCTGGCCTTTGGCTTTTTAATTTCGATTCGAATTCATAAAACCCAATACCGCCGCCTGATAGCCCGGAATCACAAACGTCGATGCGTGAGGGGTGTCCGTCCGCAGAAACTCTTTAGGTTCCTCGGCCGCTTCAAACAAGCGCTTGCCATGATGAAATGGAATAATCCCGTCACGAACGCTGTGAATGATCATCACCGGGACCGGACTGATATCAGCGATGTACTCAGAACCCTCATAGTCGTCGGTAATGGTCCAGCTCAGGGGTACCTGGAAGGGCCAGGTGAGCCAGAAATTCCCGAGTTTTTCGCGGGCGATGGCGCGAAAGCCGGAGAAGGTGCCGTCGAGTATTACAGCGTCCAATGCTGGCTGTTCGTTCCGTTTCACCCATTCACTGGCAAGCGCCGTACCCAGTGCGCCGCCCAGGCTCTGTCCCAGCAGGAACAGGGGTTCGCTTCTGACCTCGGGCTTTGCCGCCAGCCACCGCAGGCCAACCTCCGAGTCCTGCAGCGCGCCTGGTATATCTGGCGTGCCTGTGGATCGGCCGTACCCCCGATAATCAATCAGAAACACGTTGTAGCGTCTC
>Ga0209949_1001130_pt1 | contig 13220 bp, 10 predicted proteins | sample SalPonC_black_MG_FD_185711 | JGI IMG/M metagenome (GOLD analysis project Ga0209949, IMG submission 185711) | Salt pond soil microbial communities from South San Francisco under conditions of wetland restoration - Salt Pond MetaG... | ecosystem: Environmental > Aquatic > Marine > Intertidal zone... | reverse complement strand
CACGGTATAATCAGTGCCTGCCACGGCACTGATTTTTTCCTGGACCTGGTTCATGGCCCCGCTTTCCCATTGCCTGTCTGCCGAAGTCAGTCCGGATACCACGCTTTTCAACCGCTGGTTTTCCCGGGCCAGAGTGTAATGCTGAACAGCCCGTTCCACCGTATGAAACAGGGTCTGTCGGTCCACCGGCTTGGTGATGAAATCCCAGGCCCCGGTTTTCAGGGACTGGACCGCATTTTCCACAGTGGCGAATCCCGTGATCATGATGACACACATATAGGGGTTGATGTCCAGGGCTTTTGCCATCAGTTCATGGCCTGAGATGCCGGGCATGCGCAGATCCGAAAGCAGCACCCCGATCTCCCGGTTATGGCATGCAGACAAGGCCGCCTCACCCGAAGAGAACCCAAGAATATCAAATGTGTGAAACTGTTTTTTCAAATGCCTGATGATGCCGTTTAAGAAATCGGTATCATCATCCACTACCAGTATACTGAACACTTTCATATGGATTTCCTTTGGGAGGTTTCCGATGCTTACAAAGCTGACATTACCGTTGGCAGATAAATATCAAACCGGGTTTTTTCTTTTGTGTCAACCACTATGCGGCCATTGAGTTCTGAAACAAATCCGTAAACAATGGAAAGGCCTAAACCGGTCCCTTTTCCCACTTCTTTAGTGGTGTAGAAGGGGTCGAAAATCCGGTGCTTAATTATATCAGGGATACCCGGACCGTTGTCGGCAAACCGTAAAATTACCTGGCTGTTTTCTGACGCGTCGGTTTCAATGGTGATGGTATCCCCTGTTTCCTGCAGTGCATCCACGGAATTGAGCCAGAGATTGGTCAGGATCTGTTCCAGCACAGCCCTGTCACATGTCACTGGCGAAAGTCCTTCTGACAGATGGGTGACAATATGGATGTTTCTGGATACCGCCTGAGCCTTGAATACCGATACCACCTGATTCACCACCTGATTCAGGTCACAGGAACCGGCAATTGATTTTTTTGGCCGTGACAGGGCCAACAGATTCTGGACCACTTTCTGGGCCATTTTGGTATGTTTGGAAATGATATCGATATCAGATAAAATCTCTTTGTCGGTCACGGCATCCCTTACGAGGTCGCTGTAACACTGAATGACCCCTAAAGGATTGTTGATTTCATGGGCCACGCCCGCTGCCAGCTTGCCGATGGCCCCGAGGTGTTCAGCCTGGCGCATCCGTTCCTCCATCTGTTTTTCCTGGGTGATGTTCCGGGCATAGATCACAATCTGCAGCCGGGCCTGGTCCCGTCGGGGCAGCGGATACAGATCAATATCAAAATACCGGTCATCACGGGTGTGGATTTCTTCATTCACGGGCCGGCTGGTGCGGGTCACATGGTTCAGGATGCTGCAATCTGACGGCTTTGACATATTGGTACCTAAAAATGACCGCAGGACTTTTTCCTGCGCGGTTTTTGAACCCGGGCCCAGAAAATCATGACCGGCACGGTTGGTAATGATGATATGGCAATCCTCATCAATGAGCAGCAAGGGGTCACTGATACCTTCAAACACGGACTGCAGCATGTCGTGCTGGGACCTGATGCTTGAAAATGCATGGATATTTTCAATGAGCACCGCCACCTGCTGTCCCAGGGCCAGCAGTACATCCCCATCCAGATCACCAGGGTCCGGGTTGTTCTCCCAAGACAAAGATAAAATACCCCACTGGCTTTCCTGAGATTTCACGGGGATAAACAGGTGGCGGCCTTTGAACAGTATTTCGTTTTTCCACAGCAGACCCCTGGTTTCAGGCGGCAGATCCGGCGCATATTTCCCCGATTTCCAAGTATAATATTTTTCCGAGGCTACCAGGCAGTAATACACCACATCGGTTGCCTGGTAGCGTTTACCCACGCTTTCCAGCAGGGCGGACAAGAGCTGCTCGGTGGTCAGTGCTCCGCCGAAACCGGTGAGCAGATCCACAAACAGCCGCACATCTCCCAGGTGTTTTGTTGCTTTTCTGTCCAGTTCCCGGGTCCGGTCCGCCACCATTTTTTCCAGGTTCTGGGTATGGTTTTCCAGTTTTCTACGGGCATCGGACAGGCACCCTGCAAGCTCATCCACCCCCTCAATCAGACCTTCTATCTCATCTCTTTGTTCCAGTTTCTGGATGATACCCTGTTCCGTTTCCCCGGAAAACCGGGTTTTGAAAATTCGGGACAGGTCCTGGAGGTTTTTCATGACCAGCCGGTCAAAAAACAGGCTGATCAGACCGATGAAAAAGAAAATGCCCAGCAGGTAGAGCATCAGGTACTGAAAGGTCAGTTCCTTGGCCGGGCTTTTGATCATTTTCACGGGAAAGCCGGCAACCACCACGCCGCCCACCTCATCAACCCGATAATGGAACCCGTTTTGATCTCCGTAAATATCAATGAGTTCGACCGGCGCATCTTCGGGATCTCCATGGCAGTTCATGCACGATGCCGTGAACGCCACGGGCCGGGCCACCAACCGGTATTCTTCGCCCCGCACCAGAGTGGTATTTTCCCAGATCTGTGCATCCGGATTCCGCTGAAAATAGGTTATCAGATTCGATTCACTCTCATCCGGCATGGAAGAAGGGTTTCTGGCGTTTTCTGCCACCCGGCGGTAGTGGTATTGGGATGCATCCTTCAGGTTGAGCCGGATCATCACTTCTCTGGATATGTAGGAAGAGGACATGGCCTTGAGGATGAATCGTCCTTTGGGAAGGGCTGCAAACATCTCCGGCCGCAGCTCGCTTTTGACATAGTCCTGGATTGCGTCGGACTGGGCCAGCAGCATCCTGGACCTCTGGCTTATTTCCGATTCCATGATGGAGTTGATATGAAAATACATGATCAGGCTGATGCAGACACCCAGGGCCAGGATGAACACCACCAGGCCGGTGATGAATTTAAGTCTCAGATTAAATGTACGCGTTGGCATAGGCGGTTCTCCACATTTACGTTCACCCATGCACCATAAAGAATCCATCAGTGAATTGCAAGATGATCCGCAAAGGTGCTGCTCCGGGGATACACAGGTGCCAACTTGAGTTTACATTTACGGCGCGGTGTTTTATTATAACTATATGTATTTATTGTTAATATGATAATTTATGGCGGCGGTATGTATTTTGCTGTGGATAGAATGATGACGGGAAAAACGGAAAAACAGTCGGAAAAGGCACATACAATTTTATTAAACCCTGAAACACCTAAATATTAAAAAGGAGGACTCTGATTATGGCTGAAAATCCCCAACCGGACAAGGTCTTTAAAGAAACCAGAGTGAGCATGGTCTCACAGATGGGCAAAACAGAGGACTGGTGGGCCATCTGGCTGGCCGGACTGTTTTTTGTCGCTGTAACGGCAAGTTGCTTTATCTGGAAACCGCCCGTGGAAGAACTTCCCCAGTACAGGGCCATCATGAACCAGGAAATGGAAGAAGCCGGTTTCAGGACCATCGCTTATACTGAAGCTGAAAGCAAAATCAACAGCATTCGGGCCAGAAACCACGGCTTTACCAAAGTCATGCGGAATATTACTGAAAGACCCAAGAAATGGACAACCAACCCCATCCAGGCTTTTTACATGAGCGAAGAAGATGCTGCTGCAAAAAGAGCTGCTGCTGCCGGCCGGCTGGAAACTGCCGAGGAGAAACTGAAGCAGGCCCGAACCAGAGCGGAACAGGCTGAGAATGCTGCCCGGACGGCACAGTTTCAGGATCAGCAGCTCAATCAGGAAGCCAGGGCCGCCATAGCTGAGTGGCGAAGCGTAAAATCAGGGCATTCAAAAGCCAAAAGCGCCGCCAATGCCAAAGCTTACAACCTGATACCTTCCCTTTTTGTTCTGGGCATTGTTATGGCTATATTCTTTGCCATTGGCGGCAAATTTATCGGCTTTAATCTCAAAGAATATTTTATAGGTTTTCCGGTAATTTATCTACTTACCATTATCTCCTATATGCTGGGAAACCAGGCCAATTTCAAAGCCATAGGGATTTCCTACGTTCTATTTGCTATATTTATCGGCCTGCTCATTGCCAACACCACAGGCGTCAGCAAATCCATCAAAACCGCCGGGCAGACCGAATTTTTCATCAAGACCGGTCTGGTCCTGCTGGGTGCACGCATCCTTTTCGGACAGATAGCGCTGATCGGTATCCCCGGCCTCTTCGTCACCTGGTTTGTAACGCCCGTTGTTCTCATAACCACATTCTGGTTCGGTCAGAAAGTTATTAAAATGCCTTCCAAGGAACTGAATATCGTTGTGTCTTCGGACATGTGCGTATCCGGTGTATCAGCGGCCATAGCCTCTGCATCCGCATCAGGAGCCAAAAAAGAAGAATTGACTCTGGCCATCGGCATGTCCATGATCTTTGTGGCCATTATGATCTTTGTCTTGCCGACCATTGCCAATATTACTGGAATGCATCCTGTCTGGGCAGGTGCGTGGCTGGGTGGAACAGTTGACAATACAGGATCGGTTGTAGCCGCTGGTGAACTTATCGGCTACGAGGCAATGGTCGTGGCTGCCACCATTAAAATGATTCAGAACATCATGATCGGAGTCATTGCTTTTGGTGTTGCGGCTTACTGGTGTCTGAAAGTGGAGCCTGAGAAAGCATGCAAACCCGGGGAAACGCCTATGAAGCTGTCCGTGGGAGGGGCCTTTTTTGAAATATGGTATCGCTTTCCCAAGTTCATCCTGGGGTTTATAGGCGCATCCATTATCTTCTCCATCATGCAGGCAGGTATAAGCCCGGACTGGGGTCATGCCATGGTTGAGGAAGGTATACTTTCACTGGCCAACCGGTACCGCGGCTGGTTCTTCGGACTCGCCTTTGTCAGTATAGGTCTCAGCATCAGTTATCAGGAACTCAAGGAGCCTCTGCGCGGCGGAAAACCTCTGATCCTTTACGTGTTCGGACAAAGCTTTAACCTTGTGCTGACCCTTTTTGTAGCCTGGCTCATGTTCATGGTCATATTCAAAGATATCACTGAACAGCTTATGCTGGGCGCCTGATATAAAAGGAGCATTCCAACGTGGGCAACATTAAACCAGCCGGGGACGGGAAGCCGTCCCCGGAATCACTGTTCAGACGCTGGGCCAGGCTGATTATTGCGTTTCTTTTTATTGTTCTGACTGTATACCTGGCCCCCAATCTTGAGAAAATCCCTGGAGTGGGAGATCAAATAACCACGCTTCGGGAAAGCGATATTGAAGTAGGCGCCTGGTACTATGATGATGTTGAAAAATATTTTGAAGCAGAGAAATATATCCGGGAAAAACGAGGATTGGACTATCCGTTGAATTAAGTGTAGAATGTTTTATTCATCGCGAGTCAATTGTGAACCAACACCGCAGGTGGATCAAAAACATGAGCAAGATACTGGACAAGCGCTATTCTGAACTGCTGGAACAGGAAAAGCGGTTCATCAAGCGGGTAGTATACTTTATCCACGCTTATACTCCCCGCCCCTGGTGGCGTGTCGTTATCCCCTTCAATTTTCTCATTGACTATTTCTCAAGAAAAAAAGAGATCCAGGCTTTTTCTGATTCCCATTTTTATCTGAAGCAGATCGCCCTTTCCATGGCCTACAAAGATGCAGAATCAGGAAATCCGGGTCAAAGCAACTCTGAAATGCAGGCTGAACTCAGGGATTACTGGATGCACATGCAGAAAATCGAGTCCAGAGAACTCTACGAACATCTGCAGCAATGGATGGCTATGTTGAAAAAACATTATCTGAAACTTCTTCTTGTTCAGGAAAGGTATTATATCCCGCTGCTTCAAAAAGCGTATTCTTCAAGGCAGGAATATAAAGCTTTTTTGACAGAACTTACCAAATTGGAAGAAAAAATTGATCAGATCATACTTGAGTATCAAAACGATAAGGTTTTGCCTGCAGGTTATATTCAACGCAAACAAAAAGCTTTTCAGGAAATAAGAGAGCGGGACCTCCGCGAGGCCTTCGGAGAAGAGTAACCGGTCCTGCAAAAGAAACAGGGTCCTTAATCCGCATGGAAAAAATAGAAACCCGGGTTGAAACCGACAGTCAAAAACCTAGGTTCTAAAAGAAATGCCGCAGCTCATCTTCATGCAATTTTTGAGAAAACTTCCGGATGTCCTTGATTATCTTTCTGGATAAATCATCTTTGTGGATCTTCCTGTTAAGATAATCATACAGATCATTTTCTGGTTTTTGCATTCTGTTCAAATAAAGTCGATAATCTCCCTGCGTCGGGTAGGCCTTCCTGAAAAGTTCTTCAAAATTCTGTCCGGGATTTTTAAGTAAATTAAAATAATGCTTTTCCATCACCCTGATTACAGCCACTTGTTTTTCAGCAAGCTTTGTCTGTTTTTCAACACCGAGGTCAACGTCCGGAAAATAATCTTTCACTTCATGGGCTGTTTTTTTTCCGGCTGAAACATCATTATATGCCTTGCCCAAAGCCTTTTTTCTGGGGTCAAGTATGCCCTGGGCAAAAGACTTTATTCCGGCTTTGTACTGGTTGACTTTATACATATAGTGCACAAAAAGCACAGGCAATAATATCATCCACACTGAAATTTCGGGCTTTTTTATTATCTCTTTGCCAAGTCTGTAGGCGAACTGCTCTTCGTGGGAATAAATCACATCATATTTTTCTTTTAGGGATAAAGCCAAAACTGCTCACTCCTGTTATATGTTGTTCAGGTCAACGCATCTATTCACAACGCTGTCAGGCCCGCCTGCAGCATGGTTGAATTTCGCCGTTACAATTCATCAATAAACCTTTTTGCGCAGTGCCCGCAGGGCTGGTTGATCTCCGGAGTGAAAAAATGTTTCCTGAAACTGTTGTAATCTTCTCCATGCCAGATTTCCCTGAGGGATTTTTCCCTGATGTTGCCAAATTCCAGATCAGACAGGGGATGTGTTTTTCCCTGTAAGTACATCCCGGCTTTTTTATGGAATCCTTGAAAATCGGTGCATACACAAGGTTTTACATATCCGTTAACATTCATGTATGTGGCCCTTTGGATATTTTCTGAACACTGTCCAGGGCGTTGGTACGGATTATACAGGTGGAAGTAAATTTTTCCCGGTTGGTCAATTTTGTTTTTCATTTCAAGAAGTTTCTCTTTCAAATTCCGGAATCCTGTCTCAGAATCAGCCAGGTACATTTCTTTTTTCATTTCAGCAGTAAAGACCAGTGCAAGTCCGCTGATCACTATCTGATCAATCCCTGCCGCGTTAAAAAAATCAGGCATCCCTTCAAGATCTCCAAGACCAGACCGGAGAAGCATATGGGCCAGATGAACCTTTGGCGAGGACGATCTTGCGACCGACTTGATCCGATTTACCCCCTCTATGGCCTTGAGCACTTTTTTTAACCTGGTTCCCTTTCTTATAATATCATTTTTTTCATCAATGCCGGCCGTGGACAAAGACAGAAAATCCAGGCCCCCATCCACCAGTCTCCTAAGCATACCCGCAGTCAGCAAATTTGCGTTGGAGGTCAAACCAGCCATACATCCCTGTTTTTTAACCACCTCCAGCATCTCAAAAAAGTTCGGATGTAAAAGAGGCTCTCCCCAACCCTGGAGATAAATCAGGCTGGTTTTGGAAAAAGCCGGCACCAGATATTTGAAGGTTTCCAGGGAAAGATCCCTGCCATTCCAGGAATCCCGAAATATGGCGTGCGGGCAGTAAACACAGGCGGCATTGCACCTGGTGGTAATTCCCACCTGAATCCAATCCAGTTCAGGGTACCGGGGTGAAAAAATTTTTTTCAGTATCTTTATAAGCCAATCCTTTTGCAACATCTGACTTGGTTCCATTCCATATCAGATGTTGCATTCCCGGTAAAGCAATTTCAACACCGGTTTGCGCGATGGCTTTACCCATTGTCGAAGCCAGGGCAAGAAATTTTGAACAGGGCAGGCTTTGTTTCAGATGAGATCCCAGAGACCGGTTTCTCCGGTACTATGGCAGCTTTTATCCTTACTACCCAAGCTTGTGCTGCCTGACAAGCCGGTCCCGATTTTCCTTTAATGAGGGTGACAACCCGATTTTATAGATATGCGGATTTTCAAATCTTTTGAATTCTTCGGGCAGTTTTTGCAGCTGTCTGCGGCTGAAAGCTGCAATCTCATCCAGTTTGCCGGGTGCGGTGAGCCGCTGTCCGTTTTCAACAATTTTTTTCAGGAGCGGTTTTTTAACAAATCTGGTCAGGGTTCGGGATTTGTGGGGATCAATGGGGTGGTGCATGGTATCAAAGTCTGCCTCATCTGCTGCGGCAACAGCTTCTCCCCCATAGAATGCACCGTCGGAATGCAGAAGCCTGTACACCTGTTTTTTGCCTGGAAGGTTGATTTTTTCTATGTTTTCAGACAGTTTCAGGCGGGGCTCATCCTTCACATGGGCAAGTTTGTAGACCCCGTCAAGCGCTGCGTCAGGATGGCCGGTTACCAGGCTGGTACCGACGCCGAACAAATCAATGGGAGCGCCCTGCATCAGCAGGCTTTTGATCACGTTTTCATCCAGTTGATTGGAAACAGCAATCTTGACATAATCTAATCCCGCATCATCAAGCATTTTACGGGACGCTTTGGCCAGCCAGGCAAGATCTCCACTGTCCAGGCGGATACCTTTCAACCGGTTTCCTTTTTTCTCCATCTCTTTACCCACTTTTACAGCATTGGGAACACCGCTTTTCAGTGTGTTGTAGGTGTCAACAAGAAGCACACAGTCCTGGGGCCGCACTTTGGCAAAGTTTCGGAATGCAGATATTTCATTGTCATATCTTTGAATGAAAGAATGGGCCATGGTCCCGGAGACAGGTATGCCGTAATCGCGGCCTGCACGGACATTGCTGGTGGCATCAAATCCCCCGATAAAAGCTGCCCTTGCAGCGGCATATCCACCGGTTCCCGGTGCCCGCCGCAACCCGAAATCCACCAGTTGGCGATCCCCGGCCGCAAGGCGCATCCGGCTTGCTTTGGTGGCAACCAGGGTTTGATAGTTGAGTATATTGAGAATCAGGGTTTCAAGCAGCTGGGTTTCAATGATGGGGGCCTCCACACTCAACACGGGCCGGTTGGGAAAAATCAGGTCACCCTCTCTGGACGCATATATATTGCCCTGGAAGCGAAAATCTTTCAGATAATTCAGAAACGCCTGATCCATTCCCTGGGCCTGTAGAAATTTCAAATCTTTTTCATCAAAATGAAAGGTTTCAATTGTATCTATCAAATCTTCAAGACCGGCAAATATGGCATATCCTCCCCCAAAGGGCAATTTTCTGAAGAAATAATCAAATATGGCTGTCTCATCCTGCAGGCCTTCGTGGAAATAGACCTGAGACATGGTGATCTGATAGAGGTCCGTGTATGTTGCCGTGTAATCAAACATAAAAAATTTCCTTATCTTGCCAGCCGGTCACAAACCCCCACTGCCAGTGCATAAATGATATCTGATGCCAGGTGGCGGTCAATGGTTTTGTCAAACAGCAGTTTTACCTCAGTGGGAAATTCATCATCTCCCTGCCAGTACAGTACCGCCACCGGTATCCGGGGGGTGATGGAAAATACAAAGGCGGCGTCAGCCAGACCCAGCACAGTACCGCCATATTGTTCACACCGGTTTTTGAACCCGGTGATATCTGCGTCAAACCGGGAGGCAATCATATGTGCCGGAATCTCATGGGGGCCTCTGAAAAAGGTGACACCTCCGGCAATATCTTTTTCAGAAATCCACTGACGGGCCGGCTGGGTCTCCCGGGCACCCAGCAGATAATGCACCGCAAAAAGATCAAAATAGGGATGCAGCGGTTCATGAACCGGATCAAGGCAGAAGACTTTTGCTTTTTCAGGATCAACCGCATACTGGTTTCCCCACACAGTAACCGCATAGGTTCCGGCCGCCTCATCATGTGTGCACAATGCCCGGCGGCAAACCTCTGTCGGGTCCTGTTCATTCAACTGCACAAAAAAATTTTTATCCACCAGTTCTGTCATCTGCTTGTCCTTATTTCCCATGGTTACCTCCTTGAATATGAAATGCCCAATTCCATTGCAGCTTCAAGGAGGGTCGATCAGAAGTCCAGAGACGATAGTGCCTAAAATTGCTGAAGCCAATAAATGAGCATCACCGTATTCAAGGCCGCGTCCGCTTTAGTAATTATCCAAATCAACATGCATTATAAACCGCAATTATGCAAGAAATTTTGAGAGCGTTAAGGGTTCATATAAACCCGAAACCACTATTTCTCAGAGGCCATGAAACCCTGCTTCATGCCCCGCCCCATTTGACAAACCCGCAAAAATACATAATAATTTCTTCTTTTTTTTACATCAGGGTGGCGCAGGCATTTGACCACCCTGATGACAGATATTGATTATAGAAAGACAGGGCACACATATAGTGAAATCCATGGAAATTGATGAGGATCAGGACACGCTGACGGCCATACGGCAATGCATACCAGTGCTGGAGCAAATTGTTGGACGGTCGGAACTTCTGGCAAAATTATCAGAGAATGACCGGGTTGCCCTGCTTTCTGCGGCAGGGAGAATTGCCCGGCCCGGTCCGGAAGAGATACGAAAGCGGAAAAAAGACAAAAAACAGCTTAAGCTCCGGGCGGTTGTGGAAAAGGAAAAGCGGTTGCGGGCTGCCACCGGTATCCGGAGGGCCAGGGAAGCCACGGTGTTTACCGCGCCGCTGAAGATTTCAGGTCCTGTCCCGGTGACGGAAGAGACCGGGCAGACCTTGGCATCTCCCCGGAACTGCTATGTATGCAAGGCAGAGTTTAAACAGGTCCATCACTTTTACGATACCATGTGCCCGGAATGCGCAGAGTTCAACTATCAGAAACGCTTTCAGTCCGCTTCCCTGAAGGATCAGGTGGCATTGATCACAGGGTCCCGTCTTAAAATTGGATACCAGGCCAGCCTGATGATGCTCAGGGCCGGGGCAAAGGTGATTGCCACGACCCGGTTTCCCAGGGATTCCGCCCTCCGGTTTTCAAAAGAGAATGATTTTTCCGACTGGGGACACCGGCTTCAGGTTTACGGTCTGGATCTGAGGCATACCCCGAGTGTGGAGCTTTTCTGTGATTATATCAAGAATACGTATCAGCGGCTGGATATCCTGATCAATAATGCTGCCCAGACCGTCCGGCGGCCACCTGGATTTTATGCCCATCTCATGGGGAAGGAGACCGGGGATAAAGATCTGCTGCCTGAGAATGCCCGGATGCTTCTGGGGCAGTATGGCAGATGCATCTCCCGACTGGCGTTCGGCCGGTCGGAAAAAATCGGAAAGGAAAAGGCCCTGTCCGTGACCTGGAACGGATCAACACCGGGGGTGGGGCTGCGCATGCCGGCACAATTGTCCCAGATTTCCTACTCCTATGACCATTCCCTTGATGTGCCCGAAGTGTTCCCTGCAGGCAAACTGGATGCAGACCTCCAGCAGATGGATCTGCGGAAGACCAACTCCTGGCGGTTGCGGCTGGGGGAAATTCAGACATCAGAAATGCTCGAGATCCAGCTGGTCAACTCAGTGGCGCCCTTTGTGCTGTGCAACCGCCTGGCAGAGCTGATGAAAAAAGACAACACAGGTCAGAAACATATTGTGAATGTCTCGGCAATGGAGGGCAAGTTCCTGAGATTTAAGAAGGGCAGCCGTCATCCCCATACCAACATGGCCAAGGCCTCCCTGAACATGCTCACCCATACGGCAGCCAGTGACCTGGCCAGGTACGGCATTTACATGAATGCCGTGGATACGGGGTGGGTAACGGATGAGGATCCGGCGGTCCTGGCAAAGCAAAAGCAGGACACGCATGATTTCCAACCCCCGCTGGATATTGTTGACGGCGCAGCCAGAATCTGCGACCCGTTTTTCCACGGGATCATCACGGGAAAACACTGGTGCGGTAAATTTCTAAAGGATTATTTCCCCATTGATTGGTAGGAGACAGGAAACCAGGGTCTGACTCATACCGGATTTTTTGATAAAAACCATTTTTCTGTCGTCAATACATTCAGGCCACAGTGATGTCTGCATCCAGATACACGTCCTGGATGGCGTGCAGCAGTGCAATGCCGTCTTCCATCGGTTTTTGGAATGCTTTGCGGCCGGAAATCAGACCGGTGCCGCCGGCGCGTTTATTGATGACTGCCGTGCGCACAGCCTGCTGTAAATCATTTTCTCCGCTGGATCCCCCGGAATTGATCAGTCCGATACGTCCCATGTAACAATTAGCCACCTGATAGCGCGCCAGGTCAATGGGATGATCACTGGTGAGTGCTTCATAGACCAGATCATGGGTTTTGCCAAAGTTGATGTCCTTGAACCCGCCATTGGTGGTTGCCATTTTTTGTTTGATCAGATCGGCCTGGATCGTGACACCAAGGTGATTGGCCTGTCCGGTCAAATCCGCAGCTGTGTGATAGTCTCTGCCGCCTTTTTTAAACTCACTGTTGCGCAGATAACACCACAAAACAGTGAACATCCCAAGCTCGTGGGCCCGGGCAAAGGCTTCGGTCACCTCTTCCACCTGGCGCATGGATTCTTCTGCGCCGAAATAAATGGTGGCACCGACGGCAGCCGCGCCCAGGTCAAATGCCTGTTCTGCCGAAGCAAACATGCGCTGATCGTATTTGTTGGGATAGGTGAGCAGCTCGTTGTGATTCAATTTAACCAGAAACGGAATTTTATGGGCATATTTGCGCGAAACCGCGCCCAGCACGCCAAGTGTTGATGCAACAGCATTGCAGCCCCCCTCCATTGCCAGTGTGAGGATGTTCTCCGGATCGAAATAAATGGGATTCGGTGCAAAGGCACTGCCGCCCGAGTGCTCGATGCCCTGATCCACCGGCAGAATGGACAGGTGGCCGGTGCCGCTGAGGCGGCCGTGATTGAACACGGTGTTTAAATTCCGCAGAACCCTGGAAGAACGATCCGTGTGCACCAGTACCCGGTCGATAAAATCCGGACCGGGCAAATGCAGGGTTTCTTTTTTGATGGTGTTACAGGTATGTTCCAGGAGCGATTTTGCATCGTCTTCCCCCAAAATTTCCCGGATGTTTTTTAACATGGTGGCTTCTCCTTTTTATTTTGAGTTCATGATTAATGCCGATACAGCTGATCACACTACGTGCCACCCTGTGATCAGCTGTGTGATTGGCCAATCTATTTTCGGACCATGACCCGGCAGT
>Ga0209949_1001126_pt1 | contig 13253 bp, 12 predicted proteins | sample SalPonC_black_MG_FD_185711 | JGI IMG/M metagenome (GOLD analysis project Ga0209949, IMG submission 185711) | Salt pond soil microbial communities from South San Francisco under conditions of wetland restoration - Salt Pond MetaG... | ecosystem: Environmental > Aquatic > Marine > Intertidal zone... | reverse complement strand
GAAATCCCAGTTGACCAGTTTCCAGAAGGCCTCAAGGTAGTTCGGACGGCTGTTCCGGTAATCGATATAGTAGGCATGCTCCCACACATCGACGGTCAGGACCGGCTTGTCGGCACCTGTCAGAGGCGTTTCGGCATTGCTGGTGTTGACGATAGCCACGCTGCCGTCAGCTTTCTTGACCAGCCAGGTCCAGCCAGAGCCAAAGTTGCCGGCGGCTTTTTCATTGAACTCCTTCTTGAAGTCATCAAAAGAACCGAAGGCCTCTTCGATGGCCTCTTTTGCCGCACCGGTTGGCTCGCCGCCGCCCTCAGGGCTGAGGCAATGCCAGTAAAAGGTGTGGTTCCAGACCTGCGCCGCATTGTTGAACAGCGGCCCGCTGGCGCTCTTGATGATGTCTTCGAGCTCCTTGTTGGCGTTATCTGTGCCCTCAATCAGTCCATTAAGCTTGGTGACATAGGTGTTGTGATGCTTGCCGTAATGATACTCAAGGGTTTCCTCGGAAATATGCGGTTCCAGTGCGTTCTTCTCGTAGGGTAGTGCGGGAAGTTCAAATGCCATGAGGTTGGTCTCCCTGTCTTGTGGTTTTATATGAATGACGTTATTTCACTATAGGGCTGACATTCTTTATATCAACCCTTGGATGTCAAAGAAGCGGTGAATTCGGGACTGCCGGGAAGAAACTGCGTGCAGTTCCGGACCCGCCAGACCAGCTCTTTATAGCTGTCGGCAAGAATATTGACATGCCCCAGCTTTCGCCCCGGGCGCTCGCCTTTGTTGTAAAGATGCAGGCGCGCGTAAGGCAGCTCCAGGATACGCCGTATATCGCCATGTTCGCCGATAATGTTGACCATACAGCTTACCTCGCGCGGCTCGACACTGCCCAGAGGGTGCCCGCTGACCGCACGGATGTGGTTTTCGAACTGGCTGGTCATCGCCCCTTCGATCGTCCAGTGGCCGGAGTTGTGCACACGGGGTGCCATTTCATTGGCCACCAGGCCGTCAGCGGTTTCAAACAGCTCAAGAGTCAATACGCCGATATAGTCGAGTTCGTTCATCAGCGCCTTGATATAGCGTCTGGCGTCGTCTTCGACATGCCTTTCCAGACCGGGTGCTGGTGCCACCGAATACCGGAGAATACCCTGATGATGGATGTTTTCCGCCATGGGATAAAACGCCAGTTCGCCGGATTCGGAGCGCACCGCGATAATTGAAATCTCGCGACGGAATTCAACGAACTTTTCCACAATCAGGCGGGGGTGGTTGATGCTGTTCCAGGCCTCGGCGGCCTCTTCGGGTGACTGCAAGACTGCCTGGCCCTTACCGTCGTACCCCTCGGTATTGGTTTTTGCCACCACCGGGCAGCCCAGGGCTTCGGCCGCGGCCTGAAGTGATTCTGCGCTGTCGGCAATTTTCCATTCCGGGGTCGGAATGCCAAGCTCACCAAACAGTGATTTTTCGGCTTCGCGATTCTGGCAGATCTGCAGTGCGCGGGGTGAGGGGTGAACGGGTTTGCTGGCGGCTATTTTTTCAGCAATGTCCAGCGGGAGATGTTCAAACTCATAGGTGACGCGGTCGACCCGGGAAATGAAATCGTCCAGATACTGGCCGTCCCGGTCGATCATTACTTCGCCAAGACCTGCACTGGGGCTGCCGGACATGTCATAGAAGACAAAGGTTTTGGCCAGTGGGTAACCCGCCAGAGCCAGCATTCGACCAAGTTGGCCGGCACCGAGTACACCAATTCTCATGATTCATCTCCTGCCATTCTTCAGGCAACTGTCAAACTTCGGTGTTAGTCGCAGGTAGGGGCGGGCTTTCCAAAACACGCTCCTTACGGCACCCCTGTGGGGTCCGGCCCGCAATCACAGCTTGCGGTCGCTCGGCTATCGCATGAAGCTCTGCTTCATAAGCGCTCTGCCAAGCCCATGTGACGCTTGGACTCCGCCATCCATGGCTCCGTACAGTTTTGGAAAGCCCGCCCCTACCTGCTCCGCAGACGTTGGCGTTGGCTTCATTGATCACTGGGATCAGGATTATCCAGAATCGTCTGTGTCTGTGTTGCCCGGAAGTCGTCAACGGCTTTGCGGACATCGTCCCTGAAAGTTCCGATGATTTGCGCGGCCAGCAGGCCTGCGTTGGTCGCGCCGGCTTTGCCGATGGCCAGAGTGCCTACGGCAATGCCGCCGGGCATCTGGGCAATAGAAAGCAGTGAGTCAAGACCGTTCAGTGCTTTTGACTGCACCGGAACACCAAGCACCGGCAGCGATGTCTGGGAGGCAACCATGCCGGGCAGGTGCGCTGCACCACCAGCACCCGCGATAATCACCTTCAGGCCGCGGTCAGATGCCGTCTTGGCGTAGTCGAAGAGTAAATCCGGAGTCCGGTGGGCAGAAACCACTTTCTTCTCATACGGTACTCCCAGCTTTTCCAGCATGACAGCAGCATTTTCCATGGTGGGCCAGTCCGACTTTGAGCCCATGATGAGTCCTACAAGCGGCTGCATATGCAACAGTCCTGATCTGTTGAAAAGCCCACCATTGTATGTGGCGGTATCGAGCCATGCAAACGGCCTGTGACGCCGGTCAATGGTCCTTATTGATTTGAAGCAACTGATCAACCGGGTATTATCACTCCCTGGGACTACTTACCACCACAGACCGGAGCTGTAATGGAGCCTATTCGACCCGACGACGACGAACTGCGCGCGACCCGAGGCGGTAACACCGGGAAACCGAGGGAGAAAACGCCCGACAAAGCCGCCGAAGCTCCTGCACGGGGAGGTTCCGGAAATGGCGGCAAAGGTGGAGCTGGCGGCAATGGTGGTAACGGTGGGAGAAAATCTTCAGGTCCGTGGTTACTGTTTGCGCTGCTGCTTGTCGCAGGCGCGGGGGCCCTGGGCTGGTATCAGCAGAACGACCGTATCGAGCAAATGGAAAGTCTGCTGGAGGAAGCGGATTACTGGGCACGCCAGAGTAAACTCACACTGGCCCGTGTTGAAGGTGAGCTGACAGATACCGGTGAGGACCTGCAGGAAGCCGGGCAGTCGATCGAACAGCGGCTCGATGCCCAGAACAAGCGCCTGGATAATGCCGACAGCGAGATCCGCAAACTCTGGGGTGTGGCGAATGACCGTAACAAGGCCCGCCTGAATGATCATGAGGAACGCCTCAACACGCTTGTCCAGCGTATCGAGGACGCCGATTCCCGCAGGCAGGCGCTTGCTGCAAGCCTGGATGAACTGCAGCAAACATTTGAGTCCGGGCTGAGCGATCTTGAATCGTCCCTTGAGCAGAAACTGGCAGCCCAGGAAGAACGCCTGGCGGGCCAGCAGTCAACACTGGCCAAACACCAGTCAACACTGGAGACCCAGCAGTCAACACTGGAAAAAATGCAGGCATCGCTGGCCTCGGTCGACGACCGGGTCGAAAACCGGCTGAAGCGTTTTGAGCGCGAGCAGAACCTGACGATGGATGGTCTGGAGGGACGCATTTCGGCGCTGGAAAAAACCACCGAGGCGCTCTCCGGGGGAGAACTCAGGGCAATTCGCGCGGAGCTGGCGACGCTGAAACAGACAGTTTCATCAATTGACGCCTCCCGCGCCCAGCTTACCTCGAGACTGGTGCGGCTATCCGAGGAAGTGGGTCAGCTGAGATCGCAGTCGGGGGCGCAGTAAGCAATGGCTAACAGGGATCTGATAGAGTCGGTGAAACAGCAAAGCCGGCGCCGTTTAAAGGCCTTGATAAAGCGAATGGACGAGCTCAACCGTTCGCTGGCAGAGCGTGCGCTACCGGACAGCCGCAAACGCAGGGTCAGTGAACTGTCGCTTGAGGACAAGGCTCTGAAGGCAGGCCAGAAAACTGTCAGGGAAAGGACACCTGAATCCTGAAAAGCATTTGACACTGGCGGGTAAACGCTTAAAATGCGGCCCTCATGAGCTTGAGATGGCGCTGCCGTTTCTGGCTTGTGTGCTGCGAAAGTGGGCGGTTAGCTCAGCTGGGAGAGCATCGCCCTTACAAGGCGAGGGTCACTGGTTCGATCCCAGTACCGCCCACCACTTTTCAGCATTGCCGGATAACCCCATCCGGTGCAGATTGCGGCAATCCCAATGCCCTGATCGATGTGGAGCGGTAGTTCAGCTGGTTAGAATACCGGCCTGTCACGCCGGGGGTCGCGGGTTCGAGTCCCGTCCGCTCCGCCATTTTATCTGGTTTCCGCTATTTCCAGCGTTCGTCATCCTGCTGACACACTTGTCGTGAATACTGTTCAGGAATTCATGAACAGGAGACAGTCATGTCTGATTATCAGGAAGATCTGATCGCCAGTCAGCTTGAAGATTTTGATGACGACATCGGCCAGGACGATGCAACGGAGTTATAGGTCAGACAATTCCCTTGTCGCGCTGCTCCGTCAGGTAGCGTTTCCGGTGTTCTGCCGGACTTGTGCCGAACCAGCGCTTCCAGGCTTTGTGAAAGGCCGCCGGGTTGGCAAAACCCAGAAGCCAGGCAACCTCTGAAATCGACGTTCTGGTCTCGCGGATATATTGACTGGCCAGTTCCTGGCGGGTCTCATCAAGCAGTTCCCGGAATCCTGTCCCTTCGGCTCTGAGCTGACGCTGCAGTGTCCAGGTTGCCATGCCCAGTTGCCCGGCAATGGTTCCCAGATCGGGCGCATCGCCCTGCAGCAATGGCGCCAACCGGTCCTTGACGCGGTCGCCCATGGTCCAGCTGGAGCGGAGTCTGAGCAGCTGTCGCTCGCACTGTCGGGCCAGCATATCGAACATTCCCGGCTGCGCCTGCAACGACGGGCAATCCCTGACTGCTGGCAAGAGCTGAACTGAATTGCCATTTGCACCGAAGCGGACCGGGCAGCCGAACCAGGCCTCGAATTCCGCGTCCAGTCCCCGCGAGGGGTACTCGATATTCACCTGTTCCAGAACCTCCCCTCGCCCGGACACAGTGCGCAGAAACTGGGTCCAGGCGGCCAGTACCGAATCCACCACGAAATAGTTGAAGACGTTGTAGGGCCTGATCGAATAGAAGTTTGCGCTCAGGCCGTGGTCAGATATCCACGGGATGCCCCGGCTGTTATGGCTGGTAAGCCCGCCAAATTTTATCAGGGTATTGAGTGCCTCACCGGCAGAGGGCGCGGACTGGGCGGCAAGCCCGGCCATCCCCGCGTCCACTGGCCGGGAAAGCTGCCCCATGGTCAGACCCAGGGCCGGGTTTCCGGATAGCCGGATGGCTGCCTCGCCAAGGCGCATGAACCGGGGGATGCTGATTCTGGCATCCGGCGTCGCCAGTGACTGTCGGTTAAGGCCAAAACGTTCCAGCAGTGGTTCTGGATTCCGGCCTTCTTCGGCCATGGCCCGGGCCAGCACCGAAGCGTAAAGAACGCTCAGCTCGCCCAGGGAATTGGTGAGTCTGGGAGTCGGTTTCATCGGTCAATATTGTCAGACAAGTTAGCTCAAGACAATTATCTGTCGTTTCGGGATATTGGCGGGTGTCTGTCGGGCAGATAACTTGAGCAGCAACCCAAAGCCTTACCGCAGTCACTGATACTCAGGAGCAACCATGACCGCACCGGCACCTGGCGCAAGCCGCTATCCCCATCTGCTCGAACCCCTGGACCTGGGCTTTGTGCAGTTGCGCAACCGGGCCCTGATGGGGTCCATGCACACCGGTCTGGAAGAGGCAGGAAACGGATTTGAACGGCTGGCCAGATTCTATGCCGATCGTGCCAGGGGCGGCGTTGGCCTGATCGTTACCGGCGGTATAGCTCCCAACGAAGAAGGTGCCGTGTTCCAGCATGCGGCCAAAATGACGACCCCTGAGGAAGCGGAAAAACACAGGGTGATTACCCGGGCGGTGCACGAGGCAGGCGGCAGAATCTGTATGCAGATTCTGCATGCGGGTCGATACGCTTACCATTCCGCACTGGTCGCACCTTCGGCAATCCAGGCACCCATTAACCCGCTCAAGCCGGCAGCGCTGGATGAAGCCGGCATTGAAAAACAGATCAGTGATTATGTGAACTGCGCGGAGCTGGCCCGGCAGGCGGGTTATGACGGCGTTGAAATCATGGGTTCTGAAGGCTATTTCATTAACCAGTTTATTGTGAAGCACACCAACGACCGCACGGACCGTTGGGGCGGAAGCTACGAAAACCGGATTCGCCTGGCAACGGAAATTGTCCGCCGGGTCCGGGCACGGGTCGGTGCCCATTTTATTCTGATCTACCGCCTGTCAATGCTTGACCTGATTGAGGACGGCAGCACCTGGGACGAAGTGGTGCAGCTGGCCAAAGCAATCGAGCGAGCGGGCGCGACCATTATCAACACCGGAATCGGCTGGCACGAGGCCCGTGTACCGACCATTGCAACCTCGGTACCCCGGGGTGCCTTTACCAGGGTTACCGGGCGGCTGAAGGATGAGGTCAGCATCCCCCTGGTCACCACCAACCGGATCAACATGCCGGACGTTGCCGAAAGGATTCTGGCTGAGGGCGATGCGGATATGGTGTCCATGGCGCGGCCGTTTCTGGCGGATGCCGAGCTGGTCAGAAAAGCGATGGAAGACAGGGCCCGGGAAATCAATACCTGTATCGGCTGCAACCAGGCCTGCCTTGACCACACCTTTGCCGGCAAGCTCACCTCCTGCCTGGTGAATCCGCGGGCCTGTCATGAAACCGAGCTCAATTATGTCCGGACCGCGGCGCCGGAAAACATTGCCGTTGTTGGCGGGGGCCCGGCCGGTCTGGCGTTTGCAACCGTTGCGGCGGAGCGTGGCCATCACGTCACCCTGTTTGATGATGGCAGGGAAATCGGCGGGCAGTTCAACCTGGCCAAACTGATTCCGGGTAAGGAAGAGTTTTACGAAACCCTGCGTTATTACCGGGTAATGTTGGCCAGGTACGGTGTCGATGTACGTCTGAACAACCGGGTGACAGCGCAGGACCTGAAGGCCGGCAGCTATGACCGCGTCGTGCTGGCAACCGGCGTAAAGCCAAGAACACCGGACATTGAGGGCATTGATCATCCAAAAGTGATTAGTTATCTGGACGCCCTGCTTGAACGTAAACCGGTGGGGCAGAAAGTGGCTGTTATCGGTGCCGGCGGGATCGGTTTTGATGTCTCCGAGTACATTGTTCACAAGGGCACCTCGGCCGCGCTCGACCCGGAGCATTTCATGCGGGAGTGGGGCGTGGACCTTACGGTGCAGCATCGCGGCGGTATCAAGGGCATGACACCGGAACTGCCTGAGCCGGCACGTGAGGTGTATCTGCTCCAGCGCAGAACCTCGAAAGTGGGCAAGAATCTTGGCAAGACCACGGGCTGGATTCACCGGACCTCTCTCAAGCACCGCCAGGTGCAGATGGTGCCCGGCGTCAGCTACCGCAGGATTGATGACCAGGGCCTGCACGTGACCATCACCCCCAAAGACGCCGCTCAGGGCGAAGACCGGATATTGGCGGTAGACACAGTGATTATCTGTGCCGGTCAGGATCCGCTTCGCGAACTGCAGCAGGAGCTTGAAAGCGCAGGGGTCAGGGTTCACCTGATCGGCGGCGCCGATGTTGCTGCGGAACTGGACGCCAAACGCGCAATTGACCAGGGCAGCCGACTGGCGGCAGAAATATGACGCGCCGGCTGATAAAAATACCGGGGCCGATCACAAATTGGCGCCAATTCACTGTGTTAGCCGGTTGTTGACCGGCTAGACTGTTATCCGCGTATTATGTAGTCGTTTTCTGGTTAGCGGGAGTGTGCAATGGCGTCTGCCGAAATGGTAGGTGACAATTATTCGGCCGTCTTTTTTATGGACGGCAGCGACGTGTCCCGACAGATGCGGTTTTCAGAATTCGAGACGTTTCTGGATGGCTACGTAGGCCTGTCTGACCTGGCAGATACTGATGTAAAAGCCGTTTTTGCGGTGGTAAGTCCTGAACTCGAGATCCGCTCGCTGGTGTTTTTCCGCATTTATTTTGATGATGAAGGCCAGGCAGACGTCTACTGGAACATGCCCATTGAGCAACTCGCAATGAAGGGCGCCAAGGGCCCGGACCTTGGCGGTGGGCCGATCAGGCTGGTCTGCCGCAGCCAATGCCCTGAGTCCGCGAATGCGGATGCACTCTGGGACCCGAACATGGCCCCGGGCCACAATCATTTCCAGTCCATCCGTCGTGCGGTGGAGGCCAACGGTCTCAAGTTCCGTAAGGCTGATCCGCCCTCGGAAGAAAACATCCCGGTTCTTGCTGCCGACCCGGCGGATGTCGCCACCGATCGCGCCCGCCTCGCCCAGTTGATCCGTGAACAGCGGCTACGCATCAAAACCCTTCAGAGCGTTCATCGGGATGCGCTATCAGAGCTGCAGCGGGAAAACCGCCATGAGCTCCAGGCCCTGCGTAATGAAATGGCGGAACTGCAGCAGCGTTATGAGCGCCAGAAGCTCAGTAACGAGCAACTCATGATCCGCCTGGCCGAGCGTAACGAACAGTACCTGGAAATGCAGGAACAGATCAACGCGGAAGCGACCAGCAACAGCAGGGAAGGTGCGGCATCAGACGCCGAGGCTGTGCTGCTGAAGGAACAGCTGGAGCGGCGTCAGCGCGAGCTGGAACTGCGCGACGAGAAAATCGTGGCGCTGGAGCAGGAAAATTACGATTTGCGCCACCAGACGCCGCCGGAGAATTCGGTGATGGAGCATCTGCAGCATCAATCAGTGTTTCTGGTGGCCTATCATCCGGGTATCGGGCACGTTACCCTTCCCTACAGTGATATTGAATCCTATTTCCGGAATCCGGTGGCCTATGCCGCCGGTCGGTGCGGAATGAACGAGCCAGCCTATCGGGAGTGGCTGGAACACCATGAGCACCCGGTGTGCCAGCATGAAAGTGATAGCGGTGCGAAGTGCGAGGAGCCGGTGATGCGGGTCAGCCAGCCGTCAGAATTCCGCCCCGGCGTGGACGACCGCTGTGAACACCATCAACTGGTCGAGTCCCATAGCTGACAACCGTCCCCAGGCAGAGACCCACAGGAAGTTTCATGGAACAGTTCAGGAACATCGGCATTATTGGCCGCATGGGCAGTGCGCAAGTAATCGAGACCCTGTGGCAGCTTAAACAGTACCTGCTCAACAATAATTATCAGGTGATCATCGAGGATGACACTTCTACCATGCTGCCCGGCCACGGTCTTCAGGTTGCCAGCAAGAAACTGCTGGGTGAGATCTGTGATCTGGTTATTGTGGTGGGCGGTGACGGCAGCCTGCTGGGCGCTTCCCGTGAGCTGGCCAAGTCCAAGATTCCCCTGTTGGGCGTGAACCGGGGCAGACTCGGGTTTCTGACGGATATTTCGCCGTCGGATCTTGAGGAACGCCTTGCCAGGGTACTTCAGGGCGAATACATCGAGGAATCCCGCTTTCTGCTGGACGGCCATGTTGAACGTAACGGCCAGCCACTGGGGTTCGGAACGGCCCTCAACGACGTGGTGCTGCACCCCGGTAAATCCACCCGGATGATCGGCTTTGATCTCTATATTGATGGTCACTTTGTCTACAGCCAGCGTTCTGACGGCCTGATCGTGTCAACTCCGACCGGCTCCACAGCCTACTCCCTCTCTGCTGGCGGACCTATCATGCATCCCAAACTGGATGCGGTGGTACTGGTTCCGATGTGTCCCCACACTTTAAGCAGCCGGCCAATCGTGGTTGACGGTAAAAGCGAGATCAAGCTGGTCGTCGGGGAAACCAACAAGACCTACCCCCAGATCAGTTTTGATGGCCAGATGAACTTTGCCTGCGCCCCCGGAGATATTATCAGGATAACCAAGAAACCATTTAAAATCAGACTTATACATCCGGCCGATCATAATTTTTACGCCACTTGTCGGGATAAGCTGGGTTGGGCCAGCGAAATCGCAGAGAGTTGAACATGGCACGACATCAGACCGGCGCGAGCCGCGGCTACGACATAATTGGCGACATCCACGGCTGTGCCAACACCCTGGTACGGTTACTCGACCAGATGGGTTACCGTAAACGCAACGGGATTTACCAGCACGATACCCGCCAGGCCATCTTTATCGGTGATATTATTGACCGTGGCCCGCGTATCCGGGAGTCCCTGCATCTGGTACGGGACATGGTAGAGCACGGTGCGGCGCGAATAGTCATGGGCAATCACGAGTACAACGCGCTTGGCTACTGCACCCGTGCCCGGCCCGGCAGTGGGAAGAAATGGTTGCGGGAACACAACCCCCGCCACGACCGGCTGATCCGCGAGACCATGGCGGAGTTTGAACATTACCCCCATGAATGGAACGATTTCCTCGAGTGGTTCTACACCATTCCCCTGTTTATCGACGAGCCGGATTTCCGCGCGGTCCATGCCTGCTGGGACAACAGTCTGATCGAAAAATTCAAGGCCCGGCAGGGTGGGGCGTGCATTGATGATGATTTCCTGCACGCCTCGGCTGCCATTGAATCGTTTGCCGGCCAGGTGATGGACACGCTGCTGCGCGGCACCGACCTGCGCCTGCCCCAGGGTGTCAAAATTACCGGCCGGGACGGCTATGTGCGTGAATTCTTTCGTACCAAGTTCTGGTGCGATCATCCGGAAACCTACGCCGACGTCGTGTTCCAGCCTGACCCACTGCCGGAGCATGTGGCCGATCGCGAGCTGACGGAACATGAGCTCGGGCAGCTTTGCAGCTATCCGGCGGCTGCACCGCCGGTTTTCGTCGGGCATTACTGGATGGAAGGTGAGCCTGCGCCGCTGAAGCATAATGTCGCCTGTATCGACTACAGCGCAGTCAAGTACGGCAAGCTGGTGGCCTATCGCCTGGATGGCGAGCAACACCTGTCCCGGGACAAGTTTGTCTGGGTGGATGTGGAGCGGCTGGAACAATCCGACTACCCGGTCAGTGAAGACAGCATAGCGAGGTGAGATTTGTACCGTGTTAAGCAGGTTGAAGCCGGCACCGACCTCGCCGGGTTCAGTCGGTGGCTGAAAGAGCAGAATGTGCGGCACCGCATCACTGAAGAGGATGGCGGTCAGGTACTCTGGCTGGAAAATCCCGATCATGCCGAGCCCGTATTGCAGGCCCTGGATCGCTTTCTGAGTGAGCCAGAGCTGCGGGCGCAGGTCAACGAGCTTGTCGACTCACCGGTATTCGTCAGCGGCCGCTGGCAGCCGCAGCCCCGTCATGCGCCTTTGGTGTTGACGCTGATCATTATTGCCGCCTTTGTGGCATGGTTTACGGGGTTTGGCCAGAATACCCTGTCCACCTATCTGACCATGACCGATCCCCGGGTTCATGACTTCGGCACCTTCGCCGCGCGGGTTCAGGCACTGCTTGCCACCCTTGGCAATGGCGAAATCTGGCGTTTGTTGTCGCCGGATTTCCTGCATTTCAGCTGGATGCATATCATCTTCAATTCGGTCATGCTCTGGTTTCTGGGCAGCCAGATTGAATGGTTTGATGGTCGTCAGCGGCTGCTGGTCCTGTTTATCGTGGTCAGCGTACTGTCTAACGGATTCCAGTACCTGATGTCCGGGCCGCTGTTCGGCGGCTTGTCCGGAGTGGTTTACGGTATTCTCGGCTATTGCTGGCTAAGTCAGCGATGGCGGCCCAGGTTCCAGTTTCCGCCTGCGCTGATCACTTTTGCGGTGGCGTGGATGGCGCTGGGTTATACGCCGTTATCGGAGATCCTGGGTCTGGGTCGTATGGCCAACGAGGCGCACCTGGGTGGATTCCTGGCAGGGCTGGCACTTGCCCTGATTCTGCCGGTACCAAAAAAAGCCCCACCAAAAGGTGGGGCATGAAGGAGCGTGTAAGCTCTGATGAGAGAGACCAAATGGGCTTTCCTCATTCGGTAATGGAATGATAATAATTTGCATTTGTGTTCGTCAACAGTTTTCTGGATTTTTTTAATCCCTTTGTGAACGGGAGAGCGGAATGACCTACGAAGAGCTGATTCAACGGCTGGATCCTTCGGTCTATCAGAACCTGAAGCAGTCTCTGGCGCTTGGCAAATGGCCGGATGGCCGCAAGCTGACCCCGGAACAGCGCAGCATCTGCATGGAGGCCATTATCTATTACGAGGAGCACCACCAGGTGCCGGAGCACCAGCGGGTGGGTTACCTGGACCGGGGGAAAAAAGCCGGAACCAGCTGTGACCCGCGCGGATCCGGGGCATCGAACGGAAGCGCAGGCGACCCCTCTCAGTACGTCGAGGTAAAATCTTGACCGCAGTGGTTGATGTCAGCGGCCGGCTCAGGAAAATGCCGGCTGAGGCAGATAGCCCGGTGAGCTATAGTCTGCTACTGGGCGAAACCCGGTTGCCGCTGAATGAGTTTCTGGGTTATCCGTTACGGCTGGATTTTGACGGCGTGATCCGCTGCATAAACTGTGATCGCAAAACCGGAAAAAGCTTCAGTCAGGGGTTCTGTTTTCCGTGCTTTAAAAAGCTGGCGGCCTGCGATACCTGTATCATGAGCCCGGAAAAGTGCCACTATTATCAGGGCACCTGCCGCGAGCCGGAGTGGGGCGAAACTCACTGCATGATCGAACACCTGGTCTACCTGGCCAACTCCTCCGGCCTGAAAGTCGGAATTACCCGGGGCACCCAGGTCCCGACCCGCTGGATTGATCAGGGCGCGGTGGGGGCAATCCCGATGATTCGTGTAGCGACCCGCCAGCTTGCCGGGTTTGTTGAGGTGGCGTGCAAAAAGCATGTGGCGGACCGCACCAACTGGCGCACCATGCTGAAGGGGGAAGTGCCGCAAGTGGATCTGGCGGAAGAGCGTGAGCGCCTGCTGGAACTGATCCGGGATGAGCTCGCAGCGCTGCGGTCAGAACACGGCGACGAGGCCATTCGACCGGTCCGCGAAGACGTACTGGCGCTGGACTATCCGGTGGAGGTCTGGCCGGACAAGGTAAAAACACACAATCTGGACAAGGCGTTGATGGCCGAGGGTGTGCTTCAGGGCATCAAGGGGCAGTATCTGATCCTAGATACCGGCGTCATCAACATCCGGAAATACACCGGTTATGAAGTCCGCTTCCGGGTGTTTCCGCACTAACGAATTTCAGGCAAGGGCAAATCAAGCTATGCGTACCAGTCAGCCGCAAACCATCTATCTGAAAAACTACAAGGTTCCCGCTTTCGTTGTGGATCATGTGGATCTGCGATTTGAACTGTTCGAAGGCGGCGCGCGGGTGCACAGCCTGCTGTCGGTGCGCCGCAACCCGGAAA
>Ga0209949_1001123_pt1 | contig 13282 bp, 10 predicted proteins | sample SalPonC_black_MG_FD_185711 | JGI IMG/M metagenome (GOLD analysis project Ga0209949, IMG submission 185711) | Salt pond soil microbial communities from South San Francisco under conditions of wetland restoration - Salt Pond MetaG... | ecosystem: Environmental > Aquatic > Marine > Intertidal zone... | reverse complement strand
GTGAAATGGACCTGGAAGGCTACCTGGAAACCATTGAGCGCTCGGCTATTGAAAAGGCACTGGAAGCAACCCGGTGGAACAAGACAGCGGCGGCAAAGCGTCTGGGGATCAGTTTCAGGGCATTACGTTACCGGTTGAAGAAGCTGGGGATGGAGTAAGGAATCATAGCCCACCGGGCAAATTGCAAATACAGATTCAGATCGTTTATTCTAATCATTGCTCAGGATGAGCACTTGCGCCAATGGCGTCAATTAAAAACCAGGGATGGAAGCCACTCATGATCAATCGCAATCGCGTCCGGGGCGTAACGCTCCTGGAACTTCTTATCACTTTTGCAGTAGTCACAACTGTGGTGGCTGCCATCGTGCCAAATTTCAGCAATGTTATCGCCAACACTCAGGTAGGGACTGCCACGGACACACTCATAAGGGCCGCGTTACTGGCGAGGACCGAGTCAGTAACGCGTGGGCAACGGGTTATCGCGTGCCTCAGCGACGCAAGCATTGCGTGCAACCCATCTTCGCCAACCAACATCACGATCTTTGTTGACCCGAACCGCAGTGGATCACCAACATCACACGCAGACATAATTCGAACACTTGAGCTGAAAGAGTCAGCAATTACCATTACCTACAACCGACCTTTTCTTGCATACACTCCACGAGGTTACGCTGTTGGAACAAATGGTACTTTTACCGTATGCCATTCATCCGGGATCGGAAATATGATCATCGTTTCAGCTCTGGGCAGGCCCCGAAAGGCCATCGACTATGATGGCGATGGCATTGTCGAAAAAACACCCGGCTTACCGCTTGACTGCTGAGCTGATAGGTTGATTACCAACAGGTACCGGCAGAGTTTGATGTGCCCGCCTTGTTCTCAGAACTCTTGCCGGTGTTGGTATGGGAAATCTCCCAGCACTCCTCATCATCCCTCTGACCTTTTCCGGCAGCAGGCTGGGCAGTCAACGTGAAACAGGAGTGTACGGTCGTACTTGCTCCGACCGTAGAGCTGCAACTGGGGTTACTCAGAGATACCGTATATAGTCCTTCATCGGAGCTAATACTCGTTGTGCCTGTCGCGATGCTGGCGTCGTCCAGCAACGTTCTGAAGTCTGCCGCGTAGGTCGCGGGAGACTGCATGGTATAGAACCGTTCCTGTGCCGCCGCCAGCCGCGCCACCGTAGTGGTCGCATCTGCCCGTTGGGTGCGAACAACTGAATCACGGTAGTTCGGGTAAGCTATCGCGGCGATAATGCCGACGATAGCCACCACAATCATAAGTTCAATCAACGTGAAACCTTTTTCCATGATAATTCCCAACTAAAAAGACAGTGACTCGATTTGCCGCCAGGACTGGCGACCACTCGCTGGCGTCGCCACAGTTTGTTCCGTGGTCTTGATAGCGCCGGTCGACATGTTGGTGATCGCTTTTACTGTGCCGGAGGTTCCTTGATGATACGTAATACGTGAAGATAAGCCCGGCCCAATACTTACAACACTTCGCGACATTTCATGTGAATTCACAACGTATTGATTGGATGTGGACAACGGTGCATCAGGCGTCGCAGTCCCTGTCAAAATCGACAGCGAATATAGAAAACTCTCTCCATCCAACTGACAGCTTAGCGCCGGTGGCAAATACTCGGTAAACCCGAAGCTCTTGCGGTCAGCAGGATTGAGAGTCGCTTTATTGGTAACCCGCCCAGACGCCTCTCCAGTAGTATGACTCATCTGAATCTTCCAGCCTGGGAAGTCGCGGATCTTCGACTCAAGTTGATCAAATGTAGAGATGGTGTCGCCTCCAATCGACAAGGTGGCGACAGACCCCGAGGAAACATCTTTTACTTCCCCACTTTCTTCGAACACCGCTACATCAGTTGTATCAACCAGATTAGCAGGATCTACGGCACCGTATGTCAGATCGCCACCTGCGGCGCGTGGCTCCTTGATACCGTAGAAATACTGCTGATCATCCAGTGCATTGTCATCCGGCACCAACAACTTACCTGTACCGAATAGCAGCCAGCGTTCACCAAAGGTATCTCGAACCGTGGTAGGTGCCGCCTGGATTGGCAGCCCGGGGTTCATCATTACACTCTGTTGCGCTCCGGAAAGCCCATAGTAAGTCTTGTTTGCCCCGTCATTATCCTCGATAAGAATTCTGTGCAGGCGTCCAGAGTGTGATGCCAGGGAACCCTCTATCGTACTGACATAAAGTGCATCTTCGCTGTTGTTTCGATCCCAGTCCGCTGTTTCCATTCCACCGACGTAACCGTTATTCCCGCCAAGATCAAGGGGAGCGCTTCCTGCGATGGTGGTAAAGTAGCTGGTGGAGGCGTTACCAGTATTGGCATTCTGAACCAGTTGGCTCAGGTCAATCGCAAACAATCGTGCCGTCTGGTCGCTTTCCGCACCACTGGTTGCATTTGTGCCCCTGGGGCCACTACCAAGCACGAGGTACCAGTCATTGACTGAGGGAGAACTCCAGTCACCCGTTGCCACCGCTGGCGCACGATTCTTTACCACTGTTGGCCGACTAAGTGTAAAACCGAGCTCTGGCGCGGTAACCTCTCCAAGCAGTTTAGGGGGCTGCTCGGGATCTGTAACATCAAAGATCACGTAAGCCGACCTCATCACCTGCGACGCCCCGTCTACCTGGATTTCAAGAGGAGCGCCACCAAAACGCATCCCCATTACCATTACAGTCCCCCACCCATCGGGATGCACAGAGTCATTTGGAAATATGTTGGCATCGAAAACTATCGGCTCGCCATCCATATAGTAAACATGCTGATAATCTGGCTCGGCCAGCCACCTTAAATGCGGCAGCAGGTTCGACGGTACATAGGCCCATATTTCCTGTCCAAGCGGCCGAGTAGTCTTGCCAGTTGAGGTTGTGGAGAACTTTTTCTGGCCCGCGTCCCAGAAGCCACCGTTGAAGGCGTGGATCATGCCGCCGTTGGAACCGACATAAACAACCTGCCGCCGATCAACATACTTATCCACAAAGTTTTCATAGGTGGTGTCTCCGAACAACCGGTCGTAATTGTCAGTAGGCGTTGCCACTACTGCTGGAGTTGAGTGGATGATATCGCCAAGCCGCCAGACTTCATCAACTCCGTCGTTATCATAATCAATAGTGCGGCTCCGAAGCCCGGAGATTTCCTTACCTCTCAAAAAATCCACCAGATCATTGATGCCAGTAGCAATGGGTAATCCGAAATACTCATGGTAACCGGCATAGATGCCTGTCATTGCCGTACTGGTAAACGCGGTAACGTCCTGCTGATCAATCTCGGCATCGCTGTTCCTGTCCATGGCCGTCAGAATATACCGGCGGTCGGGATCTGCGTTCGTGTAGGAGCTCCGCTGCTCCTCCGGGAAGGATGTCTCCGCCAGGGAATCCACAGCATTCCAGATTGGCTTCAGGTCATTCAACTCCACAGCGGTACCCAAAGGAACCAGAGTTCCACTGTTATCAAACTCATAGCGTTGGACAAAGGTTTTCTCCACGCTTGGATCGAATTCGAGCTGAACGACTCTGTCCGTGTTGTAATCATCCAGCTGGGCATTGCCGTTGGAGTCCTCCCTGAGCAGGCCGGCATCATCGATAAAGATCGCACGCAGTGTGCCTGTCCAGGTGACAGTATTGTTGTTCACCGAGTTCTGGGGCTGATATAGCGCCTGATAGACTGCACCAGCACCTGAGCTGCTGTTGGCAACCACCGCAGCGTTGGTACCTGAAGCCGTACGAGCGACCAGGGCTTCGAATATGCGCTGCAGCTGGTTGACCAGAAGCCCCGGGTTGCTTGAGAAGAAATAGTTGTCGGGAATTCCGTCCGAACCGCTCAGACCTGTGCGGTTATTGATCAGGTCCCACTCACGGGTATCACTGGTTGTACCTTGGTATGTCGGGTCTCCGCTGCCATCCTTATCGGCGAAACCACCGTACTTGGCAGCCAGGAAAAGCGGCTTGTCGAGAAGCTCACCACCGGCATTTGTGCCTGGCTGATAATTCTCGGCTACCGGATCATAGCCATAGTTATTACCACCACTGCCACAACCTACAGAAGCGGAGGCACCTGTGGTCGGGACTGGCATTAGCGGGTTACCATCGGCGCCAATCTGATCAAGCTGACAGAGATCATTCCTGTTTTGTCCGCCAGGCCTGAGCAACCAGTCACTGATACCGTCGTTCTGGCTTCCAGTAACAACATAACCAACCCGGATATCAAACCCAGCCGCCGTGTAGGCAACGCCCTGGGCAATTCTGAGCCGGCCACTGGGCACAGAGACATCGTCATACTCTGCACCTGTGCGTTGGTCGTTGTCTGTGGCATCACAACCCGAACTGGAGCCTCCGACACAGAAACTGATCACCTGGGATGCATCAAGGTCGTAGTCACTGCCCCAGGAAGAGTCCTCCCAGTGAAACATCAGTGTTCCGGAGATCGGGTTTCCGCTACTGTCAGTTTCAGTCGCCAGAACCTCGACATCAAAAAGACTGCAGGGTATCCAGTTTGTGCTACCGGTTCTTTTGGACTGGCAGGCAGGAATGAAACTGATGTTCCCCGAGCCCACCGGGATCTGAAAAGTAGGTACAGACTCTGCTAGTTCAACACCGTAGGTATCAATGGTTTGATCACCATCCATCCCGGTATCAACTCTAAGGTCTGCCGTTTTGGCGTGAGTCGCCAGACCGGCAATCTGGTAGCTGCCTTCCAGGGCCGGAGCTTCCGGGCAAATACCCAGAGCGGTGCTGAGATTACTGACACTCTTTGACGTACAGATCAGGTCACCGGCGGAAGTCGTCAGGTCTCCAACCAGCAGGTTCTGTGGAAACGTGCCATATTCAGCGGCCCCGACAGCATTTGTCTTGGCCGATAGATCACTCACTCCAGAAAGGCCTTCAATATCACTGACAGAGCCCAGATTGTCGCCATCAAAGGACGCGACACCGGACGAGATCATGATTATTGAGCACGCTGCACAACGGGTATCCGCATTCAGAGGATGTACATTGAGGCTCGCTGGCCAGTTGGCCTCCGCCAGTGCGGTGATATACGCGGTATCGGTGCCACTTGAAAAGTCCGCTGTGGGGCCGGAAGCCCCGGAAAAATACCGAACAGCCTCGGCATAGATTTCGGCAATGGGGTTACCCCAGTCACGACAAGTATTGCTTTTGTTCTTGAAATCAGTGATCGATATACCCGGGCCACCGCAGCCATAACCCGATCCGCTCCAACCAATAATCCGGATAGCGTCAATTGACGAAATGATGCCATCAACATTATTGAAAACCCCATTACTGAGGTCCACTTCATCGTCGTTGGGGGCAGGGTTGTTAGCTATCAGGCTTATGTTCTTGCGCAACCTGCCACCTGATATGTAGTTCTCATAACCACCGCTGACCAGACCAAATTTCAGGTCCCCGCCTTCGCCATACTGCTGCAGGAGACCGGCTGGCTTGGCAACGCCGGCACCGTAGTTTCTACAACTGCTGCTGCTTTCGTCTTTTCCAGAAACACAGGCCTTGACCCTCACCGCATGCTCGGAGCCGATATTCAGCCGATCGCCTACGGCCGGGCGATTTGCACCAGACCCCCACTGACACTGTCTTGATTCGTTCACCGACCAGCGTCTGTAACTTCCCTGTGCAAGGCGCAGCTGGGGTTCGCTGGATGATGAATAGGGATGGGAGGAAGAAACGTTACACATGGACAGCGCACCATCCGCCAGGCTCGTGCTTTCGTAAGGAGTGTAGCGGCGGATATCGGCGCCGCTGTAAACCTTGGCGAAGGCATGAACGTCGCTCGGAATGTAGGCACGTTCAAGGATCGTGGAACTGGCCGTATCGGCAGAACGCTTGCCCCCATAAAGTACACGACGTAAAACGTCGACGCGCGTCATGGTCGCCCAATTCAGGAAGTTACCACTCCATTGACCAGCTCCACCACAGCTGTGCCTGTTGGTTCCTGTCGCCACTACATCCGGCTCAAAGGCACCGTCCGTGGCATTGTAGGTATAGCACCAGTTGCTATCGAAATAACCGTAATAATCGAAGGTATTAATGTAGGTTGTGTCCAAGGCACCATCACTATCGATATCCGAATAGTCAGTGTAAGCCTTGTAAAAAAGCTGGTTATCAACTGATAGCCCCAACATCACCAATGGTGTCTCCCGGGATGTCAGCACTGGCGGCTGCATGGTGAAGTCACGCGACTTCAGGCTGGGCGAGTTTACGGTTACACCCAGAGAGTTCTGGGACAAAAGCAACAAGCAGGCAGCGCCGGCTGAAACAATTCTGGTTTTCATATTGAGTCCTCCCGGTGCTTTTTAATTCACCAGCTTGTAGGTTGATTGCAACATCACCTGCGCGTCTGTCGATGAGCCACTGGCAACGGCAGTAATTCGGAACGCCGGCGACCACTGGGCAAAAATGGCCGGATCCGGGTTCGCATTGGTTGGATCCCTTGGTTCGAAACACCGGAACTCAATGATATAGCGGGCATTTTCAACCGTACCGGTTACTTGTGTCTGAATAGACCTTGTCTTGCTCGCATCCGTCCATATCGCACTGTTTTCCCATTCTTTGATGATCCCTGCATCGCAGCTGGACACCGGGGTGGAAGAGCTCATGAAATCGCCATGGAAACACAGACCACCATTACAACTTGAGGAATAACAGTTGGCTCCGGCACAGGCGGGATCCGTCAGAGCCCGATCTATATCGAAGGTTGTCTCTACAAATTCCTCGGCGTCCAGTAAGGCGGTCTCAGCCGACTGAAAAGCAAGATCATGATCACGGAAATTGCCGCTCATTTTCTCTTCCAAATTGGTCATGTTCATGGCACTGACCCCAACAATTGTCAGCAACAGCAGGAACACAAGGCTGACAATCAGAACACTGCCTCTCTCGGATCTGGCCTGGATAATCATCTGTTTCTCAACCTCACTGTTCTGACGAAGTTTCGCACAATCGATGCACCGTCAACCTGGGTCAGACTCTGTGCCTCCAAATCAAGACGTACGGCAATTACGTCCCTCCATTCACCCGCGGCCTCAACCACATCTGCTGCCTTGTACTGGACGTTACCCCCGGATCTGACGCCATAGAGAATTTCAAGATCTGAAACACCCTCAACCAAAGGTTGCTCCACTGTCGCAGTGGTCGTGTAATTTCCTTGGAAATTAACTCTGTAAAGAGTCGGACTAGATATTGTAGCGACCTGGGACGGGTCTTTTATGTAATACCCAACTGATTTCATTGACAAAAGCCTGGATCCATCTGAATAGCGCGTACTGCTTGCACCTGACTGGTTACTACACGCGAAATTCCCTTTCAGAGCCTTGGTGCAGTTGCCGACTCCTGAGCTTCCACCAATGTTATAGGTAGTGCCCGTTTGATGAACCGCATTGTTTTTGGTTCCGGAATTGGGGCCCGTCATCACAAATAGGCCCTGACTGGAACAATCACTGTCGACGATCATAAGAATACTGCCAACATCAAATTCATGGGTGCCAGCAATTGAAATCGTAGCTGAACTGCCATTGTGACTTGTCACGGTATATTCTTCGTTTGTGTCGGCGCTATGGATAATGATGGCATCCGTCCCCGCAAGCGCATCCGGAAACTGCGCTGTAGGCGGCGTTCCAGTGAAACCTTGTATCCCCTCTCCAAAATTGGCCAATGAAGAAGGCGGGTTTTCAACACTGTTCGCAATGGGCACCTCATTGTTACATCCGGTGTAACCTGCCATCCGGATATCACTCGACAGAAACTCAAGGCTGAACCGGCCGTTTTCCTGAACCTGGGAAACTGCGTCCTGAACCTGATAATCCTGTTTTGCTGAAATAAAGATGGTAATGACGCCAGCAGAGAGCAATAAACCCAGCACGAGCGCCACCATCAACTCGACAAGGGATAGGCCAGCCTGCCTGGCGCGGTTGTAATTCGTAGAGAGATGTACCATCAGATCCTTACCCTGTAACGAAATATCTGGTCAGTTGCGCTTTCAGTACTGCTGAATTCAACCTCTATTACGTAACCTTGCCAAGGCGTCGCGGTGCCGGTTGCCTCGGGGGTCAGGGCGACAAGGCCTCCTGGGAGCACTTCCTCGACCCGCGCCCGCCATTGTTTGAAATCGAAAGCAGCGATCTCGGCAGGCGAACATTGACTGGCTTCACAGTCCTTGCCTCCAGCAGGAACCGTCGCGGTTTTAGTAAAGGTGTAAAGTGCTGAGTTGGTTCGCGCAGTCTCCTGGTTGGACCTGAGGCGATCTGCCATACTCATGGCCAGCAACGTTGCCTGAGTCCGGAAATAAGCCTCGTTATTGAAGCGTAGGCTTTGCGTCTGAAGACCGGCCAGACCCAGCAGCCCGATGGCCAAAACCAGGACCGCAACAAGCACCTCAATAAGTCCCACACCTTTTTGGTGACGATAATTCATTTGTCAGCTACCCTTCCTCGGCCGGCCGGTGACACTCAGGTCCACTGTCCTGTCGTATTTGTTGTCAGACGCGTGCGCAAATGTAATGACTCCATCTCCATTTAACGATATACCGCGACTGTTAAAGGTAATTCGATCAGCACCCCCGCCATGAGACATGCTCACTGCCCCCTCCAAAGCCGATAGGCTCCTCAGAATACGGTCGTCTGGATCGACATTTCCGTCCTGGTTACTGTCTGTAAACACTAACCAGCCATCGTTCCAGAGAAGGCTGTTATCACAACTGGAGGTATTGCTTGACTTGCATATGGTTACTGATGATCCAGACTTGATGGCCTCACTGCGGGCATAATTAAGCACCGTAAAAAACTCATCTCGACTGAACGAAACACTGTTGGAAGCTATAGTAGACTGGAAGGATGGAATCGCTATGCTCACGATAACCCCGACAATTATCAGAGTGATGAGCAATTCGACGAGCGTAAAGCCATTTTGAAAAAACTTGTTGGACATGATTACCTTCCATTGTCACGTGTTCAAAGGCTAGGCAATCTTCAAAGGGCGATCCATAGCTTTTCGACAAGCGGTTACTGGGAAAAGACAGGCGGTATTTTCAAGCTGCGATTTGTGGAATGTGTCATGATTTAAACAAGCAGGTAATTAAGCTCGTCAGGAAACTTCAACCACATCAATCCGCAATTCCCTGGGCATGGAGAACACAATATTCTCCTCGCGCCCGGCGACCTCTTCGGGCAGGTCACCGCCGAGTGCCCGGAGCCTGGAGATCACCTCGTTCACCAGCACCTCCGGGGCGGAGGCACCGGCGGTGACACCAACTGACTGCCTGCCTTCCAGCCACCGGGGCTCAATCTGGGAGGCCTGATCAATCAGGTAGGCTGGCGTGCCCATGCGCTCCGCCAGCTCACGCAGGCGGTTGGAGTTCGAACTGTTGGGCGAGCCGACCACCAGCATCAGATCACAGTCACCGGCCAGTTGCTTTACCGCATCCTGACGGTTCTGGGTGGCGTAACAGATGTCGTCCTTGCGGGGGCCCTCGATTTCCGGGAACTTCACCCTGAGAGCATCGATAACCCGGGCGGTATCGTCCATGGAAAGCGTGGTCTGGGTGACATAGGACAGCTTTGCCGGATTTTTGACCTCCAGCGAAGCGACATCTTTCTCGTCCTCCACCAGATAGATTTCACCACCATTGCTGTGGTCATACTGCCCCATGGTGCCTTCCACTTCCGGATGACCGTGGTGGCCGATCAGAATACATTCCCGGCCATCCCGGCTGTATTTCATCACCTCAAGATGCACCTTGGTGACCAGCGGACAAGTGGCGTCGAACACCTTCAGCCCCCGGCGCGCGGCTTCGTTCTGCACCGCCTGGGATACACCGTGAGCGCTGAAAATCACCAGCCTGTCGTCCGGCACTTCTTCCAGCTCATCCACAAAAACAGCCCCGCGCTCGCGCAGGTTATCCACCACAAACCTGTTATGCACAACTTCATGACGCACATAGATCGGCGCGCCGAACACGTCCAGAGCGCGATTGACGATTTCAATCGCCCGGTCAACACCGGCACAGAAGCCACGGGGATTAGCGAGTCGGATTTGCATAAAAGATGCCCTGCGAATTGCTTTGCGATATCGACGATGTTTGTGGAAGCGGTCAGATAGACCCTTCCGGGATCGTCAAAATCATGGATGATTTTGCCGAGCGTACAGGGAAGTATTCACCGCGTATCCCGGAAGGGTCTATCTGACCGCTGACATGCACCCAGCCCGGCAGACCAACGCATTAGTGAGCAGCCCCAACCGGCTCCACATCAATAATTTCCACTTCAAACGTCAGTGTACGCCCGGCCAGGGGGTGGTTAAAGTCCACCTCAACCTCGTCGCCCTCAACCCGGGCGATGACCCCCGGCAGCTCACTCTGGCGCGCATCGGCGAACGAAATCATCACACCTTTTTCAACCACCATATCGGCACTGAATTCATGGCGTTTGAAGGTCTGCACATTATTGGGGTTGTGCTGGCCAAAGGCTTTTTCCGGCGGAACTTCATAACTGCCGCGCTCACCGGCTTTCATGCCCATCAGACAGGCCTCAAAGTTCTCCGGGAGATTTTCATCGCCGATGTCCAGGGTGACCGGCTCCTTGTCGAACGTGGAATCAATCACTTCACCATTACTGAACTTGAGTGCAAAATTCAGGGTAACCCGGGTCTGATGGTCAACAGGAAGCTCTTTCATGGTTGCTTACTCCGGTTCCCGGTCACTCCGCTTTGTCTTTCGACTCACCGGACTGACGGAAAATATCGAGAATCATCATGCCGGCGCCAACCGTGATGGCGGTATCAGCAATATTGAAGGCGGGAAAGTGGTAGTCGTTCCAGTAAAAATGCAGAAAATCCACCACATAACCATGAACAACGCGGTCATACACGTTGCCCAGGGCCCCGCCAAGAATCAATACGATGGCAATGGCTGTCCAGGTTTCCTCAGCCTTCAGCTGTTTTAACCAGCGTACCAGAAATACGCTGACCACTGCCGCCAGCGTGACAAAAAACCACCGCTGCCAGCCGGAAGCACCGGCCAGAAAGCTGAAAGCGGCGCCGGTATTGTGCAACAGGGTCAGGTTGAACATCGGCATCACCGGCACCGGGTTGCCATAGCTCAGCATGGCCGTGGCCATGGCCTTGGTGCCCAGGTCCAGCGCAATCACCAGTGCCGCCAGCCAGAGCCAGCGAAGCTTGGACCCGGTTGCTTCACTTTGGTTCATTGCACTTTCCACAGCCCGGCTTCCATCAGGCGAAGGACCGGGACTCGCCCTGTCCCTCAACGTTGGTCACACAGCGGCCACAAAGGTCAGGGTACTCCTGGCTCTGGCCGACATCCGCCCGATGGTGCCAGCAACGCTCACACTTGGCATGGCTGGCGGGGGTCACTTTCACCAACAAACCCTCATAAGACGTGCTCTCGGCATCACCGGCTTCGGACACCGGCCTTACGGTGGCCTCTGAAGTAATCAGCACAAAGCGGAGCTCTTCTCCCAGGTAACCAAGGTCTCTCGCCAGCTCGCCTTCACAGTAGAGTGTGACTTCCGAGCTCAGCGAACCCTTTATCTCACCACGGCCACGGGCCGCTTCCAGGCACTTGTTCACCGCTTCCTTGACAGCGGAGATCCGGGTCCAGTAGTTGCGGCCCAGCTCGGCGTTCTGCGGAAGCGCGGTCAGCCCCTCATACCAGGTTTCATAGAACACAGTGTCGCCACGCTCACCCGGCAGGTGCTGCCAGATCTCATCCGCAGTGAAGCTCAGGATCGGCGCAATCCAGCGCACCAGGGCTTCCGCTACATGGTACAGCGCCGTCTGGCAGGAGCGGCGTTCGCGGCTGTCAGCCTGGGTGGTGTATTGGCGGTCCTTGATGATATCCAGGTAAAAGCCACCCAGAGTGGCTTCGCAGAAGTTGTACACTTTCTGGTAAATTCGCAGGAAGTCGTAGTTCTGGAAATCCTCGTTCAGCTCCTGCTGCAGCTTCAGAGCCCTGTCCACCATCCAGCGATCCAGGGCAATCATGTCCTCCGGCGCAACCGAGTGCTGCTCTGGCTCGAAGCCGGTCAGGTTGCTGAGCAGGAAACGTGAGGTGTTGCGGATACGGCGGTAGCCGTCCGCTGTCTGTTTGAGGATATCCCTGGAAACGGTCATTTCACCGCTGTAATCCGTGGCCGATACCCACAGCCGCAGGATATCCGCACCCAGTTCGTTCATGACTTCCTGGGGCGCGATCACATTGCCCAGTGACTTGGACATCTTGCGGCCCTTGCCATCCACCGTAAAACCATGGGTGAGCACCTGCTTGTAGGGCGCCACACCATTCATTGCAATGGAGGTTTTCAGGGAGGACTGGAACCAGCCGCGGTGCTGGTCGGAGCCTTCCAGGTACATGTCCGCCGGGAACTGGCCCAGTTCCGGGCGCGGGCGCAAAACCGCCTCGTGGGTTACACCGGAATCAAACCACACATCCAGAGTGTCAGTGACCTTTTCGTATTGCTCGGCGTCACCGCCAAGAATCTGCAAAGTGTCGAGATCATACCAGGCATCAATGCCGCCTTTCTCGATTTCCTTCGCCACGGTTTCGATCAGGTTCCGGGTGTCCGGATGCAACTCCTGGGTTTCCTTATGGATGAACAGGGTGATCGGTACGCCCCAGGTACGTTGCCTGGAAACACACCAGTCCGGCGACTGTCTGAACATGGCCTCGATGCGGTTCTGGCCCCAGCCTGGAATCCAGCGCACTCCCTTGATGGCCGCCAGGGCATCGTTACGGAGGTTTTCCTTATCCATGCTGATAAACCACTGGGGTGTGGCCCGGTAGATCAGCGGCGTCTTGGTGCGCCAGCAATGGGGATAGCTATGGCTGAACTTCTCGGCCCGGACCAGCTTACCCTTACCTTCCAGTGCCGAGCAGACCGGATCATCTGCCTTGTAAACATGCACTCCGGCGAACTCGCCGGCAGCCTGGGTATAGGTGCCATCCGCTTTGACCAGGCTGAGGGTGCCGATGCCATAGGCCTTGCCCACTTCAAAGTCGTCAACACCATGGTCGGGTGCGGTGTGCACGGCACCGGTACCGGCGTCGGTGGACACATGGTCGCCCAGAATCAGCGGAACCTGCTTGTCATACACCGGGTGATGAAGCGCCAGATTCTCCAGTGCAGTACCCGGCACCGCGGCCAGCACCTCAAAACTCTCCACGCCCCAGCGCGACATGATGTCATCGACCATTTCCCCGGCCACGATCAGGCGTTCCGGGCCCTGGCCGGTG
>Ga0209949_1001118_pt1 | contig 13286 bp, 19 predicted proteins | sample SalPonC_black_MG_FD_185711 | JGI IMG/M metagenome (GOLD analysis project Ga0209949, IMG submission 185711) | Salt pond soil microbial communities from South San Francisco under conditions of wetland restoration - Salt Pond MetaG... | ecosystem: Environmental > Aquatic > Marine > Intertidal zone... | reverse complement strand
CAACAGAGTCTAATCAATTAAAAGAAAAGTGAATACAGCAGCACTGTTGCTGCTGCTGTTGATCCAGCAGCACAACTCCAATTGTATCAAATTTTTGTTGCCAGTTTTGTGTGCAAGCTTCCACGATTTTGTGCACACTTCCACGATCTGTGACAATTCAACATATATCCGGGTTATTTTGTATATGCGACCAACACCGAGGTAGAGAAAGGTACATTGCAGCAGTATCTGCTGAGACTGATGTCAGTGCCATGACCAATCCAACTGTCAATGAAACTGGAAACACACAAGGTGGAGCTGGAGCATCCTTTGGTAGAGAAAGAGGAAGAGGACACCGTGGGTGATGGTGGCCGCTGCTTAGAGAGATCTGGCAGCAAGTGGCATTGTTTTTTTGGCTGATGCTAGGCATCAAGGAACAAGGTAAACTAAACCAACAAGTTGTCTTGCCTGTGAGACTTGTGTTTCAATCCATTACCACAGAATACAGGTGCATCAGAGCAGCACAATTGAGACAATACCCAAATCAGACAACACCAGGGACAGAAAGTTCTAATAAGATGGATACATTGGCCAATACATGTTGTTTTGGAGAGAACTGGACTCCCATTTACTTCACAGCTGACCAAGTGGAAGTATCCCCATTTGTGATGGTTGAGGTACCAGTCAATGAAAGATGTCCCAGTTGCAGCTTGTGCAACCATTGACTACCTACTTGTTGGAAATGAAGGCTTGTTCTTTGGAAGCTCGATGAAGAGGAGCTTGCTTAACCCAAATCAATTGAGAATGAATGGCACCAGAGTTATCAATGATCCAACAGTGAAGAGTGGCTTTGGCATCCACACAGATCAATTGTACATACCATTCAGAACTCACGGAACTACAGTCTACTTTACAAGCCAAGCACCAAGTCAAAAGGAGATTGAAGATATGCAATTGCAGCACATTGTACTCACCAGTGATAAGTGCTGGGATCCACAGACAATTCAAATGAGACCACAAGGAAGTAATGAGCTTCTAGTGGAACTGGATGATGAATTTGCAGTGAGAAATGTATCTCTACTTGCTACAAGTGACCGTCCAATTGAAAAGCAGGAACTCATATCAGACAGTGGGATGGAACATTTGACGAGTGTATCACCTTGTTTGGTACCTAATGAACTTGACAGAAGAATGGTTGCAGCTGTCCATACAACAGAGAAGAACATCTTGTATGCTGAATCAGCAGTGGCAGCTACCATGACCAACAAAAGGCACAGTGAAATAACTCCAACAGAGGTTGCGAAGAAGTTCAATATTGGGCTGGAGACAGCTCAAAGGACACTCACTATGACTACTCAATAGGGAATCAGAACAGCAATTCATCCAATCACCAGAAGATACAGAGTGGATCATTTGCAATTGAACCGGCGCAGGTTGCCAGGACTTGGTACACCGACACACTTTTCTCAAAGGTAAAGTCATTGGAAGGCAACACATGTGCACAGATCATTATAAATGGAGCATACACTCAAGCTACACCGCTTGTGAGTAAGAGATATGCCAGTCAGGCACTCAGGGAGATGGATGAGGATGTTGGAGCACCCAAGAATCTAGTGGCCAATCTAGCAGGTGAGCTATCAGGTAAACACACCAACTGGATGAATGAGATAAGGAAGCAAGGTATCAACCTCAGGTGGATTGAAAAGGGAAGACACAATCAAAATGCTCAAGCAGAAAGAGAAATTGGAGAGCTCAAACACAGGTGGAAGAAGACAATGGCTGAAAAGGGAGTACCAAAGAGACTGTGGGACCGGGGACTGGTGCATGAAGCAGAGTTACTATTCCGGATCTCCAGAGGAGCAGGTAGCTGACCAGGATTGGAACAAGTGACAGGGAATACAGTAGATATATCAGAGTATTGTGACTTTGAGTTCTATGATTTGGTGTGGTATCATCCAGGTGGAATCAAATTGGATACAACAGAAGCAACAAGAAAGCTGGGCTGATGGCTCAGTGTATCACACAGAGTGGGATCCAGTATGTCCTATTGGATACTCACCAAGGCTGGTAAGATCATCTCAAATACAACTGTACAGCATGTGATTCAAACAAACTTTGAGGATACATGTGATTCAAACAAACTTTGAGGATACAGAGACAAAGGCTATAATTGATGACTTCAACACAAGTGTGAATGAATGGTTGAATGATGAGAATTTTTATGTTGAAGGGCTACAAGGAATCACCTACTTGAACAATGAGGAGGAAGTTGGAGGCTGATGAGATGGGAGATACAGAAGAAGCAGTTGACAAGTACATTGGTGCACAACTCCAATTGGAAGTTGATGGGGAACTACAGAGAGCAACTATTACTGAGAGAGCAACAGATATCAGCGGGAACAAGGTTGGTAAAGCTCACAACAATTCATTATTTGATACCAGAGAATTTATTGTGAAGTTTCCAGATCAATCAGTGAAGTGGTACACAGTGAATCAAATTGTGGAGGCCATCTACAGTCAAGTGGATGATGAATGCCGACAATACTACTTGCTGAAAGAGATCATTGGTCATAAGAAGGATGGATCTGCATTGGATCAAGCAAATGGATACTGGAAATCCTACAATGGTAACAAAACCCCAAAGAAAACAACAAGAGGATGGAAGCTATGTGTACAATGGAAAGATGGTGAGTCGGAATGGGTTGAATTGAAAGACCTATAGGATTCTAATCTGATTGAGTTGGCAGAGTATGCAGCAGTCAACAACCTACTGGAGGAACCAGCATTCAATTGGTGGGCAAGAGATCTATTGAAGCTCAGGAGACGGATTGTCAACAAGGTAAAGAGCAGGTACTGGTCTACTACTCACAAATTTGGCATCCAACTTCCAAAGTCAGTTGAAGATGCAGTGGCTACAGTGCACTGCGTGCTTGCGCACCATATGGACACATGCCAGATGTTCAACAGTTCAATGGTCAACGGTCACCATTCCTTTTTGAGTCGCCTTTTGGCCATTCGAATTTTGGGTGATTCAATTTCAAGTGAATTCAAAGTCCCCCATGGGATTGAAGTTAAATTACAAATTAAGTTAAAGTAAAGCTCACAATATTAATACAATACAAAACAGCATCTCGAATACGGAGATACTGCCTTCTGATCAGAGCAATTGCTGTTACAACAATAAAAGCAAAAAGACCATGGCACCCCCGATGGTCATTCCATTCAACATGAATGATGCTGCTTCCTTGAAGCCTAAGCAGACTCTCAAATGGAGTATCAACAACACAAGATATGAGGTGTCCACCACCATTCTCAATTCTGTAGAGATACAGGAATTGGTTCCACACTATGTGGAATGGCGAGACCAGATCCTCAGTAGGACTGTCTTCATGGAAGCCCACAAGGCTCATTCCTTGTATAGGAACTTTGGAAGGACCTTGTCCTCCACACTCCATAATACATGGAGCCAGCTCCTCAAAGATGCTGACAATGATCTAAATGTGGACAACTCCATTTTGATGAGCACCTTAGAGAATTCATGGCTGAGTTCTTCACTGCTGAAGATTGCCGTGACTTGGTGAAGCAGCTTAGAACTGCTAGAAAGCCTAGGCCCATGACCGTGCAAAATTTCTATTGGTCCATGCAGACTTTGAATCAATATGCTGAGTGGCTCCCTGGTACTGAGCCTGCCTTGACTGCCAATCAACTCAAAGATGCCTTTAAGGAGGCTATGTCCACCAAGTGGCAAGATGAGTTTAGTATTGCTGGTCGTAACCAGCAAGACATGACGATGGCTGAAGTCCTCAGGTGCTTTAGGCAACGAGAAAAGAAAGCCAATGAGGCTGTGGCTGATAATCAGCACAAACAGCACCAAGCCAATGGCAATGGCAATGGCAATGGCCAAGATAAGAAGAACAATCGGTTCAATCATCAAAAAGGAAAGCCCTCGCATGGCTCCAATACCAATAACAAGCAGCCCCAGGGCTCCAACAACAACAACTCTGGTGGCCCTAATGCTACCCAAGGCAAAAGAGGCAGAGTAGAAGACACTGACCACTGCCCTGTTCATCCCTTTGGTGATCACACCTGGGGGGATTGTCGCACCAATGCATATAATAAGAAGGCTAAGACCAGTGGTGCCCCATTCAAAAGGAACAACAGTGGTACCACCAATACTAACATGATTGAGACCAATACTATCAAACAAAATGTCATCAAGACAAAAGCTCCTGAGAGCAACAGCTCCTCCAAGGTTGTAGCCATCAATGATATGGATATTGATCTTGAGGATGCCCTTCTCACTGAAGGTATGTTTGAATGTCACACCTACATGACTGAGACGGTACTACATTAAATGAAACTGCAACTCATTACTTTGATGCTGCTTCTGTTTACCAGAGTAATCTTGATGTTGGCCCAGTGGCCTTTGCATATGAATATGACAAGACTTTTATGAGTCTACTTCAAGAAGTCTATGCCTCAGGCAATGATGCAGTTACATTAAACAATAGTAGTCCTTACACCACTAACAGTGTATTATGTCTCCGTGCTACTAGCATAATGACAGTTGAAACTGTACAGAATGTCTCCTGTAAACAGCCACTCCGTGTGTTGTTTGATAGTGCCTGTGATGTCACTCTATGGAATAGAAGAGCCTTACCAAAAGGTGTTCAACCAGAAGGGGGAGGTGCCGTGAGATCCACATCGATCCATGGTACAAAATGGATGGATCAATCAGTGCTATGCACTGAACTGTGCTTCCCAGAGCTCTCAGCCACCTCCAAAGTGGAAGGCCCAGTAAGAGCAACCATTTTTGATAATCCTGAATCATCATATGATGTCGTCATTGGCATGGATTTGCTCCAAGCCTTAGGAATTGATGTACTCAACAGTACAAAGACAATTCAATGGGGAGAGCATTCTATCCCTTTCAAGCCTGCCAACTACTTTAGTCAAAGCTTCAGTGCTGAATCATTCTACTGCCAAGCAGAAGATGATCTTTTTGAGGCCAAAGCAGAAAGACCTGCCAATGCAACGGGATACAAATCCAAAGTGATCCTTCATTCAAAATATGAGAAACAGAGCCCATATGATGTGGCAATGCAACAGAAGCATTTATCGTTTGCTCAAAGGCAGCAATTAGCAACTGTCTTCAGTAAATATGAAAAGCTCTTCTCCGGAAAGCTGGATAAGTACCCGTACAAAAAGGTTCACTTCCATAGACAATGTGGATGTCTACATCGATGATGTCGGTTGCTTCAACAACAATTGGAACAACCATCTAGAGACTCTCGACAAAGTCCTCACCATCCTACAGGATGCTAATTTCACAGTCAACCCCCTCAAGTGTGAGTGGGCCGTCAAGGAGACTGATTGTGTTGATATTGGATCTCTCAAATACGATACCTTGTGTCTCTCTGATAATGGAGAGCTCTCTTCAGTCAATCCTAGGGTCTCTTACAGTCACTATTGTAGAAGCAACAGAGTCTAATCAATTAATAGAAAAGTGAACTGATGGGTGTTGCTGCTGCTGCAGCAACAGTCCTTTTGCTCTTTGGTCATTCGATCGTGGAGTTGTTTTATGCACTTCGATCGTGATGCCAATTTCCGGGTTATTTGTATACATATATATATGTGCAACCAACAGATTGGTTGGGCTATTGGCTTACACCACAAGGCCTTAAGCCTTGGAAGAAAAAGATCCACGGGGTCCTCCAATTAGATTGACCAAAGACTGTTAAACAGCTCCGATCTTTCATAGGAGCAGTGAACTTCTATAGGGACATGTACCCTCAAAGAGCCCATATACTGGCTCCACTCACAGCTCTTGTGGGACAAAAGAAAGGTCCCTTGAAATGGACTCCCGCTTGCCAGCAAGCATTTGATCAAATGAAAGCCCTATTGGCTAAGGAAGCCTTCTTGGCATATCCCGACCACAACAAACCTTTCCACATCTACACTGATGCTAGTGATGTACAGCTTGGTTCTGTCATCTTTCAAGAGGGCAAGCCAATTGCTTTCTATACCCGTAAGCTCAACTCAGCACAAAAGAATTATACGGTTGGTGAAAAGGAACTACTCTCAGTAGTTGAGACTCTCAAAGAGTTCAGAAACCTTCTCTATGGGTCTCCAGATATTCACATCTATACAGACCATAAAAACAACACCTTTGGGAAGTTCCAAACTGAGCGGGTCCTCCGTTGGAGGCTCTTCTTGGAAGAATTTGGTGTACAGTTCCATTATATCAAAGGAAATGAAAACACCTTGGCAGATGCTCTATCTCACCTACCCTTAAAAGAAATCAACAAAGGCCCAGTGCCTGGTGCAGTTCCTACTGCTTCCTAATCAATGAGGCTCCTACCACAGAGGCAGCTCCTAATGCTGCAACACACAATTCTACAACACACAATTCTATTGCACAACACGACAATACTGCCCCAGTGCAGGGTATCAATACTTTCGACAATTATTTTTCCATGGCCATTGATGATTCAGATCTCTTAGACTGTTTTATCAACCTTTCAACAATGGAAGAAATCCCATTTGTATTGGACTACAACAGGGTCAGAGAATCACAGCTTGGGGATGCCTGGCTGCAGGATCTCATGCAAAAGAAGCCTAATGCTTTTTCGGTGCAGCCTCTTGCACCCGATACAGAAGTAGTGTGCTATACACCAGAGCCCCAGGCTCCTTGGAAGATCTACCTTCCCACAAGTCTTTTACTTGATGCGGTGAGATGGTATCACCATGCCCTAGGCCACCTAGGTACGAATTGATTATTCGATACGATGTCCTTACATTTGTTTCATCCAGACCTCAAGCAAACAGTACAGCAAACTGTTAGTCAATGTGATACCTGCCAAAGGCAGAAGCAAGTCCTTCGAGGACATGGACAAACAGCCCCTCGCAAGGCTCATATACATCCCTGGAGGGATGTTGCTGTAGACCTCATCGGTCCATGGATTTTATCCATTAACAACCAAAAGGTACAGTTTACAGCTCTAACAGCTATCGACACAGTCACTGGACTTGTAGAGCTCCAGAGGCTTGAGAATAAGACCTCAGCTGATGTAGCAAGGCAGTTTGAAAACTGCTGGTTGAGTCAATACCCTCGACCTTTGAATTGTATTCACAATCAAGGAGGTGAATTTACTGGATACAGCTTCCAGCAACTGCTACACAGGCATAATATTCACCCCCACACTATCACAGCAAAGAATCCACAAGCAAATGCTATTTGTGAAAGGATGCATCAGACTGTCGGTAACAGTCTCCGAGCCATGGTGGCTATGAATCCTCCTGATGGGATTAACACTGCTACTCAACTTGTTGATTCAGCATTGGCTAATTGCATGTTTGCTACCCGTACAGCAATGCATGGAGGCATTAAGGCTTCCCCAGGCTCTCTCACCTTTGGATGAGACATGATCCTTGATTCCCCGTGATATCTGATTGGTTGTTTATTCAACAGAGGAGGCAGCAACTCATTGATGAGCGGCTCATTGCAGCTAATAGAAAGCGCTTCTCCTATGACTACCAGCCAGGACAAAAAGTCCTCAAGCTTGCCTACAAGTCAGATAAACTTCAGCCATGAGCTACAGGCCCCTATACAATTGAGGCTGTTCACACCAATGGTACACTTACCATTAGAAAGGATGCTCACACAGTTGAGAGACTTTCTATTTGATGAGTCAAGCCTTACCACAGGCGCGTTGACTATGTCTAGAAGTTTCATCCTATCTACAAGGTTTTCCTAAAGCTTCATACTCATAGATCAAGTTTTCAGCGCACCTCTATGTGACTGGAGATTTGCAAGTACAGTTGCACTGTGTCCTTATGTGTACACTGTGCACGTACAACTGGGAGGCAGGATGCAGTGGCTACAGCGCACCGCGCGCTTGCGCACCATACAGACACATGCCAGATGTTCAACGGTTCAACAGTCAACGGTCACCATTCCTTTTTGAGTCGCCTTTTGGCTATTCGAATTTTGGGTGATTCAATTTCAAGTGAATTCAAAGTCCTCCCATGGGTTTGAAGTTAAATTACAAATTAAGTTAAAGTAAAGCTCACAATATTAATACAATACAAAACAGTATCCCAAATACAGAGATACTGCAGAAGAGGCACTTGAAATTGACAGAATCACAGGAACAGACTTCTGGGCAAAGGCAATACAGAAAGAAAGGGACAAGATCAAGAATGCATGGCAGGCACTCGAAGGAGTCACTCCAGAGGAGATAAGGAGCGGTAAATCCAGTAAGCTTGTGGGATACCAAGAGATTGATTGTCATATGGTATTTGATGTCAAGATGGACTTTGCCCAGAAAGCAAGATTTGTTGCTGGTGGGCACACAACCAAAACTCCAAGCTCTATGACATATTCCAGTGTTGTATCAAGAGATTCAGTGAGGATACTACTTACCATTGCAGCATTGAATGATTTGGATGTGTATGCATGTGATGTGAATAATGCCTACCTCAATGCACCCTGCCTTGAAAAGATATGGTTCAGAGGAGGAGCTGAATGTAGAGAAGACAAAGGAAAGGTACTTGTGGTCGTAAGAGCGTTGTATGGATTGAAATCCAGTGGAGCATCTTGGAGGCAAATAATGTGTGAAGCGTTGGACAACATGGGATTCTTTCCATCTCAAGCCAACAATGATGTATGGCTCCAAGAGACAATCAGAGACAGTGAGCAATTGTATGAGTATGTCTTACTGTATGTTGATGATATCTTGAGTATAAGCCACAGGGGACATGAGATTGTACAGGAAATTGGAACATGGTTTGCTCTAAAAGACTTGGAGCAGCCAACAGCATCTTTGGGAGCAGAGATTGGCAAACAAGATCTCAAAGATGGAAGCCAGGCATGGTACATGTCAGCAGACCACTATTTGGAAGGTGCATTTGATGTTGTACAGAGATTATATGATGAAGATGGAGCTGGAAGAGCCCCTCTACCATTGGGATACTGACCCAAATTGGATGTGACTGAGGAACTGGATGATGCTATGGTCACAAGGTACAGGCAGTTGATTGGGATACTCCGTTGGGCAGTGGAACTAGGATGGATTGATATCTTTCATGAAGCATCTTTGATGTCTCAGTATCAAGCACTACCAAGAGAGGGACATCTTGAAGCATTGTATCATGTGTTTAGCTACTTGAAAGGCAAGTCAAAGGTAAAGTTAGTATTGGATCCTAATGGGCCGGAAGTGGTTGTTAGGCTACACTTGACGATGGACCCCTAACAGCTTTCACAGCAACAGATGGAGCTTTTTTTGTAATTGTGTTGATGTTGGATCTCTCAAATACAATACCTGTCTCTCTGATAACGGAGAGCTTTTTCAATCAATCCTAGGGTCTCTTACAGTCACTATTGAATAAGCAACAGAGTCTAATCAATTACAAGAAAAATGAACAGCAGCGCTGCTGCTGCTGTTGATCCAGCAGCAATTCAACACAGCTCTTCAACACTTGATTGTATCAATTGTATCACCATTTGTGCTTGCCACGCTCTGTGGGGATTCAACATATATCCGGGTTATCTATCATGTTATGCGACCAACACAACCATTCTTCTGTCAAGCTCATTAGCTACCAAAAAAGGTGATACACCCTTCAGATGCTCCATTCCACTGTCTGATATTAGTTCCCGCCGCTCAATTGGATGGTCACCTGTAGCAAGTAAAGGTACATTTCTCACTGCAAACTTACCATCTGGTTCCACTGGAAGCTCATCAGCTCCTTATGGTCTCATTTGATTTGTCTGTGGATCCCAGTGCTCATCATCACTGGTGAGTACAATGTGCTGCAATTGCATGTCTTGAATCTACTTTTGGCTTGGTGCTCGGCGTGTAAAGTACACTGTAGTCCCGTGGGTCTTAAATGGGATTAATAACTGGTCTATGTGAATGCCAAAGCCACTCTCCACTGTAGGGTCATCAACAACTCTGATTCCATTCATTCTCAATTGATTTGGGTTCAGCAAGCTTCTCTTCATAGAGCTGCCAATTAACAAACCTCCATTGCCAACGAGTAAGTAGTCCCTTCCGGATTCGGTTGTTACAATGGTTGCACAAGTTGCAACTGGGACATCTTACATTAATTGGTAGCTATCCACAAATGGGGATACTTCCACCCTGTCACCTGTGAAGTAAATGGGAGTCCAGTTCTCTCCAAAACAACATGTATCTGCCAATGTATCTATTTCATTTGAACTTTCTGTTCCTGGTGTTGTTTCATTTGGGCATTGTCTTAATTGTGCTGCCATGATGCACCTGTATCCTGTAACAATGGATCAAAACACAAGTCTTATGGGTGAGACAACTTGTTGGTTTAGTTTACCTTGTTCCTTGATGTCAAGCATCAACCAAACAAACAATGTCACTCACTGCCAGATCTCTCTCAGCAGAGGCCTCCATCACCCTCCATGGCGTCCTCTTCCTCTTCCTCTTCCTCTTCCTCTACCAAAGGCTGCTCCAGCTTGGCCTTGTGTGTTCCCAGTTCCTTCATTGACTGTTGGATTAGTAATTGCATTGAGATCAGTCTCAGCAGATACAGCTGCAATGTTCCTTCCTTTACCATGGCCTTGGCCGTCTTGACCTCGGTCACTACCACCGCGGGATTTGCTGTTGATATCCTGTTGCATCCGCCTGATCTGACGCTGTTGAAACATGATTGCTTGTCCCTGACAACCAACACTCATCCCAAGTGTGCCTACACCATAAATTCCTGTGCACAGTATTGCATCCAACCATGCAAACCTCATGGGAAGGCCCTTCAATGCATTGGACATTATCTAGTGGGTGTCCTTCCGGACCTCTGACTGTTGATAATGGATCTCGTGGATACAACTGCTTCTCTGATAATGGAGAGCTTTCTTCAGTCAATTCTAGGGTCTCTTACAGTCACTATTGTAGAAGCAACAGAGTCTAATCAATTAAAAAAAAGTGAACTGATGGTTGAATTCAATGGGTCCTTTAGGAAATTGCACAACAAACTTGTCTCTCAGTTGATCATAACTGGTGGGGAACAGCTTCACAATCTTTCCAAAGCTGAGTATATTTGATATACCATCTGGATTGAACCACACACCCTCGATGTCACCAAAGATACAGGTCCCTTGCTGGTCTGTGTATGTAATCCCAGCAGTTGACTGCAATTGGAGGGTAATGTGCACTGTGTGTATGTGTCTCAAGTATTTCTTGTTGCACATGTGGAACATGGATGAGCAGGAATCCAACAACAGCCAATTTCAAAAGCACTTGAAGACTTGGGCTAGTGATACAGCTTGTGGGTTCATATGACTGCTTCTGAATGAAGCAGATTGTAAAGCCAAGAACCTGTTAACCACACTCTATCGAGCCGTCTGTGTCTGTGTCTGTGTCTGTGTCTGTTGTTGCTAAACCATTTGAGTTTCTTGATTGTTCCCATTGGTATTTCAATTAGGATTTGATTCCCTTTCATGTTGTAGTTGCTGGAGCACTTTGAACAACCCAGTCTTTGCAATGGCCCATTGTTCTTTAGGAATCTTGTTCCTCTGCCAACAGATGTTGCTCTTGTGGTTCTTCTTGCCACAGCAGTAGCAGAATCCTTCTATTTGAGCAAATTCCATGTCTTCATGGAACACTTTGGGTTCACTGTCATTGTCCCTTTTGGGATTGCCCTGTTTTTCCTTGGGGTCTTTGCCATTTTGAGAGCTCTTCCTCTTCTGTGAATCATAGTGAATCTTATCCCATTGATGGCTGTTCAGCACACCCTTGGCATCTTCCAGCTTCTTGGGGTACTTATCATTGCCGAGACTGAAATGAGTATCCAGTGTGGTAAACCGAGTATTATACTTGCTTGTGCTGGCTCCAAGGATGAAGATAGTGGTGTAGATGTCCTCTTGTGCTCCTTCAGAACACTCGGACCTCACAGTCTCATCCTCAGTGTCCCATCCAACGTAGGTCTTTGCCAGATTAGTGCAGCGAATGTCACTGCCCCACCAGCTGAGGTAGATGTCCTTGGCACTCTTGAATCTTCTGGCATAGTCGTCCAGGTTCTCACAGTCTTTTTGCTCTTTAGTCATTCAATCGTGGAGTCCTTCTATGCTCCGCTAATCATGATTACCAATTTCTGGGTTATCTTGTTTATGCGACCAACGCACTCCTGCTGACCAATCTGATCAAGGAATTCCTCTTCCTCTTCTATATGGCATCATGTAATTTGCCATTTGCCATTGTAGCTCCAGACTCTTGATCCAAAGGACGTATGGCACTGTTAATCTTGGCATTGTCAAACCACTGGCTTTCTATGGGGAAACTGGGATCATGTAGTTCCTGAAACCAACTCATGTAGACCGAAGGACAAGGCCTGTAATGATGAGTCCCCATACTGTGTGATCCAAATATATGATCATCCATAACAACATACATGTTGCTACTTCCATTTGAATTGAAGTACATGCATCGGAATTGCCATGGGTTCTGTCTTGTGCTGTGAGGATGGAGCCTCCGCTCAATCACCAACTGTACTCCCGACACCATCTTCTTGAGATCTGGGTTATTACTCATCCATCTAAGATGAGTTTCTTCAGGATAATAGGCTAATGCCACCAGTAATTGTAGCTTGGGTACCAACATAGAAAAATCCTGCCAATACAGCGAGTAAAAAAATTGTCTGGTTGACTGTGAGTAGTGAAAACAAGTTGCAAAACACTCTCACATCTGATTGAGTAATACTCAAGCCAGGAAAATTGCTGCCATTTTGGTCAAGCCATCCAGCACCACATTGCCAGTGTAGTATGCTGGGGAATCATCCAGTACTGTCATTCACAGCATTGAGTTACCGTCGTTTTGATTGGTCTTTAGCAACTGTCATCAGCAGTGCTAGTGACAAAGCAGGCTAACATCATCATCTGGCAAGCCACAGGCAGGTTCATCAACTCTTGCCTGAATCCAGCAAACTTAGCTCCATGTAAGGGCTTGGTCATGTAGTCAGCTAACATTTGATCAGTTGGGCAGTACTCTATACTGAGGTTGCCTTTTTCCACTTGATCTGTGACAAAGAAGTATCTGATATTGAGGTGCCTGGACCTCTTACCAGCACTCTTTTGACCATTTGCTTCCAAGAGCATTGCACTCTTGTTGTCTTGGAAAAGAATATTCTCCTCGACTGGATAACCTTGTGCTTCAAGGAAGAGCTTTGTCCACAACACGGGACCTACCACTTCATCAGCAGCTACCACTTCTGCTTCAGTAGAGCTTCTTGTATTCATTCCTTGCTTCCTGCTAATGGAGGTGATAGCTCCTTTGCCCATT
>Ga0209949_1001106_pt1 | contig 13352 bp, 8 predicted proteins | sample SalPonC_black_MG_FD_185711 | JGI IMG/M metagenome (GOLD analysis project Ga0209949, IMG submission 185711) | Salt pond soil microbial communities from South San Francisco under conditions of wetland restoration - Salt Pond MetaG... | ecosystem: Environmental > Aquatic > Marine > Intertidal zone >... | reverse complement strand
CACCGGGGCCTCCAACGATATCAAGCAGGCCACCCAGCTGGCCAACCGTATGATCCGCTCTTTTGGCATGAGCGACAACCTGGCGCCTGTCTCCTATGAGGACCATGACGACAATATCTTCATCGGCCGGGAGATGACCCAGGCCAAGACATACTCCGAAGCCACGGCCCAGAAGATCGATGCTGAAGTGGCTGCCGTGGTTGACCGGTCATACCAGAAAGCCAAAACCATTCTGAAGGACAACATTGACATCCTCCACGCCCTCACCGATCTTCTCATGGAAGAGGAGACTGTCATGGGACCGGGCCTGGATGACCTCATTGCCAAGATGCGGCCCGACTTCGACTTCCACGGCCGCCGGAACATCCCCATTGAACAGGATTCCCAAGAAGACGAAGCAGCGGAGGCAGACGCCCCGGAAGAAAAAGACACCCCGGATGCTGTTGATGCCGAAGATACAGATAAGACAGATGAGGCCACCCCGGAGGATAAGGATTAGGCACCCAATGACCTCTTTCACCCTGAATTTCGGCCGGTTCTCCCTGGAACTTGGATCCCGTGCCTGCATCATGGGCATCCTCAACACCACGCCGGACTCGTTTTCAGACGGGGGCAGGTTCAACACCCTGGATGCTGCCCTGGCCCACGGCCGGGACCTGGTGGCTGCCGGCGCAGGCATTTTGGACATTGGCGGAGAGTCTACCCGCCCCTTTTCACAGCCTGTGCCCGAGCAGGAAGAACTGGATCGGACCATTCCGGTCATCGAGGCCCTGGCCGCAAGGGTTGAGGTGCCCATCTCCATTGACACGGTCAAAGCAAGAGTGGCCCGGGAGGCTTTGAAGGCCGGGGCATCCATCATCAACGATGTCTCGGCCTTTGAGATGGACCCGGCCATGGCCGGGGTGGCTGCCGAATCCGGGGCACCGGTTATCCTCATGCACATGAAGGGGACCCCGGAGACCATGCAGACCAATCCCAGGTATGACGATCTCATGGGAGAAATTACGGATTATCTTCTGGCCCGGGCAGCCCTGGCCCTGAAAATGGGAATCTCAAAGGACCGGATCATCCTGGATCCAGGCATTGGATTCGGCAAAACCCTAGACCACAACCTGGTCCTGATCCATAAGTTGTCACAGCTGCTGGATTTGGGATATCCCGTGCTCATGGGGCCTTCAAGAAAATCCTTTATCCAAACCCTGCTCACCGATCCCCCAGAAAAAAAAGTCAGCCCCGGGGACGTCAGAACCGAAACCGGGACCCTGGCCGCTGTGGGGGCCTGCCTCATGAACGGGGCCCATATCGTCCGGGTTCATGATGTGGCCACCGTATCTGCCTTCACCCGGGTCATTGATGCGATCAGGAATGCCTGACCGCCTGACAGCCAGGGCCCTGGTCATTCTGGGCCTTTTGTTTCTCTTTCTTCCCAGCTGCACACGGGATCCTGTGGAAACCGACCTCCTTTTGCCGGTGGATTTCTCCAATGTGCCTGACGATATGGTGCTCACCGCCTTTCACACAGACAAGATCGAAATCCGGATACGGGGAAATCCCAAACACATCACCCTGCTCCATGACAAACACATCACCTATCCTGCAGACCTGTATACGGATCTGGAGTTTGATCCGGCAGGGGATTCGGACAGCATTGAAACAGGCACCTATCTATTGCCCGTGGACAGGAACCGTATTCCCCTGGATCCTGGGGTCACGATTCTGGAGATCACCCCCTCTTTTCTAAGCGTCCGGCTGGAGAAAAAAATCACCCGGGCCTTTAAAGTCAGTGTTCCCTATGCAGGAAAGCCGGCCAAAGGCCACCTGGCCATGGCCCCGGCCCTTGAGCCCTCTGTCGTTGACCTGACCGGGGCCCAGTCCCTGATCCAGGGACTGGACACCCTGAAAACAAAGCCTGTGGATCTTTCCGGAGCCAGTGAAACCTTTAAGAAAGAGGTGCCCCTGGACCTTGAAAATCCCCTGCTGTTTTCCCCGACCCAGGCCATGTTCATCGTCACGGTTCCCATCCAGCCTGAAATGGGAGAGCGGACCATTGAAGACCTTCCCATCCAGCTGAACAATGCCAAAGGAAGAGCAACAATCAAGCCAAAACGGCTCTCAATTGTCGTCAAAGGACCTGTGGACATCCTGGGCAGCAAGGGCCTGACCGATACCATCCATGCCTTCATGGACCTTACCGGACTTTCCCCGGGGATCCATGCCCGGCATGCCTATATTGATCTTCCCGTGGATCTGGTCATGACCGGGGCCTCTCCCCAGGTCTTTACCGTTAAAATAGAATAAACTCTCATCCCAAAGGAGAACGTCATGCTGCTGGTCATAGATGTGGGCAATACCAACACCGTCATCGGGGTTTATGAAAATGATGTACTCAAAGAAGACTGGCGGATCAGCACGGTCCGGGAAAACACGGCCGATGAGTTCAACATCCTTGCCCGGGCCCTGTTTGCGGACCGGGGGATTGATCTTGGCTTGATTACCCGTACGGTGATCTCTTCGGTGGTCCCCTCCGCAGTTGGGATTCTCAATGCCTTTTGCCAGCGGTATCTCAAGCTGACCCCCCTGTGGATCGAGCCTTCTAGGGTGAAAAAACTGATGCCCATTCTCTATGCCAACCCCAACGAGGTGGGCGCAGACCGTATCGTCAACGCCGTGGCTGCCTATGACGCTTATAAGTCGGCCCTGATCATCATTGATTTTGGTACGGCCACCACCTTTGACGCCATCACTGCCAAGGGGGAATACCTGGGCGGTGCCATCTGCCCCGGGATGATGATTTCCTCGGAGGCCCTTTTCAGACGGGCCTCCCGCCTGCCAAGGGTAGAGATTTTCAAGGCCCCGGAAAAGGTCATTGGAGACGATACCATTGAAAGCATCAAATCCGGAATCATCTACGGAAACGCGGCCATGGTAGACGGCATGGTGGCCCGCATGGCCAAAGAGATGGCAGCCACACCCAAAATTGTCGCCACCGGTGGTCTGGCCCCTCTCATCGCAGACGTCTCCCACACCATTGACGTGGTGGACCAGTCCCTTACCCTCAACGGCCTGAAAATCATCAGCCAGGCCCTGTAGCAAAGACACCGGCCATGCCGGCCATCCCTGATAGACAAATCCATCTCACTGGTCTGAAGCCACCACTTTGAATGCCACCATATCCGCGTTTCCATCCCCGTCGGAAACGGCCAGCTGATGGCGCCCCGGTTCCGGCATGGGCATGGCCGTATCCCGGTCCAGGGCCCTGCGGTTGAGAAACCAGTACAGCCGGCCCCGCCCCCCGATGGCCCGAAGCGGCACCATAACATGGCCGCGGTCCCCGGGCTGGCGGCGGAGAATACTGCCATCTGCCACAGAAACGATCCGGATACCCGGCATTACCGGCGGGGCAAGGTTTGGGCAACGGGCAGAAGGAGCAGGCATCCGTTGGGCCCGTTGCCAGGCCTTGGGGATATACGGTTCCGCCTGCCAGGGCCAGAATGCAAAGGTCCGCTGTCTTGTACCGCCGCACAGAGAAGAGGCCCTGAGCCCTCTGGCATCCAGCCGGAAGGTCTGAATCAGGGGAGCGGCCAGGCCCTGGCTATTGGTCATTGTCAGGGGAACCTGGTGATCCAGTATCCAGGCCTTGTGCTGCCGTACACAGGCCCCCTTCGGCAGGGCACCCCGTTTCTCAAGCTGATTTCTGGACAGACCCGACGGCCAGCATATCTCTGCCTGGGTTATTGATGCCGGTGCAGTCCCCGGTCCGGGCCCCCGGTCCAGCCCCTCAAGGATGATGGCCAGCAGGGGAACCGCAGTGACCGCTCCGTACTGGCCCGGGGACGGGGAGCCGTCCGGCCGGCCAATCCACACCCCGGCCAGATAATGGCCTTTCAGCCCCAATGCCCAGGCATCTCTGAAACCGTAGGAGGTACCGGTCTTCCAGGCCACGGGCCAGTCTCCACAGAGCCGGGCGACCCCCGCCTGCCCCGGAAAGGGTCTGGAAAGGATTTTACGGATGATATAGGCGGCCCCGGGACTCATGAGATACCGATCCGACAGGGGCTCGGCCGGTGTCAGCCGGGGGCGTGCCCCCATTCCCCGCCTGGCCAGGGCCGCATACAGGGTGACCAGGGATTCCATGTCTGTGCCCACCCCGCCCAGGGCCATGGACAGATTGGGCCGGCCGGCAAATCTGAACATGGCGCCGGCATGCCTGAGGCGATCGTGGCAATTGCCCGGGCCCAGCTGCTCGAGGATCTGGACCGCCGGCAGGTTCAGGCTCTTTCTCAGGGCCTGCTCAACAGTGACAGGCCCCTGGAATCCTCCGGTAAAATTTCCCGGATCGTAGGACTTTCCGATCCTCGGGGTATCCAGCAGCATAGAGTGGGAATGGATCAGGCCCTCATCCAGGGCCAGGCCGTAAATAAAAGGCTTGAGGGTGGAGCCCGGGGACCGGAAGGCCTGGATCATATCCACATGCCCCTGGCCAAGCCGGGAAAAAAAATTGGCCGACCCCGCATAAGCCCGCACCGCCATGGTCCGGGTATCCACCACCATCACGGCCCCGGACTGGCCGGGGGCCAGCCCGGCTGCATACCCTTGGAGAACATGGGCCACATGGCGCTGGAGATCTGCGTCTATAAAGGTGGGGATCACAAAGGTGCCGGGGTGTTGTTGTTTCAGACGCCGGGCCGCCAGGGGCGCAGTCATGGGAGAGGGAAACCGAAAGGGTACCACCGGCTCCTGCCGGGCCAGGGCCACAGTCTCTTCCTGCCAGATGCCGAACCGGACCAGCCGGTCCAGAACCTTGTCCCTGGCTTCTGCCGCCCGCTTTGGATGGCGATCCGGACGGTACCGGCTCGGGGCCTGGGGCAGCACGGCCAGCAAGGCGGCCTCGGCATGGGTAAGATCGTCGGCATCCTTGCCCAGCCAGGTATGAGCCGCTGCCCGGACCCCCTGGATATTGGCCCCGAATGGGGCGTGGGTAAGATAGAGGCCCAGGATCTCGGCCTTGGACAGACAGGCCTCCAATTGAAGGGCCCTGAGAATCTGCCCCATCTTTTTGACCAGGGGATGATGGTGAACTTGTGGCCGGAAAAGGATCCTGGCCACCTGCATTGTTATGGTTGAGCCGCCGGAGACCACCCGGCCGTTCACCGCGTTCTGAAAGGCTGCCCGGGCCAGGGCCAGGGGATTGACCCCGAAATGATAATGAAACCACCGGTCCTCGTAGGTCAGCAGGGCCTCAAGGTAGAGGGGAGAGACCTGATCCGGCCGGGCCGGGAACCGCCAGACCCCTCTGGCATCGGCAAAGGCCCGCAGGGGAAGGCCGGCTTTGTCCACCACCACGCAGGCCCCGTCTTTCCGGGTCAGGACCGGGGCAAAGAGCAGGTTCAGCACCAGAAGCAGGCCGGCCACATGCAGAATCAGGGCCGCACCTGCCCAGGACCCGGTCTTGATCAGCACGGCCATGCCTAGTCCGGGACAACCACTGTCATCCGATCCAGGGTCTGCCCCACACTCCGGATATAGGGCCGGTACATATCCTCAGCCACCGGGGCCGGCACCCGAAACGCTCCGGGGCTCACCACCCGTGCCCCGTAGAACACCCTCACCTCCTGACCGGCCCGAAGCGCCAGTGCCGCGGCAAAGCGGTCGTCCCGAAATTCTCTGTGGGAAATGACAAATTGCCCCTGCCAGTCCCTTACCCGCTTTTTATCCACCAGGATATCGTCGATGACAAAGGCCCCGGATACATTGGGGTCTTCCACCTCAACCCCGGCCGGGATCATGTCCACCACCAGGGCGTTGGGCATCCGCTTTTTCGGGGTGATTTTCAGCTCCACCAGATACCGGTCACCCGAGGTGGCCCGGGACATGTCCAAAGGCGTGCCGTTGATATCCAGAAACCGTCGAAAGATCTTTACTCCGTGGTTTTGGGCAACCGGTTTTGTGTTGGGATACCCGGACAAAATAACATGGGCGTAAAGATCGGCAGTTCCGGTGTTTTTAACGGCAAATCCGCCGGCAGCCGCTCCCCGGACGAACATGGCCTGTCCGGTTGTACGGCCGGCCATAAAGGATTTGCGGCTGCCCACGGCAAGCTGTGCCTGCCAGGGGGGCCCTTGCGCCTTTCGCCTGGCAAATCCCGCCATGACCAAGGCGTTGCGCTCCTGGGTCGAAAGCCACTCCCGGCGGGTCAGTTCAGTGTTGAGTTCATGGATAAACAGGGCCTGATTTTTATAGGCCGGGGAATAGGTGGCCAATAAATAATAGGCCATGGCATAATCCCGGACATCTGACCCGTAATCCCCGATACGCTTTTCGTCCCGGGCAACAGCCATGGCCCGGTCAAAGGCTTTTGATGCGGTATGGCTGTCCCCGGCCAGGGTCAGGGCGGTGCCGGCCTGGACAAATGCCAGGGATCCCCTGGCATACTTCTCCACGTAGGCGGCCACGGACCGGGCATCTCCCAGGGTCAGGGACTGAAGCTTTGCCAGGACAAAGGCGGCATAGGCCCGGACCGCCGCGCGATAGGCCTGGGGTGTCACATACCCCGGGTAGGGAATCCGGCTGGGCTGGCGGACATAGACCATCATCCGCTTTACAGCCTTTTCTACCGCAGTTTTTGGCACCTGGAACCCGGCCCCGTGGGCCAGGATAAAAAAATGGCAGGCATAGGCGCTCAGCCAGGCACTTTCCGGGCTTGAACTGTCCCAGAGTCCAAAGCCGCCGGAACTTTTCTGCTTTTCCAGCAGGCGCTGGATGCCGGTATCGATCTTTCCGGCGGTCTCTTCCCGGGTCCCGGAAGAGACGCCGAGATCTGCCATATCCTCTTGGGTCAGCAGCACATGGGGAAAAAGACCGGACAGGGTCTGCTCCAGACAGCCGTAGGGATAGGCAAAGAGCCGGGCCATATGATCTGCCAGGTTGATGGGCGGTGCAGCCCCCAGACTGACGGAAATGCCGATGGTATTGGAAACCAGATTATCCAGATCGGACGGGTCCGGGGCAAAGGTCTGGCCCGGGGCAATGGCCTGTCGATAGATCCGGGTGACAGCAGGATACGGGGGCCGGGTTTCCAAAAACCAGGACCGATCGACACTTCTTTTTGCCATCTGGCCTGTGTCCGGGTCCATGGCTTTGAGCCCTGAAATCCGGCAGGACAGGGTGGCCCGGCCCGGAGAATTGCCCGCGGTCAGGGGCAGGTGCACGGTCTGTTTTTGTTTGGGGTCCAGGTCCAGAAAAACAGGGGATTGGGTGTCAATTGCCACTACACCGGTGGCTGACGGGGCAAGGGCCAGGTGCTGGGGATCCTCTGTGAGATTGTGGATCTCCACAGCCATCTGGCTGCGGTCTCCGAAGGCCAGGAACCTGGGCATCACCGCCTGAATCACCAGGGGCGAGGCCAGAATCATCTCCTTTTCTGCCGAGCCAAATGCCCTGTCTGTATGGGCCACAGCCATGAGGCGGACACTGCCGTCAAACTCAGGAAGATCAAGCTGGAAAAAGGCCTGCCCCCGGCCGTTGGTTTGCACCGCCCCGTGCTGGATAGACAGGATGCGGACATCTGTGGCCGGCCGGTCCCCGCCCCGGTTCAGCACCGGGGCATCCCCACCGAACCGCTGGCGGGCATATCCCCCGTCATTGGCCTGGATAAGCTTCTGGTAAACATCCTGCAGATCCGGGGAGTAGGCGCGTTCCTGGAAAAAAAATCCAAAAGGAGAGGGGGTTTTAAATCCCGTCAGATTCAAAATGCCCATATCCACAGCAGCCAGGGTGACCCAGGCCTCTTCAGGCACCTGGCCCGATGCGGTTTTCAGCGCAACCGGAACCGTCAGGGTCCGGCCCGGTTCGGTCCTCTCCGGGGCATCAATGGTCAGGTCCAGCTGCCGGTCCCCGCGGTCCAGGGGCAGGGGCACAAGCCCCACTGACCGCTTGGGCAGGTCATGGGTTTTGCCTTGCCCCGGGCGGATCACCAGGGCCGACACATAGAGGTCGTGGCGCTGCCATTCCGGCAGGATGCTGATATCAACCCCCTTTCCCTCGGGCGGCAGGGTTATGGGCAAAGTCAACAGGTTTTGCTTGCCGTCCACAAAGAGGTATCCTACTCCCCCTTCCGGGGCCTTTACCGTGACCCGGGCCGTATCCCCGCCGCTGTAGGCCGGTTTGTCCAGGGTAATGTCCACCCGGTCCGGCCGATTCATCTCCCCCTGGCCCCGGTCTGTTGGCCGCCACCCGGCCCAGATGCTGTAAGCCGAAGCCAGGCCGGTTTCAGGGTTTCTGATTTCCAGCCGATAGCCGCCCCGCTCTACCGGGACATCAACCGTGGCGGTCTTTCCCGCGGGGATGTCCAGGGTAAAGCGGTCCACCGGGTAGAAGCTGCTGCTGGATCCCCACTGCCACGCCCCGTTTTTATACTCCCAATAATAGGCCCGGTGCTCCCGGATTACCACTGCCTCAAGGCCTGTTGCAGCCAGGCGGTTTCCCGCAGCATCCACCGCCATCACCTCAAACCGGGCCAGGCTGTCCTTGGGCACCTGGCCGGGGTCCTTGCCTGACAGGCTGCGGATACCCACCAGGGTCTGGCCCGGCCAGACCTGCCAGGACCAGTTGCGGACCACGGGCCGCCCCCCGGAATCGTACAGGCTGACATTGGCTGTGACCCAGTGGGGCGAGGTGATCTTTCGCCATTGATTTTCTATGGCAAGGGCGGCATTACCCGTTGGATCCAGCCGGACGTCGTCAGTGGTAAAAGAGGTGTTGAGCAGGTCTGTTTCAGCACCGAATTCGTATCCGGGCCACTTGTCCTTGAACAGCTGCCTGGCCGGTTTGACATGGACCCGGGCATCGGCCCGGACCCCTGCGGCCGGAGCGCCGTAGAGAAAATCCCCCTTCAGGGCCACGGACAGTTCCGCCCCGGGATCGCAAAGGATCTCATCGCCGCCAGCAAGGCTCAGGGCCATGCGCTCGGGCAGGAACTCGGCCACCACAAAGGCATAGGGGGCCAGCTGACCTGCGCCATGGGTCAGCTCCACCCGCCACTTGCCCGTCAGGGCGTTGGCCGGCAGGCTGAAAGCATGGTGGTAATGGGCCTGGGGCCCGGGGTTCCAGACAAACTCCCGGACCATCCTGCCGTCGGGCTGGATCACTTTGGCCTGGATGGGCAGCCCCGGGGTGTTTCCCCCGTCCTGATTCCGGAGCAAGCCCTCCATCACCACGGTTTCCCCGGGCCGATAGATATCCCTGGGGCCGTAGACAAAGAGATCCACCGGCCGGAACGGGGCCTTGCCGGTCTTGAATTCCGACAGATCCAGATCCGGCACATCCATGGGCATCAGGGTGATATGGGACCCTTTGACCACATGAACAAGACAAAGGTCTTCAAAGGTGCCCCGGGCAACGGCCTGGCCCGTTTCATCGGTGGTTTCGGAAAACAGCACTTTTCCCTTTTTGGTATACCCCGTGATCTTGGCCGCCGCCACCGGCGCAGCTGAAGACAGGCTCTGGGCAAAGAACCGGATGTCCCCCCCATAGACCCGGGCATGGATGCCCAGGTCTGATATGGTGAACCAGGTGGTGTTGTACCCGTATTCATATTGCCCCGCCCCCCGCAGCACGGCAAAGTAGACCCCCGGTGTTTTCAGGGCTTCAATATGGGTGATGGGAATGTTGACCTGGGTGCGCAAGTCCTTTGTGATGTCCAAATCCCACCGCCCCGAATATACCAGATCTGCTGCCCGGTTCAGGTCGTCGCTCTCATAGTAACGAAGATAGTCGTCGGACCAGAACTGATTTTTAAAGGCCAGGACCTTGTCCGGCCGGACCCTGAAAAAATCAATGTCTGCCTGGGCAATGTTCAGGCTGTCCACGGGCAGCCCCCGGCTCAGGTCTGAGGCCAGGATGAATCCCCGGCTGGAAAACATGAGCATGGGCTCGGCCGCCCGTGTCGTAACCTCATAGGTAACAGGATCGGCCAGGGTTTCACCGGAGGCGGCCCTCAGCCCTTTTTTAACCTCGATGTTGTAAACTGTTTTCGGCGTCACCTGGGAAAAGTAGACCACCTGGGGATCTTTGGCCAGAATCCAGGCCCCGTCCACAGCTTCTCCCTTTTCGGTCCGGATGGAAAAATAGGGGGCCAGGTTCTGCCGGGCATCCAGGGCTTTTGAAAAGGTCACGGCCACTGCATTTTCACCGTCCACGGTCTGCTGCCCGGCAAACCGGGCCTCAACCCCCTGGGCACCGGCATAAAAGGGTGACATGCATATCATGCCACAAAGACAAAGGGCCAGGTAAAAATATCTCATGGGATTATCCTTTAGAAAATAGGTGGTTGAGGCCAGGGAAGTGGTCAAAGACCGCCCCTGTTAGCGCAGTTCCAGGCGGGACAGGATATTCACCGGGCCCTTGACCTGGCGCTCCTTTACCATGATGGCCTCGGTCTGCTCCCAGGCTTTGACGTCGATCTTGCCGATGGGCATGGATTTTGACGGCCTTACAAGATCCCGGGTGGCAGCCAGCTGCATGGACCGGATACCGCCCTGGGTGCCCTTGTTTTTTTTCCCGATCTCTTCCAATACCCGGGCCTCATTGGCCGGATCCATGGCAAATTCCCACCCCTCAAGAAGCGCTGTGACAAAGGCCGTCACAATCCCCTGCCGGGTTTTGAGCGTCTTTTTCGAGGTAACCACGGAGTTGGCCACAAAATTGACCCCAAAGGCGGCAGGGTTGAAAAACCGCACCCCCTCCCCCTCCCTGGCCAGGCGCTCTTCAAGGATCACGCCCTGGGAATTTCTGTATACCGGCCAGATCTCGACCTTTTTCGTCAAAAACGGGGTAAAGTCGAACCGCACGCTGGAAATCCGGACATCCCCGGGCCCCAGGCCGGCCTTGGCCAGGAGGGTATTCATGATGGTTTCATCGTTGCCGCCAAAGGTCACCCCGATATGGCGGCCTTTCAGATCGGAAAGGGTGAGGATTTCAGGCTGGTTATCCCGGTAGATCCACTGCATGGGATTGACCTGGAAAATCTGGGCCAGAACCACCACATCCGCCCCCTTGTCCAGGGCCCGGATCACCTGGTCAGCCGAGGCCACGCCAAAATCAGCATACCCCAGCTCCAGCTCTTTGATGGCATCTTTCTCAGGCCCCCCTTCCTTGACGGTCACATCCAGGCCGGCCCGGTGAAAAAAGCCCTGCTCCAGGGCCAAAATATCCCCGGCCACACTGGCGTTAAACAGCCATTTGAGCCGGTAGTCCAGTTCAATGGTTTCAGCCCCTGCCTGGGACAATCCCAGGACCAGGATAACCGGAATAAGAATTGCCCGATAAAAAAATCTCATATCAACTCCCCCCCCAGCGGTGCGGACCACTTGGTTTTTACCTGCGCGCCAACGGTTTCCAGCAGCCCCTGGTACACGGAGATCAAAATTCCGATCATGAAAAGGGCTGTCAGGATCTTTGCCAGATCGCTCTGATACAGGGCGATGCGGATACTATAGCCGATACCGGCATCTGCCGCAATAAACTCAGCCACAATGGTGCCGGCCATGGCCAGGGTGGCAGATCCCGAGATGACCGTGATCAACTTGCTTAAATTTTCAAAGGCCCGGATCTTCACCTCCAGCTGCCAGCGCATACGGCCGGTGGCAAGATAAAAATGCTCGATATCTTTTACCGGGGAAGCCATGATCCCCAAAACAGAGAGGAGCAGGGGAAAATAGCAGATCATGGAGGCGATCAGCAGCCTGGACAAAAATCCATCCCCCAGAAGAATAAAGATGATAGGCGCCAGGGCCACAATGGGATAGGCCTGGATATTATAGGCCATAACCTTGATAAAGGAGCCTGCCCAGGAGGATTTGCGCCCCAGGATCCCCACGGAAAAGGCCATGGCAATGGAGATCATCTGCCCCAGGATGGTCACGGACAGGGTGTTGAGGCCGTCAAAAAAATAAATAGAGGCCATGGCCCGGGCAGTCTTTGCAATGAGATCAGGGCCGGGAATCACATAGTCTGACAGTCCGGCAGCATATTTCACCCCTAAAAGCAGCCCCACCCCCAGGCAGTATACAATCAGAAACTGATAGATCCGTCTAAACAGCATTCATGATCTCCAGCATGGCCCGGTCCAGGCGGTCTCTGTTTGGCCTGCAATGGGTCCCCTCTGGATCTGCCACCTCATCCAGTCCCCGGACCACCCGCCCCCCCCGCCAGGTGGCAGACCGCCCCAGGATCAAAATATCCTTACAGAACCGGGCCACCTCGGAAAGGTTGTGGGAAATATACAAAAACAACTTGTCCGGAAACCGCTCTTTGATGGATAGCAGGATCTGCCCCCTGAGGGATTCATCCACGTTGGCCAGGCTTTCGTCCATTATGAGCAGGTCAAAGTCCTGGATCAGGTAACGGATGAGGTTCATCCGGTTCTGCTGCCCCATGGACAGCTGGGAAAACCGGGAGCCCAGCACCGGCCCCACCTCAAAAATCCGGATCAGCTCGGCCTTGAGTTCCTGGTTGCCCTTGGGACAGATTTTATCCAGATGGCTGCCCGTAGCAGACCAGCCCGGCAGGCGCTCCTGATTGTAAGAGTAAAGAATGGTATTTATCCCGTCCAGCTCCAGGGTCTCAGCCATGTCATCGACCTGGCCCCCGCCGGCAACCAGTCGGGCAAAAGAAGTTTTCCCGACCCCTGACGGACCAAACACGGCGTTGAATCCTGGGGCTGCCATGGAAAAGGAAAGATGATCCAGAACAGGGGTCTTAACTCCGGGGTATGTAAATGTCAGGTTCCTGCACCCAAAGCGCATGGTCTCTCCAAGGCTTGTATGGTCAACGTACCTTTTTCCATACAAGGTTCAGCCCAGAAAATCAATGAATTCCCTTGGAAGGAAGGTTCTGAAAGCCAACGATTATCAGATACATGCACGATCCAGGCTGGGCGCCTACCGGGTTTGGATCCGAAAAAAAATTTGAATATCCAAAGGTCCCCTGGTATAAAGGATCTCAAAGCCGGCGTAACTCAGTTGGTAGAGTAGCTCACTCGTAATGAGCAAGTCGTCCGTTCGAATCGGATCGCCGGCTCCAACTTCTAAGTCCCTCCAAAGCCCCCTAAAAAGCAAGTTTCTGCAGGAAAAATGCAGGAAAAATTTTCAGGCCCAAAACCCCTATTTTCAGTATGTCTCCACACCAGAATTCACCTTTTTGGGAATGCATTTCGCTTTCGAGGATACTGGATTCCCTTTGAAAACAAAGAGAATGGGAAAGATCACCACTTCATTGACAGGACGACCTTTGATGATGTCCTGAATCTCTACATCTTTGACCGCAAGTTCAGGCTCTTAATGCTGGAGGCCATT
>Ga0209949_1001101_pt1 | contig 13402 bp, 8 predicted proteins | sample SalPonC_black_MG_FD_185711 | JGI IMG/M metagenome (GOLD analysis project Ga0209949, IMG submission 185711) | Salt pond soil microbial communities from South San Francisco under conditions of wetland restoration - Salt Pond MetaG... | ecosystem: Environmental > Aquatic > Marine > Intertidal zone >... | reverse complement strand
CAGAGATATATCAAAAATACGTGCCCTGGAAGACAACATCAGGCAATCACAGAAAATTGAAGCGATTGGGCGCCTGGCCGGCGGCATTGCACACGATTTTAACAATTTACTTTCGGTGATCAATTCCTACTCGGAACTCTTGAGTCTAAAAATTGGCGAGGACAGCCCGATGGCAAAATATGTCCAAAATATCCGCACAGCTGGTCAACGAGGAGCCAGTCTCGTATCGCAATTAATGACCTTCAGTCGCCGCGAACGCAGCTCACCTGTTGTCATCGACCTGGTCGAAGTGACGGAGGAAACCGAGACCATGCTGCGGCCGATCATTCGCGAGGACATCGATCTGATCACCGACTTGCCGACGTCCATTCATCCGGTCAAAGCCGATCCAGGTCAAATTGAACAAATCCTCGTCAATCTTTGTGTCAACGCTCGGGATGCGATGCCCGAAGGCGGCACGATCACGATCAAAGTGCGCAACCATGAGATTGAAGACAAGGACCTCGCTGAGACGGATAGCACCGATTACATGATACCCGGACAATATGTCCTGATCACCGTCGATGACACCGGCACGGGTATCGAAGAGAATGATATGAAGCATTTATTTGAGCCCTTCTTCACAACCAAAGATATTGGTAAAGGAACGGGCTTAGGGTTATCGACGGTTTACGGAATCATGAAGCAGTACGGGGGCTACATTGATGTCAGCAGCGTAAAGAACCAAGGTTCACGCTTTTCACTGTATTTCCCCGCAGTTGTAGAAGAAAAAGCAGAACCTGCCTCGATTACCCACGACACACCCAGTTCAATACAACGCGGCAGCGAAACCATCCTGTTAGTCGAAGATGACGAAACGTTTGCGGATTGCATATCCGGCCTACTCAGCCTGCACGGCTACATTGTGCACAGCGCTTCCGATGGAAGTGATGCCATTGAACGCTACCGCTCCCAGGCCGGCACCATCAAAGTGCTCATCGCCGATATCGTATTGCCCAAGGTTTCCGGCCGCGAAGTCGCAACCCGGTTTATTGAAGCAAACCCGGATTTAAAGGTGATTTTTATGACTGGCTACGACGATGAACTGGATAATTTCTATAATTTTCCTGCGGAAAGCATCATCATGCAAAAGCCTTTTTCACTGAATTCCATTCTTTCCAAAGTACGCGAGCTGTTGGATAACCCCAGAGTGGGATCCTCTAAGTGACTTTTCACAGACAGCGACGACCCGCGGTCTGTGAGTTTTTTTTATCCACCTTCGACCCCATCGGTGGAGGGCTTGTGCGAACAAAATTTTCTTTGGAGGAGTGGTGCCCCCGGCGGGAATCGAACCCACATTAATAGTTTAGGAAACTACGGTTCTATCCATTGAACTACGGGGACAGCTTTCCAGAACTCGAAGTGGCAATTTAGAGGCTCATTACAGATTTGCAAGCCTTAGAAACGCTCGAAATTCAGCCAGGCAGTCGTGTAAGCAAAATCACAGCGGAATCGCGTCGGCAGCTTCACCTGCTAAGTTGCAAGGCGCAACCCAGTGGGTCTAACCCGACAGCCAACTTTACAATTAACCCGTTCGAACAAGCGCTTCCTCACGTCTCCGATTCAATTTTACAGTTATGCGTCGGTTGCCACCCGCAATTTGCCCTAAAGACACCATTTCTTTCAGTCGACTTTACAACAAAGACGCGATCTCGCACAGACAAAACAAATCGTTATACAAAGGCAAACGTGTGAAAAATCTAAAATTGAGCCATAAACTCATTACAGCTTTTCTTGGTTTAGGCATTCTCCCCGCACTTTTAATTACTTGGCTCTTCCTGCATAAAAGTAATGAGGCTTTGGAAGAAAAGGCTTACGAACTGCTTATCAGTGCCAGAGACAATAAACAGGCTCAGGTAGAGTATTATTTTAATAACATTCGCAAGCAAATTGCGACATTTTCAAGTAACTCCATGCTCGTTGACGCCACCAAGGGCTTTAAAACCGCCTATAAAAACTATTTGCAAGAGAGCCAGGTCGAGCCGGGTGACCTGGCTTCCATGCGCAAAAGTGTGCGCACTTATTACTCGCAAAACTTTCTCACCGAATACAGGTCGGCAAATAACGGCGCAACGGTCAACGTGGACCGTTTACTGAACGATGTGGACGATACGGGAATCGCACTACAATACGCATACATCTCCAACAATTCAAACCCTCTCGGCAGTAAGGACCAACTGCTGCGCGCACCTGGAGATGGCACTTATCACACCCTGCATGAGAAGTATCACCCAAGCATTCACCATTTTCTCGAAGCTTTTGAATATTACGATATATTCATTTTAGATGCAGATACCGGTAATATTATTTATTCGGTTTTCAAGGAACTCGACTTTGCGACATCCCTCAAATCTGGCCCCTACTCCAACACTAAATTTGCTCAAGCGTTTAATGTAGCGCGGCGTGCTCACGATCCACACAGTACCTTCCTGGTCGACTACGAACAATACACACCCTCCTACGAAGCACCTGCCAGCTTCATATCCTCGCCGATTTACGATGGTAACAACCTGATTGGCGTACTGATTTTTCAAATGCCGATCGAAAGGCTCAACAAGATTACTGGAAATCGGGCAGGATTGGGTGAAACGGGTGAAGTCTATATGGTCGGTGCAGATAATCTCATGCGCTCCGACTCTTACATCGATCCTGAAAACCGTTCGGTAGTCGCCTCCTTCAGAAACCCTGACACCGGTGCAGTCGACAATCCGGCTACTGCTGCCGCGCTCAAACACCAGACAGGTGAAGCCATTTTTGAGGACTATGGAAACATGCAGGTCATCGCGGCTTACACCCCGGTTGATTTGGGAGACGGTATCGAATGGGCACTCTTGGCAAAAATCAGTGCAGGAGAGGCCTTTGCCAGGATTCCAGAAATACGCAACAGTGCCTTAGCCAGCATGACCCTGCTCGCTGTGATTATTATCGGCATTGCGCTCTGGTTTGCCAGAAGCATGACCGCCCCCTTGAAGCGCGTCTTCAAAGGGCTCCATACCTTCAGCATCAACGAACTCAATCAACTCGGCGATACCTTTAAACGAATCGGTAGCGATATCTCCCATGCAACCGATAATATATCCTCGATGAGTAACCATATTTCAGAATCTTCAACCAATCAGGCTGCGTCTTTGGAAGAAACATCCGCATCCATGGAAGAAATTGCTTCGGTTACACAGCAAAATTCAGAACACGCGCAAAAATCCAGCCAGCTTTCGGCAGCGGCGCAATCTTCCGTAGAAGCGGGCAATACAGCCATGCGCGAAATGTCTGAAGTTATGCGCAAGATCAAGACGTCTTCGGAGGAAATCGCCGGAATTCTGAAAATCATTGACGACATTTCTTTTCAAACCAACATTCTGGCGCTGAACGCTGCCGTGGAAGCCGCTCGGGCAGGCGAATCTGGCGCGGGCTTTGCGGTGGTGGCCGACGAGGTGCGACAACTCGCACAACGCACCGCCAATGCGTCAAAAGACACCGCCAAGTTGATTCAGGAATCCGTAGGCAATGCACAAAACGGGGTCAAAGCCGGAGATCATTTGACTGAAATCCTCCAAACGATTCAGGATAGTGTGGCCCAGGCCGCAGAATTAGCCAAAGGCGTATCCAGTGCGAGCCTCGAACAAACCGACGGTATTTCGCAGATCAATGAAGCCCTGACTGAAATGGACAGTGCCACCCAGCGGAATGCTGCTGAAAGCCAGGAACTTGCAGCCCAATCGGTGCAACTGACCCAAGTAGTTGACAATCTCGATGCTATCCTCGGTATCGACCATGCAAATAGCCGTTCGCACTCAGCTCCCAGACCCCACACACCGAACAGCGCTCCCGTATCCGAGCCACCCCAGCAAGACGGTAGCTGGCAGGCACATAACAATGATGACTTTGATCGCCATGCAGACTTTACCTTTGGCAAAGAGGAGCAGCAGGGGAATTGGCAAAATCTCCATTCCAACTGACCCCCGAAGTCAACGATCGAGTGCACATCGCGTTGCGATAAATTGAAGTAGCGTCAGAACAGTTCATCGAGATGGTTAGCCCGAATCACCAGAATCGAAGCAGAATTGGCTCAGGTCTAGAAAATAGCAGTGCCCAACGCAGCCATGCGGATACCGCTGGGTCCACACCCTGCACATGCGCATGGCAAGTTGCATGCGGCTATTTTCGGTCATGGGCGATTATGCTCGATGAGGGGTGAGCAATTCGGGCTAGCAGCCGGTCGAATTTGATTTCCAATTCTTACAAATCTAATACAAACTTAGGGTCATGCGTTTTGTAAATGTTGACCGAACCACGCCGATGCTGCTGCCGGTGGACATGCGTGAGTGGGTGGCTGCAAATGACACGGTTCATTTTATACTCGAAGCGGAATCCGACAGGCTGTTAGCGCAGGGATGGAGCCCAAGAGCTCATAACAATGCCATTTAGCGCATGCATTCTACTGCTTCAAGCACTTGCCGTCTTTCAAATTTATAAAACCCCAACAAAATATTTATACATCTCCATTTTTATAAATACATTAGGGTTTTATAAAACAAAAATAAGGGTATTTATACCTATTTTTATTTTAGAAATTTTGGTTACCTTTGGTTGGTTCATTGATTTCAACCTCCGCCGTCTATAATTCCCGAACTCTGCATAAGCTAACTGCTTACCGCATGCGACGTGCAGTGCGCTGCCAGAAAATAATAAAAAAGCGTGTTCGTTTTTGTAAGGCAAGACAAGCTTGCAACACGATGGTTGCTACCTTGCTACACGGCCAACAAATTTTCGCTGTTGTGCGGAATAAGATTGTCTTTAGCCTCTATTTTGTGATGTTCACACAATTGATTGATGACATTCTATTGTCCACTTTAACCACCAGGAACTGTAAGACTCTTTAACTTATATTTATGAAAAGATTAATCACAGCACTCGCCATAAGCTCGTTTTTCAACTTGAACTCAGTTCAAGCTGATGCTCCTCAATTCACACTTGCCGTCAGCGAATCGCCTTCCTGGTCCGGTACCTTTTTGACCGCATGGGATTTGGGGTTGATTCAAGGAGAGTCAGGCAAATTGGGTCCCATCGAAGAAAAGTGGAACGTCGATCTCGTTATCAACAAAACGGACTATATGGCATCGATGCTTCTTTTTATTGACGGGAGCGTGGACGCAGCCGGTCTAACCAATATTGACAGCCTCCCATTGAGCATGTCGCGCAAAGCAGTGGCCATCTTACCGACGTCGACGAGCGTAGGGGCCGACGCTTGCATCGTTGGCGCAGACATTGAAAATCTTCAGGCTCTCAAAACTGTCAGTGTAAAAGGACTCGCAGGCAGTGTATCCGAATATATTTTTGATCAAGGTATTTTATCTCTGGGCGGCAATCCCAGCGAATTTACATTTGAAAGCCTCGATCCAGCCAAAGTTGGCATCGAGCTGCAAAACGGCCAGATTCAAGCTGGCGTCACTTGGAATCCGTTTTCGGTTGCCACCCTCAATGCAAAACCGGAGCTGAAACGCCTCTTTGATTCCAGTGTAGTCGAAGGACATGTGATCCACATGATTGTCGCGTCCCAAGCATCCATGACCAAACCCAATGCCGATGCTTTCGGCTATGCTTTATGCGATACCTTCTTTTCAATCTGTCAGCTTATGCTCAGTGAGGAAACCCAAAACGAAGTGCTGGAAGTCATGAGTGCACATGTTGGCGACCTCGATCTCCAACAAATGCAAACACTCATGAGTGAGATGCAGTTTTATGCGACACCTTCTCAAGCAATTCAGCTGTTTGAAAGCCAAGCCCTGGCTGATCTCATGCGCAAAAACGTTTTACCCTGGTCAACCAGCAAAGGTCTGTTGGATCGCAAAAACCCACCGACAATTTCGTTTGGAAGCGGTCAAGATGCAGATCTCTTTTTTGACACCCAGTATATGGAAAAAGTCGGACATACTTTTGATACGCAAAACGCCGAAACCATCGCGGAGAAATAGTTGTTTCTTCTCGATACAACCAACAACCAACAACCAGGTTAATGTGTCCGGACTTGGGCAGTGCAAGTCATCCTCGTGCATACAAATAAATTCAATGCCAGGCATGGCATGCCCAATTTCGGACGCTTTCACAAAAGCGTGGCTCCCCAGCCATTAACCTGTTCAGGCAAAGCTCTTAACCAAAAAGGACACTAGCCAATTCTACTTCGATTCTGTTGAGAAATCCAAGTTAATCGGATTTTGAGAATGTTACATCGACCAACGTTTCTGCATGCGCGTTTATTTGTACCTCGGTAAACCCATAATACTTACTGAGTACATGTCCTGTAAATGTGTTGTGCAGGGCAGCTTGTTCTCCTGGAACGCCACGACGAAGGGCTGCCTTGAACGCTTTAAAATTTGTGTCGAGCTGCGGATCATTCGTCCATTTACCCCTAACTTTGTTTATATTTTCCACCCCAAAATGCTGGATCATGTCATCGATCATTTGTTTGCCCGACCGCTTACTGCTACCTCTTTCGATACGAAATGACAGTTTATTGTAGTGTATTTTACCTGAAATATAGCCATCGCCGTCGTATTCCGCTTCAAATCTGGTTTTATCAGCAAATAGAATCGAGTCTACAGCTTCTCTTTGAGCTGTTTCTATATTGTGCGCCAGTCGATAGCTGAGTGTCCCGGGTGCGGGCCTTCCATCGTTCAGAGCTGCAACGATTTGCTGACTCCTGGTTCCAAGCAGTGTGTGCTCGACTCCGTATTGGTTCATTCTATGCAACTGTCTGGTCATGCGCTCAGCTGCACTGCCGTAATAGCGCTTTTCGACTGCAGATAATCGCCTGGCTCCCTGCAGCGCTGCGTCAATGGATTCATGCGGGAACCAGGTCCAACCACTCGTGTCCACCACATTTGGGTTATTATGGGCTCCCAGTGAGTAGCGGTTTAAGCTCGTGATTAAACGTGTCTGAAGCATGCGATCCGGTCCGAGAAATAACCCCAATTGTGGATCGTAAACACGTCCGTTCATATGATTCAGATGAGCCGATGCAATCCATTCGTGCCCTGTATATCCACGTATATTTGCAGACGCTTTAGGATCACTCACATCGCTCGCCTCACCTGCGGCATTCACTCGAAGCCCCCATGGGTCAAAACGAGCAAAGTATGCGGTCTCATCGGTATCGCTGGCTGTTCGCAATGGGCTGCCTAAATGATCTTTCAATAAATAGATGTAGTGGTGATCACCAGTATCCACCACCTCTACCTGGACGTCGGGACTGTAACCTTTAGCCCGCACTTGCACGATAGATGTTGCAGTGTTACCGTCGATCCAGTATTCCATGCCGGGTAAGTAAACGGTCTTACGGCCGTCCGCATGTACGCGCAGGTAGCGAAAAGTATCGGGCTTATAAAAAAATTTTTCCGGTTGCTGGGATTCCTGTTGAATACGGGTTGGCTTGGTCAACAATCCCATAGTCATTATTTGTCGCTTGCCCGGTAGCAAATTGGCCAGGCGATTGCCAGCTGAGTCATAGCTGTAGCGAGCCAGATCGTCCATATTCTCCTCCGCTGCACGGACACCCACAGTTTCCGGAGCGTAAGGACTGATGCCACAAGCAACATTCGCAGAAATAATACAATATATTTTTAATAAAAAGATGTGAATCTTCATGCTGTTATTTTTAAGTTCCGCCAACCGCGAGCTGCTTGTCTTAATGCTTCATACCCAATACTGACAAAAATTTATTTTTCAACACAAACATTACAATCCGGATTGTCATCATCAACTAAAGGCAAAGACTGTAGGCAACTGCTCAGTTTCCCTGGAATGTTCGGCTGTTTATCAACACGGCAAACAGGCATGCTTGGAAACGGGTACGCTTTCCAGCTGAGTTTCAGCAACCTTCAGCATTGAGATAACCAACAGCGTTGTCTGTGCATGCACGGCTCGATTAAGTAACAAAAGTGGTGCCCGGGGAGGGACTTGAACCCTCACGTCCTTGCGGACAATGGATTTTAAGTCCACAGCGTCTACCATTCCGCCACCCGGGCCTGTAAACCAGATCCAAAGCCTGCATTTTGTGAGCGTGAAAGCAATTATTTTCTCGAAAATTTTGCAGTCTGTAGAAAATAAACCCATTACGATTGGCGCATTCCTGCGAGGTGCTATCCGAGCTGCTGCTTTATCCAAAGCCACACTGCCAATAAAAAATCGCGCGGCATTCTTGTATTTGCTGGAAGACTCCGTCAAGCTCTGAATCATGCCTATTGACGCATCTAATCCGGTCCTCGAATTTCAGTCTGTTAACAAACGCTATGCACACAGAACTGTCCTCAATAGCATTGAACTCACGTTAGCACACGGAGAACGCCTTGCCTTGATGGGCCCATCCGGGAGTGGCAAGTCTACCCTGCTCAACTGTGCAAGCGCCATCGATTTACCGGATACGGGCTCTGTTTTAATAGATGGCGTTTGTTTGAACGAAGCTGCACCGGACGAACAGACCCGATTTCGCCGTGAGCACATCGGCACTGTTTTTCAATTTTTCAATCTGCTTCCGCACTTAACTGCCTATGAGAACATTGAACTTCCCTTGCAATTAACCGGAGTCAAACAAATGGAACGTCATTTACGCGTCCAAACCTTGCTCGAGGAAACCCAGATTCAACATCGCGCTGATGCTTATCCAGAAGCCATGAGCGGTGGAGAGATGCAGCGGGTCGCGATTGCTCGAGCAATCGCCCATCGTCCTAAACTCATTCTTGCCGATGAGCCTGTTGGCAATTTGGACAGCCACACCGGCAACACTATTTTAGGACTGTTGGAAAACCTGTCCGAGCAACATTCTATCGCATTGTTGATGGCTACTCACAGCGAAACCTCAACACGCATTTGCCATCGAGTGCTCCACCTGTTGGACGGTGCACTAACAGACCGCAATTAACCATGTTCAACCAATGCTCAACGCTCTTGCTACTCTGGCAACGTTTCAGTTGGCGCTACTGGCGACACAATCTGGGCAAGTCCATTGTCCTCCTGGCAATTTTCGCGCTTGGTATTGCCGCTTATTTAGCCATTTCGATGGCCAATCGCAGTGCAGTGAGCAGTTTCTCCGGCTTCACCGATGCCCTGGCGGGGCAGAGTAACTGGACATTGCTGTCGCCTTCAGGCGTTCTTCACGACAGGGCGCTGGCTACCCTTCGCCAACAGCTGTCGCATACCCCTGTACACATCATTCCTGTCTTGGAGTCTACAGCGACCCTTCCAAGGCAACCCAATGACCCGGACTATGGTCGGCGCACGTTTCAATTAGTCGGTCTGGATCTGATCCAATTGCAAAACCTAACGGATGGTGCCAATACCATCGAAAATATTGAGGGACTCACTCAAATCACTTCAATCTGGGACGCGCCCAACGCAATCTTTATCACGGATAAATTGGCGAATTCCCTGCAGCTCAAAACGGGCGACACGTTGAAGTTACTCATTCAAGATGTGCCGGTAGATACCCATATTTTAGGGCTGCTGGCAACCGCAGACAGCACAATCGATACGCCGGAAAATCTCATCGTCCTGGATTTACCCGTTTTACAACGCCTGGCTGGACTCGAAGGCCAACTCAGTCGCATCGAATTCCTCGCTCCTGCCCCCTTGCAAACGACCAGCTCGATCGACACACTGGGCACCCAGCTTCAAGCTATCGCCGATAGCGATGAAGCCTGGCAACTCACCCCAACTGAACAGCATCGGGAAAGCGCGCATACGATGACTCTGGCGTTCCGGCTCAACCTGCAAATATTGGCCCTGATCGCTTTACTCGTCGCGATTTATTTAATCGCACAAGCTTTAGATGCCAGTGTGGTGCGGCGGCGTAGAGAGATCGCTACCCTGCGTTCCTTAGGCGTGTCCAAAAAAATGTTATTACAAGCATGGTTATTGGAGGTCATTGTATTTGGTATCCTTGGCAGCGCTTTTGGCATTTTACTGGGCTGGGGAATGGCCCAGGTATTTGTGCAGGCAGTTGCCAAAACGATGAACGCACTGTATAGCGTCAGTGAAGCCCAACCGGTGGCTCTCACATTAGAAGATGTCGTGATAGGCTTTGCGATTGGCATAACCGCAAGCATCTTCACTGGCTGGTTACCCGCCAATGACGCCGCTTCGACGCCGCCAGCGCAGATACTGCGGTCGAAGTATAATGAATCCACGGGACTGGCTGTGTTTGATAGGCCGTGGTGGGGAGGCATTTTAATTGTTTTGGGGATTGGCTGTTACCACCTGCCGCCTCTGTCTCTGGCAGGGGGTGCACGTTTTCCACTCGCCGGATTTGCCGCCGCGTTTTTGTGGATCATTGGGGGTACCATCATCGCAGGTGCTCTGTTTCGACCTATTGGTCGGCTGATGCGATACATATACCGGGAAGGAGCGTGTTGGCATCTTGCCAGCGCACGTTTGCTAAAGCCGACCAGCCGCCATAAGCTGGCAGTGTCGGGCCTGTTCATTGCTATCGCTATGGCAGCCGGGATGAATATTTTAATCAGTAGCTTTGCAAAAACCATGGAAACCTGGATTCAAACCCGCTTTAAAGCCGACCTGTATGTGTCGAGCGAAGCAGGCCAAAGCGCGAGTTCACTAAATCGTATTCCAGCCGCTACCTGGCAAACCCTGATAAACCTGCCCGCAGTAGCGGCTGCTGATGTGTTGCAAACTTTCCCCATCACCCTGAATAACCAAGCCACTTTCCTCTCAGGTGGGAATGTCGCGCTGCTCACCGAGCGCAACTTACTGCCCTGGGTGGAACGCCCGCAAAGCGCAGACTGGTATCGCCCGCAACGGTCAGTGGTGCCTGCGATCATCAATGAGACATTTGCCGAGAGGTTTGGGGTGACATCCGGAGTTGAGTTAGACGTTCCCACCCCTCAAGGAAAACGCAGGATCCACGTTCAAGGCATCTACGCTGATTATGGCAATGAGCGCGGCTCAATACTTATCGATCAACCGCTATTGAGCACTTGGTTCGAAAACAACCATGTAACCAACTTGTCATTATTTCTAAAACCGGGTTACGCCGCGCAAACCGTGCTCGAAGCGATACAAGCGGATCATCCACAACTTGCACTGCGCACGCATCAAGCGCTGCGTGAAAGCATTCTAAGCATCTTCAGGCAGACCTTTGCCATCACGCATGCCGTCAAATGGATTGGAATTGCAGTTGCCTTAATCGGGTTGGCCCTCTCGCTGGTCAGCCTTATCTGGGAAAGCCAGTCACAGCTCCAACTCCAAGCACAACTCGGTATTTACCGCCGTGAGATGATGCGCACATTTGCTTATGAAGGCCTCGGCATCACGATCACGGCTGTTATCGGTGGCCTGCTCCTGAGCATCCCATTGGGCTACCTGCTGATTTACGTTATCAACAAACAATCTTTCGGCTGGACCTTACAGTTCCAAATCCCCTGGTTTGGTTTAAGCCTACTGGCCGCTGCTGTCATCCTGATGGGATTCACCGTTGCCCTGCTCACCACCCGCTGCGTCCTGCGATCGCAGCCCCTCTCAAAACATCCATGAAACGATCCACTCCATTTTTACTGCAGACAATGTACGGTCTCCTCGCTCACGCTCTGATCGCCTGTGCACATGCGGGGTTTCCCAACCCCGATCCAGATTACGTTTTCTCTTTTCCAAAAGACCATGGCAACCATCCTGCATTCAAAATCGAGTGGTGGTATGTGATCGGTCACTTGTATGCAGACACTGACTCACAACAACGCTACGGTTTCCAAGCGACCTTCTTCCGCAATCGCGAGCATCCGGTAAGTGCCACACCTCAACAAGCAGCATCCCCTACTTTTGGCGAAACGCAGATTTACATGGCGCATATGTCATTGACAGATTTACGGGCCAAAAAATACCAGCACGAAACCCGCTTGAACCGTGACGGCTGGAATGCCTATAGCCGGGAGAACACATTGGATCTGCGCAACGGTGATTGGACTTTCCATCTGACAGCAGACGATAACAACCAGGAACGCTTTATGCTCCACGCCACTATTGGCGGAGTGACCCGGCTGCAACTACAGTTTCAACCGCTCAAACCACGCGTGCTGTTTGGAGAGCCTGGCAGCAGTGTGTCCATCAAAGGTGACGAACCCGATGCGCGTAGTTATTACATCACGTATACGCGTTTGGCGACAAACGGTACCTTGACGATCGATGACCAGACGATTCCAGTCAGCGGTGAAGCGTGGATGGATCATGAAATCAGCAGTAACCAAGTGGGGGCAGAAATTAAAGGCTGGGATTGGACCTGCATCCAATTCAAGGATGGCCGCGAGCTCAAGGCTTATCGATTGCGGACCGAAAACACACAGATAAGCCCCCATTCACGCCTCATCTGGATCGACCAGACAAATACCCTCACCTATCGCAAACCAGACGCTTATGAGTGGATCGAGGACGGTTACTGGACCAGCCCTGAGACAGGTGCTCGCTACCCCAACCGGGTAATTCTACAAACCAAAGATCCACAAACACAGCAAACCGTTCGTTATTCCATTATCCCTTTATACGCTGCGCAGGAAATGACAGATACCATCAGCGACATCCAATATTGGGAAGGTGCTTGCACAGTAGAAGATGCTGCGGGTAGAACCGTTGGCAATGCCTATCTCGAACTCACTGGCTACGCAAAAGATTTGAGTCCTCGCCAATAACCCTATTTCATCAGAATGCGTAATCTATTCGTCATTCATTTAGAAATTTACATATTTACACAGCTATGCGGACTTTAATCAAAAATGCGCTACAATCAGACACCGAATTAGACCTTATATACATTCAAGGATGGGTGCGCACCCGACGGGATTCCAAAGCATTTTCATTCCTGGAAATCAATGACGGTACCTGCCTGAAAAACCTCCAGGTCATTGTCGATGCGAACTGCCAGGATTATGCGGTTGTGGAAGAACTGAAAACAGGTGCCTCCGTGTCCATCGCAGGGAAATTGGTGGCGTCTCAGGGAAAAGGCCAGCAATGGGAAGTCCATGCCACCCACTTGCAAATGCTCGGCGCAGCAGATGACGCGTATCCATTGCAAAAGAAAGGACACAGCCCGGAGTTCCTGCGCACCATTGCCCACCTCCGGCCACGGACAAATTTATACGGCGCCGTGTTTCGCATCCGCAGTCGACTCGCCTTCGCCATCCATACCTTCTTTCACGAACGCGATTTTATTTACGTCCACACCCCGATCATCACTTCCAGCGATTGCGAGGGTGCAGGTGAATTGTTCCGCGTGACGACTTTGGATCCGGACCACCCCCCACAAAAGAAAGATGGCTCGGTCGACTTTGGCCAAGATTTTTTTGCCCGTCCGACCTACCTGACCGTCAGC
>Ga0209949_1001100_pt1 | contig 13406 bp, 11 predicted proteins | sample SalPonC_black_MG_FD_185711 | JGI IMG/M metagenome (GOLD analysis project Ga0209949, IMG submission 185711) | Salt pond soil microbial communities from South San Francisco under conditions of wetland restoration - Salt Pond MetaG... | ecosystem: Environmental > Aquatic > Marine > Intertidal zone... | reverse complement strand
GGTTGATTTTTCTTCTGAGGCAGCGGTTTCAAGTCAGCCAGATCATTGTTACTGCTGTGCCGCCCATGGAAAAATTCCCGGCCCTGCCCTGGCCGCTTAATCGGTACCTGGGCGCCAGAGCTGCTGCAATGAATCAGGCCCTGGCCCGTTGGGTGGAACAGGAGGGGGATATCACCTTTTTGACACTTGAGTTGCCCTTTGAGGACAGGCTCATGGCCGGGGACGGGTTCCATCCGGGTCCTGAACTTCACCGTATCTGGGCGGAACAGGCCGCAGCCCTGGTAAAGGGCGGGTTGGGAAAACCCACTTATTTTCCGTAGGTGTCATCAAAGCTGTTCCAGAAGGCCTGGTCCTTGTCCTGCCATCCTTTGCCAAAGGTCTTGTCAAAAAAGGGCCTGAGGGTTGAGAACCAGGATCCTTGGCTTCCCTGGAGCCTGGCCCGGATGACATCGGCGGCATGATCAGGCAAATTGGCCAGTTCATCCTTGGGAATATAAGAGGCTGCCCCCTTTTGGATGGATTCCTTGAGATTCTCCGGTGTCAGGGCATGGGCGGTGAGCATGAGGGCAGGCACCTTTTTTTTCCGGGCCAGATCCAGGATGTCATAGCCGCTGACACCCATGATATCCAGGATGGCCAGGTCATATTGGTTTTTTTTCAGCAGGGCCTTTGCCGTGTCAAAAGAGTCGGCCAGATCCAGAAGGCAGGTGTCCAGCAGTTCCTCCACGGTCTCCAGGATATCTGGTTCATCGTCCACCACCAGGATGTTGCGGTCCTTGAGCAGTTCTTGTGAAGACAGGTCTTCGAGGTCAAATTTAACCGAGGTCACAGGGCAGGGGGCCTTGAGGATGACATACCGGGCCGTGGATCCCAGGATAGCCTTCTGGGCCCGGGAGGTTTTTCGGATGCCGATAAAGATATGGTCAATATTGTTGTCTTCGGCAAATTTCACCAGGTCTTCCCCCGGGGAGAGTCCCCGGACACTCTGGGTGGCTTCGCATTGAATCCCTGAATTTTTCAGGAATTGCCCGGCAAATTCAAGGCCGGCCACTGCCTTTTCAATGTCTGCCTTTTTTTCAGAAGACCCGCCGGTCATAGAGGTCACCACAAAAACCTGGGCGCTGTGGATGCCTGCCATATCCCTTGCCAGGGACAGGGCCAGCCGGCCAACCTCTCCTCCGTCGTATCCCACCAGTATTTTCATATGATCTCCTTTGGTTTATGCGTGATGCGTATTGCGTGATGCGTGGTGCGTGGTGAGATTCGCATCACGCAATACGCACACCGCCTTCACATCCACCGCTTGCGCCGCTTATAAGATTTAATGTTCTTAAAGGATTTTCTGCCCCCGCCCTTGGTGATCCCCATGTAGAACTCCTTGACATCGGGGTTGTTCTGCAGGTCTTTTGAGGCACCTTCCAGAACGATTTTTCCCGACTCCATGATATAGGCATAGTCAGAAATCCCCAAGGCCACCTTGGCATTCTGTTCCACCACCAAAATGGTGGCGGACAACTCCTGGTTAATTCGTTGGATATTGTCAAAGATTTCTTTTACCAGCATGGGGGCCAGTCCCAGGGAGGGCTCGTCCAGCATGAGCATCTTAGGAGCAGCCATCAGCGCCCTTGCAATGGCGATCATCTGCTGTTCCCCGCCGGAACTGTAGCCGGCCATGCGGTTGGTGACCTGGGAGAGCCTGGGAAAGTGATGGTACATGAGATCCAAATCTTTTTTTACGGCTGCCGCCCCATCCGTTCTTGTGATGGAGCCCACCAGGATATTTTCGTTCACGGTCAGGTGTTTGAATAATCGCCGGCCTTCAGGCACCATCACCACCCCTTTTTTGACCACCTCGGTGCCGAGCATCTGGGTGGTGTCCATACCGTCAAACCGGATGTGACCCTCCTTGATGGCACCATTTTCAGGCTTGAGCAGGCCGGAGATGGCCCTGAGGGTTGTGGTTTTCCCTGCCCCGTTGGTTCCCAGCAGGGACACCACACCCCCCTTGGCCACATTGAGGCTGACCCCCCGGAGCACCTGGATGATGTCATTGTAGACCACTTCGATGTTGTTGACTTCCAGAAGATTTTCCATTGGGCCCTTTCTTTTTTCGGTTGCTCGTCCGGGTTACATCCCGGTCCTCAATTTTTTCATATACACGGACTCGATCGAGGAGATGGCCCTGAACACCTGATTCTCCACCTTGTAAATATTGACCATATCCACGCCAACATGGTCATCCTCAGAAAAGGAGACCGGCCCCACCGCGGCAAAGGATTCAAATTCATTTTCCCCGTGCATCATATTCAGCATCTTGTAGAGGTTGGCCGGGGTGATGTCAAGGCCGGCCTTTTTGGCCATCATAATGGCCTGGGTGGGGATCTGGGCCTGGAGGATGCCGGCGGCGTAATTGTGGGAGTTGGCCGCTTTGTCGTCCCTGCCGTATGTTTTGGCCAGTTCCAGCTGTTTTTTGGATTTGGCATTGTCCTCAGAGGTTAAATTATAGGAACAGGTCCAGTAAAAGTTTTCCGCCGCATCCCCGGCCAGGGCGATCAGATCTGATCCCCCGGTGTAATGGGCCCCCAGAAAGGTCAGTTTGCCGGCCTCACCAAAGGATTTGGCATTGACGTTCAATCGCATGGCATCCTTGAGCATGGTGGCCACCGGAGACTGGACGGTATGGCTGATGACATACTGGACCCCTTTGCTCATCAGGCGCTGGAGCATGGCCGAGTTATCCAGGTCTTTGCCATGTTCCACCACCTCCACGATTTCCATGTCAAGTCCTTTTGCCACGGCTTTTTTTGTGTCATCCACAGGCCCCCGGCCAAAGGCGGAGGGGTGGATGAACAAGGCCACCTTGGGGGTGCTGCCCTTGTGGTTGTTGACCACATATTCGGCCAGGGCCACCATGTTTTCGGAGTAGGTGGCCACCGGGATAAATATGTAGTTGGAGTCCACCAGGTTGCCCTCGTGGTAGGATGAGGGGGCTGTGGGCATTTTTACCTCTTCAAAGTCCCGCTTGAGCCCCAGGGTGGAGCCGGTGGAGTAGTTCAGATAAAAGACAATGCCCTCGTCCAGGTACTCTTCAAAGTTTCGCTTGGTCACAGCGGTTTTGTACTGGTCGTCCCGGATGGTGCAGTCGATGGTGTCGTCCCCCAGCAACTTGTTGTCGTTTACGTACTTGAACCAGTCTTCAACCCCCTTGGCCAGGGGGTTGCCCGCATCGGACGTGGGGCCGGTGATGGCGCCTGAAAACCCCAGTTTGTAGACCTGCCCGGCAATGCCTGATCCGGTAAAGGCTGTGGCCATGATGAGCACCAGAGCACACCCTAAGATTTGTCTTACACCAAAATGTTGTTTCATGCGTTTCCTCCTTTGTTCCGGTTTGACCTGTTTACAGGCAGTTGAGACTCGTGAAAACCGGGTCGTCAATACCTGAAGGGCCATAGTTTGGTATATGATTTTACGATTCGCCACCAATTGGCGATCCCCCGGGGTTCGAACATGAGAAAAAGCACAATCACAAGGCCGAAGGTAAATGGTTTAAGCGCGGTTGCAAGGTTCATCCCGGCGGGCAGGTATTGGCCGGCCACCTCGGACAGGGTTTCCACCTGGAGATCCAGGAATTTGATGGCCACAGGCCCCCAGAAGCTGCCGTTAAGGGTGCCCAGCCCCCCGACAATGGCCATGGCCAGGTAGGAGACCGATTCATGAAGGGTAAAGGACTCAAATCCCACCCCCCGGTAGACATAGGCGTGAAGGGCGCCGGCCACACCGGCAAAGAATCCGGCCAGGGCAAAGGCGTAGACCTTGGTCAGCCCCGGGTGCATGCCCATGGCGTCGGCGGCCCGGTCGTTGTCCCGCACGGCGATCAGACACCGGCCGTACTTGGTTTTTAGCAGGTTACGGATGCCAAACCCCAAAAGCACCACAACGACCAGAATGACGTAATACCAGAATTCGTAATGGTCATTGCGCCCCACCCGTCCCGTGACCCAGGAGACCCGGCCCACAAAGATGGTCTGGCCCTGGTTGAAAAAGGTCATGAAGTTGATCACCCATTGAAAGATCATCTGAAAGGACAGGGTGGCAATGGCAAGGTACAGGTGCTTGAGCCGGAAGGCCGGCAGCCCCACAAATGCCCCGAAACCAGCCCCCACAAGCCCTGAAATCACAATGACCAGGGGCCAGAAATGGGTGATCAGTTCATGGGAGGTGCCCAGGGTCCGGCAGAAAGAGGCCACGGTATAGGCCCCGATGCCCACAAAGGCGGCATGGCCGATGGAGATGAGCCCGGCAAAGCCCGTGACCAAATTCAGGCCCATCACCGCCACAATGGCGATCATCAGGTTGTCCACCACGAACATCATCTTGTTGCCCAGATCAAAGAACAGGGGCCAGGCAAACAGCAGGATCAGAAAAAAGGTGAAAATGCTTGTGTCCAGGTGGGTGAGAAAGTTGCGCTGCTCCTGTTTATAGGAGGTGAAGAAGTTGCCCGTGGAAAGCCAGTGATTCTGTGCCATGGTCTATACCCTTTCGATTTCGTGGACGCCGAAAAGCCCGTGGGGTTTGAAAAACAGGATGATGACCAATATGATGTAGGGGGCCACTTCACCTGTGCCGCTCAGGCCCCAGTTGCCGTCAAGATACCCGCTGGCAAACTGCTGGATCAGCCCCATGATGATCCCGGCCACAACCGCCCCCAGAATAGAGTCCAGGCCGCCGAGAATCACCACGGGAAAGACCACGATGCCAAAGGCGTGAAGGGTGTCAAAGTTCAGCCCTGTGATATTGCCGATGATACAGCCGGCTGCGGCCGCTGAAAGCCCTGCCGTGGCCCAGGCCAGCCCGAACACCCTGGGCACGGAGATCCCCACGGACATGGAACCGAACTGGTCGTCGGACACCGCCCGCATGGAGATCCCCACGGTGGACTTTTTAAAAAACCAGGAAAAGGCGCCGATGAGGATAAACGTGATGATCACCCCCAATAGCTGGGTCCAGGAGATGGACACGCCATAAACGGTGAGAGGGGTGGTGGGCAAAAAGGCCGGAAAAGAGTAGTTCTCCGTACCAAAGGGGGTCAGATAAATCAGCCCGTCAATGATAGAGGACAACCCAATGGTCACCATGATCACCGAGATGATGGGTTCCCCGATGAGGCGGCGTAAAAATATCCGCTCCACGCTCATGGCCAGAAAAAAGGTAATCACCATTGAGGCCAGAAAGGAAAAGAAGATGGGAAGCCCCAGGTCCACGGTGAGGAAATAGGTGATAAAGGCGCCGGCGGCAATGATCTGGCCGTGGGCAAAGTTGGCCACCCGACTGGACTTGTAAATCAGCACAAGCCCCAATGCCGCCAGGGCGTAGATGGATCCCACCACGATGCCGCTGACCATAATCTGACAAAAATAAACCATAGTTCAGTGTCCTTTCACCGTATAAAATTGGATGCGGGTGTTGACCGTTGCGGTCTGTCCGTCCTGATAGGTAAAGCTGGCCGTCACCTCCTGTTGTGTGACCGAGGGGTTGTAAAGGGCGTCGTAGAGATTCTGGTACCGCTTTTGGACAAATTGTCTTCTGATCTTACCGGTCTTGGTCAGTTCCCCGTCATCCATATCCAGCAGCTTATACAGCAGGGCAAACCGGTGGATTTTAAAATGCTTCTTTTCAGCCCGGGTATTTATCCCTATGATTTCTTCCATGATCAGCTCTGCCACCTCTTTTTTAGCGGACAGATCCATGTAGGTGGTGTAGGACAGGCCTCTGTTCTCAGCCCACTTGCCCACAACAACGGGGTCGATATTGACCAGGCAGGCCACGAAGTCCTCTTTGTCCCCGTAGATGACCGCCTCCTTGATATAAGGAGAGAATTTCAGGGCGTTTTCCAGGAACATGGGCGAGAACATCTCTCCCTTGGCGGTGTGCATGACGTCAGACACCCGGTCAATGACCACCAGGTGGCCTGTGTCATCAATGAATCCGGCATCCCCGGAGTGCAGCCATCCGCCTTCCAGAAGCGCTTCGCTTTTTTCCGGCAGCTCAAAATACCCCGGGGAAACAGACAGGGACCGGGACAGGATCTCTCCTTGTTCCGAGATCCGGCATTCGGTGCCAGGCAACGGCTTGCCCACGGTGTCAGGCCTGACATCCCCGTCCCGGTGCATATAGGCGATACCCGTGATCTCGGTCTGGCCGTAGATCTGTTTGAGGTTCACCCCGATGGCCTGGTAAAAGGTGAACAGCTCAGGTCCCAGGGCAGCCCCGCCAGTGTAGGCCCGCCGCAGGCGCAGCAGGCCGATCTGGTTCACCAGGGGCCGGAACAGGATCTGTTTTCCAAGCCAGGCTTTGATTTTCAGCCAGGCCGGCATGGGGGTTCCGGCCATGCGAAAGCGCGCCGCTTCAAGCCCGATTTTTATGAAGGTGTTGTACATGAGTTTGTTGAGCCAGTAGGACTGGTCGATCTTCAGCCAGATTTGGCTTCGGATGGTCTCGTAGATCCGGGGGGCACCGAACATGAAGTGGGGGCCGATCTCTTTGAGGTCGGCCATGGCCGTTTCCACGGATTCCGGGAAGTTGATGCAGATGCCCGTGGCCATGGCCACACCAAAGGAGTTCATCTGTTCCCCGATCCAGGCAAAGGGCAGAAAAGAGACATACTCGTCTGTGGGGTCCAGGGGGTCCACCTCTGTGATCCTTACCCCCATGTTGATATAGTTGCGGTGGGTCATCATGGTGCCCTTGGGCAGGCCGGTGGTGCCGGAGGTCAGGCATAGATGGCAGACATCGTCCGGGGCCCCCTGGTCCACCAGGGTTTCAAACAGGTCTGGATCCTTTTGAAGCCGGGCCTCCCCAAGCTGGTAGAGCTGACAGATATCGGTGAACCAGTCGTCGCTGTAATAGCTTCTCATGCCCCGGGGATCTTCAAAGATCACCTTTTTGACCATGGGGATGTCATCCCGGATATCCAGGATTTTATCCACCTGCTCCTGGTTGTCGCAGAATACGGCAGACACCTTGAGGGTTTGAATAATCTGTGCGATCTCGGCCGGCATGGAGGTCTGGTAGATCCCGGCAGAGATGGCGCCGATGGCATGGGCGCCAATGGCCACAAACAGCAGCTCCGGGATATTGTCGCTGATGATGGCGATGGTATCGCCCTTTCTCAGGCCTATGGCCTTCAGGCCCATGGCGGTTTTTTCAACATGGGTGTAATATTCCTGCCAGGTATAGGTGTGCCAGATGCCAAAGTCTTTTTCCCGCAGGGCCGGCCGATCCGGGCTTTGCCCCACCCGCCACCGCAGAAGCTGGGGGATGCTGAAGTTGAGAAGGTCCTGTCTTTCCATGGCTTCAATCCTCCCCGATATAGGCGTCAATGACCGCCGGGTTTTGGGCCACCTCTTCCGGGGTGCCCGCGCCGATGACCTCGCCAAAGTCCAGGACATAGATTCGGTCAGATATGTCCATGACCACCCCCAGGTCGTGCTCTACCAGCACCACGGTGATGTTTCTCTCCTTCTGGATGTCCATGACAAATCGGACAATGTCCTCTTTTTCCTCGATGTTCATCCCGGCCATGGGCTCGTCCAGCAGCAGGATGTCCGGTGCCAAAGTCAGGGCCCTTGCCACTTCCACCTTTTTCTGGATTCCATAGGAGAGGTTGCCCACAAGGCTTTTTCGAAAGGGTTCCAGCTCCATGAAGTCAATGACATCCTCCACATAGGCCCTGTTTTCAGCCTCGATGCGGGCGGCCTTGCCCACAAAGATCATGGCATGGAAAAAAGAGTAGGTCAGGTTCTGGTGCCGGGCCAGAAGCAGGTTGTCCAGGACAGACAGGCCGCTGAACAGCTCCAGGTTTTGAAATGCCCGGGCGATTCCCATGTTGGAGACCTGGTGGGGAGAGGCCTGGGTCAGTTGTTTTCCCTTGTAGAGGATGGTGCCCTCGGTGGGGTGGTAAAAGCCTGAGATGCAGTTCAGCATGCTGGTTTTCCCGGCGCCGTTGGGGCCGATGATGGAGGTGATCAGCCCGGGCTCAATGGTCATGTCCACATCGGACAGGGCCTTGAGCCCGCCAAAGGAAAGGGTAACGTCTGAAATGGTTAGTTCGGCCATAAATTGACTCCTGCTCCTGGTTAATTGGCAGAGGAAGCGGCAGGGCGGGGTCACACCGCATTCATCTTTCTGGATTCTGGGGCTGTCTATCTTTGGCCGGCACAATGCCGGAAATCAAGTCTTGTTCCGGTTGGAAAAAGGGTTAGCCGTATAAGGCTTTGATTTTTATCCGGTCGATCTGGTTGTCTGCCGTCATGGGCAGGGCATCCACAAATTCAACATACCGGGGTTTTTTATAGCCGGCGATCAGGGTTTCGGTAAAGGAGATCAGGGATTCAGGGGTGAGGGACGTTCCAGGGATGAGGGTGCAGACCGCTTTGATGCCTTCTCCGAACTTGGGATCAGGCACACCAAAAACGCAGACCGATTCAACCGCGTCATGGGCCAGAATGGCCTTTTCTACTTCTGCGGGAAATACATTTTCTCCGCCGGGTTTGATCAGTTCCTTTTCAGCCTTTCTTGCCTTGAAGTGAAGATAGCCTTTTGAATCAACAAGCCCCAGATCACCGGTGTGATGCCATCCCTGCCTCAGGGTAACGGCGGTCAGGTCATGGGCCTGCCAATAGCCCTGAAAGACCAGGGGGCCTTTGACCAGGATCTCCCCCACGGTGTCTGGGGGCAAATGCCTGTCATGATCATCGGCAATGGCAAGGGTGGCCAAAGGGGATATCCTGCCGGCTGAGCCGGGTTGTTCAAAATAGGGTGAAAAACAGATCAATCCAGAGGTTTCGGTCTGCCCGTACATGGTCCAGAAAGTGGACTGGGTTTGCGCTTCCCACTTTTTGACCATCTCGGGCATTTCCAGCCCGGCCACGGCCGTGAGGCTGGGCAGGGCAATGTTGTTTTCCCGGATGAGGTCGTAAAGATTGGTCAGTATGGGGGGAAAGGAGCCAAAAATATTGATGTGCTGCTCCTGGATAAGGTCAATGGTTTTCTGGGGGTCGAATTTATCCAGCATTACATTTTTGCCCCCGGCCATGAGAGCGGCCAGTCCGAAATTCACCCCCATGATGTGATACAGGGGCAACACGTTGAGATAGGCCTTTTCCGGGCCAAGGTCAAAGGCATGAATGATCTGGAGGTTGGACAGGATAATATTTTTTTGGCTGAGCACTGCACCCCGGGGCTTTCCCTGGACCGCTGCCGTGTGGATGATCACAAAGGGGGCCGTGTCAGAGGATGCGGTGCCCTGAAGGGCGTTGGCTTGAGTGTATAGGCTGTCCAGACTGCCGCCCATGACATAGGCCGCAGTCAGGCTGTCTTGGCTTTGGACCAGATCCTGGGCCTGTTTGGCCATGTCCTCATCGCAGATGAGAAGCCTTGGTGCGGTGTCCTGGATCACATGGGTGATCTCCTCGGGGCTGAGACGCCGGTTGATGAGGACCAGGCAGAGGTTCAGGCAGGAAGCCGCCCCAAACAGGTGAAAGAATGCCGGATGGTTTTTGGCCAGCACCGCGATCCGGGTGCCGGGGGAAAGGTCGAGTTTTTCAAGGCCTGCAGCCAGTCGGCAGGTATTGTCCAGAAGCTGGCTAAAGGTCTCTTTCCCGGTGTCACAGTGAACCGCTGTCCGCTCTTTGAACATAAGGGCGTTTTTCTGATAGATGTCAAAAAGGGTCAGTTCATAGGGCGTGTTCATTCACCTTTCCTCAAATTGGGGGTTTTTGGGCAAGGTCGGGTATCAGGCCAGTGACAGAAGTGTTAAGAACGAGCGCTCAGTCTGAATATACCTTTGTCATAATTCAAGTCCATAACATTTGTCAAATTTTTTTTAAAGGGGCGCGGGGGAAAAGAGGAAAAGCCCGTGCCGTTTTCATGCGTCCAAAAACGTTAACCCGGCGACTTTTCTGTGACAATGGCCAGGCCGGCCTCTCATGCACAGATGCCCATCACGTCACACTTGAGTTTTCTTGTGAAATCCCTGACAATGATGCCCCCGGTCAGGCCATCACTGCAGGGCACTGGCAAGGGGAACCACGTTTTTCATGGCCTGGCCAAACAGGTCAGTGGCAGGTCCTGGAAACAGGCCCATCCCCAGGATTACAGCTACCAGCACGCATCCCAGGCATTTTGAAAAAGGACTCAAGTGCAGGGTAATTTGCTTTTCCGTGTCCCTTGTATAGGCGGCCCGGATCAGCCTGAGATAGAAAAAAGCCGACACCCCGGCATTGATGACGGCCAGGATCACCAGGGGATACATCTCCTGTCTGACCGCAGAAACAAAGACCAGGAATTTGCCCATGAATCCCACTGTCGGCGGGATACCTGCCAGGCCCACGGCGCCGGCGGCCAAGACAGCGGCCAGAACCGGGGACCGTTTGTAAAGTCCCCGGATATCGGAAAAACGGATATTGCTGCCCTGGGGTGCCAGGTGATAAATCACAAAAAAGCAGGCAAGGTTCAAAAACAGGTAGGCAGTGATATAAAAGGAAACCGCTGTCAGTCCTTCCCCGTTTCCTGCCGCGATGCCCACCATAAGATACCCTGCATGGGCGATGCTGGAATAGGCCAGAAGCCGCTTGACATCGTTCTGGACCAGGGCGGACAGGTTGCCCACGGTCATGGACAAAACCGCCAGCACCGAGATGATCAGGGTCAGCAGGTCCGACCCCTGGCCGAACAGCACGGCGATACGCAGCAAAAGCACGGCAGCCCCCACCTTGGGAATGGTGGCCACAAAAGTGGTGGTCTCATTGGCAGCTCCCTGGTAAACATCCGGGGCCCAGAAATGCAAAGGGAACATGGCCATTTTAAAAAAGATACCGCAGAGGATCAGGGTAAACCCAATGACCAGCATGGGGGAGGTGCTGATGAGGCCGGGAATAATCGTTGCCAGCTCATTGAGATAAGTGGTGTGGGTGATGCCGTAAACATAGCTGATCCCGTACAGGGTCAGGCCTGTGGCAAGGGCCCCGAACATCATATACTTGAGTGCCGCCTCCATCTGGGCGCGCAGCCCTCGTCCCTTGCGCCGGAAGGGAATGATAACGTAAACAGAAAAAGAAGAGATCTCAAGGCAGAGCACCAGGGTTAAAAATTCAGCAGCGCTGGCCATCAGCACCAGGCCGAATACGCTTAAAAAGAGGAAAAAATAATATTCCGCATTGAGCCGTTCCTTGACCCCTAAAAGCCCGGGACTCATGGCAATGACAAAGAGCAGTCCGATGCAGAGCAACAGTTTGAACACCTGGGAAAAAGGTTCAATGCTGTATGCGTTAAACCCCGGTATAGTCCTGGGATGCGGCAGCTGCGGCAACAGCAGCCACTGCCGCTGCCAGGGCTGCCTGGCGAAGGGTGCTGGGCGAAAATTTCCCCAAAGACATAGCAAAAAAGGCCAGGGCCGAGATCAGTATGGTGTATTCCGTTAAAAATTGCATGGTTAGATCCTAACTCCTTGCGGTTAAATCAATCCCTTTAAAAATTCAGCCATGGACCATATCAGGGCATGGTGGGCCTGGGGCAGGGCGTCAATACCGGCCTGGTACTGGTTCACCAGGTGGGCAACACTTTCTTGGGTCACCTCAAGCAGGGGGGCCGGAGCAAGGCCGATCCAGAGGACAAAAAGTCCCAGAAAGGCCAGGGTTACAATTTCCCTGGGATTGAGGTCCCAGCCTTTGGTCTTGTCATGTTTGCCATGGCCGTGGCCGTCATCGTCGTCCCAGATCATTTTCTGGGTCAGCCTCAGCATATAGGCGGCCGCCAGTACAGCCCCGGGAATGGCGGTTGCGCCGATAAGGGGGTGGGCCTTAAAGGCAGCCACCAGAATCATCATCTCCCCCACAAAGCTGTTGGTGCCGGGAAACCCGAAGGCAGACAGGGAAAACAGAACAAAAAAGCTTAAAAATACCGGCATGGCCTTGCCCAGGGCTGAGTTGTCAGCGATTTCCCGGCTGTGGGTCCGCTCGTATAAGAGACCTGCACAGACAAAAAGGGCGCCCGAGGTGATCCCGTGGTTGACCATCTGGATAATGGCCCCCTGGATGCCTGTGGCAGACAGGACAAACACCCCCAGGGTGACAAATCCCATATGGCCTACACTGGAATAGGCAATGAGCTTTTTCAAATCGGTCTGTCCCAGGGCCAGGTAACCGCCTGCCAGAATGGAGATCAGGGATATGATGATAAAGGCCGGCGCAAAGAGCTGGGTGGCAGCAGGGGCCATGGGGATGCAGAACCTTAAAAATCCGTATCCCCCCATTTTCAAGAGCACAGCAGCCAGGACCACAGAGCCCGGGGCCGGTGCCTCAACATGGGCGGCCGGCAGCCAGGTGTGCAAGGGAAACATGGGCACTTTCACGGCAAAGGCCAGGGCCAGGGCCAGGAATATCAGGACCTGTGCTTCCAGGCCAAAGGGATGTTCCATGATGTGAGGGATGAAAAAGCTGCCGGTCTTCACATAGATGAAAATAAGGGTGATGACCATGAACACAGACCCTAAAAGGGTGTAGAGGAAAAATTTAACTGCCGCGTAATCCTTTTGCTTGCCCCCCCAGATGGCAATGAGCAGGTACATGGGCACCAGCATGGCTTCCCAGAAGACAAAGAACAATATGGTGTTCAGGCTGACAAAAACGCCCAGCATCACGGTTTCCATCAAAAGGGTTGAAACGATGAACTCCTTGTGGCGCTCGCCTATATAGGAAAAAGAAGACAGGATGACCACGGGCATGATCAAAACGGTGAGCATGACCAGCAGCAGGCTGATCCCGTCCACGCCCACGACATACTCAAGGTTGAGCGCAGGAAGCCAGTCATGGCGTTCAGCAAACTGGTACAGATGGCTTGACCGATCAAACCGGAAAAAAAGCGGCAGGGCCGCAGCCGCTGTCACCAGGGTGACCAGGGTGCCCCAGATTTTCTGGATAGAGGCCTGTTTGCCGGTACCGCCGGGCAGAAAAAGGGTGATAATGGCCCCGGCCAGGGGCAGCAGCAGCACCGTGGAGATCACCGGATAATTCAATGTATTGTATATGAGAAAGTCCATGGGTTACACTCCTGTCTTCAGCATCAGGGCAATGAGGATTACGGTGAACAGGCAGATCACCCCGGCACCGATATAATGCTGGATTTTTCCGGTCTGGACCCGGCGCAGGTGATCGGCACCGTTCAGTACGGATTTTGCACTTCCGTCAATGACCCAGTCAATGCCCTGACGGTCAAACCGGTTAAAGCCTTTTGCAAGGGCCCTTGTCATGGCAAGACCCAGGTGCTTCCAGACGGAACCGGTCCAGGAATCGGCACGGCCCAGAATTTTTTTCACCCAGGAGATGACCACAGGGGTGCCTTTGCGGTAA
>Ga0209949_1001096_pt1 | contig 13419 bp, 10 predicted proteins | sample SalPonC_black_MG_FD_185711 | JGI IMG/M metagenome (GOLD analysis project Ga0209949, IMG submission 185711) | Salt pond soil microbial communities from South San Francisco under conditions of wetland restoration - Salt Pond MetaG... | ecosystem: Environmental > Aquatic > Marine > Intertidal zone... | reverse complement strand
GGTCATCCCTGCATCGCGGTGATCCAGGTTCAGACATCTGCGTGCAAATTGTCTGAACCGGGATGGTCTGGATAGAAGGATGACCAGGATCAAGCAGTTAGAGCACGCGCCGCCCGAGTCAGCGCGGTATCCCGGTCATCCCTGCATCGCGGTGATCCAGGTTCAGACATCTTCCCAGTACTTCTTATTCAACAACCGCTTATATTCCAATCTTGTCGCTCCAAAATTCAGCAACAAGCCTACTTCAATGTTGTAAGCTTCCAGATAATTCAGGCCCTGGGCAAGGTGTACATCCTCTAATCGAGTGATGGCCTTTAACTCTGTGGATATATGGTTTTCAATCAAAAAATCCACCCGCCGGGTACCCACCTGTTTGTCTTTATAAAATACGGGCATTTCCACTTCCCGCTGGAAACCAATATTTCTCAGCCATAACTCATGCGCCAGAGCTCGCTGATAGATGACTTCCTGAAAGCCGTTGCCCAGGGAGCTGTGCACCTCCATGGCGCTGCCGATGATTTGGTGGGTGAGATCTGAATGTTTCATCCTAAATAATAGTTGGTTTGCTGCTCTTCAATTTAAGAGAAACGGATGGGCCATGTTGGGACATTTTGGGACAAAGTGGGACATCTTGGGACACTCCAGTGTCTGAACCGGGGTGGTCTGGATGATTGGATGGCCAGGATCAAGCAGTTCGAGAACGTAACGCCTGAGTCAGCGCGGTATCCCGGCCATTCCTCTATCCGGGGCATCCCGGTTCAGACAACCTGCCAGAGCGGCTAAAAAACAAGAAATTCCCACCAAATACCCGAGAATTCGTATATTTAATCCTCTCAAGCAAAAAAGACAGCCCAATCCCATGCCCCGAGATGATCAGAAAGGACAAAGAGGATTTAAAACACCGCCATCACCAAACAGTCTATGGCCTCATCGTGCGTGCCGTTGGGAAACATCAGACATTCGTTGATGAACTGTTCATTCCAGGGGCCTTTAACCATTATAACTCGCTTCGATTCCAAGAAGGAAAGAATGTAGTTTACCCGTCGGATCGTTCTCGTGTAGGCGCTGCATAATTAGGATAGTAGGGGTATTCTCTTTGTCTACCTTCCGGGTGGGCAGCGTCTTGTCCTTTTCTTTCAGCCATTTTTCAAAATTGGCGATCCACTGGTAATTCAGTTCATCGAAGTCTATCCTTTTGGCGTACCTCTTTACATAGGTATTCAGAAATATTTCCTCCCTGGTCCATGTCCCTTCCGCCAACTCCAATTTTCTTCTTTCCAGAAAGCTTCCTGAAAAAGAAATAAAATCCTCCATCGATGATCTTTCTCCCTTGAGGCGGCTTACAACATGATCGGCTGAAACAGGATACCTCCCCTGGCTCCGGCGAAGGTAGAAACTGGTTGCCTTTTGCTCAATATCCGTCAACCTTAAATTAAGGTCCACGGCATTACCCCTGTTTTTTACCTTCCGTTTTTTTTTTATCCCGCTGGGGGAGGGCTTAACGTATATCCCAGTATCCCAATATCGTTCCTTACCTTGCAGGTAAACCCGGAAAGAAACAACGGCCTCTCCGTTATCGTTTACTTTTTTTCCGGCGGTTAGATCTGAAACTTGTACGGATCATGAGAAGGCTTTGTTTTGGTGTAAGTGTGCGATGTTTGTACGAAACCAAACCAAAGTTGCCAGAACGAACCAAAAGAAAAACTACCCGTAAGCCCTGCAAAGCGGCGATTTCATTAGGGTGAAAATCTAAATAAAGCAGTTGTATAATGTACAAAATCTATATCAACAACACCCCCCTGTACCTGATTTCCAAAGAAGAGCTCCCCCAGCGGCCCAATCCGGACGCCGACAACCTGGTGGCCCGCTACCCGGGCAAATCCAAGTTTCTGTTCCACTACATCGACATGCTGGAGAAGACGGATCGCTTCGAGTCGGTCACCTTGTACAGCGAAAACGTCCACCAGCTGTGGGGCGACTTCAAAAGCCAATTCGAGATCGTTGAGGCAGCCGGCGGACTGGTCTTCAACGACGATGAACTGCTCTGGATCTTCCGGCGCGGCTCCTGGGATTTGCCGAAAGGCAAAATCGACGAAGGGGAAACCACGGATGAGGCCGCCGTGCGTGAGGTGAAGGAGGAAACAGGACTGGAAAACCTCAGGCTGGAACGCTTCTTTCACACCACCTACCACACCTACCGGGGCAAATCCAACGAGCGCATCCTGAAACCCACCCACTGGTATATCATGCGCACCGAGCAGCGAGAACTGGAACCGGAACACGAAGAGGATATTGAGTTTGCGGAGTGGATGGCGATTCCAGCGTTCTTCGCGGCGGACAGGAAAGTGTACGGGAATATCCGGGATTTGGTGAAGGGGTTTAGGGAGGGGTGAGGGGTTCAATGGTTCAAAGGAACCCCACTGGAGATACAAAACAGTTCCTAAGAGGAAAGCCGTGCCTGGAACTACTCAATAACCCAAGAACTTATACCCGAATGAAGCGAGGCCGGGCAAACACTCAAGAACTTTTTTTCTCCACTTCCCGTAACTTCCGCATAATGTCCTGTATATTGTAATTCTCTTCAGACAAGAGGTGTCTTTTCCCGTCTTCCTCTATGATAATCAACATTTTACTGCTGCTCCGGGCGATGCTGGGATTGATCAGCGAGGGCTGGCGCTGGGTTTCTATTTTCGCATCTTTCAGGTTGCTGAATTCCACGCGGCCGTAGGGCGTCTCTATGGCGTTTTCATAAATATAGACCGTATCGATCTTCCGGGTAGTCCAGAAGCTGAAGACGGCGGTGGCGGTAGCGATCAGAAAGACGAAGAAGAGCAGCATGGCGCCTAGCATGCGGTAGTTGCGGTCGCTGGCAGCGGATTTACTGCGGTACAGTGCGACGGCGCCGCCCAGGGCGGCTATTGCGACGAAAAGAGACAGCCAGAGGGTCATAGTGGTGTCGCTCAGGTCCGGTTCGAAAGTGTATAAGGCTTCACCCATTATATCGTACTTTAGAGGTCATAAAAAATTTGCCTATTAATTGTTCAATGGTTTTTTGGGCTTCATTCGAATCACCTTTTGCCGAAAGGCTCAAAGCTACGAATACATTTTTAAGAGCCAGAGAAAGGAATTGCTCGAAAAAGTCCTCAACTGACGCGGTACTCGATTTGATATGCTCCGCAAATACGCTATTTTTGTCGGATAAAACCATAGGGAAGTACAGGCCAATCCCTTGTCAACGCCATTAGTCAAATCATCAAAAACAAAAAAATCCTGTGAGTATGAAGTTTTTACAACTGACCTTTTTCCTGCTCTCATTCATTTTTACTTTTTCCTGCACCTCTTCCGGCGGATCACCGGAGATCGCTACAGAACCGGTAGAAGAATTTAATCCCAATTCCTACATCATCACCAATGTGGAAGGATCAGAGATACAAAGAGCGGAGCGCAAAGCAGCCGACGGCAGCGTCATAGAAGAAGGCTTCCTGAAAAACGGAGAGAAGACCGGCACCTGGGTCGTCTATCACCCTAACAGCACTGTTCCCAAAACCGTAGTGAGCTATGTGGACGGAAAATACAACGGTATCTACATGGAGTTTAACAATCGTGGATACCTGGAATTGCGGGCGGATTATGCAAACAACCTGCTCGACGGTCCCTGGGCAAAATACCGCTTCGGCCGGCCGACCCATGAGGCGACCTATAAGGATGGTAAATTGAACGGGGTTTACCGCGAATACGTAGCCAATACCGGTAAGCTGCAAAAAGAAATTACTTACCAGGAGGGCGTGATGAACGGTCCCTACCGCTTTTACAATGAGCAGGGTGCCGTCACGCTGGAGTATGAATACCAGAATGGAAAGAAAGTCGGGGGTGGAATGACTACTTCAGGAGCAGCGAATGAGCCGAGGTAAGGTATCAAGGACGAAGCAAAAGCTTCGGCCTGAGAATGAAAATAATCCTCCTAAACCTATAAGTAATTTAATCCGGGTTAACACCCCGGTGGCTCATTTGCAAATTTGGGAGCCTCCCTGTTTGGTCTCAAAGGCCAGTTTTCCCGTTCCAGCTCGCGAAGGATGTGAGCTTTTTCCCTGGGTAATTGTCTTTTGTTACCGAGGATCTTTTTCATAACCGACTGCTTGCTTTTGCTGCCGTCCAGCAAGAATAACAGGCTATGCAAATCTTTGATGCCACTCATAATGCTTCCAGTTTGCTTGTTAAGAATACGAAGCAATCAGGGCTGGATAAAACTTGATGAGGATCCTCTCCAACTCTAATCCCTCAATACTTGGATTAATTTCTCCTTTTTTATCAGGATTTGCAATTTTTTGACGCTTCTCCTGGTCTGAATTCGCAAATGTGGACCTTTATTCGCGTTCACCCGGTCAGCTACGGAAAATCAATAGCTGCTTCTTCTTTATTTGTCCTCTAAAGATGCTCGTTCTTCTCCCGGCAAGTATGCGAATATTTTCTGGGCGTCATGCCGACTATGTCCTTGAAAACTTTATAAAAAGTGGATTTATTTCTAAAACCACATTGCCTGGCTATTCCGTATAGGGTGAGGTTTTTGTACTGATCACTGCAGATCCTCGCCTTAGCTGCTTTGATCCGGTAAGTATTCAGGAAATTCTGAAAATTGATACCGGCATGATGGTTAACCACCTGGGAAAGATATTTGGTATTGGTATTCAGCTTATCGGCTACCATGCGCAGGGTGAGTTCGGAGTTCAGATAGAGCGCCTCCTTTTCCATCAGGTCACGCAGCTCGAAGTACAACTTCATTTCTTCCACACCTTTCAGACTGCTTGAGCTGTACTTATCTTCCAGTTGTAACAGGGAGATATCCGATTCATCCGTCACTACATTGCCATCTACTTCGAAGGCAATATAGTTGGTTAACTGCTGATCCAGGTCGAAAATGGGGTGAATCACCAGTTTGCAAAGGTATTCTTCTCCGTTTTTGCGGTAGTTGGTAATTTCATCCTTGACCGGTGTTTGGTTTTTCAATCCTTTCCGGATGCGCTTGATCGTCTCGCGGCTGGAGTTTGGCCCCTGCAGGATACTCGGTTTTTTCCCAAGTACCTCACTCAGCGTATATCCGGTGATTTGAGTGAATTCTTCATTGACCCATATGATGCGTTGGGCAGGATCGGTCAAAATGACGGCGATTTCGGGAGTCATTCCTTGAAGCTCAGATTTTGTTTAATGTTTCCAGCTGAATCAATCTTAAAGATTAAACATTTCAACTATTTGATTACCAATGAGTAATATACCCCTTTTTTGAGAGAAAACTTCTGGAACCAGACTTCAAAATAGAAAACTACCTGGTATTGGCATAGGCTCTTTTCCGGAAGAGGGGCGATAATTTTATAATTAATCGAATTTGTATTTTCCTTCTTATTGGTATATTTGAGAGAAATCAACTTATAAGCCGGCATCCGCTTGCGGACACTCATCGAGAAGAGCGATGTAAAACTGAACAGGGAAGATGGAGAAACCCCAAATCATTTCGAACAAAGAGCAACAAGTCAGCACGTGGAACCGCTGTCGGCAAATTTATCATCAGGCCTTGCCTTTCCACCGGGGCAGAGCTGATCTTGCCCGCCTGCCCTTTCCGGAAGGCTACTCCGCGGACAATCTGCTCAGGGAGCTACTGGAGCAAGGGGCTTTCGATGCTGTAATACCGCCGGTTAGCTACCAGGCGCCGCCCTTCGATTACTGGCGCCAGGAATTGCATAACAAAAGGCGCCTGAATAGTCATCATCCTCTGGCGCTGGGTTTTCCTTTGTTGTTCTTCAGCAAGGAGGAGCTGCTCCATGTAGCTCCGCTTTTTCTATTTGACCTGGATGTGGAGCCGGATAAACAACATCAAGGTAGCTGGCGGCTTTCGCATACCCGCGAACACCGCGTCCGCCTGAACCCCTGGCTGGCGGCTCACCCGCCCGAATCCTGGACTGCCGGGGACATGGAAGAAATTTCAGCTCTGGCCCAACAGCCTCCCCTTTCCGTCAAATCGCTACTGCCCGTGTTGCGAAAGACGCTGCAGCAATCGGGCTGGTCGCCACTGCCGGAAGAACCGATTCTGCTTCCCTTTCCCGGCGTTCCTGAGCTGGACAGCCTGGAAGGGGCGGGCGAGCTACGCTGGTCCGCAATGATCGGTTGTTTTCCGCCTGCTCCCGTCAATGATGAACCTGGGGAAGAAACGTTTTTTCCAAAAGCAACTCCGCTGGCAGTTGAGGGGCATGCCGTACAGGGGGCGACCATGGATCCTTATCAGACTACCGCTTACCAGGCGGGGCGCCAGCAGCGGCTCAGCGTGATAGAGGGGAGTGCCGGTACGGGTAAGAGTTTTGTAGTGCAGCAATTGATGCTTAACGCCCTGTCTAACGGAGAGAAATGCCTGATCGTTGCGCCCACCCTGGATAGCCTGCGCAGCGCCCGGCGACAGATTGACAAACTACAACTGGCCCACCTTGCTTTTTCCGCTGCCGATGCTGACCGGGACTCCAGGTTGTTGTTGGAGTTGCTGCGAACCGCCGCTGAGGCAAGCCCGCCTGTTCAGGATTTCCACGCTGAACACTTTCAGCAGGTGCTGCACAAATGGGAGCGGCAAAAAGGTAAGCTGGACAGTACTTACCGGGCCCTGCGCCGACCGGTTTTTGGAAAATATTCCTGGGCGGAAACGGTAGGCCTTTACCTGGATAGCAGTCGCCGTGAGGGAAAGGAATTATTGACTGCCCAGCTCAATATTCAGGACTTTCGTTTCCGGTTCGCGGAATACGAAAGTTTGATGGATGCAGTTCAGCAGTGCCAGGGGCTCTACGAGCAGATAAACACCCTTCGCCATCCCCTCTCCAATCTTCATGCACAGGTTTTTCTCGAGAAGGAACGAGAAGAAGCAGGTGCTTACGTTCACGAACAGCTGGATGTATTTATCCGCAAGCTTTTCTTCCTGCAAAAACAGTATATCGATAGGGTCAATGAGTATGCGGATCTATTATCGAATTACTACGAGGAATATTTTGATTTACTGGAAAGGCAATTGCTGGTCCTGCAGGAGCAAATTGCCGATGCGGTAACTAAGTACGGACGCGACTTCGAGCTGAACTCCATGACGAGTCTGCGCTTGTACGGATCTTTCCTGTCGCGTTTTCGCGAACGGCTGGAGACCAAGAAATCTATCTTCGACCAGTATCATAAGCTGGTAGCTGCTTTTAAAGAAAGGCCCTTATTCGATTTTGAGTTCGCCCCGGCAGAAGGGGGCAGAGACTTGCCCCGAATGCGCGAAAGCCTTGATGCTTTCCAGGAGGATCTGGCCGAATGGCGGGAAAAGCTACCCGACCTGATACAGGAAAACCTCCTCCGTCTGAGTAGCAAAACCGTCCATCCAGAATTGCCTTTCAAGGGGCGGCTGATAGAACTGGAGGAAGCGTTGGATATGCAACTGGCCGAGCTGAACCGTGCTCAGCTGTATACGGAACCATTTGAAAACCGCATGCTGACCATTCCCCGCCGGCGAAAATATCTGGAAGAAGTGATCGAGCAGTTGGAAAACACAAAATTGTACATGCGGGAATTCGGGGCGCTGTACGATTGGCAGCGTTTTTGGCTGGGCTTATCCGATGCGGGCCGCAAACTGATGCAGGCACTGATCAAAGTCAGACCTGAAAACTGGGAGGCGGCTTTCAAAAGTTGGTACCTGCACCAATGCCTGCAGCAGGCCTATCAGTCGGCGCTACCCAATTCGGCGATTCAACTCCGTCAGTTTGTTTTCAACAATGACCTGGTACAATCTATGCTGCCGGCTCAGATCAACCATTACTGGTGGGGGCGCCGTCAGGAACTGTTGCGTGAATTGCGCCGCAACGAGCGCAAAACGTATCAGCAGTTGTTTACCCGAAAAAACGAGGTGCAAAAGGAACCTGCTCTCTCCGTTTTATTCGAAAAATACGGTGAACTGATCACCGAGCTTCTCCCGGTTTGGATGGTAACACCGGAAGTCGCCCAGGCGCTTACTCAAAAAGATTCGAACTTTAACGTGCTGTTTCTGGAAGAAGCACACCTCATTCCGGCTAAGGCGCTGGCGGGAAAACTGTTGGAAACCGACAGGATAATCGTAACCGGGAACCGGGAGTGGGAAGCATTGGGACCCGCCGGCTCAGCTCTTGCGCTGGCCCGGAAGCAGGTCGGGGGGGTATGCCATTTGCCCTATGTACATCGCTGGAGCCCAGGGGATGCCCTGGCCTTGCGCAATCCAGCCTATCTGGCGCAGAACGCCATTACCGGCTTCTCGGCACGTTTTGAACAGGTAGACGGCCGCTACGAGGAACAATCGGGCACTAACGAGGCCGAGGCCAGGGAAATTATCCGCCTGCTCAACGAAGTGGAGAAAACACCCCAGCGCACTTACCCCTCCATTGCTATCGCTACCATGACCACTGCGCAAAGGGATCTGATCGCTTCCTTTTTACGTGATATTAAACAACGGGAGTTGCCCGGGGCTGAAGTCCTGCAGCAACTGGAACGCAACGGTCTGGGGGTTTTTCAAATTGAAGAACTGGCAGGGCAGCAACCCGATGTGCTCCTCTTGTCCTGTACTTACGGGCCGGTCGATCTGGAAGGAGCCATGACGGACCACCTCCAGGAGCTCAACCGGCCGGAGGGACTTGCGAAACTGTCGCTGCTCATGACCCGGCCGCGGAAAACCGTTTTCGCCGTTAATTCCGTGCCACATGCCTTTATCAAAGAAAATGCGGAAAATTCTGCTCAGCCGGGAACTTTTCTGCTGTCTAATTACCTAAAATACATATATGCTTTGCATATTGCAGATGCGGAGCAACAACAATGGGTTATTCAAAACCTGGCCAGCTATCTTCCCGCGGGCGGCTTCGAGCGGCCCGACTCTCCGTTTATCCGGGAGATGGCCTTATCTCTGCAATCCTACATCGCCAAAGAACGCATCCACGCACAAATAATGGATGCCCACCTTTATCTGCCGCTGAAGGTAGATCCGGCCTCCGTAGAGGCTTCGCCGGTCGTTGTCGTGCCCGACGGTTTTTTCTCTCCGACCCCGGAGACCGACTACCGCTGGGAGTTCGGCCAGCATGAACTGTACAGGCAACAAGGCTATCAGCCGGCGCCGGCCTGGTCGGTCAGCTGGTGGAAAAATGCTGCCGCCGAAGCGCGGAATCTGGCAGAGGAAATTGAGGAAAAAAGCAGAGCGGATAATTCCTGAGTTTCCCTTCTACAAACCAAATAACTGACTGACCTCACGGCTTTTGAAGAGTTTAACATTTTTGGAGTAGGGGAATTCCGAAGAAAGCGTCGTCTATGCACCGTAGCGCCGAAGGAATTTTGTCATTGCAGGAATATTTTAGAATTCCCTTAACTATCTTTTGCCCCTCTGAGCTGTTATAAAGAAAAGCTTTTCGAGCCTGTACCAAAGTGTGAATTGCGGAAATGCCATTGCCCTCTACTTTTTTGGAGTAGCGTTGCCGCACCTCTTTCGGGAAAGATGGTCTTATGGCCTGCCGTAGGCAGAGATATCCCGAGATGAGCCATCTCATTCCGATTTTAAGCATCTGACCTAAATGTGAGCACTATGCGACTTAGAACTCTTTGGTGGATCGCCCTGGCGGCAGTGTGGATGAGCGGATGCGCACCGGATGAAGGCGCGTATCAGTCAGCCGTGCCGTTTTTGCTGGAACAGCCGGCGGAAGTGGACTCTCTCTTACACCGTATGAGTATAGCCGATAAGGCAGGGCAGCTAATCCTGCTGCGGACGCAGGTGCGGGATTCCACCGGACTCGATAGCTTGTTGCGCTGGGCGGAGCGAGGTCAGTACGGAGGCTTGTGGACCAGGGGCATCGCTTTTTCCGATTTCCTGTCCCTCACCGATAGCGTACGGCGGCTGTCTGCCCTCCCTCCATTTATCACTTCTGCTGAAAAAGTACTCCTGCACAACCAATTCAGTGATTTGTCGCCGCAGCCGAATTCCTTTACGGCAGGGGCCCTGGGTGATGATAATTTAAAGGCTCATTTGAACGAGCTATTCCGGCAGCAGATACAAGGCATAGGTGTCAACCTGTGGCTGGGACCGCCGATGGCGGAGCGCGAAGCTGCCGATTTGGAGAAGATCGAAGCTCTTAAATCGGGCCGGGTGCTGACGGTCGGAGATCAGATAAGAGGAGCACCTCTGGATACCGCTATATTTACTACTCGCCAGCAAGAAGACTACCGGGAGCTGATCGGCGGCGGTTTGTCAGGTATTTTCGCCGACAGCGCCTTCCTCAGTGATCATCTGCCCGAGCCTTTGCCTCATCAGTTCTTCCGTCAATTCATGCTGTACAAATTTGATTTCCGGGGCCTGTTCATCGCCCAGGCTACTTCACCGGCCTTGCTGGACCGGGCTTTACTATCGGGGGCTGACCTGCTGATCGTAGACAATGATGCCCCCGCGGCGCATCGTCACTTGATGCAGCGCATTGCCGACGGGGTGCTCACCCTGGAGGAACTGGATGCAAGGGTGCGAAAAATTCTACTGGCCAAGGCTTGGATGCGTAAGGGATTGAAGTGGGAGCGGGAACCTTTGCGCATTCAGGAGCAGGCTCGCGCGCTGCGCGCTTCGGTAGCCGCCGCTGCCGCCGCCGAGCCCCTCGCAGAATGGTCGAACTCCCGGCAATCGCTCGAACGCCACTTCACGAGCCGGGCCTGGGAAATGATGCGCCGCCGTATTTACGAGAACGCACTCACCCTGGCCAGTAACCCCCATGGCCTGCTACCGGTGCGCGAAATAAAGAGCAAGCGCTTCACCCTGCTGCAATACAGCCAGACCCCTTTCCGTGAATTTGAAGCCTATTTTGAAAAGTACAGCGACTTTAAAAAAGTGAAATTCAGCCCCGATGAACGCGGCCGCCTGCCGGCTTTCACCGGTGTACTGGATGAGGCGGATATCGGCGTGATGCTGCTCGATGAATACCTGCTGCACGGCCGTCGCGATTCCGTGTTGATCGCAGAGATGCGCCGCCTGGGAAAAGCGGGCCGCCTGTTGCTCATAAATTTCCAGGAGCCGGCCAATTTAACTTATTTCGACTCCTCGCTAACGGTCGTACAGCTCTACCAGCGCAATGAGATAAACGAACAGCTGGCGGCCATGTCGGTTTTTGGCGCCGTTCCCAGCGCCGGTCGACTGCCGGTGAACATCAATGATCACTTTAAGAAGGGCATAGGGGTGAAAACGGAACAGATAAGGCTGCAGTACGCTCCGCCGGAAGCCGTCGGTATCGCTCCCGAAAGGCTGGTAGGGGTAGACGCTATTGCCCGCACTGCTATCGATGATGGCGTAGCCCCCGGCTTTCAGGTCCTGCTGGCCAAAAACGGAAAAGTCATTTATTCCAATAATTTTGGTTTTCACACCTTCAAGCGGAAGCAGGAAGTACGCAGTAATGACCTGTACGATTTGGCCTCCATTACCAAGATCAGCGCTACCACTCTAGCGGCCATGAAGTTGTACGACGATAAAGCTTTCCGGCTGGATGACCGCCTGAAAGAGCACCTGGACTGTGATCGCAAATCGACGATCAAGAATATTCCTTTGCGTAAGCTTTTTATTCATCAGTCGGGACTTCAACCGCATATGCCGGTTATTCCTTACCTGCTATCCCGGGATAAACCCAACCGCGGATGCGACGAATACTTTTGTAAAGAAGGCCTTGAGCCCTACACTGTTCAGGTATCCGACGGCTTCTACTTCGACCGGAATCACCTGGATACCATCTGGCGAAAAGTACATCGCCTGCAGGTAGGCAGCCAGCGCCGTTACCGCTACAGTGATGTCAATTTTATGCTGATACAGCGCATGATCGAGGAGAAAACAGCCCAACCGCTCGATGAGCTGGTAAAAGAGCAGTTTTATGAGCCGCTAGGCCTGCGCTATACTACTTTCAAACCCATCCAGCAGTTCGACCTGTCACGCATTGTTCCCACCCAATACGACGGACGTTGGCGGCAGCAGCTGGTACACGGTTTTGTGCACGATGAAACAGCCGCCCTCATGGGCGGTGTCGGTGGCAACGCCGGTTTGTTCGGAACGGCGGAAGACCTGGCCGTCCTCTTTCAGATGTTACTCAACGGAGGGAACTACGGCGGACGCCAATACCTTTCGGAGGAAACCATTGAATTGTTCACCAGCGACCGCCACGGCAATCACCGGGGGCTGGGTTTCGACAAGCCTTACCGGACTAATGAATCGGCCGTCGCCGCCTCCGCAGGCCCGGAAACCTTCGGCCATACCGGCTTCACCGGCACCTGCGTATGGGTGGATCCGACCGAGGATCTTATTTTTATCTTCTTGTCTAACCGCATTCACCCCACGCGGCGCAACAGCCTGCTTTTCCGCAAGAATGTACGCCGCCGAATTCACGAGGTGGTCTACGATGCCCTCGATTCCTACTACGATCAAATACCGATGCTGGAACCGGTGGCGGGGAGCTAGGTGCTGGGTGCTGGATGCTGGAGCGCGAAGCTCACCTCTCGAGCCCCCCTTAAGGGTTCCTTATATCCGCCATCTTATTGCATACTTCCTACTGCTGACCGGGTTCTCTCTATCCGGTCAATTTTTTAGGGATGAGCCGGAATAACCCGGAAGATTCACAAAGAATTTTCCGCCCGAAGGGCTGGCGAATTGCAAAATTTTGGTTGTCAGTTAATTATAAAGGTTCCGCCCACTTTATTTCCTACCTGTTTTACTGATAATCGTGGCTGCTGCCACCTTCCCTCCACCCGCCGGAATAAACGGGCCATTTGAAAACTCCTTTCTTCTATCTGCCCTGGATACCTTCGATCAGGAGAAGGCCCTGGCCGGTCTCCGTGAAGAAATAAAGGGTAGGGAAGAAGAACCGGCAGGAGAAGTTTTTAAAAATATCAAGATCATGAAGGATATGCCTGCCGGCCGCCTCCTGCGCGTGATGGAAATGGGCTTCGGCGGCTCGCTCGGCGTCACTTGTGACCACTGCCACAATCCGGATGACTGGGCCAGCGAGGAAAAAAACGCCAAGCAAATCACCCGTGACATGTGGGCCATGGTTGGGCGAATAAACGGAGAATTGTTGAAGTCCATCCCAAACTTGGAGGGTCCCAACCCTTCCGTCAATTGCACCACCTGCACCGCGGCGAGGTGAAACCCGCCAAAAGGATGTAGATAGCATTCACCGGAGTATTTGCCAAAAGTCTGATTGTTCAGTCATCGCTCACCGGTAATCCGCTGGGCGACGTCAGAGCGGAACAAACTTTGCCTAAAGGAGCGCCGGGCAGCTCTCAGGGCACTAAAAAAGAAGGGCTCAACACCAGATGGTATTGAGCCCTGAGAGCCGCCCAGCGGACTTCCCGGTCAAGAAAATCTACGTCGCTTCGCTCCAAGATTTT
>Ga0209949_1001094_pt1 | contig 13453 bp, 12 predicted proteins | sample SalPonC_black_MG_FD_185711 | JGI IMG/M metagenome (GOLD analysis project Ga0209949, IMG submission 185711) | Salt pond soil microbial communities from South San Francisco under conditions of wetland restoration - Salt Pond MetaG... | ecosystem: Environmental > Aquatic > Marine > Intertidal zone... | reverse complement strand
ATTGCTAACATTAACACGGTAGAAATTAGAGGAGCAGAACCACCCGGAATATACAATCCTGCTTTTTGGATAGGAACAGGTTTTTGCCGGCAGGTAACACCTTTGGTGGTTTCGATAGTAATTTCTTTAGGTATTTGTGCTTTGTGAAATTTGGCAATATTTTCTGCCGCAAGCTGCATCGCTCTTTTCAATTCATTCGAAATGAATTGTTCCGAATCGTTTATAGTTTCTGAAGATACTTTAAGACTTTCTATTTCAACTTTATCAAATTGGCGGCACAGTTCCTTTAATGCCTGATCGCCCTCCGTTTTAACTCTTTTGATTATATTCTGAACTGTTTTTTCCAGATTGTTGACTTCAAAAGCCGGCCGCTCTAGTACTTTCTGTAACTCTATTTGATTTGGATATTCAACTATTTTCATGGTTGTTCTATTTTTAAAGTATCATTTTTTCTATGGGTACTACTAAGATTCCCTGTGCACCTGCAATCTTCAGTTTATCGATGATTTCCCAGAATTTATCTTCGTTAACTACTGAGTGTATCGAGTACCAGCCTTCTTCGGCTAAGGGCATAATGGTAGGACTTTTCATCCCGGGAATTACTTGCGTTATTTCTTCTAATTTATTTTTTGGTGCATTAAGCAAAATATATTTATTTGAATTGGCTGTTTGGATGGCTCGTATACGAAACAGCATATCTTCCAAAATTTTAGCTTTTTGACTTTCTAAATTTTTGTTTCCAATAATTACTGCTTCCGAGTTCATTACTTTCTCTACTTCTTTTAAACCGTTACTTATTAAGGTACTGCCCGAGCTCACAATATCGAAAATGGCATCGGCCAAACCGATACTTGGTGATATTTCTACAGATCCACTGATTTGGTGTATTTCGGCATTAATATTGTTTTTTTCGAGAAAGGTTTTTAGAATGGAAGGATAGGAGGTGGCAATTTTTTTATTCCGGAAGTAGTTTATTGACTGGTAGTTTTCTGTTTTTGGTATAGCCAGGGAGAGTCGGCATTTTGCAAAACCCAGTCGCTGATAAATCGTGAGAGGGTAGTTTTTTTCGAGCATTTCGTTCTCGCCAACAATGCCAATATCGGCTACTCCGTCGTTTATGTATTGAGGAATATCATCATCCCTCAAATACAATATTTCGATGGGAAAGTTGGAGGAAACAGCTATTAGTTTACGATTCCCGTTGGTTAATTTAATATTACACTCTTGTAATAATTGAATGGACTTTTCACTTAATCGTCCTGATTTTTGTACTGCAATTTTTAATTTTTCCATTTTTTATTTGTTGATTTTTGTTTAACAAAAAAGGCCTGCAGAGAACTGCAGACCTTTTAATTTCATTTATCGAACCTTAAAACAAGTCATAGTATCTTCTGCCGGGTGTGTTTTCCACTCGAATGATGATGAATATGATGATGTTTTTGATTCATTTTGTTTCTTTTTTTTGATTTTTTGTTTTGCCCCGACCCTGAAGGGAGCCAAAAATCAATATGCTTAATAGGGGTCTAAATCAAAAAAGGGCCTGCAAAATTTGCAAGCCCTTTAATTGTTAATTATATTTTTAGGAATCTACAAAATTTTGCATACTGTACCCGTACCAACGTGATGATGGTGATGATGAACAGTATGTACAAATTGTAAATTCATTTTTTGTCTGTTTTGATTGTGCAATTATACGTACATGTTTTTTAAAATCAAAATTTTATAGAAATAATTTTTTAATTAACACAGGGAGGTCAAGTAAGTATACTGAAAATAAGATTATTACAATAACTAATATCCATCGTATAAAATTGTTTCCCTGATTAATAGCCATTTTGGAACCTACATATCCACCAAAGATATTTCCTATAGCAGAAATTAATCCCATACCATAGTGCACCTGGTCATTCATCATAAAAATCGCTAAAGCAAACGGACTATAAAGAAACACGATCATTACTTTTATGGCATTGGCTTTAACTAAGTCATAACCTGCATTAAGAACTAAAGCCGAAAGTAGAAAAATACCCACACCTATATGAATAAAACCTCCATAAACGCCAATAATAAAAAACAGAAGCAATTGATATATGGTTGGTTTACGTAGTATTTTATGCATCTGGTTTTTCAACCAATGTTCCGGGCGGTAAAAAATAAATATCAGCATAATAAAAAGTACTCCGGCCATTATTTTCTCGAATATTGCTTCGTTTATCTCAACGGCAATCTGAGCGCCTGCTATAGAACCTATTACTACAGGTAACGCAAGTTTGAACCCTTTTTTCCAGTCCAGTGCGTTGTGTTTTTTAAAATTTAAGGTAGAAACCAGGGTTTGCATAATTACACCCAGACGAATGGTTCCATTGGCAAAATTGATGGGTAACCCAAGCATCATAAAAAGTGAATAGGTTATAACCGTACCACTCCCTGCTATGGTATTGATAAAGCCAACTAAAAATCCGGCAAAAATAAGGAGTGTTATTATTTCCGGTGAATAAATATCAGCATCTTTAAAAATTTCTATGGAAATGGATAAAAACATTATTTTTTATATGTTTTTGGTTATCCTTCGTCATCCCGCTAATTTATCGGGAAAGGATGACGTCAGGCTCAGGATGACAATCAAAAAATCCTGCCTGATAAAATCAGACAGGACAACAATATTAATGAAAAAAACAAACTTTTTATTCGGTTGGGATATTTTTTAGTACATCCAGCAATAAATCCCAGAATTTTTCTGTGGTTTTTATATCAATTCTTTCTTCCGGTGTATGCGCTCCTTTAATAGTTGGCCCAAAAGAAATCATATCTAAGTAAGGGTATTTTTCTAAAAATAAACCACATTCCAGACCAGCATGTATAGCTCGTACTATGGGTTCTTCATTAAATAGATTTTCATACGATTTTTCAGTAATTTTCATAATTTCCGAATTGGTATCTGGTCTCCAGCCCGGGTATCCATCGCTGTGTTTAACCTTAGCCCCGGCCAAACGGAAAACACTTTCTACTTTGCTTGCAATATCCTTTTTTGCTGTATCTACTGAACTTCGTTGGCTGGTAGTAATGAAAATCTGGTTGTTTTCAATAAACTTTATGGATGCCAGGTTAGTTGAGGTTTCCACCAATCCTTCAATTTCACGACTCATGGCATAAACTCCGTGTGGACATGCATACAATCCGTTTAATAAAGCAAATTGGGTGTCTTCATCAATAATAAATTCGGGTAAGTTAGTTTCTTCTATAGAAAGCTCAAGTTTGGGTTCGGTAATTGAAAGCTCGCTTTTAACAGCTGGAGCATATTCGTTGAAATCGTTTAACAGGCTTTCTTTTTCATCCTGATGTACGGTAATGTGTGCAAAAGCTTCGCGTGGAATAGCGTTCCTGGCTTTTCCTCCTTCGAATGTACCAATCTTTACATCATATTTATTGAATGCATTCCATAAGAAGCGGTTCATAATTTTTACCGAATTTCCGAGCCCTTTATCAATTTCATCCCCTGAGTGTCCGCCATTCAATCCGGTAACACTTATTTTAAGGCCAACATGTTGGTCAGGAACTTTCTCTGTATCGTATTCATAAGTTGCTAAGGTATCAATCCCACCGGCACAACCAATAAATAATTCACCTTCGTCTTCCGAATCCAGGTTAATCAATATCTTTCCGTCAAAAAATCCCGGTTTTAGTGCAAAAGCTCCGGTTAATCCGGTTTCTTCGTCAACAGTAAACAGGCATTCTATAGGACCATGTTCTATATCTGTGGAAGTTAAAATGGCCATTTGTGCAGCCACACCAATGCCATCGTCAGCACCAAGGGTGGTTCCTTTGGCTTTTACCCAGTTTCCATCAATTACAGGTTGTATAGGGTCTTTATCAAAATCATGGTCAGTACCTTCGTTGGCTTCACAAACCATATCAATATGACTTTGCAATACAACCGTTTTTAATTTTTCTTTACCGGGAGCTGCCGGCTTTTTAATTAATATATTACCAATATCATCTCGTTTTGCTTCCAGGTTATGCTTATTAGCAAAATCTAACAAAAACTGAATGATTTTTTCTTCTTTTTTGGATGGTCGTGGAACCTGGCAAATGTCTTCGAAATAGCTCCACACTACCTTGGGGTTTAATTTTTCTAATGTTTTCATTATGTTATTTATTCTTTGTTATGATTTGATTTTAATAATTAATGATGTAAACATACAAAACAATCTAAAACGGTCAAAAAAAATGCAGCGATTTTACCGGGGTTTTTTCTATGATAGAGAAATTTGATGAGACAGTGATGAAATGATTCAATGATTCAATGATTCAATGATGCAATGATGCAATGATTCAATGATTCAATGATGCAATGATTCAATGATTCAATGATGCAATGATTCAATGATTCAATGATGCAATGATTCAATGATGCAATGATGCAATGATGCAATGATGCAATGATGAAATGATGTAATGATGTAATGATGTAACTATACAATGTTTGAATAAAAAATTATGTGATTTTTCTTTTTAGTGTCTTTTTTATACATATTGATAACGTAATAATATCTAATTTTTTTTATATTTATTACTGCACTTTTTCTCTGCTGCTTTTTTAATTATAATATAAATAGTGGATTTTATTTTCTGTAAATAAATATTTTGAACAAATAATTAGGCTAGGAAATCTGTATATATAATAAATTAAATAGTAGTTCTATTCTTTGTTTAAGATTTTTACAAGTTTTGAAGGTTTTTTTGTAACTTTAAAAGTCTAACCTTAATAATTTTAGCATGACTTGTTACGAAAAAGCCAAAGAACTATATACCCTGCTGGAGGAGGGAAAGCTTCCGGAAGCCAAAGAAAAGTACTACCATAATAAGATTATTGTCATCCAGGCTGATGGTAAAATCCGTAAAGGAAAAGAAGAAAACCTGGCCTATGACAAAGATTTTATTAAAAATATACAAGAAATTTACGGTGGAAAGATTATTGCTATAACATCAGATGAAAACCGGCAAATTTCGATGGTTGAATTTTGGTTTAAAATCAAACAAAAAGATGGCACTAAGCGCATGATAGCTGAAGTAGCGATTCAGCAGTGGGAGAATGATAAAATTATTGAAGAACGATTTTATGCAAGAAATAAAACTATGTAAGTATTGTTGAGAATAACTTGTATAAAAAAAACCGTACTTAAATAAGCACGGTTTTTTTATCGTTAATAATTACCTTTTACCATATCGAAGCTCTTTCTTCTTGAGGGATATACAATTCATCTCCGTGTTCTACATTAAAAGCCTCATGAAATTCAGGCATATTTGCAATTGGGCCGTGAACACGGTTAATACCCAACGAGTGAACATCTTCTTTCGTTCTGCGAATAATTTCTTTATCGCGGATATTTTGTGACCATACTCTTGCCCAACTTAAGAAAAACCTTTGATTAGGGGTATAACCGTCAATCATTTTTTCTTGTGGATTCTGCTTTTGTGCATTTTGAAATGCTGTATAAGCAATATTTAGTCCGCCTAAATCGGCAATATTTTCACCCAGCGATAATTTACCATCGGCACGTAATGTGTCGAGTACAAAGATGTTGTTAAACTGATCTACCAATACCTGGGCTCTCTTTTCAAAACGCTCAGAATCTTCTGCTTTCCACCAGTTATTAAGGTTTCCTTCTTTGTCGTAAAGCCTTCCCTGATCATCGAACCCGTGAGTCATCTCATGCCCGATAACAGCTCCAATAGCACCATAGTTAATTGCATCATCCCCTTCCAGATAGAAGAATGGTGGTTGTAAAATTCCTGCAGGGAAACAAATCTCGTTCATTGATGGTGCATAGTAAGCATTGACTGTTTGAGGAGTCATAAACCACTCATCTTTGTCAACAGGTTTCCCTATTTCGTTAAGATTATCTTTTCTTCTGAATTTATTTGCTTCCAGAACATTTAATACGTAAGATTTGTCTCCAATTTGTAAATTGGAATAATCTTCCCATTGGTCGGGATATCCAATTTTAACCCGCATAGTAGCTAATTTTTCATGGGCTTTTACTTTGGTTTCTTCGCTCATCCATTCCAGATTATCAATGCGTTGTCCAAGCCCATCTCTCAGGTTTTCTACAAGTTTTACCATTCGTTCTTTTGCTTGCGGAGGAAAGTGTTTTTCGGTAAATTTCTGGCCAATTGCATCACCCAATGCTCTGTTTGTAACACCTAATACTCTCCTCCAGCGCTCACGCATTTTTTCACTTCCCTGCATGGTTTTACCAAAGAAATTAAAATGTTCTTTTTCAAATTCAGAACCGATATAGTTTGCCGTAGAATGTAAAAGGTTCCAGTGAAAATAGGTTTTCCAGTCTTCAATGCTAACGTCTTTTAGCATTTTATTCATTTCATCAAAAAATTTAGGCTGACGAACATTGATGACTCCGTCATATTCTAAACCCATATTTGCCATGTAGTTATCCCAATCAAAGTTTGAATAAAGATTTTTAACTTCTTCCTGCGATTTTTTATTGTAGGTTGCATTGGGATCTCTGTTTTCCAACCGGGTAAAAGATGCTTTAGCCAGTCGCGTTTCCATATCCATGATGGTTAAAGCTTTCTCTTTTGCATTTTCTTCAGATATTCCGCTAAGGGAAAGCATTTTTTCAACATGTTTAACATATGCATCACGAATTTGTTTTGATCGGGCATCTGTATTTGTATAGTAGTCTCTGTCGGACATTCCTAAGCCACTTTGGGTGATATGCGCAATGTTCATATCGCTCATTTTAGGATCAGGCGAACCCCCAAATCCAAATAATGAACCTATGCCATGTAAATGAAAATGAGCAATTTGGTCCTGTACGTCTTTGGTGGTTTTAATAGAACTAATACGTTTAAACTCAGCTTGGAGTGGAGTTAGCCCTTGTTCGTTTATCTTGTCGATATCCATTCCTAAAGCATAAAAATCTCCGATTTTTTGTTCTATGGTTCCTTGCTCATGATCTGTTGAAGCTAATTCTTCTACCAGACTTTGTACTTTTTTACTTGTCTCCTTAGCCAATTGATCAAAAGAACCGTATCGGCTTTCGTCATCCGGAAGTGGATATTTTTCTAACCAGCCATTATTGACATAATGGTAAAAATCGTGTGCAGGTTCAAAATTTTTATCGATAAGGCTTACATCGAACGTAGTTTTCTCGTCAACTTTTTGTTGACATGAGGTTGTTATTCCCATAATAATGAATGCTATTACAGCAAATTTTAGAATAATTCTTGATTTCATTTTTATATTGATTTGATGATTAAATATTTACCTTTTTTATATAAAAAAAGCTGCTCAATAAATTTGAGACAGCTTTTTGAAAAAAAGGTTTAATGCCTGCCTGTAAAATAGGCAGTATAATGGGTAAAACTATTCGAATTTTTTGAAAACCTCTTTAATTTTATCCATAGCATCACGTAACTGCTCTTCAGTAATTACCAGCGGTGGAGCAAAACGGATAATATTACCATGTGTGGGCTTAGCTAAAACACCAGCTTCGGCCATAGCAACACAAACGTCCCATGCTGTTTTTCCTTCTTTGTTTTTAATTACAACGGCATTGAGTAAACCTTTACCACGAACAAGTTCAATCATGTCTGACTTAATACTTTTGAATTCATCGCGGAAGATCTTTCCTAATTTTTCAGCATTTTCAGCTAGTTTTTCTTCTTTAATAACATCTAAAGCCGCCATAGCTACTTTACCCGCTATTGGATTACCTCCGAAAGTTGAACCATGTTCACCCGGCTTAATCGTAAGCATAATGTCATCGTTGGCTAAAACAGCTGATACCGGGAAAACACCTCCTGAGATAGCTTTACCAAGAATCAAAACGTCAGGTTTAACATCTTCATGATCACAAGCTAATAATTTTCCTGTTCGGGCAATACCTGTTTGTACTTCGTCGGCAATGAACAGTACATTGTATTTTTTACATAATTCAGCTACTTTCTTTAAGTAGCCTTCGTCGGGAACATAAACACCCGCTTCACCCTGGATAGGTTCAACCAAAAAAGCAGCAACATTAGGATCTTTTAATTCATTTTCTAATGCTTCAGTATCGTTATAAGGAACTCTTACAAATCCTGGGGTGTAAGGGCCATAATCTTTATATGCAACCGGATCGTTTGACATGGATATTATAGTAATGGTTCTTCCATGGAAATTTTCATTACAACAAACGACTTTTGCTTCATTTTCGGGTATCCCTTTTTTCTGATATCCCCATTTACGGGCAAGCTTAATCGCTGTTTCATCAGCTTCAGCGCCGGTATTCATAGGTAAAACCTTATCGTAACCAAAATATTTGGTTACATATTCCTCATACTCCCCTAAAACATTATTATGAAAAGCTCTGGAAGTTAGTGTTAGTTGTTGAGCCTGATCGGATAGTGCTTTTACTATTTTTGGATGGCAATGTCCCTGGTTTACTGCAGAGTATGCCGAAAGAAAATCATAATATTTTTTTCCTTCAACATCCCATACAAAAACACCTTCGCCTTTTTCTAATACTACTGGTAGCGGATGATAATTATGCGCTCCGTATTTATCTTCTCTTTTAATGTAATCTTGACTTGTCATTTTTGCCATAGTCTTCTAATTTAACTGGTTATATACTAATATTAACGTTTCTATTTTAACTTACAATTCTACGAATTAGTTTTAGGATTTTCAAGCTAAAATAATACATTTTATGCTTTAATTATGATATTATTAAACATATTTTTTTAATTGAACCTCATTTAATTTTAAAATATTGAACAGAATTTTTATATTTCTGTTATTATACTAAAAATATATTTGTTATGAATACTATACATAATATTATAAAAAACAGGTATAGTCCTGTAATTTTCTCATCTCAGAAAATTGAAAAAGAAAAATTAATCTTAATTTTTGAAGCTGCTCGTTGGGCTCCTTCTAGTTATAATGAACAACCCTGGCGTTTTATTTTGGGGGTGAAAAACCAAGATGAAAATTATGCTAAACTTTTTAATTGCCTGGTAGAAGCGAATCAATATTGGGCTCAATATGCCCCGGTTTTGGTCATGAGTATGGCAAAAAAAACTTCAACGGTTACCGGAAAAGTGAATCGTTTTGCACAACATGATACCGGAATGGCTGTGGGTAATTTACTTGCCCAGGCAACTTCGGTAGGATTATATGTACATCAGATGGGAGGATACAGCATATCAAAAGCAAAAGAAAGCTTTGATTTGGATGATGATTTAGAACCTATGGCAATTATGGCAATAGGCTATAAAGGAGAAAATAAATTATTCCCGGATGATTTACAGGAACGAGAAAAACAAAAACGATTCAGGAAAAATCGGGATGATTTATTTTTGTAGTTAAAGAGATGAAAAAAATAATAGAAATCAGTTGATTTTAATGTAAAAATCAATAAAATCAGCTAATTTTGTGATTATTAATAGCTATGTTTTAAAGGATTTATTTTAATACGTTATGATTCAGAGAATTCAATCAGTTTATTTGTTAGTAGTTACCATTTTAATGGCATCCATTTTTTTCTATCCTTATGCAGAATTATTGGCTGAAAACGGAGAAGTTTTTATTTTTCACTTTAACGGACTTTTTTCTTTAGCAGAAGAGAGTATTTATTCATTAACCATACCCCCAATAATTTTACTTTCAATTATTGTATTAATTTCTTTTTCCAGTATTTTTTTCTATAAAAAAAGAATTTTTCAAATGCGTATTAATTTGATAAATATTATTTTAATGATTGGCTATCTCGGATTGAATTACTATTATATTCAAAGTTTTACCAATCAATTAAACGGGGTTGTAAGTTATAAAATTACTGTAATATTTCCGGTTGTTGCGGCAATATTGACTTATTTGGCAATCAGATCTATCGGCAAAGACGAAGCATTAATACGAAGCATGGATCGTATACGATAGTACTATAAAATTTAAAAAAAACAAGCCGGATTTTTGAAAATCCGGCTTGTTTTTTTCCTTTTATCACATATTAAAAAATTTCCATATGTTCAGAGTCAGTTATTTTTTCACAGTAATGACACTTTAAAGCTACTATTTTCTTATTTACTACCTGAAACTTGGTAACAATTCCTTCATGGTTAGTTATACATTTTGGATTTCCACATTTGGCAATTCCTTTAATGCTATCAGGAACCTCTACTATTTTCTTTTCAACTACCTGGTAGTCTTTTACAATATTTAATTTTGCTTCAGGGGCTGCCAGAGCAATTTTATTGATTTCCTCGTCAGCAAAAAATACATCAGATAGTTTGATAATAGCCTTAAAACCCATTTTCTTGCTTTCAAGGTTAGTACCAAATGTTATTTGATTATTGATTTTATCGAGCCCCAGGATATTAATTACATTAAATAATTTATCGGCCGGAATGTGATCTATTACGGTTCCGTTTTGTATTGCGCTGACTTGTAATTTTTTTTCTGTCATAATGCTTTAATTTTATCTATTTTAAACCAAGTATTGAAGTAATGATAGACTGGCGTGTATAAACACCATTTAATGCCTGAGTAAAGTAATAGGCTTTCTCTTCATTATCAACATCGGTACTAATTTCATTTACTCTTGGCAGTGGATGTAAGACTTTCATGTTTTCTTTTGTATTTTCCAGCATATTTTTCTTTAGAACATACGAATTTTTTGTTTTTTCGTATTCCATCGGATCCGAGAAACGTTCACGTTGAATTCTGGTCATATATATTATGTCAGCGTGTTTAAGTACTTCATCAAGTTCTCTGTGTTCATAATATTTTAATCCTTTTCTATCTAAGAAAAGCTTATACTCATCCGGAATCTTTAGTTCGTTTGGAGATACAAAATTATACGTAGTATTGAACATAGCCATTGCTTGTAAAAGTGAGTGTACTGTTCTTCCGTATTTTAGATCTCCCACAAAACAAACGTTTAAATTATCAAGAGTTCCTTGTGTTTTTCGAATCGAATATAAATCAAGTAATGTTTGCGTAGGATGTTGGTTTGCTCCATCGCCGGCATTAACAACCGGGACTTTCGAAACTTCACTGGCCCAGCGTGCACTTCCTTCAATCGGATGACGCATAATAATCATATCGCTGTAATTGGCAACAGTCATAATGGTATCTTTCAATGACTCGCCTTTTTTTACACTCGATGAGCCTGCATCGGTAAATCCAATATATTTACCTCCCAAACGACTGATTGCACTTTCAAAGCTTAAGCGGGTGCGGGTAGAAGGTTCAAAAAATAAGGTGGCAATAACCTTGCCTTGTAAAAGGTTCTGGTTAGGATTTTTCTCAAATTCTTCTGCTAAATCAAGAATTTTAAAGACTTCATCTTTTGAAAAATCAGTGATTGATACTAAATTTTTGTTTTTCATCAAATTTGGTTATTTAGTGGTACTTAATTTAATTTAATTTATCTGGTTTCTATAAATTTTATTTTTAAATTTTCAACCGGGTTGAACTTGCTCAACACTGTTTCTGCTTCTGCCTTTCGTAAGGCCAGTGTAATAGAACATGATAATTCAAAGCACTGGTCAATTTGTTCAATATTTTGTTCTTTCATAATTCGCATAATCTCATTCATTTGCGGGTAATCAAACTTTAACTCATATATATCGTGTAAGGTTTTTTTGATGATTTTTGCATTTTTTAATGCTTCTTCTGCTGCTGTTTTATATGCATTAATTAAACCTCCAACTCCTAATTTAGTACCTCCGAAATAGCGGATAACTATAATAAGTACATTAGTCAGGTTAAACGATCTTATTTGTCCAAGTATGGGTTTACCGGCAGTGCTTGACGGTTCACCATCATCGTTAGTACGATAATTTTCTTTTTCAATTCCCAGCAAATAAGCATAACAATGGTGCCGTGCGTCATGGTATTGATTGCGAATTTTTTCCAGATTCTCTTTCACTTCTTCTTCAGTAGAAACAGGAAAAGCAAATCCCAAAAATTTACTTCCCCGGTCTTTAAAAAGACCTTCGGCGGGTTTACTTATAGTTAAATATTCATCTTTGTAATTGGTCATGTCAGGTAATTGATAATATATAGATTGCTATAAGTGATATAATAATTCCGATCCAGTTTATTTTTAGTATTTTTTCTTTAAAGAATAGTAATCCGATGAGAACAGAAAGTGCAATTACACCCAGATTATTGATGCCAAAAACTACAGAACCTCCAATATTATTGCCTATAGTGTCTTTATAGTTTAACGCTCTTATTACAAAATATATTGAGCCATAGTTACTGATTCCCAGAAGAGCGCCCCAAATTAATATGCGGGGGTTAATTAGTGCTTTAAAAGGTGTTTTTCGTAATAGTTTAGTGATTAAACCTGAAATGGCAGCCATAATAAAAAGTATTACCGTAAAAAGAGGGAGTACGTTATCGTTGACATAATATTGTTGCGCATATTTCACAATGGAATCAACAATACCCATCCCCAGGAATAAAATAAGAGGGAGATAAATATTCCGGGGATCAAATTCAATTTTTCGCTTACGATAAACAGATAAAAATACAGCTATAATTGCCAGGATAATTCCTATTGCTTTGAGGTTGGTTAGTTGATCCAGAGGATCTATTATGATTGAGAAAGTTATGGGAATTATCATCGACATTTTATTGGATACTGAAGTAATTGCAATACCTACAATTTGTGATGATTTTGCGATAACAACAAACATTAAAATAAATAGTATACCAATTAAAACAGCGTAGGGAAACCATTGATTTTGGTGAATAGGAAAAATATTAGCTTGTGTATCAGATAAGAAATAACCTAATATTGCAGCAGTTATATAATTAATAATAATTACATCGAAGGTAGCAATTTTAAGCCGATCGATATATTTAAAAATTACATATATAGCGGCTGATGAAAGAATACTAAAAATTAAAAATACCATAGTTGTTCGTTATTACACAAAAAAAACAGGTTTCTGAAAAAGAAACCTGTTTGAACGGGGTCAATAGACCCTGAATATTTGCTCTGTTAACTCTATTTTATTATTAATGAATTTTAATCTCATATTGGATAATCAAAAATCATATTTTGGCAAAGATAAGTAAAACTTGAAAACTCAATTAAAAAAAAACAATTTAATATTAACATATTTTTAACAATTTTGATTATTCATTAGAGAAAATCATGCGGTTAGGGTTATACCTTGAAATATTAGTTGAGATTATTCTACTTAGGTAATTATTTCTCTTTAAGTTTTTTAATAAATATACCCTGTTGGTTCTCAGTAAATCCGATTTTTTTTAAATACTGACTGTATTTTTTGCTTTTTGCAGAGGCTTTAACCTCTTCGAAGCCTTCATTAATAAATTTTTTTCTTAGATGTAAATAAATAAATTTCCCGTTTTTAAAATCTCGATATTCCGGTATAACGTAATCTAATCCAACTTTAAGGATATTTT
>Ga0209949_1001091_pt1 | contig 13466 bp, 13 predicted proteins | sample SalPonC_black_MG_FD_185711 | JGI IMG/M metagenome (GOLD analysis project Ga0209949, IMG submission 185711) | Salt pond soil microbial communities from South San Francisco under conditions of wetland restoration - Salt Pond MetaG... | ecosystem: Environmental > Aquatic > Marine > Intertidal zone... | reverse complement strand
CGGTCGAAATGCCTTTAAAACTGCATTTAAAAATGCAGGCCCCAAAATTATGGAGCCTATTTATGATGTTGAAGTTCTTGTTCCTTCAGACCGAATGGGTGATGTTATGAGTGATTTACAAGGCAGAAGAGCTATGATTGAAGGAATGAACAGTGATAAAGGTTTTGAAAAAATTAATGCAAAAGTGCCTTTAGCAGAGCTTAATAAATACTCAACAGCATTAAGCTCATTAACTGGCGGTAGAGCAACCTACACCATGAAATTTGCAAAGTATGAGCAAGTGCCAATGGATGTTCAGGAGAAATTAATGAAAGCCTTTGAAGAACAGGAAGAAGAAGAATAGAGATAATTCTTAGCATATAAAAAGGGATGAGCCATTCATCCCTTTTTTTGTTATCCTTATCTATATAGTAGTTTATTTAACCTATATCAAAACAATCTTATCACTCCAAAAAAGTTTCCGCCGGCATTTTCTGAATCTTCCGGGGCTTCGGTAACATTGGTATAATTAAGATTTTTATTAGTATATTCTTTCATATCCCAGCCCATTACCTCAACAACAAAAAAATAATTTCCGGGAGGTGCTTCGCGGTTACTATTTTTAATATCACCCTTCCAGCCTTCCCAATCACGAACATCACCTTCGTATTGATGCACAATTTGACCAACACGGTTGAAAATAGTTATTTTAAAATCCCGTATTGATTTATAATCGGTTAATTTATAAACATCATTGATATTGTCTTTAGTACCGGGAGTAAAAACATTGGGAAATTCGATAGATGTAGGTTCAACAAATAATTGAACAAACATAGAATCTCTGCAACCATAGCTACTTTCACTGTATAAACGCGCAGTATACTTCCGATCTGAATCAGGAGCTGTATAATAATAGGTATGTTCGGGTTGTAATAAAAAATCAGTTGTTAAAACAGTATCTTCGTCATTACTTACTAAAGTATCGCCAAAAAAGTACGTATACTCATACCCATTTTCTGAAACATTTTCAAACTTTATTTTCAGTGGTGCCGAACCGGAAATTGATTCTTCACTGGTTTCCATAACCATTCCATCATCATCAATCGAAGAAATTTTAAATTTAGCATCGGTTTCTACTGCAGTATAATCAACAAAATCTTCTGTCTGGCAACCAAAACGGTCGGTTATGCTTACATAAAAAGTTGTATTCTCGGTGGGCAGTATTGCTGTACTGGTATATGAATAATTATAATTTCGCAATCCCTCTAACTCGGGTTCTGAACTCCAATTATATTGTTCTTTTTCATTTTCTAAAAGATAAGCTGTCCCATTGGACGTATCTACTGAATAAAAATCCGTCTCAAAATTTGTTGGGGCATTTAATTCGAGTAAATCGCAGTCTAAAGGATTTAAAACCTGAATATCAATAGATAAACGGGTATTATTATAAACCCATGCAACATATTTTTGAATTGTATCCTCTTTTTTCAGCAATACCTTATAACCGCCTGATGTTAAATTCTGAATAGTAGAGCTCACTGAGTCATTACTAATGATAATATTTTCATCAATCAGCATATTAAAAGCTGTATCTTCCGCATTATATTTGTACCACTCGAAATCATAACCTCCAATTGCGGAAGAATCATTTGCCGTAAGCATTCCTCCGTTTTCATCATCGGTACAAAAAACAAAAATATTAATGCTATCATCAAAAGTTGTAGCTTCTGAAAAATCAGCATCTGATGTTATTTGCGAAAAGGCTGATGACCCACAAATAATAAGTAACCATGTGAAAAGAAAAATAAATAATCTATACATATAATATATATACCTTATAAAAACTACAATAATAACAATTATCTATTAATAAAATTGTATGATTTAAAATGTTTTTTATTCCAAATATATTACGACTATTCTCTATTTCCCCTTTGCACAATATTTTGTGAAAAAATACTTTATAGAAGTTTTGGTTAGCCATGATTATGCAACTATTTTTACAGCTTCTATTTCTTTCATCATAAATAATTATTAATGGTTTATAACTATTTAGAGGATTTAAATGATGCGCAAAAAAGCGCTGTTATTAATTACAAAGGCCCTTCGCTGGTAATTGCCGGGGCTGGCTCAGGCAAAACAAGGGTATTAACTTATCGTATAACTCACTTGCTGGCGCAGGGAGTTCCGGCGTATCAAATTTTATCGTTAACATTTACCAATAAGGCGGCTGCAGAAATGAAAAATAGAATTGCCGGAATGATTGGAAAAGATTTAGCCAGGAATCTTTGGATGGGAACTTTTCACTCTATTTTTGCAAGAATCCTTAGAACCGAAGCAAAAAAGCTGGGATACACACCTAATTATACAATTTATGATACCATTGATTCCAAAAATCTGGTAAAAAAAATAATTAAAGAATTAGGTTTAAACGATAAAATATACAAACCCTCCCAGGTTTATGGCCGCATATCCAGTGCGAAAAATAATCTGATTACAGCAAAAGCTTACAATAGCAATCAACAAATCCTTATACAAGATCAAAAAAGCCAGCGTCCGCGAATGAGTGAAATTTTCATGATGTACAGCAACCGATGTAAAAAAGCTGATGCCATGGACTTCGATGATCTATTATTAAATACAAATATACTTTTCAGAGATTTCCCTGATATTTTAGAAAAATACCAGCATAAATTTAAATACATTCTGGTTGACGAATACCAGGACACTAATTTTGCACAATATTTAATCATTAAAAAATTGGCAGAAAAAACAAGAAACGTTTGTGTAGTAGGTGATGATGCTCAAAGTATTTACGCTTTCAGAGGAGCAAAAATTGAAAACATTCTGAATTTTAAAAACGATTATCCCGGATATAATTTATTTAAACTGGAACAAAATTACCGTTCAACTAAAATTATTGTTGATGCTGCAAATAGTTTAATCAAAAAAAATCAGGCACAAATCCCCAAAAAAGTTTTTTCTAAAAACGAAACCGGAGAAAAGATACAAGTCATTGAAACAGATACCGACAGAGATGAAGCCTATAAAATTGCAAGAATTATTGAAGATATAATTGCTGAACGAGGATATGAGTATAAAGATTTCGCCATATTATACAGAACAAATGCTCAATCAAGAAGTTTTGAGGAGGCGTTCAGGAAATTTAATATCCCTTATAAGGTTTTTGGAAGTATTTCATTTTATCAGCGCAAAGAGATAAAAGATTTATTGGCTTATTTCCGGTTAGCTGTTAACAAAAAAGATGATGAGGCTTTATTACGCATTATCAATTACCCTACCCGTGGAATAGGACAGACAACAACTACAAAAATTGACACCTTTGCCAAACAAAATGAATTAAACATCTGGGATGTATTAGCTAATATTGAAAAAGTAGAATCCGGACTTAATGCCGGCACAAAAAATAAACTCATTCAATTCAGAACCTTAATAAATGCTTTCTCCGAAAATATAAAAAGCTACGATGCTTTCGATGCTGCCACAGAAATCGCCAATGAATCGGGTATCATGAAAGAATTTAAAAACCCTCAATCACACGAAGAACAAACCAGGTTAGAAAATCTCGAAGAGCTGTTAAACGGTATCAAAGAGTATGTTGATAATAACGATGACCCGGATTTTTTCCCATCACTGGATAAGTTTATGGAAAATGTTGCTCTGCTCACTAATCAGGATAATGAGAAAGAGGAAGATTTTAATAAAGTAACGATAATGACCATTCATTCGGCCAAAGGACTGGAATTTAAACATGTTTTTTTAGCCGGATTGGAAGAAGATTTATTCCCCTCTCCCATGTCATCAGGCACACAAAAAGAACTTGAAGAAGAACGAAGATTATTTTATGTTGCCCTAACGCGTGCTGAAGAATCAGCCATAATATCTTTTGCCCGCGAAAGGTATAAATGGGGTACTCCTACCTTTTGCCGGCCCAGCAGATTTATCAAAGAGATAGATGAAAAATATCTGGAACTTCCGGAATCGTTTTTTGAAGTCCCACAAACATCCTTTACCGGTGGAGATGATATATTTGAAAATTCATCCAAACCACGATTTGAAAAAAGAAAACCCGGAATAAACGCAACAGTACCACAAGCCAGTAAAAAATTATTAAAAATAAGCGAAGCTGGGAAAAAAGCTGCTGAACAAACAGCAAATGATTTTACTCCTGACAACCCGGACTTAATAAATGAGGGGATGATTGTTCGCCATAGTAAGTTCGGTTTAGGCGAAGTTATTAAGATTGAAGGAAAAGAACCCAACAAAAAAGCAAAAGTGCTGTTCGAGGGGGTTGGCGAAAAACAACTCTTATTAAAATTTGCTAAACTAAAAATCATTGAATAAAATTTAACTATATCAATACAAAAACACTTTAATTTTTAAAATCGTTGAATCATGAAAACTATATTTAAATCAAGCTTTGTCATTTTATTGTTCTTTTTTTGTGCAAAAGCATATTCACAAGTAGGAATTACTCATTATTATCCAGATGTGATTAGTGTAAGTTATTCTCCATTTACCATTAATCAGTCAGCTATTGGAGGGGAAATAAAAACTTTTGCCAACCGGGAAATGAGAGATATCCAACTGGAGTTAGATGCTTTTTACCATTTTACCCCCCGTGAATATCACAAATTTTCAGTAGGGGTAGGCTTTAGAACCGATTATTTTACTGATGGTGGTGATGGCAATGTCGTTACATTTCCTGTAGTATTAGAGGTTTCCCCTCTTAAAGAGTTTAAAAAGTTATCTCTTAACTTCGAGTTAGCTCCGGAACTATATCTTGAAGATCGATTTACTTTAAGAAGTTTAATAGGAGTAAAATATTATCTGGGTGAGTAAAATATTTAGGCATTGACTCAAGAATATTGAACCGGGGAAAATGATTATTTTTTCCTTTTCTATTATGCAGCTTGCCGGGCGGGTCATAAAAAGTACCATAGATAATTTGTAAAGCCTCTTTTTTATTGCTTTTGTTAACAATATTTTACGAATTAACGGGTTAAATCTTTGAATGCTAAATCAAAATAGATTATTTTTGCAAAAAATTAATTCATTTATGGAATATAATACAAGCAGAAAAAAGATGGTTTTACCCGAGTATGGAAGGAATATCCAAAAAATGATTGAGCTCACTATAGAAGAGCCCGATAAAGAGAAAAGGAATAAAATGGCTCAATCAATTATAAATATAATGGGCAACATGAACCCTCATTTACGAGATATTGCCGATTTTAAACACAAATTATGGGACCATTTGGCGATTATTTCAAATTTCCAACTGGATATTGACTCGCCCTATGAAATGCCTAAGATAGAAACATTACAGGCAAAGCCGGATAAAGTACCCTATAACAATAAAGGAGCCAGGTTTAAACATTACGGAAAAACCATCGAAAAGATGATTAGCTATGCAATAAATATGGAAGAGGGAGAACTTAAAGATATCCTGACCCAGCTTATTGCTAACCACATGAAGAAAAGCTACTTAACCTGGAATAAAGAAGCGGTTACCGATGAGCACATTTTTTCTGATTTGAAAGAACTGTCTAACGGGAAATTAGATATTAACCCAAAAGAAACAACCCTAACTGAAACAAAAGATATTTTAGCAAAAAATAAACGCCGCCGCAGTCAGCGAAAAAAATAAATTATCTTCCCAAATAAGCATCAAATATGAGTTCATTTGTAATTCGAGGAGGGATACAGTTAAAAGGAGATATTACTCCACAAGGAGCAAAAAACGAAGCTTTACAAATAATTAGTGCGGTACTTTTAACTCCAGAAAAAGTTACCATTCATAATATTCCCAATATTAGGGATGTAAATAAGCTCATAGATTTAATCGAATCGATTGGTGTTAAAGTAGAAAAGCTAAATGAATCATCTTATGCCTTTACTGCTAAAGAAATTGATTTCGACTATCTGAAAACCGAAGAATATAGAGAAAAATCAATTTCACTTCGTGGTTCAATTATGATGATTGGCCCCCTGCTTACACGCTTTGGAAAAGGTTACATACCTAAGCCCGGAGGTGATAAAATAGGTCGCCGAAGAGTGGATACTCACTTTATTGGTTTTGAAAAACTGGGTGCCAGATTTGAATTTAGCCATAAAGACAATTCATATAAGGTAAAAGGAAAGAATTTACATGGCGCCAAAATGTTACTTGAAGAGGCATCAGTGACAGGAACAGCCAATATTATTATGACTGCCGTAATGGTTAGAGGGGAAACTGTAATTTACAATGCTGCTTGTGAGCCATATATTCAGCAATTATGCAAAATGCTGGTAAGCATGGGGGCAAAAATTTCCGGAATTGGTTCTAATCTACTTACCATAGAGGGAGTTAAGGAATTAAAAGGATGTGAGCACACCATTTTGCCTGATATGATTGAAATTGGAAGCTTTATTGGGTTAGCAGCAATGACCGGTTCAGAAATAACCATTAAAAATGTTTCATTTGAAAACCTGGGAATTATACCTACTGCTTTTCGCAGGTTAGGAATTCAGCTTGAAAAATCAAATGATGATATTTATATTCCCGAACACCGCAATTACCAAATAGAAACATTTATTGATGGCTCCATAATGACCATTGCCGATGCACCCTGGCCGGGATTAACACCTGACTTGCTAAGTGTTATGCTGGTTACGGCTACCCAGGCAAAGGGAAGTGTATTAATCCACCAAAAAATGTTTGAAAGCCGATTGTTTTTTGTCGACAAATTAATTGATATGGGTGCCCAAATTATTCTTTGCGACCCTCACCGCGCAACAGTCATAGGTTTAGATAATAAAATACAGCTCAGAGCAACCGATATGACATCACCTGATATTCGTGCCGGTGTTGCATTATTAATTGCCGCTATGTCAGCCAACGGAGTAAGCACAATCCATAATATTGAGCAAATTGACAGAGGCTATCAAAAAATCGACAAACGATTAAATGCCTTAGGTGCTGATATACAAAGGATAGATTAAAAAAAATCTGACAGCGCACGTAATCATTTGTCAATATTTCATCCAAAACTATTTTTTGTGTCAAATTGACGTAAAACAGACTTTGGCAAAATGTTTGTTAACTAATGATAAATTTTGAAATAAAGTATAAAATATATAACGATGGGACAAAAGAAAAATAAAGAAAAAAAGGAGAGTGAAAAAGATATGCAACAAGCTCAACAAGCTCAACAAGATATAAATTCTGAACAAGATAAAAATGAAGAGGTAGAAATAAATGATAGCGTTGAGCCGGAAGAGGATGCAAAAGAGAAAAAGGAATCCCAAAAAGAAAAATCAGATAAAGAAAAGCTGGAAGAGTTAAATGATAAATATATTCGTTTGGCTGCTGAATATGATAATTACCGACGAAGAACATTGAAAGAAAAGATGGAGTTAGCCAAATCGGCGGGAGAAGATATTTTAGTTAATATTCTTCCGGTAATGGATGATTTTGAACGAGGGCTGGAGTCGATAGACAAAGCCAAGGAGGTAGATGCTATAAAAGAGGGAGTATATTTAATCTATAACAAGTTTAAAGAATTCTTAAAACAGCGCGGGGTAAAAGCAATAGAAGCTAAAGAAAGAGAATTCGATACTGATCTGCACGAAGCAGTGACCAAAATACCAGCTCCAGAAGAAGAATTAAAAGGAAAAGTGGTTGATGTAATTGAAAAGGGATATTTATTAAATGATAAAGTTATCCGGTACGCCAAAGTAGTGATTGGTGAATAAAAATTTTTGAAAAAAGAAGATATGTCTACAAAACGAGATTATTACGAGGTTTTAGGAATTTCGAAGAGTGCAAGCCAGGATGAGATAAAAAAAGCATACCGAAAACAGGCATTAAAATATCACCCCGATAAAAATCCCGGTGATAATGAAGCTGAAAGCAAATTTAAGGAAGCTGCAGAAGCATATGAAGTATTAAGAGAACCAGATAAACGCAGTCGTTACGATCGTTTTGGACATGCCGGTGTTGGTGGAGCTGCCGGAAATGGATTCGGTGGTGGTGGAATGACCATGGAAGATATTTTTGAAAATTTTGGCGATATTTTCGGAAGCGCTTTTGGCGGATCTTTTGGCGGTTTTAGCGGATTTGGAGGTTTTGGCGGTTCACGTCAGCGCTCAAGAAGAGTAAACAAGGGTTCTAATTTAAGAGTAAAAGTAACCCTTTCGCTAAAAGAAATTGCCTATGGTGTTAACAAGAAATTAAAAGTAAATAAATATATACCTTGTGATGCTTGTGATGGAACAGGAGCTAAAGATGCTTCATCATACAGTACCTGTTCTACTTGTAGAGGTACCGGACAGGTAACAAAGGTTTCAAACACATTCTTAGGCCAGATGCAAACTACATCAACCTGTCATGTTTGTGGTGGTGAAGGGAAGGTAATTACCAATAAGTGTACAAAATGTCACGGTGAAGGGATTGTGAAAGATAAGGAAGTAATTTCTGTTGATATACCGGCTGGTGTTGGCGAAGGAATGCAATTAAATGTTAGCGGCAAAGGTAATGCAGCAAGACGTGGAGGTATTAACGGCGATCTGATTATACTTATACTGGAAGAAAAACATCCTGAACTGGTACGCGACGGTCACGATTTAATTTACGGACTTTATTTAAACTTTGCACAAGCTACATTAGGTGATACCATTCAGATACCAACGGTTGACGGAAAAGTGAAAATAAAAATCGATCCCGGTACTCAGCCAGGAAAAATTTTACGACTTCGCGGCAAAGGATTACCCGAAGTAAATGGGTATGGCAAAGGCGATTTATTGGTAAACATCAATGTATGGGTTCCAAAAACATTATCTAAAGATGAACAAAAACTAGTTGAGCAATTAGGGAAATCTGAGAATTTTGAACCAAATCCAAATGCCAACGATAAAACTTTTTTTGAGAAGATGAAAAATATTTTTGAATAAAAACAAAGTTTTAATATAAAGCGAAACCCTGTCATAGAAAACTGTGGCAGGGTTTTTTATATAGATTCATCCAGCCTCTTATATTTCAAATATATTTTTAATCAATTTGTACTATTTTGATAAATAGCTTTCTCCGCTTGACTTTCATCCATCAATTTTGTATATTTTAATGCTTTAAAATTTTATTGTTATGAGAATACTAATCATCTTCATCGTTTTTATAACCGGTGTTTTTTTCATTAACCCCATACTTGCTCAGGAAAATAAAAAAGATTCAACAAGCGTTGAGATAAATTCTGAAGACAGCACCGAGTATGAGTTATTGGTATTTGATTCAGGATTTGAGAATTACCTGGCGACAGTTCCTCCTAAAGATTTTTATTCAAACGAATATTACAAGAATTGGAATATCCAATATTGCAGTGAGTGGAACAGAAGACACCAAAGCCCTTTTAGATACGGAGATTTCTATGAAACACAAATAAACTATGACCCATCTGCTGATTATGGCATCGATTTAAATTATAAACTGTATTATTATTTTCAGTATATCGAAGATAAATATGGCATTGTGTTGATAAATAGAAAAGGGAAATAAAGGGACTATTGTTTTTTACTGCTATGCCTCAAAGACGCTAAGATTCATTTTATAAAACAGGAAATCTGTTTAACATACAGTTTTAAAACTTAGATTGGGAAGTTAGTATAGTTGCATTTCATGAATATTCCATCTTATCACTTGTTTCTTGTTACTCCCTCCTGCCGCTTTTGTATGTCGCCTTTCATTATCTCTCGCTAAGTCGCTAAGACATAAAACTTACATTATAATCTCATTGATATTCAGGTAAAGCCTGCATATTCAATTAATTGAATCTATGTTCTATTTCCGGGGCAAATATTCTATTCAACAACCCAACGCAACAACTTCATCTTAAATTCAGAATAAGGCCTGTATTTTATAAAGGGCTCAAACCACAACCCTTTATACAAAACACTTTTATGATGACTAAAGGCATTAAAGCCGGCTTTACCATGATAATCACCCATCCCGCTGGAACCAACACCACCAAAAGGCAACTTCGAATTAGAAAGGTGCATAATTGTATCGTTTACACACCCCCCACCAAACGAAATTTCATTGATTATTTTCTTTCTAATCTTTGTCTTGTTTGTAAAAATATAAAGAGACAATGGTTTAGATAATTTTCTCACCTGGCCAATTGTCTCATCAAGATCATTAAATTCGATGACCGGAAGAATAGGTCCAAAAATCTCATCCTCCATCACTTTATCATCAAAGGTAATATTGTGAAGAATGGTAGGGCTGATAAACAAGTTTTCTTCATCCATTTCGCCGCCATAATATATCTTTTCTTTATCGATTAACCCGGTTAATCTTTCAAAATTAGGCTTATTAATGATTCGTACATAAGCTTCGCTGCCTTTGGGATTCTCGCCCTGAATTTTATTGATTTGATTTTTAAGTTCGTTCAAAAATTCATCTTTACTATCTGTATGAACAAGCAAATAATCGGGTGCAACACAGGTTTGTCCTGCATTTAGAAATTTGCCCCAGGCAATACGTTTAGCAGCCATCTTTACATTAGTATCCGGGAAAACAAAGGTTGGGCTTTTTCCTCCTAACTCGAGGGTAACAGGTGTTAAATTTTTAGCTGCTGCCTGATACACAATTTTCCCTACCCGTGTACTCCCGGTAAAGAATATTTTATCAAACTGCTGTTCAAGCAATTCGGTTGTTTCGGGCACTCCGCCTTCTTTAACATACAAAAATTCAGCCTCAAAATTTTCATTAAAAATTTTTGCCATAATAGCCGAAGTATTGGGAGCAAGTTCGCTGGGTTTAATAATTACCGTATTCCCGGCAGCAATAGCCGAAACTGCAGGAAGTAAAGCCAGCTGATAGGGATAATTCCAGGCTCCGATAACCAGCGTATTCCCGTAAGGTTCGGGGATAATGCGGCTTTTTCCCGGCAAATTGGCAAGATTGGTAGAAATCCGTTTGGATCTGCTCCATCTTCTTACCTTTTTAATAGACAGATTTATTTCATGATAAAGAATGGACAGCTCAGTTTCGTAAGTCTCAAAAGCAGATTTTCCAAAGTCTTTATCAATCGCTTCGTATAGTAATGATTCGCTCTTTTTTAAAACCGCCTTAAACTTTTTTAATTGTTCTTTCCTGAAACGAATCTGTTTTGTTTGATGGGAAAGAAAAAATTGCTGCTGTAACTTGAATATTTCTGGTATCTTCATAACTAACTATTTATTATGTCCTTTAAATTCATCCATTGATTTATAAACACCAAACCATTTACCCACTATAATATCGAACCAACGAGCAGGCAAAATACCTTTAATCAAGGGTAACCAATAAATGATGCCTGGCATACGAATAAAAATTTTATTTTTAATAACCCCGCGAACTATTTTTCGGGCTGCTTTTTCAGGGTTTATAATAGGTATGAGCTTTGATTTTACACCATCAAACATTCCGGTACTAATGTAATAAGGCGTAACTGTAGTTACTTTTACTTTTTTATGGATACGTTCCATTTCAAGTCTTAACGAATCGGACCATCCAATAACAGACCATTTACTGGCACAGTATATCGACATTTTAGGATTAGCAACCATTCCGGCTGCTGAAGCAATATTTACAATATGCCCCTCTCCTTTTTTCATCATATCAGGAATAAATTCAAGCGTAATATGCATTAATGCCGAGGTATTTATGTTCATAGTAAAATCAATATCCTGGTGTGAATGCTCGTGGAAAAATTTACCCACAACCACTCCGGCATTATTAATTAAAATATCAACTATACCCACTTCATCTTTAACTTTTAGTGCGGTTTGCTTTACCTGTTCCAGATTGGCTACATCCACCTGATAAGAAAAAATTTCACCGCCTGATTCTTTGATCTCATTTGTTGTATTCTCAAGATTCCCCCGGTTAATATCCCAAATAATCATTTTTGATGCACCCAGACTTAAAATCTTATGCGCCATTAGTTTACCAATACCTGAAGCACCTCCGGTAATGAGTACTGTTTTATCTTTAAATGTTGTCATTCTATGTTGTGTTTTTTTTGATCATTAAAAAATGCTCAACCCTAAAGCAACTTTTTCTCTAATTTAAACATCTTTAATGTATAAAACAATTTTTAAAAATGATGAAACCCGAAAAATTTATCGGAATCATTCTTTTAGCCACATTATTGAGTTGCCGGACGGAACAAAAAACCGAGCAAAAAATTGGGGAAGTTATCTTCGATTCCAATCAATATATTTTGAACAGCACTTTTGCCGTTGATGTTTATATTAATGGGGCGAAGATAGACCCTCGCCCCAAGCAAACCTTTAAGAATCATCAAAAGGCTATTTCACTGGATAATTACCGCAAAAAAATGGAAGTAGGAGTTCATGACTACGAAGTAAAGATCTATTCATTTAACGGTGAACCCGGAAAATCCATTACCGGGAAATTTATTGTGAAGGAAAATCAAACCAGCGAAGTTTTTATTGATTTTAAAGAATATAGCAGCTGGTTTTAAAGCCTTTATAAAAATTCTATTTTTATTCTGCCTGATTCATATTTATCCGTAACTTTATCCTAAAATAAATAGCGCGATGAAAATTCCCATTTACCAGGTAGATGCATTTACGAGTGAAGTTTTTGGAGGAAATCCGGCTGCTGTTTGCCCCCTCACCAAATGGATTGATAAGGATATCATGCAAAAAATTGCCATGGAAAATAATCTTTCCGAAACGGCCTTTTTTGTTCCAAAAGATGAAACTTTTGAAATCCGCTGGTTTACGCCAAAAGTAGAAATAAACCTGGCGGGACATCCTACATTAGCTGCTGCCTGGGTTATTTATAACGAGTTGAAATACAAAAAACCGGTTATCCGGTTTAAGTCTCCACTTAGCGGTGAACTGATTATTGAAAAAGATCAAAATCTGCTGATTATGGATTTCCCATCGAATGAAGGAAAGGTTATAACTGCTCCAGACTTTTTAATTGATGGTTTAGGAGCAAAACCCGTTAAAGTAATCCAATCAAGAGATCTTTTGGCTATATTTAAGAACCAGCAGGAAGTGGAAAATATTAAGCCCAACTTCGGAATATTGGAAAAGGTTGAAACATTCGGCATTATCATTTCTGCCCAAGGAGATGATTGCGATTTTGTTTCTCGTTTTTTTGCTCCGCGTGCAGGGATAAACGAAGATCCGGTTACGGGATCTGCACATACGACACTTATTCCTTACTGGTCTAAAAAATTGAATAAAAAAAAGCTGGAAGCCACTCAATTGTCCCATCGCAAAGGAAAGCTTACCTGCGAATATAAGGGTGAAAGAGTTAAGATTGCCGGGACAGCTAAACTTTTTATGAAAGGTGAAATTTTTGTCTAATCACTTAAAATTTTTCACAAAAAAGTAAACCTCAAAACAAAAAACAGTGTATAAAGAATATAAATTAACCATTTATTTTTCAATACTTTAAAAACCAAAAG
>Ga0209949_1001084_pt1 | contig 13507 bp, 10 predicted proteins | sample SalPonC_black_MG_FD_185711 | JGI IMG/M metagenome (GOLD analysis project Ga0209949, IMG submission 185711) | Salt pond soil microbial communities from South San Francisco under conditions of wetland restoration - Salt Pond MetaG... | ecosystem: Environmental > Aquatic > Marine > Intertidal zone... | reverse complement strand
CTTATTTCTCCTATTGCCATGGAAAAAGAGCTGCGGTTTGCAGTGCGTGAAGGCGGCCGTACCGTGGGCGCCGGCGTTATTGCTGAAATTATAGAATAACCCCTAAGGAATCTTAACAGTGGATAGAGTATTGATTGCGCTTGCCTGTACAGAATGCAAGCGGAGAAACTATACAAGTACAAAGAACAAGCGGACCACACCGGATAAAATTGAATTGAAAAAATATTGCAAATTCTGCAACAAGCATTTGGTGCATAAAGAAACTAAAATCAAATAAATTTTTAGTTACTGCAGGCCAGTAGCTCCAATTGGCAGAGCACCGGACTCCAAATCCGGGTGTTGGGGGTTCGACTCCCTCCTGGCCTGCCACATTATATTCTTTGGTTTTTGCCTTGCAGCAAAAAAACAAAGTGGATGGCGGGAGTAGCATGTCACGATTACAGAAAAAAAAACCGGCTGGTGAAAAAAAGAAAAAAAAGGCAGAGCCTGATAAAGCACTGGCTGCCGGGCAGGTAGCGGCAGGTCTGAAACAGGCGAAGCAGGCGCCGGCTCCGGGTGCGCAAAAGGTGAAGTCCGAGAAAAAACCGCCAGGGTCAGTAAAAGAATCCGGGGGCAATTTTTTTCACAAATCCCTGGAGTTTTTGCGGGAGGTCAAAGTTGAGCTTAAAAAGGTGACCTGGCCCACACGAAAACAAACAACCGGCACGACCATTGTTGTGATCATCTTTGTATTTGTTGTTGCTGTTTTTCTTGGCGTTTTTGACTACAGCCTTTCAAAGCTTGTTCAGATTGTTTTAACATAACATGAGGAAGATGACATGTCTCTGAAGTGGTATGTGGTCCATGTATATTCAGGCCATGAACAAAAAGTGAAAAAAGCCCTTGAAGAAAAAATAGCGGCGGCAAAGCATCCTGATAAATTTGGTGAGATTCTGATACCAACAGAAAATGTTGTTGAGCTGGTAAAGGGGAAAAAACGGGAATCATCCCGAAAGTTTTATCCCGGTTATATTCTTGTGAGAATGTATCTGGATAATGAGACATGGCATATCATCAGTTCTACACCCAAAGTAACCGGTTTTCTGGGTGGTAAAAATAAACCAGCCCCCATCAGTGAGAAAGAAGCCCAGGTGATTATCGACAAGATGCAGCAGGGCAAAAACAAACCCCAGCCAAAATTTTATTTTGAACCGGGAGATGATGTCAGGGTGGTTGATGGACCGTTTGCAAATTTTAATGGAACAGTGGAAGATGTTTCCCCGGACAAGGAAAAACTCAAAGTGCTGGTGAGCATATTCGGGCGTGCCACCCCAGTTGAGCTGAACTTTATTCAAGTTACCAAAATTTAATTATTGGTTTAATAGACAGTGAGTTTCAGGAGTAAGTAAAATGGCAAAAAAGATTATGACGCAGATAAAGCTTCAGGTTGAAGCAGGCAAAGCCAATCCATCCCCTCCCATCGGCCCTGCCCTGGGACAGCACGGGGTCAATATTATGGATTTCTGCAAGGCTTTTAATGCAAAGACCGCAAATGACGCAGGGTCCATTATTCCGGTGGTCATTACGGTCTACAAGGACAGATCCTTCAGCTTTATTACCAAAACACCGCCTGCATCAAGATTGCTGCTGGCAGCTGCCAAGCTGTCAAAGGGTTCTGGCGAGCCCAACCGGGACAAAGTAGGCAAAGTGACCCGGGATCAGATTGTAACCATTGCAGAAACCAAAAAAGAAGACCTGAACGCCTCAGATATCGATGCCGCCGTGAAAATCATTGAAGGTACAGCAAGAAGTATGGGGATAGAAGTCGTTTAACATTATAGTATAAGAGTGAAAAAAATGCCAAAGCGGAGTAAAAAACATACAGAAGCGCTCAAAAAGATTGACAGAACCGTGCAATACGGTCCATTGGAGGCCTTGGAACTCGCTGTTTCTTCAAGCCATGTAAAATTTGATGAAACTGTTGATGTTGCAGTGAGACTCGGGGTTGATCCGCGGCATGCCGACCAGATGGTTCGCGGCACAGTGGTTTTGCCCAACGGCCTTGGGAAAACTGTCTCAGTATTGGTATTTGCCAAAGGGGAAAAAGAACAGGAAGCCCTGGATGCCGGTGCTGATTTCATCGCAACCGATGAAGTGGTTGAAAAAATCAAAGAAGGATGGTTTGGTTTTGACAAAGCCATTGCCACCCCGGATATGATGGGAACGGTCGGAAAACTGGGCAGAATCCTCGGACCAAGAGGACTGATGCCCAATGCAAAAACCGGCACGGTTACCTTTGAACTGGAAAAAGCCATCCAGGAACTCAAAGCCGGAAAAATTGATTTCAGGGTGGAAAAAGCCGGCATTGTGCATGCCCCTGTGGGCAAAGTATCTTTCGGACCGGAAAAACTCACTGAAAATGTCAAGGCATTTCTGGACAAAGTGGTTGCTTTGCGGCCTTCGTCCAGCAAGGGAACCTATTTAAAGACCATCAGTGTTTCATCAACCATGGGGCCGGGCATCAAAGTTGACCCCATGTTGATCAAGTAACCGATGCCATAAGCTAAGCTGTAACCTGTCCCAGACAGTAGGTGCGCCACAGGCGTATAATCGGATTTGCCGGCCTGCCGAGACACAAAGTTTTCATTATTTGTTTTGGTTTTGTTGGCACCTTCGAATTTCTAAAGAAAGGAGGTGTAAAAAAATGCTGAATATTTCCCAGAAAAAAGAATTGGTGGAGCGTCTGGCAAAGCAGCTGGCAGCTGCTCAGATTTCCATTCTTGTCGACTACAAAGGTATTAACGTCCAGAAAATGACCGATCTTCGGGCCAGTCTCAGGGAAGCCGGGGTGCAGATGGAAGTTGTCAAAAATACCATCTTGAACCTGGCCTCTCAAAATACAGACTGCGCTTTGATGCAGGAGTATTTTACAGGTCCCAGCGCCATAGTTCTGTCTGATACAGATCCTGTGGCACCTGCAAAAATTCTTGTGGATTTTGCTAAAGACAATGAAAAGCTGGAAATCAAAGCTGCTGCATTTAACGGCAGACTTATGGGCGTTGATCAGATTAAAGAGCTGGCCAAAATGCCGTCCAGAGAAGAACTGCTCGGCAAACTGGTCTATACGCTCAATGCGGTACCCACTTCGTTTGTCAATGTTCTGGCTGGTGTGCCCAGAGGTTTTGTCAACGTGCTCAACGGCATCAAAGACCAAAAAGACGCTGCCTGATTTTCATGCAGTCTCTTTTCCATTAATGTTTATACTTACCACAATATTTCATATACTTTACGTGTTAATGATTTAGGAGATTAAAATGGCTGATATCACAAAAGATGATGTTATTGAATTCATCGCCAATATGACGGTTCTTGACCTGTCTGAACTGATAAAAGAACTTGAAGAAAAATTCGGGGTAAGCGCGGCTGCTCCGGTTGCTTTTGCCGGCGGTGCCATGCCTGCAGGCGCAGATGCAGGTGCTGCTGAAGAAGAAAAAACAGAATTTGATGTTGTCCTTGAAGCGATCGGGGACAAAAAAATCAATGTAATCAAAGAAGTCAGAGCTATAACAGGCCTGGGCCTCAAAGAAGCCAAAGCATTGGTTGAAGAAGCACCCAAACCTGTAAAAGAAGGCATTCCCAAAGAAGAAGCTGACAAAATCAAAGCACAGCTTGAGGGAGCCGGAGCCCAGGTTTCTGTAAAATAATTCTATAAAGCGTTAAAAAATTTTCGCTTTATGCATAAAACCCTTCGCGGGGGTAAGGCAATCGGGCCGTACCTCCGCTTTTACGGTTGGAAAAACTCACTTTTTGGGAGAGATCATGACCGATAGTCTTTTGACGAATAAGCGCATCAGAAAAGAGTTTGGCAGTAAAAGAAAAATTATTGACATTCCTGATTTAATCGGGATGCAGCGCAATTCTTTTGAAAGTTTTCTTCAACGTGAAACCCCTGCCCAGGACAGAGAAGAAAAGGGGCTTCATGCCGTGTTTAAATCGGTTTTTCCCATCAAGGATTTTACCGATACCGCATCACTGGAATATGTTTCCTATTCTTTTGGGGAAACCAAACATTCCATGAAAGAATGTATCAGCCGGGGCATGACCTATGATATCCCTGTGAATATCCGGGTACGCCTGGTGGTATATGATCATGACAAGGATACCGGAACCTCGGCCATCCGGGATATAAAAGAACAGGAAATCTATTTTGGTACCATACCCCTGATGACACGGCAGGGCACCTTTATCATCAATGGTACTGAAAGGGCGGTTGTCAGTCAGCTGCACCGGTCATCCGGCGTGTTTTTTGACCACGACAAAGGCAAGAACTATTCCTCGGGTAAAATTATTTACAATGCCAGGATTATTCCGGTGCGCGGCTCCTGGATTGACATGGAAATTGACGCCAAGGATATTATCAATATCCGTATTGACAGGCGCCGCAAATTTCCCGTGTCCATTTTGTTCAAAGCCTTTGGATATACCAGTGAAGATATCCTTGATTTTTTCTATAGAAAAGAACGTATAGTCAAGAAACAAGGCTCGTTTTTTAAGGAGTTTGTTCCTGAAAACCTGGTCCGTCAAAGGGCCAGTTATGATGTTAAATCGCCTGAAACCGGCGATGTTGTGGTAAAACAGGGAAGAATTTTTACAAAACGGGCTTTAAAACAACTGGCAGACGAAGGATTGGATTTCATACCTGTTTCCGATGACGATCTTTTGGACAAGGCCTTTGCCAGAACCCTTTTAGACCCTGAAACCGGTGATGTTCTGTTTAAAGCCGGGGAGCTTATTGCAGAAGATACCTTTGAATTCATGGAAAAAAAGAGCATCAATGATTTTCACATTCTGTATGTGGATTCCAGAAGTTCCGATGCCATGCGCAAAACCCTGGTAAGCGATAAAGTAGATGCAAGGGAAGTGGCGTTAATGGACATTTACCGCCGCCTTCGTCCGGGCAACCCTGCCACCATTGAAGTGGCCCAGGACTTTATCGACCATTTGTTCTTCCGCCAGGCATACTATGATCTCTCCAAAGTGGGGCGGTTGAAAATGAACCACCGTCTGGGGGTGGATACCAAAATTGATGTCAAGACCTTGAGAAAAGAAGATGTGCTGCTCACTGCCGCCACCCTGATAGAACTCAAAGACACCCAGGGCCAGGTGGATGATATTGATCATCTGGGAAACAGACGGGTCAGGGCTGTGGGGGAACTGCTGGAAAACCATTACCGCATTGGACTGATCAGAATGGAACGTGCCATCAAGGAAAAGATGAGCATGCAGGAAGTGGATGCCATGATGCCCCATGATCTGGTCAATCCCAAGCCGGTTTCTGCAGTGGTCCGGGAGTTTTTTGGTACTTCCCAGCTGTCCCAGTTCATGGACCAGACCAATCCCTTGTCTGAAACCACCCATAAACGCCGGCTCTCCGCTTTGGGACCGGGCGGGCTGACCCGGGAACGGGCCGGTTTTGAAGTGCGGGATGTGCACCCCTCCCATTATGGACGGATCTGCCCCATTGAAACCCCGGAAGGCCCCAACATCGGTTTGATTGTCTCTTTGTGCACCTACGGCCGGGTGAATGAGTTCGGGTTTATTGAAACCCCTTTCCGTCTGGTGGACAATTCCACAGCCAGCAAGGATATCCGGCATCTGAGTGCATTTGAGGAAAAAGACCATCCCATTGCCCAGGCCAATGCGCCTCTGGACCCGGAAGGGCGGTTTATCAACCCCCGGGTGTCTGCCCGGGTGGCGGGTGAATTTGAAATGGTCACCCCGCCTGAAGTAAAATACATGGATGTATCCCCCAATCAGCTGGTGTCCGTGTCTGCTGCCCTTATTCCGTTTCTGGAAAACGATGATGCCAACCGGGCACTGATGGGCTCCAATATGCAGCGCCAGGCCGTGCCCCTGATCCGCAGCGAGGCCCCGCTTGTGGGAACCGGTATGGAAAGCGTTGTGGCAAGAGATTCCGGGGTTACCATTGTGGCGGATTATGACGGGACGGTGGTGGATGTGGATGCCAAACGCATTGTGGTCAGAAATGATGATACGGAATCAGAACAAGGATTTGAAAAAGCGGTTTCCATTTACAGCTGTACCAAATTTGTCCGGTCCAATCAAAATACCTGCTTCAACCACCGGCCCATAGTGGAAAAAGGGGAACAGGTGAAAAAAGGCCAGGTCATTGCTGACGGACCGTCCACTGAAATGGGGGAACTGGCCCTGGGTAAGAATGTTACTGTGGCGTTCATGCCCTGGGACGGATACAATTATGAAGATTCCATTCTGGTGAGCGAACGGCTGGTAAAAGACGGGGTGTATACCTCTGTCCATGTGGAGGAATTTGAGGTGCTGGCCCGGGATACCAAGCTGGGAAAAGAAGAAATCACCAGGGATATTCCCAATGTCGGGGAAGAGGCATTGAAAAACCTGGACGAAAGCGGGATTATCCGCCTGGGTGCTGAGGTATATCCCGGAGATATTCTGGTGGGTAAAATCACCCCCAAAGGGGAAACCCAGTTGTCACCTGAAGAAAAACTGCTCCGGGCCATTTTTGGTGAAAAAGCAGGTGATGTCAAAGATACCTCTTTGTGTGTGCCTCCGGGGGTCAAAGGCAAGGTCATTGATGCAAAGGTCTTTTCCCGGCGGGGACTGCCCAAGGATGACAGAACCCGGCTCATCGAGGATGAGGAAATCGAACGGCTGGAAAAAGACAGGGATGATGAGATCCGTATTATTTCCCAGGTGGCCAGAGAAAAGATAGAATCTGTTCTGGACGGCCATACAGTGCTCACTGATCTTGAAAAATCCGGTAAAATCATAGTGAAAGAAGGGCTCAAGATTAAGCCCGGAGTCTTTGACGGCATTCCTGTTTCTTCTCTGGTAAACCTGTCGGTGGAAGATGCCGTGGCCACGGAACAGGCCCAGGTTATTCTGGAACAGGCCCAGGCGCAGATCAAAAAAGCCCGGGACCATTTCAACCGCCAGGTATCCCGGTTTGAAAAAGGGGATGATCTGCCCCCGGGTGTTCTCAAACTCATCAAGATCAGTGTTGCCATGGAACGGGTATTGTCTGTGGGGGATAAAATGGCCGGCCGGCACGGGAACAAGGGCGTTGTTTCCCGGATTTTACGGGTGGAGGACCTGCCCTATTTTGCCGATGGCCGGCCAGTGGATATGGTACTCAATCCACTGGGGGTCCCCTCCCGAATGAACGTGGGACAGATTCTGGAGATTCACCTGGGTCTGGCCGCGTTCGGCCTGGGCCAGCAGATCAATGAATTATTGGAAGAAAAAAAGCTTTCCGAACTGAGAAACAAGATGAAAAGTATTTTTTCTTTGACCCTCAAGCAGCAGGCAGATGGTATCCATGATGTGCTGGCCGCCAAAATTGATAACATGAACGAACCGGAATTGATTACCTTTGCCGACCTTTACAAAAATGGTGTACACACAGCCACCCCGGTATTTGACGGGGCCACTGAAGATGAGATCAAGGATCTCATTGAAATGTCCGGCTACCTGCGGTCCGGTCAGTCTACCCTGTATGACGGCAGAACCGGTGAAGCTTTTGACACGCCGGTAACTGTGGGCACCATGTATATGCTCAAACTCCATCACCTGGTGGATGATAAACTGCATGCCCGGTCCATCGGGCCCTATTCTCTGGTCACCCAGCAGCCGCTGGGCGGCAAGGCCCAGTTCGGGGGGCAGCGTCTGGGTGAGATGGAAGTCTGGGCCATGGAAGCCTATGGTGCAGCCCATGCCCTGCAGGAATTTTTGACCGTCAAATCCGATGACATGACAGGCAGAACCCGCATGTATGAGAAAATAGTAAAGGGCCAGAGCGTCCTGGAGCCGGGCATGCCTGAATCATTCAGGGTATTGATCAAAGAACTCAATAGTCTGGGCCTGGATATGAATCTTATAGAAGGCAGCAAATAAGGAGAAAACATTGGACAATATATACGATTTCTTCGCAAAACCAAAAGATCCCAAGGTTTATCAGGGAGTGCAGATCAGCCTTGCATCTTCTGACCAGATAAGAGAGTGGTCCCACGGTGAAATTAAAAAACCTGAAACCATCAACTACCGGACCTTTAAACCGGAACGGGACGGGTTGTTCTGTGCCAAGGTCTTTGGTCCCACCAAGGATTATGAGTGCAACTGCGGTAAATACAAACGCATGAAACACCGGGGGGTTGTGTGTGAAAAATGCGGGGTTGAGGTTATTCAGTCCAAGGTGCGGCGCGAGCGCATGGCCCATATTGAACTGGCATCCCCGGTTTCCCATATCTGGTTTTTAAAAAGCCTGCCTTCCAAGATCGGGAATGCCCTGGACCTGACGTTGAAAAACCTGGAAAAAGTGCTGTATTTTGATTCTTATATCGTGGTTGACCCCAAAGACACCGGGTTGAAAAAATATCAGCTGTTGTCTGATGACCAGTATTATGAAGCCATTGAAACATTCGGGGAAGATTTTGAGGCTGGTATCGGGGCGGAAGCGATTTTAAAGCTGCTGGATGAGCTGGATCTGCAGGGCATCCATGACATGCTCAAAGAAGAGATCAATTTTACCAAATCCGTGGCCAAGCAGCAGAAAATGGCCAAACGGCTCAAGGTTATTTCCGCATTTTTGACCTCCGGCATCGAACCGTCCCGCATGATCATGACCGCCTGTCCTATTCTGCCGCCGGATCTGCGGCCCCTGGTTCCCCTGGAGGGCGGCCGGTTTGCCACATCCGATCTTAATGACCTGTACCGCAGGGTCCTCAACCGGAACAACCGGCTCAAGCGCCTGGTGGATCTCAATGCGCCGGATATCATTGTCAGAAATGAAAAACGCATGCTCCAGGAATCTGTGGATGTGCTGTTTGACAACGGCCGCCACGGCCGGGTGGTCACCGGTACCAACAAGCGGCCGCTGAAATCATTGAGCGACACCCTGAAAGGCAAACAGGGCCGGTTCCGTCAGAACCTGCTGGGAAAACGCGTGGATTATTCCGGCCGTACCGTTATCACGGTGGGCTCTGAACTGCGGCTGCACCAGTGCGGTATTCCAAAGAAAATGGCGCTGGAGCTGTTCAAGCCCTTTATTTATAATTATCTGGAACAAAAAGGCCTGGTTTCCACTGTCAAGAGTGCCAAAAAAATGGTGGAAAGAGAGGAAACCGAAGTATGGGATGCGCTGGAATCAGTGGTCAAGGAATATCCTGTGATGCTCAACCGGGCTCCCACCCTTCACCGTCTGGGGTTCCAGGCATTTGAACCCGTGCTTATAGAAGGCAAGGCCATCCAGCTGCATCCTTTGGTCTGCCCGGCATTTAATGCGGATTTTGATGGTGACCAGATGGCGGTGCATGTGCCCCTTTCTCTGGAAGCACTGCTCGAAGCCCGGGTGATGATGCTTTCCACCAACAATATTCTCTCTCCTGCCAATGGCCAGCCCATCATTGTACCTACCCAGGATATTGTTCTGGGCATATACTATATGACCCGGGCCGTGGCCAACCAGCAGGGGGCGGGCAGCATTTTTTCCTCCATTGACGAGGTCAGATACGCCTTTGATGCCGGAGAACTGGCATTGCACGCCAAAATCAAGGTCAGGATCGAAGGGGAAATCTATGACACCACCACAGGCCGTATTCTGCTGTGGGAAACCATTCCCGGCGACACCATTCTTGCATTGAGCAGAATCCGTACAGATGCGCTGGAAGACTGTGAAGCTGCCCTGGCAGAGTTGAGATCCGGAAAATCTTTTGAAAATGTCCTCCAGAAGTTTGCAGACGAGGAAATTAAAAAGACCAGGGGCAAGACAGATTTTATGACCCGAAAGGAATTCAAGAACCTCTTCCAGGTGTCGGATGTGGTGGTGGAGCAGTTGTTCGGCCTGAAACAGGAACAGTTTACCGATGTGCGGATGGTGGGAGATAAGTATACCATCTTTAAAGTGGATGAACGCAGAACCACCCTGCCTTTCAAACTGGTCAACAAACTCATGGACAAAGGGTCCATTGTCAATCTCATTGACTATGCCTACCGGAATATCGGGCTCAAGGAAACGGTCATTCTGTCTGACCGGCTCAAGGATATCGGTTATAAATATTCCACTCTGGGCGGATTGTCCATCTGTGTGGATGATATGATCATACCGGACCAGAAATGGGATATTGTTGCCATGGCGGAAAAAAATGTCCTGGATATCAAAAACCAGTATTCTGAAGGGTTGATCACCCAGGGGGAAAAATACAATAAGGTGGTGGATATCTGGGCCCAGGCCACAGATGACATTGCCAATGCCATGATGGAAGTCATGAAAAACCCCAGCGGTGCCAAAAATATCGAGGCCCTGGAAGGGCTCAATGCCATCTATGTCATGGCGGATTCAGGTGCCAGGGGATCCAAAGACCAGATGCGGCAGCTGGCCGGTATGCGTGGCCTTATGGCCAAGCCTTCAGGAGAAATTATTGAAAATCCCATCACCGCGTGCTTCAGGGAAGGGTTGACCGTTCTGCAGTACTTTATCTCCACCCATGGTGCCCGAAAAGGTCTGGCTGATACTGCTTTGAAGACAGCCAACTCCGGGTATCTTACCAGGCGGCTGGCCGATGTGGGTCAGGACTGCACCATTATAGAAGAGGACTGCGGCACCATCAACGGCATTGAAGTGGAAGCTTTGTATGAAGGCGGGGAAGTCATCCAGACCCTGGGAGAACGTATTCTGGGCCGGGTGATCCAGGAAGATGTCAGAGACCCTTATTCTGATGATCACCTCGTGGGTATTGATACAGAACTTACAGAAGCCCATGTGGCCAAAATTGAATCAGCCGGTGTGCAGAAAGTGAAAATCCGTTCGGTATTGACCTGCAATTCAAAGCACGGGGTGTGCTCAAGGTGCTATGGCCGGGACCTGGCCCACGGCGACACCGTGGAGATCGGTCAGGCCATCGGGATTGTGGCGGCCCAGTCCATTGGCGAGCCCGGCACCCAGTTGACCATGCGGACCTTTCACATCGGGGGTACGGCTTCCCGAAAGGTGGAAGTGGCGGAAGTCAAGGCCCGGGTAGGGGGCATTCTCACCTATAACGAAAATCTTCAGACCGTTACCACAGCGGCAGATGAAATCATTGTTATGAACCGCAAAGGCGGTGGTGTGACAATTGTAGGGGAAGACGGCAGAGAAAGGGCCAAGGAAAACGTGATTTACGGTGCCACTTTGCATGTGAAAAACGGGGTGCCCATTGAGCCGGGTGATATCATTGCCAGCTGGGATCCCTTTACCACCCCCATTATCACCGAGGTTTCCGGCAGGGTCAGGTTTGCGGACATCGAGATCGGCAACACGGTTCAGGAACAGATCGATCCGGTCACAGGCAAGGTCAGCCGGACCATTACAGAAGGCAAAGATTCTGAAACCAGACCCCGCATCACCTTGCGGGACCAGAGCGGAAAGGCTGTCAAGCTGCCGTCTTCCGGTGCAGCTGCCCGGTATTATCTGCCGGTGAATGCCATTTTGACGGTTGAAGAAGATGACCACGTCCTGGCAGGGGATGTTATTGCCAAGCTGCCCAGGGCCACCACCAAGACAAAGGATATCACAGGCGGTCTGCCCAGGGTGGCGGAATTGTTTGAGGTGAGAAAACCAAAAGATCCCACCATTCTGACGGAAATTGACGGAAATGTCAGTGTTTCCAAGGGAACCAAGGGCCGCCAGAAAGTCACGGTCACCCCGTCAGACGTGGGAGAGAAAAAAGAGTATGCCATCCCCAAGGGCCAGCATGTGACAGTGTATGACGGCGATTATATCAAGGCAGGGGATCCCCTGATTGCCGGCAGTGCAAATCCCCAGGATATTATGAACATCAAAGGGGAAGTGGCCCTGGCCAAGTACCTGGTGGACGAAGTCCAGGAGGTTTACCGGCTCCAGGGTGTGCGGATCAATGACAAGCACATTGAGGTGGTGATCCGCCAGATGATGCGCAGGGTTAAGGTGATTTCCACAGGCGACACCAATTTTATTCCGGATGAGCAGGTGGACCGGGTGCTGTTTGAGGAAAAGAACCGTGAGGTAGCCATGAAAGGCGGAGAACCGGCCAAGGGTGAACCCCTTATTCTCGGAATTACCAAGGCTTCTTTGTCCACGGACAGCTTTTTGTCTGCTGCTTCTTTCCAGGAGACCACCAAGGTGTTGACCCTGGCTGCCATAGAAGCCAAGTATGACGGCCTGAAGGGGTTGAAGGAAAATGTGGTCATGGGTCGCTTGATTCCTGCCGGCACCGGTTTTCCCGGGTACAGCCAGGTGGAGGTGGGCCTTGGGGAAACAGCACAGATGTAGGGAAAGATTAAAAACAACTTGACATTTTGAATTTTCATAAGTAATATTAAATATTTTGTCGTGTATGGCAATGTATTAAATCGATAAGGAGCGTTGAAAAGATTATGCCGACCATTAATCAGTTGGTGAGGAAAAGTAGAAAAAAAGCTGAGAAGAAGGTGAGCACGCCTGCTTTGAAGGGCGGCCCTCAGAAACGCGGTGTTTGTACCAGGGTGTATACGTCAACGCCAAAAAAACCAAACTCTGCTTTGAGAAAAGTGGCAAGAGTCCGCTTGACAACCGGCATGGAAATCGCTGCATATATCCCGGGAATGGGGCATAACCTCCAGGAGCACTCGGTTGTTCTGGTCAGAGGCGGCAGGGTCAAAGACCTTCCCGGTGTCCGCTACCATATCGTCAGAGGTGCGCTTGATACACTGGGTGTGGATGACAGAAGACAGGGCCGTTCCAAATACGGTGCCAAGAGGCCCAAATAAATATAATGGGTCTGGATGTTTTAATGGATAATATTGGGTGGACATGACACATGGCGGAAAAACAGATCATAGTTGAAAATTTCATGAAAAGCGCAACGCAGGAGCAAAAGCTTGCTGCAAAATTTGTAAATTGCGTGATGAAAAACGGCAAGAAAAATGCGGCCAGAAAGGTAGTGACCAAAGCGTTGTTGATGGCCGAGGATAAAATCGGCGAACCTGCCCTGGACGTGTTTAAAAAAGCACTCGACAATATCAGGCCTTCTGTGGAAGTGAAATCCAGAAGAATCGGCGGGTCCACCTATCAGGTACCCACGGATATCAATCCCGGCAGACAGACCGCCCTGGCTTTCAGGTGGCTGATCAATTTCAGCCGGAATCGCTCGGAAAAAGGATTTGAAAAAAAACTGGCTGCTGAGCAGATGGATGCATACAACCAGCGGGGCGGGGCGATCAAGAAAAAAGAAGATACGCATAAAATGGCAGAAGCCAACAAGGCGTTTGCCCATTTTAGGTGGTAAATATTAAAAAAATCCTGATAACATTCCAATGGAGGAATAGAGAAGATGGCTAAGGAGAAATTTGAGCGGAAAAAGCCGCACGTAAACATCGGCACAATTGGTCACATCGACCATGGCAAGACCACGTTGACCGCCGCGATTACAAAACATGCCGGGCTCAGGGGCAATGCCACCTATGTGCCGTTTGATGAGAT
>Ga0209949_1001082_pt1 | contig 13514 bp, 11 predicted proteins | sample SalPonC_black_MG_FD_185711 | JGI IMG/M metagenome (GOLD analysis project Ga0209949, IMG submission 185711) | Salt pond soil microbial communities from South San Francisco under conditions of wetland restoration - Salt Pond MetaG... | ecosystem: Environmental > Aquatic > Marine > Intertidal zone... | reverse complement strand
GTGCCCGAGATACTCGACTGCTTGACAGATACCAAGCACCCATTTCAGCACATCCCCATACACCTCATCACACCGGTTCGCAAACCCACTCGACAAGCAATTGAGAACTACTTGAAACAATCGAAACGGATAACCTGGCATCGCAATGCTCACGCAGCACAAATCGCCAGCCTTTTTCGACAGTCGCGAGTCGGCATCACTGCGTGTGGTGGGACGACCTACGAAATGGCCGCCTGCAAGCTCCCGTTCTTAGGCATAGTGGTGGCCGATAATCAACAAAGTTTTTCCAGCGCCATCCAGCATGCCTGGCAACTGCCCATCATTAGCGGCCATACAGTCACGGGTGCCATTATTTGTGCAAACCTGCAACGCCTTTTACAGGCCCCGACTCCCGATTTCCGCATAGATGGGCACGGCGTATCGCGAGCACTGCAGACGATAAAAAAAGCGCTCCGTAATCGGAGCGCTTTGTGAGTAAAATAATTAGCTTTTACGAGTCAATCATTGACGGAAAGGTGCATTACATCATGCCGCCCATACCGCCCATGCCACCCATACCGCCCATGCCGCCCATATCAGGAGCAGGAGCTGAAGAACCTTTTTCTTCAGGTTCGTCGGTGATCATGCACTCAGTGGTGAGCAGCAAGCCTGCAACCGACGATGCATTTTGTAAAGCAGAGCGCGTAACCTTGGTGGGATCGACCACACCTGCCTTAATAAGGTCTTCGTAGGCACCGGTAGCGACATTGTAACCAACGTTACCTTTACTTTTGAGGACTTCCTGCACAACCAGCGAGCCCTCAACACCGGCATTTTCACACAGCTTGCGAAGAGGTCCCTCAATCGCTTTACGCACGATAGTCGCACCAATTGCTTCGTCACCTTCCAGCTCTAACGCAATTTTCTCGATGGCCTTTGCAGTGTTCAACAAGGCAACCGAACCACCTGCCGAAATACCTTCTTCAACAGCTGCACGTGTTGCATGCAATGCGTCTTCTACCCGCGCTTTTTTCTCTTTCATTTCGGGTTCAGTCGCAGCACCTACATTGATCACTGCAACGCCACCAGCGAGCTTGGCCAAGCGCTCTTGCAATTTTTCACGGTCGTAGTCCGAAGTCGTTTCCGCGATTTGACGACGAATCTGCTTCACGCGCCCTTGAATATCTTTAGCAGAACCTGCACCTTCGACAATCGTGGTGTTTTCTTTGTCGATAACCACACGTTTTACTTTACCGAGGTCAGCCAGCTCCAGGTTCTCGAGTTTAATCCCCAAGTCTTCAGTGATGCAACGTCCACCGGTCAAGACTGCGATATCTTCGAGCATAGCCTTGCGACGATCGCCGAATCCAGGTGCCTTCACTGCGCAAACATTCAATGTGCCACGAAGCTTGTTCACCACCAGTGCTGCCAACGCTTCACCTTCCACATCCTCAGCGATGATGAGGAACGGCTTGCCAGACTTGGCGACGGTTTGCAGGATCGGCAATAAATCGTTGAGATTACTGATCTTCTTTTCATGGATAAGCACGTAGGCATCTTCCAAGACAGTTTCCATAGACTCCGTGTTGGTCACGAAGTATGGACTCAGGTAACCCTTGTCGAATTGCATACCTTCAACAACATCCAATGTCGTTTCAATACCTTTGGCTTCTTCGACAGTGATCGTGCCATCTTTGCCAACCTTGTCCATGGCATCCGCAATGATATCACCGATTTCCACATCCCAGTTGGCAGATACCGTTGCCACTTGTTGTACTTCAGTGCGATCGCTTACTTTCTTACTGTCTTTCGCCAGCTTGGCAACAGCAGCTTCAACTGCTTTGTCGATACCACGCTTCAAAAAGATAGGATTCGCCCCCGCTGCAACATTCTTTAAACCTTCACGGTAGATAGAGTTTGCCAGGACGGTCGCCGTCGTGGTTCCATCACCTGCGTTGTCTGAAGTTTTAGATGCGACTTCACGAACCATCTGTGCGCCCATATTTTCATAAGCGTCAGACAGCTCGATTTCCTTTGCAACCGTTACCCCGTCTTTGGTGACTGTCGGTGAACCGAACTTTTTGTCGATAAGGACATTGCGGCCCTTGGGCCCAAGTGTCACTGCGACAGCGTTAGCCAATTTTTCTACACCGCTCAGTATTTTCTTGCGAGCGGACTCATCGAATAGGATCTGTTTAGCCATAATAAAATTTGTTTATATATTGAAATTGAGTAATTTGGTAATCGTATAGCGTTATCCGACAATTGCCAAAATGTCGTCCTCGCGCAGAAGCGTGTAGGTCTGGTCTTCAAATTTGACCTCGGTGCCGCCATACTTGCTGACGATGACGATGTCTCCCACGGACACGTTGAACGGTACAGCGTTGCCGCTATCGTCTTTAGCGCCAGTGCCGAGAGCGACAACTTCCGCTTCTTGTGGCTTTTCTTTAGCAGAGTCAGGAATGATGATTCCGCCTTTGGTTTGTTCGCCTGAATTGTCGACCGTTTTAATCAATACGCGATCGCCAAGAGGTTTAATTTTTGGTTTTTTGCTCATTTATTTTACGTGTGTTATTTTCGATTATTAGATGTTTTTTGTATATATTGGTTATACAGAAATAATGCATACAACTTAAAGAGTGGCATCACATAAAATGCCGCTACTCTTTAAACTGCCAAATACTTATTTATCCTTGCCGTCATCAACAACCTCAAAATCGGCGTCGACCACATCATCTTTTTTACCACTGTCGGTTGGGCCATCACTTGGTGGCGGTTCGGTTGCGCCTTCGGCTGCACCTGCTCCCATACCTTCAGCTCCTTGTGCACCTGCTTGCGCATACAAGTCTTGAGCTATGGATTGAAAGGATGTTTGGATTTTCTCCAGCGCCCCTTTGAGTTGCTCGGCAGTTGACTCTTGGTTCTCCAGCACCTTTTTGCCTTCAGCCAACACGTCTTCGACCGGCTTTTTCTTGTCGGCAGGAATTTTGTCGCCCATTTCCCCGAGTTGCTTCTCAATTTGAAAGACCATATTATCCAAGTTATTGCGCGCTTCGACGGCCTCTTTCTTTTGGGCGTCTTCACTCGCGTGCATCTCGGCCTCTTTCTTCAGCTTCTCGACTTCATCTTCGCTCAATCCAGAAGAACCAGTGATAGAAATTTTCTGTTCTTTGCCAGTGCCCTTATCTTTGGCACTCACGTGCAGGATACCGTTACTATCGATGTCAAAGGTGACTTCGATTTGAGGCACTCCTCGCTGAGCTGGAGGGATACTGTCTAGACGAAAGTTACCGAGGATCTTATTATCATTTGCCATCGGCCGCTCGCCCTGCAGAACTTTAATGTCCACAGCTGTTTGGTTGTCTGCATAAGTGGAAAATATTTGGCTCTTTTTCGCCGGAATGGTCGTGTTGCGCTCGATCATCGGCGTCGATACACCGCCTGCCGTTTCAATGCCCAAGGTGAGAGGCGTTACATCCAATAACAGAACATCACGGACATCTCCTTTGAGCACACCACCCTGAATAGCTGCACCGATGGCCACCACTTCATCTGGATTCACACCTTGATGCGGATCCTTACCCGCCAATTCTTTCGCGACTTCAACGATTTTGGGCATCCGGGTCATTCCACCGACCAGAACTAAATCGTCTAGCTCACCAGCAGAGACACCTGCATCCTCCATACACTTCTTGAAAGGAGTAATGGTTCGCTTGCTGAGATCCTCCGTTAGTTGATCCAGTTTGGAACGCGTCAAAGTTACATTCAAATGTTTGGGACCAGACTCATCTGCGGTGATAAACGGCAAATTAATATCGGTTGATTGTGCTGAGGACAGTGCGATCTTCGCTTTTTCAGCCTCTTCTTTGAGACGCTGCTTAGCCATTGGGTCGGCGAGCAAATCAATTCCGTTCTGACTTTTAAAATCTTTCGCTAACCAGTTAATAAGAGCCGTATCCCAGTTATCACCTCCTAAGTGTGTGTCTCCGTTGGTCGCTTTTACCTCAAACACACCGTCACCGATTTCTAAGATCGATATGTCAAAGGTGCCACCCCCCAGGTCATAGACAGCAATGGTTTCATCACTTTTTTTGTCGAGACCGTATGCCAAAGACGCTGCAGTCGGTTCGTTGATAATTCGCAGTACATCAAGACCTGCAATGGTTCCAGCATCCTTGGTTGCCTGGCGCTGAGCATCATTAAAGTATGCGGGCACCGTAATTACAGCAGCGGTGACGGGTTCGCCTAAATAAGCTTCCGCATCTGCTTTCAGTTTGCCGAGGATCATGGCGGAAATTTGCTCGGGAGCAAACTGCTCATTCTTCCCATTGAGCTCACACTCGATCCAAGCATCCCCATTTTTGCCTTCAGTTATGCCGTAGGGTAGGCTTTTTGCTTCCTCCTGCACTTCAGTAAATTTGCGACCAATCAGTCGTTTCGCCGAAAAAATCGTATTTTGAGGGTTTGTAATCGCTTGGCGCTTGGCAGCCTGTCCAACCAGCCTTTCGCCGTTTTTGGCAAAAGCGACGATAGAGGGTGTCGTGCGTGCACCTTCAGAATTCGGTATCACCGATGGCTCGCCACCTTCCATAACTGCCATACATGAATTTGTTGTTCCTAAATCAATACCAATTACTTTACTCATACTTGCTTTTTATGCATTCTTTATGCCAGTCACTTAATTAATCCACAAGCTCCTAATAAAAAAAAACTTATAAAACATTATGCATTTAAACCCCACTCATCCGTTGCGATACCACAGTCATTCTGTCTCAGTATGGCACACTTGCAATCGCCAAGGCACTGAGACATGGCACAACTAACCGACGCAGTGGACATACATATGCTTAACTGTTTGCCAGTGATTGTTCGTGTGGCTTTAAATGGTTGGCGAATGCATTATGCGGGTTAAAAGCGACCTTGAGTTTGCTGAGAAAACAGCAAGTCTTAGTATTTGTATGAACCACAGCCCAAAAAAGAAGAAAACCGATTACGAGGCCCTGAATTCTGCCTTCATGCGCATCCCGAACATGAGAATTGAGATCGCGCGCGATTTAATCGACCTGGGATTCAGCGAAACTTATCAACTCGCCGGGCGTGCTCCAGAAATCCTCGTTGAGGACTTAAAGGAAAAGAGACCGTCCATTGCAGACGATCGGCTACCCTATTTCAAAATGGCCGTTTACTATGCAGAGCATGCTGAACCTGAGGCCAAATGGCTCCATCCTGCTGCTTGGATCTGAAACAAAAGTTTGTATCGCATTCACATTTCATTATGGTGAGGCAAGTATGTCATCTGATTTAACCATCCCCAGCCATGTACCTGCAATGACGCTTCCGGGAGTTGTATTGTTTCCGCGTGCGATCATGCCTATTTATATTTTTGAGCCCAGATACCGCACCATGCTTAAAAATGTGCTGGATACCAACCGGCTACTCATTATAGTCGGCCAAAACCAGCAGAAAGCGGATGAAACCGACTTATTTGAGCCCTGCTACGATATCGCCTCTGTAAGCATCATCCGCGCCAGCCATCAAGCGGAAGACGGTTCTTCTAATTTAATTGTGCAAGGTCTGAAAAGGGTGCGGGTAAAACAAATTGTGCAGGAAGAGCCATTTAGAATCGTTGAAATTGAGGTCATCGAAAGCACGGTCGGCAGCGATGAAGCAGACTTAGATGCGCAGAAAGCTGCGCTTGGGCGGTTGTTCGATGTGCATTTAAAACTTGGTGGCAGCATCCCTGGCGAAGTGATGAAAGTACTGAAAGATCTGCAAGATCCAGAAATATTTTTAGACATTGCAGCTTACACGCTGTGCGCAGAAACGCGCAAAAAACAAAGAATTTTAGAGATGATAAATCCCCATCATCGCTACCGCTATTTCATCGATTATTTCCGCAAAAAAAACCAGGAACTGGCATTGGAAAAAAAATTGCGTGGGGGACTGGACGACGAGCAAATAAATCTGAACTGAATAAACTGTCTGCAACACATTGCACAAAGCTCAGGCTGACCCAACGGAAAAGTCATAATTCAAGGTACTGATTGTATATAGCTCGAGTATTTGCGTGTTCAAGAAGGCTCTTGTTCAGCTAAAAACCTTTCGTCGCGGGCTTTGGATTACAGTTAAATCCCCCCAGTCGGCCCCCTGCATGGGATGCGTTTTCGGAGGATGTTTGCGGGAATGTTCCAGTTGCCATTTGCTGGTGAACCCCCGGACAAACTCAGCAGACCCCAACACCGCACCATCGGTAAAATAGCGCACCTTACAACGCAGTAAAACAGTTTTGGGCAAGCTTCCTTGTTCCTTTTCCAGCACTTGCAACGCAGCCGCACGGTCTATGCGTTTGCCCTTCAAGGTTTCAGGGCCAGCGCCCTTACCAAAAAGCAGCATGCGATAAGCGGCCAGGATTTCGTTAACCGCAACGCGCGGATTATTTTTTCTAGATATTGGGTTGCCCCACATAAAACCGAAGCCTGCACGGGCCTTGGATTGACCCGCAACCGCTTCAGCATAACCACAGAAACGGTAATCCTTAGGATCCCCAACGATACCTGCGCGCACCGGATTCAAGTCGATATACCCAGCCATAGTTTGCAGAGCATTGCCGCTTCCCTCGACCAAAACGGATTTAAACCGTTCGGCCCACAACGTGCCAAAGCGCCGGTGGGTGCGATTGAACCAAACGGAAAAACGCTGTTTAACTGCCTTCATAAACTCGGACACATCTCCCATTCTGGCGAGCAATTTACGCCGAATCTCGTCAGCCTCCGCACCCCCCTTTCGCAATTGGGCGGTCATCACCTGAGTGGAAGACAACTGATATTGGGTAGGTTTGGGATACAGCACTTTGTAACGTCGCATTAACTCAGTATCAGAAATTGCTTGTTTATCCGGCACGTACACCAAAACGTGGAAATGATTGGACATTATGCAGTAAGTCAAAATCTCCACACCTGAAAAATCAGCCACCTCCCAGAGCATTTTCCGCAACACTTCCTTTTCACGATCTTTAAACAGCATTTCACCGTTCACAGTTCGTGTGATGCAGTGATAAACCGCTGCTTCTCCCATTACCTTCGTTCTACGCGCTCTCATCTGACATCAAAGTTACAGCCAGATTCCATCAACAGTCAAGTGCATTTAGCCTGTCCCTTAATAAAATTATCATTTGTGAAAAGTTTTGTTTGCTGGACTCGACGACAAGCAAATCCATCTGAATTGAATGGATATCTATATTTGATTGCTCATTGTTTACCCGGCAGGAATGCCAATTCGCATGCCTCTGGATGCACGACTTTCCGATAGTAGCATCCACTCCTAGCCTTTCCTGACCGGTCTTTCGTATGACACGCTCCCTTACCTTTGGGGCGCACGCGGTACAACACTGAATTTTGTTCGCAATTCACACATACATCGACGATTTCCAGAAAATCACCTGAAGTTTTACCCTTGATCCACAACTCGTTGCGCGAAGTACTCCAAAAAGTGGCCATGCCTTCCTTCAGGGTCGTTTCGAACGCCAAGCGATTAGCATAGCCAACAATCAACACTTCACCCGTATCGTAGTCCTGGGCAATGGCCGGCAAAAGATCTTCGCCACATGCGACCGCTTTACTCAACTTCGTAAAGTCCAAATGAACGCGGTTACCTTCTTCAATCTCTTTGTGATTCATTACGCACTCTAGACAATCTCCAGGCTCGATGACGAGCAAGCATCAAATCACTTGGCGATTTCTTGGTAGCGACGTTCGCGGATCACCGAAATTTTGATGGTCCCCGGATATTGAATTTCATTTTCGATGCGCAACCGGATTTTGCGCGCAATGGTCTTCGCTTGCTCGTCATCTATTTTTTCAGGCGCAACGATGATGCGAATTTCTTTACCGGCCTGCAGCGCATAGGCCTCTTGCACACCTTCGAAGGAACAGGCAATCGCCTCAAGGCTGCGAACCCTTTGAATATAACCATCCATCGAATCGCTGCGCGCTCCCGGCCTGGACGCAGACAGGCCATCAGCTGTTTTCAAGATGCCAGCGTAAATGCTGGTTTCCGACACTTCATTGTGATGGGCCGCAACCGCATTGCACACACGCGCGTCTTCGCCATGCCGTTGCAGGATGCGAGCTGCCGCTAAAGCATGACTCCCTTCATACTGGTGTTCAACGGCTTTCCCCATGTCGTGAAATAAGCCAGCGCGCTTTGCGGGTTCGGGATCCACGCCCAACTCTGAGGCCAGCAAGGAACCAATAAACGACACCTCAATGGAATGATCCAAGGTATTTTGGTTGTTCGATAAACGGTAATGTAGTTTACCGAGTAAAGAGACCACCTCCGGGTGGACACCGACAAGCCGCAAACGCAGCACCGCCTTCTCCCCCAAGGCAATCACATTTTCTTTCACCTCATCGGTCACATCGGCTACGGCTTCCTCGATAGACACTGGATGAATCCGGCCATCATTTACCAATCGCTCCAGTGCAAACTTGGCAATTTCTCTGCGCACGGGGTCAAAGGATGAAACTAAAATCGTGCCGGGTGTCTCGTCGATCATCAATGTCGTGCCGGTGGCCATCTCGAATGCCTTGATGTTGCGTCCTTCACGACCAATAATTCGCCCCTTCATATCTTCATTCGGGATTTCGACCACCGTGGCACTGAATTCGTTCGGTACGTTGCCCGAGATGCGCTGCATGGCAGCCACCAGCATGCGTTGCGCCTTCAATTTATACGCTTCTTCACTCTCCAGGAGGATTTCACGGCGAATCTCTTGAATCTCCGGTCCGGAGTCGCGCACAACTTCGTTTCTCAACAGGTCTTTGGCCTCCCCTTCAGTGAGCTTTGCAACTTGTTGCAAGCGATGGCGATAAGTCTCGGAATAGGTCTCAAATTTCTTTTTTTCAGCGTCCGTTGCGGCCTGCAGCGCCTGCGCTTTTGTCTGCTCTAGCGCCAATTCTGCTATTTTTTCGTCTACTTTCTGCCGTTGACTGCTCCATTCACGTTCCCGCGCTTCAAGTTCTTTTTGACGGTCGCTGAACTGTTGGTCGGTTTCAGCTTTTTTGCGTTCAAATTTCAAGTTGGCCTCAGCCTGTGCTTCACGAATGGAGACTTCCGCCCTTTGTTGGGCAAGCTCTATGGCGTTTTTTGCCTTGTATTTCACCAATCGGACCCATTTCCATGCGAAAATCCAGCCAACTAACATTGCAGCGAGAGCACCCCCGAAAAAGGCGATTAAATGGTCTGACGAAATTTCCATTGGTTGCTATTTAGCCGGCACGACTGGTAAAAGCTTGAATAAAAGTAGGAAATGTTTGTGCATTGTGCAAGTTTAGCCTGACTAATTCTAAAAAATTTTGGTAACGTCGGTCAACCCGAAGATTAGCAGCATACGTTCATCTCATTATCAGTTTTGCAGTCAACAAACACCTTTTATGGTAAAGGCAATCCAACAATCCCTTAGCAATTTATCGCTGTGGAGATTTTTTGATTTCCATCGGGAACACAGGACCGACTGGGTCAACCCGCTGTGCATGGTGCTACTGGGCATAACAGGCATGTTTTTCATTTACTCAGCACAGAGCTATTCGGGCGGGAGTTCCTGGAAAATGCAAGGTGTATGGCTGCTCCTCGGGATGACCGCCTACACCTTGGTGTCGCTCATCAATTACAAGTTTTTTCTCGAATACGGTCACATATTTTATATCGTCGGTGTTCTATTGTTGATTCCAGTGGCAACTATGGCGACCCTCAGAGACCTGAAGCTTGGAGTGGATCTCGCATTGATTCCATATCGACACGGATCCTACAGGTGGATCGATCTCGGGCCGTTTTCCATCCAGCCCTCTGATCCGGCCAAAATTGGCACGCTGATTATGGTGGCCAGCCTCCTGGCCCGCTCAGAAATCGGCACACTCAAAGAATCTGTGAAGATTCTGTGTAAGGTAGCAGCTACCTTTTTATTACCATTATTGTTGATTTTTTCACAGCCCGATTTAGGTTCTTCTCTAGTTTTTCCGCCTTTTGTGTTCTCTCTTCTGTACGTGTCCAACTTATCACAACGCTTTTTTATTACGGCTCTCGCTCTTTTTGCCTTAGTTGTGGCAATTGTGGGGTTTGATGTTTACAAATATCACCAGTTTTTAGAGTCTGAAGGCATTACCGCTGCTGAAAACGAGGGCGGCTATCAAAAACAGTCCTGGATTCCATTAAAAGACTACCAGCGCAACCGTATACTGGGCTTCATCCCTTCTGAAGCTGCCCAAAAAATAATCGACCCACACGGCAACGGCATTACCTGGAACTTGAAACAATCCTTGATTGCCATTGCTGGAGGCGGTTTTTTGGGCAAAGGCCTGGGCGAAGGCACGCAGGCAAAGCTCGGTTACCTCCCGCCCACTGTCGCGCACAACGATTTTATTTTTCCTGTTCTGGCCGAAGAGTCAGGATTCATTGGGGGCATTTTTGTGCTCTCACTTTTCTTCATCATGGTCGTGAACAACATCCGCATAGCGGGGTTGTCGCGCGACCGATTCGGTATGCTGCTAGCTGTCGGAGTTAGTGTCATTTTTGTTGTCCACATTTTTATTAATATCGGTATGACGATTGGCCTGATGCCAATCACGGGGCTTCCCCTGCCGTTTTTAAGTTATGGTGGTTCCTTTGTTTTAAGTTGTTGCATTTTACAAGGTCTGGTCCAAAGCGTATATCGCTATAGAAAGGATTTCTCATGATCGCCATCATGTTTGAAACCTATTTTCGCCAAGACCCAAGCGTTTTCCCACTGAAGGAAGCGCTCACAACATGCAACACAGCAAAGGGAACCCCGCTCAACCAAAAGGGTAACCAAGCTAATGAAAGACTCATCCACTTCGAAAAAGAAGACCAAAAAAACTAAGGATTCTGTCGACATCCACGAAGAACTCAGATCCCCTCCCAAAGAAGAGGTGATCGAGTCCATCCCCAATTCAAAACTACGCAAAGATTCCCAAGCCCGCGCCAAAAAGCGGCCTCTCTTGCAAAAAATTGCTAAAGCGCTGTCACGCAGCAAAGACGATAGTTATCGGGAACTGATCATCAATGATGAGCCACTGGAAACGAGAGTCGCACTGCTGGTGGATGGTGTATTAGAAAAATTTGAAGTCGAACGCAGAGGTGAAAATCGCATGGTCAGCGCCGTGTTCGCCGGTAAAATCCAAAACCTCGAGCCGGGCCTCAAAGCCGCATTTGTGGATATCGGCCAAGATAAAAACGCGTTCCTGCACTATTGGGACATCCTCCCGGCAGCAAACGACAGTTCCATTGAGATTGTTCGCCAGAATGAGTCGGCTGAACAAAAAAAGCGCAAAGAAGCCAAAATCGGGCTCAAAGACATTCCCAAATACTACCCGATCGGCACGGACATCGTAGTCCAGATCACCAAGGGTCAAATTGGCTCCAAGGGACCGCGCACCACTACAAATATTGCCTTGCCTGGCCGATTCATCGTACTCATGCCGTTTTCCGGGCAATGCGGCATTTCTCGAAAAATCGAGAGTAAACAAGAACGCGACCGCCTCAAAGCCATTATCCAAAACCTTAAAATTCCTGAGGGGATGGGGATCATCATCCGCACCGCTGGAGAGGGCAAAAAACTACGCTATTTTGTGCGCGACCTGCACATGCTCCTCAAAAAGTGGAACAAAATCACGCGGAAAATGGAAGCGAGTAAGCAACCGTGCCAACTCTACGAAGAGCCCGATTTGGTAGAAAGAACGGTGCGCGACTTCCTCACCGAAGAGATCGATCGCGTTCTCATCGACAGCAAAGACGGTCACGAAAGGATTTGCCAACTGGTCGCCGAAATTTCGCCGCGCAGCAAACGAAAAATTTCTCACTTCGGCAACGACATTCCGATATTTGAACGCTTCAATATCGAACGCCAAATCGAGCAAACCTTTCAAAGACGTGTGCCGCTCCTCTCGGGTGGCGAAATCGTGATTGAGGAAACCGAGGCGCTGGTTGCTATCGACGTCAATACCGGTTCACACCGTGGCAAAGAAAAAGATGGTAAGAATTACATCGTCCAGGCAAATCTGGAAGCAGCCAGTGAATCCGCACGGCAAATCCGCCTCCGCAACATCGGCGGCTTAATCATACTCGATTTCATCGATATGAAAAGCAAGCGCGACCGCAAAGCGGTGTACGATCGCATGCGGCGCGAGATGCAAAAGGACAAGGCCAAAAACCACGTGCTGCCCATCAGCCAACTGGGGATTATGCAAATGACCCGGCAGCGCCACAGCGAATCGACCAGCAGTGGTATCTATACGGGTTGTCCGTATTGTACGGGTCGCGGTATCGTCAAAAGCCCACGGGCCATGAGCGTGGAAATTCAGCGAAAAATCGTCAGCGTCATTCGCCACATGCGGAATTCGGATGCTCTACAAGCTGGCGATAAAATTGATATTCGTATCTTGCTCCACCCAACAAATTTGGAACGCCTACGCACTGAAGATGAAAAACATCTGATAGAAATCGAAAATGCCTACAACGCGACACTGTCATTTCGCGCAGATCCTGCATACCACGTCGAAAACTTTAAAGTCATCGAAGCACAATCTGGCCAAGAGCTACGCTGATTAGGCATTTAATAGACATTTAATACCAGGCATTGCGGAATCTAACGCTGCAATGCCTGGGGCTACCTTCATCATCCGACATGCACATCTTCCCATCAGAATCTGAGTTCATTGAATTGTCTAAACAGGGTAATCTGATTCCGGTTTACACCGACCTGATGGCTGATCAAACCACGCCGGTTGCGGTCTACTCGAAACTCAACGCCAAAAGCCCGGCGTTTTTATTTGAATCCGTCGAAGGAGGCGAACACATCAGTCGCTACAGTTTTACCGGCAGCCAGCCACGCATGGTCATTCAAGCATTTGCCGAACAAACCAAAATTACCGACGCTCACGGCCACACACGCGTCCTTGAAACCCCACAGGATCCCCTGCAACTCGTCGAACAAGAGATGGCTAAATTCCAGCCGGTCGAATTTGACGACATGCCGCCTTTCCACGGCGGTGCTGTGGGCTACGTCGGCTATGAATATATCCACCGTATTGAGCCCTCAGTCCAGCCTGCGAGGACCGATGAACTGGAGACGCCGCTACTTTACTACGCAATCATGGACACCGTTGTAATTTTTGACCATGCAAAACAAATATTGCGGGTTTGCAGTAACGCCCACGTCCAGGCGTCCGATCCCCAAAGCGCGTATGCAACTGCTGTTCAGCAGATCGAACAAACCCTCAAAACCATCCAAACGCCCCTACCACACCAAACCCTGAACCACATTCCCGATTACAACCGCGATATCGTCGTTCCACCTGGCAATTTCACGCAACCAGAATTCGAAGCGCTGGTTGCGACCACACAAGCATATATCAAAGCAGGAGATGTTATTCAAGTAGTTGGCTCTCAGCGTTTTAAAAAACCCAACAACCACCCTCCCTTAAGCCTTTACCGGGCGCTGCGGCTGGTAAATCCGTCGCCGT
>Ga0209949_1001075_pt1 | contig 13568 bp, 14 predicted proteins | sample SalPonC_black_MG_FD_185711 | JGI IMG/M metagenome (GOLD analysis project Ga0209949, IMG submission 185711) | Salt pond soil microbial communities from South San Francisco under conditions of wetland restoration - Salt Pond MetaG... | ecosystem: Environmental > Aquatic > Marine > Intertidal zone... | reverse complement strand
CAATCATATTTAGGCCCTGTTCCAAAATCGGAAGCAGTTGATGCTGATTGTTTAGTGCAATAAAAAAGCGAGCAAATGCAGCGTTTTTTGCTGGTTTTCTCTAAAAACGGTGCGTTTAATTTTTTTTATTAAAAAAAAATTTTGATTGTGGGTTGGCATCTGCATAAAGAACTCACGAGCGATCAGAATTACATTCCCACTGGGTTAGATGCAGTGCAAGAAGGCCTCAGTAAGAAAATTAAACACATCTTCACTGACAGAGGTTATAACGGCCCTATCAATGCAGAGCATCTGGAATAACAAGGCATTTACAATGGCATCTGTCCCAAGAACCCATAGAAACTCAAGGCCCGCAAGCATAGCAGTGTTTTTGTCAACGGCCACAAAAGACGCGCTCAAACAGAGGGTCGTATTGGGATTTTCAAAAATGTGTTCTTGGGCAATCCGATGAAGTCCAAGGGCTTTGAACGTCGCAAGCTCACGGTAGCTGGGCAACCCTGGCTCACAACCTATGGCTCATCGCAAGAAAGCTCAGAGAACAAGAACTTGAGCAGACTGAAAAAGCCGCATAGAACGCGGCACTCAATCAGACATTCCCTGCGATAGCTGTGTACGCACCGCTTCAAATCAATCCTAACCCAGTATCAAAACAAAGTCTTCAAGTAAAAACTTTTAATTATGTATTTATAGTTATTCATGCATATAAATAATTTAAAAAAATTCATTTTTGGGGGACAAGCCTAGTTATCTGCTCTTAAAGATAATGAAGATAAGGTGCTCTTATCGTTGATCATTAATTCACATTCACCATCTTGGTGAATGAATGGATGCGTTTGACTTTTTCTTTTTCATCCCCGCATCATTAAAACCATTCGGGACAAACGCATCCATTTTATCAATGCTCAACTCAGTTTTTCAGGTTAAAGAGAATTCCCTTGGAGGACCCCATTTCATTAAAAAAAAGCAGTATAAAGCATGGGGATTCAGACCTATTTTCATATTGCTCATTTAATTGAAAATTTTTCGCCGCAGCCCTTGGATAACCGTTAGATCTCCCCAGTCGCTACCTTGCATACGATGGATTTTAGGAGGGCGTTTGCGCATATGTTCACACTGCCATTTGGCGGTGAAACCACGGACAAACTCGGCAGAACCTAGAATCGCTCCATCGGTAAAATAGCGCACTTTACACCGCAGTAAAACGGTTTTTGGTAATGTCCCTCGTTGGCTTTCCAGCACTTGCACTGCGGCCTCTCGATCCATGCGTTTACCTTTAAATGTCTCAGGATTAGCACCCTTACCAAACAGCAACATTCGATAAGCCGCCAGAACCTCATTAAAAACAGCCTGCTGACCACTTTTTCCCTGTGTTGCATTTGCCCAGATAAAGGCCAAGCCTTGGCTGGCTCTGGGTTGACCCGCTACGGCTTCAGCGTAACCACAAAAACGGTAATCCTTAGGATCTGCAACAATGCCCGCACGCACTGGATTCAAGTCGATATAAGCAGCCATGGTCTGCAATGCGTTGCCGCAACCCTCGACTAGAACCGATTTAAACCGTTCGGCCCACAACGTGCCAAAACGACGGTGGGTGCGATTGAACCAAACGGAATAACGCTGTTTGACAGCTTTCATAAATTCCGACACATCACCCATTCTGGCCAGCAGCTTACGCCGAATCTCGTCAGCTTCCTCGCCCCCTTTGCGCAGTTGTGCCTTCATTACATCGGCTGAGGCCACTTGATATTGGGTGGGCTTAGGATACAGCACTTGGTAACGCCGCATCAGTTCCGCATCGGACACCTTTTGTTTGTCGGGCACATACACCAGCACATGGAAATGGTTGGACATGATGCAATAAGTCAGAATCTCCACGCCCGAAAAATCAGCCACATCCCAGAGCATCCTGCGCAACATCTCTTTTTCCCGTTCCTGAAAGAGCCTCTCCCCATTCACCGTACGCGTGATACAGTGATAAACCGCTGCTTCTCCCTTTACCTTCGTTCTACGCGCTCTCATGCCTGCTTATCTTCAATGGATACCTCGACACTGTCAATTTTTTTTTGCCTGTCCCTTTTTATATTTTAAAAATCGATGGATGTCGTCGTGCCAGAAAAACGCAGCTAATAAACCGTGGACATACCCTGCGAACCGTTGCTAAACCCGACCAAAAAGTTGCTAGGCTACTGGTCGACTTAGGCTTGTTCTTGCCTGCTTGATGCTGGTGCGTCGAAAAATCGACCGGCGGCCCCTTCGTTAAGAAAAAGACCGGCGCAAACTGCGGAACTTAGGTTAGATCCTGGGTCAAGTTTATCAACTTATCTAACTCCACTTTCATCAAAATCTAAAAGACCTCCATAGCTTCCGGCATGCCGAACGTAAGGGTGATATTGGCTCGTCTGGCAAATAACAACTAACAAAAGTGAGGGAAACGAATGCCCCAGGGCTGCCACCAAATTTTTAGAGTGTCTTTGGAAATCTCCTCAGCCGCATCAAAAAATCCAAGCTCAATGAATAAAATTGCCATACGTTGCGACAACCAAGCAACCTCCTCACCGGCCTGAAAAGAAACAGGTTTGGCATCATCGAAAACTTGAACAAAACCCTGGCTCGATTCTTGCCACTTTCCTGTAATCTGCGCTATCCAATCTTGATAATAAACCAAAGCCATTTCGTCAGTATGCCCCCGTTTGACCAATTTGTTTAAATGACGCTGGTGTTCGAACCATCCTTCAGCCAGGCCGTTAAAGTCTTGCCTGTTTAAATGAATCAATAACAACCGACTTAAAAGGTTTCGCTGCCCTTGAATACCCGCGCTTTTCGCTACCGCGGGAATAGGTTCTAAATCTACAGCCGGGTGAAAACCATGTGTTTGGTGCTCAACCACGGAAGGCCTACCAACATCAGCATAAACATTCGAACTCATCCAGCTGCTGACTGCACATAACACACTAAATCCAATAAATCGGAAATGCCAAAAATGGAGCTTTTTCATTTTAAATATTAAAAATTTTATTATGAATTAAATAAAATTTTTTGTTTTATATAATTTAAGTAGTTAAAGGGAGATTCTGAATAAATTAGGCTGAAATTACCTAATTAAATAGGGCAACCACATTATTGGCTGGGATGGGTTATTAATCGGCCATACAGGAAAAAAATTAAATGAAACTGCACCTTTTTCTCTAAATATCTTTTTTGGGTTTAAACCCAGGTTAACACTTTTGCCTCGTCGCACGCTATTACTTCATCTACCTGACGACCAACGACTAACATACCTCCAACGTAATTAAGGGCTCGTTTGGCCGACTTTTGAACAGCGACTAGCCGCTGGTAATTTTCGTCATCCTTCGAAATATTCTCGATAATGATCCCAGCATCTTGCTCCAAAGAACCGAAATCGCATGGATGCCATGCGCGACACCACTGGCGATTTCATCTGTCATTACCATTTCTTCCCACCTGTCGAGTTGCTTTGGATAAGCACTGCTGCTCTTTTTCGGCACGTTCGCACTCTGCCACCTCGTTGGCAAGTTCCCCCCATCATTGTCAGCACGCGCTTTTTCTCGCGATAGCGTTCAATGAAGATTTTAGTTTTGTGTGTTAGAATATCGGCGTTGTAGGGCTTGAACAGGTAGCCCACTGCACCCCATTCATCGCCCTCTTTTATCAACTGTTGGTCGTGGGCGTTGCAGTTAAAAAAACTTCGGAATATACTTGGTCAATTCACTTTCGCGAAGATGGCTGGCGACTTCGAAGCCACTCATTCCAGGCACTTGCACATCGAGTAATATCAGCACACACTATGTGCCTCTGTTTCCAGAATTGCCGGTTTACCGTTTTCGGACTCAATCACTTGAACACCTCTCATTTTGATAATCGCTTTGAACAGGGCACGATTCGCACGCACGTCATCAACGATGAGCACCTTTGGGGGGTTTGACGGGGCTGGGCAGAGCCCAGATTCTGATAAACTTCATACAATCACCTGAGTCGAAGCAGAATGATTCATGTCTAGAAAATAGCTGTACCGAACGCAGCCATGCGGATGCAGCTGAGTAAACACCCTAAAATTTCGCATGCCAAGTTGCGTGCTGCTATTATCGGCCATGGGCAATTATGCTCGATGGGTGGTGAGATGTTCGGGCTAGCGATTGCTGGGCTGGACGGTGTTTAAACAGATGGTGCGTAAAAGCTACGTGTTCAAGATTGGACCCCATCGAAGAATTTGCTGAATCCATGCGTAAGCGTCGTAAGCGTGTAATCAGCTATTTTAAAGCCAACAGGCAACGCTCATCCGCGGTCGTTGAAGGGCTAACCCGAATCGCTGAGTTTCACCGCACAGTGCGCATATCCACCGCAGTGCCCAGCGAGCTGAGACCCTGCAGGAACGATGGCCCTCAATGGTGGCAACATTCACCGCTGACGTTGCGGAAACGCCTTTATCGAGGCCTCCTTGCCAAACACAACCAATTCGTCGCCTTCAACAAATACCCAGTCCGGCTTCGGCACCCCCATGACCTTGCCATCTGCGCCTTCGACGGGGCGTTTCACCGTGATGAGGTTGAGGCCGTATTTACCGCGCAGGTCGAACTCACTCAACACTTTGCCAACTAAAAATTCCGGTGTTTCCAGCTCGACGATAGCGTATTCCTCATTGAGCGCAAAATGCCGAGTGGCCCCCCGGATCCCCATGCGCTTGGCCAGCTGGCGGGCGGCAAGCGATTCGGCTTGAATCAGGTGTTCGACTTTCATCAACCGCAGCAACCGTTCGTGCCGGGGGCTGAGCACCCGGCAATACAAGCGCTTGACACCCATCTCCTGTAACAAACCAGTAATATCCAGCGAAACTGCCAAATCTTCGCCAATTGTCACACAGACGCCGTCCAGGTCGTCCAGCGCTAAATGTTCGAGCGACTTGCGATCGGTGGCATCGGCAATGACGGCGTGGGCGACGCGATCGCAGATTTCGTCGATAGTGCGCTCGACGTTGTCCACGGCGAGCACTTCGTGGCCTTGATCGGCGAGTTCTACGGCGAGCTGGAAGCCAAATTGGCCGAGTCCGATAACTGCAAATTTCATAACTTATTCGACAATGATACGTTCCTGGGGATAACGCAAGGTAGAGGTTTCCCGTTGGGCGATCATAAGCGAGAAGAACACGTTCAAAATACCAATACGACCGACCAGCATCGTGGCGATGATAACTACTTTGGACGGACCGGAAAGCTCTGCCGTAATCCCCCGTGACAAGCCGACCGTGGCAAATGCACTGACCGTTTCAAACAGGGTGTCGATCAAGGCAAAGGCAGGCTGCAAATACAACAGCAGCGCGGTCGCAGTGAAAATCCACAGGCCAGACAGCAACACCACAGCGAAAGCGCGACTGGTAACGTGTTCTGCCACCCGTCGTTCAAAAATTTGCACATCGCGGCGGTTCAGCAAAATGCGCCGTAAATTTAACAGGGCAATGGCAAAGGTCGTTGTCTTGATGCCACCGGCAATGCCGCCCGGACTGCCGCCAATAAACATCAGCAATATAATGACTGCAGTAGACGCACTCGGCAACAAACGCATATCGGTGATATTGAATCCTGCCGTGCGGGCAGTAACGGAATTAAACAGCGCTTCCCATGCCTGGTCTCCAAACGCCGTGAAGTGCCCTGCGCCCCCACCCAACCACAGCATGCAGCTGCCGCCGACCAGCAGGATGACCGTAGACAACAGCACCAGGCGGGTATGGGCCGAAAACAACGGCGCGTAACCATGCTTGCGCCCAGGCGTTAAACGGACGCGTATTTTGCGTCCGACTTCCAACAAAACCGGGAAGCCAATGCCACCCAAAACCACGAGCACCAAGATCACCGCCTGCACGCCGCGCTGGTCAACGGCTCTGCCATCGGCCAGGCCGTCGGTAAAAATGGAAAATCCAGCATTGCAAAAGGCAGACACCGCATGGAAAACGGCGACCCACCAAGCTGCATCTGCCGGGTGCAGCGCATCTGCCCACAAAGCATGCAGGGCAATGGCCCCGATCAATTCGAAGACCAACGTCAGCCCGATGATAATCGTGAGGGTTCCCGACAAATTGCGCATGTTGTCGACACTCAATAAATCGCGCAGCAAAAAGTGGCTACTGACACTGAATCCCTGGCCCGAAATGACAGCGAGCAAGAAGGTTAACGTAACGATCCCGAATGCTCCCAGCTGAATCAACAGCAGGATGAGACCCTGGCCCATAGGAGTAAACGCAGTGGCTGTATCAACCACAATCAAACCCGTCACACACACCGCACTCGTGCTGGTAAAAAGCGCGTCCAGCCAGCTAATCTCCTCGGTGGTGGCATTGGGCATTTTTAATAACAGGCAGCCCGCGAGGATCAAGCAGGTAAAGGTGAAGACCAGGATCACGCCAGGACTGCAACGGCTGAGAAAACTGCGTTCGAGCAAAGGTAACCAATCGCCAAAGCGACTCAGGAACACCAGCAATTGTTGCAGCGCGGCAAGAGCGATCAACCAAGCGTGCACCGGATGCACGTTGTCAGCAAAAAAAGCGCCGATCCTGTCTTCGAACACCGCAGTGGTAAATAGAATCAAAGCCAATCCAGGTCCGAAAAGATAGCCTCGCCAGGATTGCCAATGGGGGCCCTCGACCCAGGCCCACCGCAGCCACACCAGCACCCCGAAAGCACCCGCGATCACCCGTGAAGCCGCCAGCAGCCACTGCACAGTCGACGTCGAATGCGGCCAACCGACAAGGGCCAGGACCATCCCCAACCCGAGCAGGGGCAGGACGGTGAGCAAGCCGCTCAGCCAACGAGCGACGCTTGCATCGCGCCGAGCACGGCCAAAGCACGCACCGATCTTGCTGCGAGCCTCACGTAATGGATTCGAGAAATTCAAGCCGTAGAGAATCAGCCAGCGCAGTTCGGAAGACAAGCGAAAGTTCTACACTTAAGCCCAATCTTTCGCCAGAATCGCAGCAGAATGGTTCATGTCTAAAAAATAGCAGTGCCAACCGCAGCCATGCGGATACAGCTGGATAAACACCCTGCAAATGCGCATGGCAAGTTGCGTGCGGCCATGTTCGGTTATGGGCGATTATGCTCGATGAGTGTTAGATGCCGTCTGGCAAAGCAACCCATCGCTTCATGGGCATCCATACTTCCGCTCTTACTATCGAAAGGAGAATCGAATCATACTAGATCCCTACAAGACATTGCCCCAAGAAACTGTATCCGGTCTCCCTTTCTCAATCAGAGAAGGTTGCGGAGCCATGCAAGGCTATCGTGAAATGATTGTCGGAGCAGGCGGAAAATTCCTTCGACTTCTCGGATGCTCGATTTTTAAGCAATTCGACAAGGGTGTTCGCACTCATTGGCGGCAAACGCCACAATCGCGCTCCCATCGCCTTCGAGCCAGCGCGCTCCAGAAAATCGGCATTCGGGATCTGCATGAAATTCGAGGGCCTCCAGTTAAGCTCCTCCGGCTGGATGACTGTATATGTCTCAGGCTGACTCATCTCCTTGATTTGTACATCAGGACACTAAAGAAGTCTCTTTCGAGGAGGATGATACTTCTCTCCAAATACTGGATATTGTTTCTATGGACGCTCGAATGAGCGCCTCATCTTTTCGGCTTTTACGATAGCCTAAAGACAATGTTATTTTTCCCTCTACATGCGGCAAGATCACAACCTTATCGCGGTGGATCGAGTGCTGGATCACATCTTCTATCACGACGCTTAATCCGAGTCCGTTCGCCACGAAGTTCATGGTCGACTGCTCTTCATTACTCGCCCGAATACGCTCATCGATTTCCAGACCATGTTTCATACGCCATTCCTGAGTGAATTTATATAGCGAGCACCCCTCACTGGCAAAAATCCACGGATACTCCTGCAACTGCTGTATGGAGGCACCGCTTAACTCACTCTCCCATGCCTTCGGTGCAATGAGCTTTACTGCGCGTTCTTCCAGAGGAACTGACTCAATGTCAGGATTCGTTTGCGGCCCTTCAAAAAAGGATATGTCGAACTCATCCTGCCTGAGCCCATTCAGGGTATATTTGCTCGACCCGTAGTGGCAGTCGAATCGCAACGCAGGAAAAGCATCCCCCATACGGCTCAAAATTTGATTCAGGTAGAGTGTCTCCGGTGGATTATTAATGCCAATGTGTAGTGTCCCGGAGACATCCCCACTGAGCGTCTGCGCTTTGCGCCGCATCAGAACTGTTGCCTTCAGGATTTCCTCTGCATTCTCCCACAGGGCATGACCGGCTTCTGTGAGTGACATACCACGCGAGCTACGAGTAAATAAACACACACCAAGCTCATCTTCCAGTTCCTTGATATGGGCACTGACAGATGGAGCACTGAGGTAAAGGCGTTCGGCAGCGCGAGACACATTCTCCTCTTCGGCAACCACACAGAAAGTGCGCAATAAATGAAAGTTCAGACTCATAAAGAAATGATCCGTCCGTTTATGAATATTTTTCGGCCTTTAGGCAACTTCGGACTAATAAACACGTAGATGTTGGGAAGAAAGCAAAGCAGGCGGGCAAGTTCTTTTTTCATGCAGGCAGCTTAGCAGTAACGCTAAAAAACTGCTATGAGCGATGCCTGATAGCGCATTAAGAAAACCTGAATGCAAATACGATGCTAATCATTCATAGACCCTGCTGGAATTAGACCAACTTGAATACCCAATATCTTTAGGATTCTTTGCCACTATACAAAAATTCAAGAGCTCCCCTTGGACAATCACGCAAAACTCTATCGAGGGGGCCCCTATCGACATGTTTCAATAAAACCTTAGAAATCTGCTGAATCGCTGATTCCGTTGAGAAATTGTGTTGTGGCCTCAATTCTCTAACTTCTCGGTTCATCTCGTCCAGAGAACCAAAGGATTGAATCGGCTGATCTGTATCCCAGTCTGAAACAAACAATGCCCGCAGCCCAACCGGAAGAACATTCGAAAAAGCTATTGCTTGCTGGATCGACATCCTGCGACGAAAAACCTGAAAGACACCCTGTGTCATCGTATACGTGACATGTGTACTCCATAGATCAGCCTCGTCTCTGGCTTCGACAAGAAAAGCGTAGAAGTCGTCCCGCGCTCTTTGATATTCTGCTGGAACAGGCATTACAGAAATCGCTAACCTACCGATCCGTCACAGGTCAGGATGTTTTCACTATCGGACCCACAATCGTCTGGCTAAATTCCTCACAGACAGCAGCAACATCTTCCATGGAATGAGGCATTTTGAGTGCACTCATCGCTTGAAAAAAGCGATCATGCATTCCGGGAGTAGAGACAAGTGTCAATCGTCCCGAGTCGGAACCAAGCGGCGTGAAACTGTGATTGGTGCCTCGTGGAACAAATATTCTCTCTCCACTATTTGCTACGATCTTTTCGTCACCTACAAGAAAACAAAATTGCCCATCCTCTACCAGGAACACCTTATCTTCACGATGCGAGATATGCTCAGGTGCACCAGAACCTTCTTGAACGGCAAGGGCCATCACAGTCATGGGCGCATTCTCTCCACCAAGTAGAATGTTCGCATCGATTCCCGAGAAGCTTGCAGTCCCGAGGACATGGCATTTCCCGCTCAGCTTCTTGGTTGCTTGTTTGTGCTCGCGCATTCTATCCGTCCTTTCGCTCTGGTTGATTTTACTCATAAGTCCCGTTCAGTAACATTAAAATGAAAGCCAAAAAAAGTAGGAGCGAAGTGCCCAGCCAAAAAATTGCCTTCTGCTCGTAAGCCAGGATCATTGATAAACGATTTCCATTTTTTCATGATTCTTTGTTATAACACTCAATCGTAAATCTCGGAATTCGCATATTCCGACTATACCTTCGGGATTTCTGAATGAGTGACTTTCGTTACTCATGTGAGGATGCGCCATAGTCCAATAGCCATCAGTGCGAGACCTATTGTTTTTAATAGAACCGACTGTGCCTTCGGTGTAGGTAACAACTCCAGCCCTCTCACTGCGATCCACGCATAGAAAGCCTTGGTTAAGCAGATGACTGCCGATACCAAAAGCGTAAGGATCACAACGTCGATCGGTGAAAAGCGCTCGATATCGAAAAATGTGGGCAGCACGCCGAAGTAAAAGGCCAGTGCTTTGGGATCGAAAAAGGTAATCGCGAAGCCTGCTCCAAAGCTGAATTCCCGTTTCAGACTCGGCTCACCATTCAAATCAATTTGACCGATCTTGACCGAAAGCATCCAAATACCAAAGGCGATGAGCACCCCGGCAGAGATCCAGGACAGCCACTTCTGATGACGACTGAACGAGTCCAGCGCGAAGGTCGCTCCGTAAACGACTGCGAGAATGAAGATTAAATCCGCAACCAAGATACCCAGCGTCACATGCACAGCACCGCGGTAGCCGCGCCTGACCGCGCTTCCTGCAACCAAAAGGTCGCTGGGGCCGGGGATCACTGCAAGTGAAACAAGAAGCAGCAGTAGGCCCAAACTTCCGGCCATGCTCATCGCGCCTTGAGTCCTTTCTTCTGTAAAGTCCTGACCAGGTCACCAAGACGCTCGATTCCAGTCTGCATCCGTCCATCGAGTGGATAGCCACAGCTCAAACGGATACGGTTCTGTATGCTGGCATAGGGACAAAAGATCTGCCCTGGCGCGATGTGTATCCCATCAGCATCCGCCATCTGAAACAGATCCAGCGCATCCACCCCGTCAGGCAATTGCACCCAAAGGAAAAACCCACCTTTCGGTTGGCTGATTGCTGTGCCCTCGGGGAAGGCCAGCAAAACATGCTCGACTGTCTGGGCCACTTGAGTTTCCAAGGCAGATCGCGAACTGCGCAGATGCCGATCCATCGCACCTCCTTCGAGGAACCCGGCCACAGCCAGCTGATTGATAATCGGCGTGTTCACTGTGGAGATAAACTTGAGTCGCCGCACCCGCTCGGAATAACGCCCCGCTGCGATCCACCCGATACGCAGACCGGGCGAGAGGCACTTGGAAAAAGAACCGCAATAAATGACGCGGCCCTCCGCATCAAAGGCTTTAACCGGACGGATGCGTTCACCGGAAAACTGCAGATCGCCATAAAGGTCGTCCTCAATCAAAGGCAGATCGTATTCTGACAACAACTCCAGCAGCTGCTTACGTTTCTCTTCACTTAGACAGCTGCCATTGGGGTTGCTAAAGGTCGGCACCAGTGCGATTGCTTTGACCGGATGCTGTTCAATGCCCTCGGCCAGCAGTTCGAGGTCAATCCCACTCTCGCAGGTGCTCGGCACGGGCAAGGCTTTTAGGCCCAGACTCTCCAAGATTTCCAGAATCCCGAAATAACACGGCGATTCCACCGCGACCAAATCACCCGGCTTGGTGACCGCACGTATGGCCAAGTTGAGCGAGTCCATCGCTCCCGCTGTCGCGACGATTTCATCCGTGGAGATCACACAGTCATTCATGCCAAAGCGCTTGGCCAAGTGGCGAATGTAGTCGGGGTGCCCCGAGAAAGCACCATAACGCCCCAGATGGATCGGGTTTTCCCGTATCGCAGCGGCCAAGTACTTCGACAGCCGATCGATCGGCAGTAGCTCGGCATTCGGCACACCCGCCCCCAACGGGATCTTTTCTTCGTCTCCTGCCTGTCGAAAGACCTTGGCTACAATATCCGACACTCCAACTGCTTGGGGACGCAAGTCGCAGACACTGGGGCTAGGTTCAGGTGTTTGATCATATTGCCTGCGCCGGATGAAATAACCCGACTTAGGCCGAGCCTCAACCATCCCTCTAGACTCCAAGATAGAAAGCGCCTGCATCGCTGTCGCCACGCTGATCCGCCTCTGAGCACAAAGCTTTCGTATCGAGGGCAGCTTCTCGCCCACCGCATACACCCCATCACTGATCTGCTGGCTCAACTCCTGCGCCAACTGTTCATAGAGATAGGTCTCCTCTGGTCTCGTTTTCATACCAGCAAACTACCACATCTGCTCTAATAAGAACAGATACAGTTTTTTGAATTTTAAACCAGAACAGATTACCCCAGCCGGACTGTTCGGGTCCACAAAGCAGAACACTGCATCTGTGAGCCTCGGCTGAACTATGTGAGAATCAATTCATGAAAATCATTCGGCATCTCATCCGTTTCTTCGGTAAAACAAAGCTTGAGTCACGACTCGTTGTCGATCCGAAGGAACTCGCACAATCAAAAGCCACCCGGCGATTCGTCATCTTCGGAAGCCGGTGCATGGTCTTGCAAACGAGAGAAAGAAAATTCTAGTCTAACCAACCTATGAGCTCGCACAAATATCAAGTCGATCTGACATGGAAGGGAAATACCGGAAAAGGCACCCAAAGCTATAGGGGCTATAGTCGCGCTTTCGAGGTTGCTGCCGAGGGGAAACCAACTTTGGAAGGCAGCTCAGATCCAGCTTTCAGAGGTGAAGCCTCGCGATGGAACCCAGAAGAACTCTTCTTATCATCCATCGCATCCTGTCACATGCTATGGTTCCTCCACTTAGCTGCGGACGCAGGCATCGTAGTCACTGCCTATACCGATTCACCAATGGCAACTATGTTGGAGACGGAGGACGGCGGCCATTTCGAATCAGCGACTCTTCGACCAGAGATTGAGCTTTTGGAGCCAACGAAGCTGCCCCAGGCTCTGGACCTTCATCATCAAGCGCATAAAAAGTGTTTCATCGCAAATTCTTTGAACTTTCCTGTGCATGTTCGTCCTAGCCAAGCCAAGTCTGGTTTCTCCCTGGATCAGGTCGTGCCATGGGGACGCTCCTTCGATGAATATTGCACAATGTTCAAACTGACCCCATCGGATTTAAGCGGAAAAATTCTGGGCTGCGGTGATGGCCCAGCCAGCTTCAATGCAGAAGCGACTGCGAAAGGACACTCGGTGGTTTCCGCGGATCCGATCTATGCATTCAGTGCAGCAGAAATCGCCGCACGAATTGAGGACACCCGAATAAAAGTAATGGAACAAACCCGCGCCAACAAGCAATCCTTTGTCTGGAACACCTTCAAAACACCGAATGAGCTTGAGCAGTTCAGACTCTCAGCGATGGATCTGTTTGTGAAAGACTTTCAATCGAAGGACGCAGGCGAACGTTATGTTACGGCTGAACTCCCCAAACTACCTTTTGAGGACAATGCCTTCGATATGGCACTGGTGTCTCACTTCCTCTTCCTCTACTCCGACAAGCTGGACTACGATTTCCACCTTCCCAGCATCCTTGAACTACTTCGTGTGGCTAAAGAGGTGCGGATATTTCCCTTAATCGACCTGTCGGGTCGCCTATCTGATCACTTAGATCCGGTCATCTCGAAGCTCCGAGAAAACGATATCGACGTCCGGACTATCAAGGTCGGGTACGAATTCCAAAAGGGTGGGAATCAGATGCTTGTACTTACAAAAAAATAACGTCTATAGCCTCTATCGAAGGTATCCGTCAATAACTTGGCCTTATTGCGCAAATATTTAGTGCTGGCATTATAGCGAGCATGAAAGAAAAAGCGGAATCGAAACACACTGATCACAATGGGCATGTAGTTCACAGCCGTGCAGAGAA
>Ga0209949_1001072_pt1 | contig 13586 bp, 12 predicted proteins | sample SalPonC_black_MG_FD_185711 | JGI IMG/M metagenome (GOLD analysis project Ga0209949, IMG submission 185711) | Salt pond soil microbial communities from South San Francisco under conditions of wetland restoration - Salt Pond MetaG... | ecosystem: Environmental > Aquatic > Marine > Intertidal zone... | reverse complement strand
CTGATATAGATGTTGTGGATATTGAATACATTTCGCTGGAAACTGATACAAATAGTTTAATATCCTTCATAAGAAATATTAAATCAGATGATAATTTTTTGTACATCAGAACATCTGATGGCCTTTTACGATTTGATTTAAATGGAAAATTCATTTCAAAAATTGGGAAAAAAGGTAGAGGTCCACAGGAATATCAAATACTAATGGATTATTCAATTGGGGCTGATGGCAATATTTATATATTATCATTATTTCAGGAAAAGATTTTTATTTATACTCCAAAAGGTGATTTCGTGAGGACAATACCTGCCCCATTCACAACTTATTATATCGAATGCTTTGAGGATGGAATATTATGTTATAGTCTGGATCTTAGTGGATCAATGGAAAAGAATATTCATGCATTGGATTATAGCGGAAATATTTTAAAAGAATTTTCAAACAAGTACTTAATTGCCGATAGATTAGAACAGCAAGACACAATGCCACCACCTCCACCCCCAAACTTTGGTCTTATTCCACTGTTCCGAAATGAAGATAAGCTCTTTCTCAAAGAGTTTTATAGTGATACAGTATTCTTATTTAACCAAACAGATCTGGTTTTTGAACCCGCTTTTATATTGGATCGCGGAGGCCGGTTAATTACCTTAGAGGCTGAAATTAGTGGGTCTGAGAGCCGCCGTGCAGAATACATCGAGGATACGAAAATAATTCAGTTTGGAGATAAGGTTTATGCAGAATTTATTGATAGGGCAGCTGAATATAAAAGATATGGTTTTTATGCATCTTTTGACAAATCAAGACAATATTTGATGAGCATTGATGAGCACGGCATAATTAACGATATTGATGGTGGCCCATCCATTTGGATGAAAACACCATTAAATAGGAACACGGTTATTAGTTGGATTGATGCATTTGAGTTAATCGCTTTTGTCAACTCCGATGAATTCAAAAACTCAACTCCCAAATACCCCGAAAAGAAAAAAGAACTGGAGAAACTGGCCAAAAGTTTAGATGAAAATGATAATCCGATATTAATGTTAGTAAGATTTAAAGAGTAAAATGCCAAAATTTCCACATTATAAACAACTCGATGCCATGGACTGCGGTCCCACCTGTCTGCGGATGGTGGCCAAATATTACGGCAAAAGCTACAGTTTGCAATATTTGCGCAGCCAGTCGTACATAACGCGGGAAGGTGTTTCCATGCTGGGAATCAGCGAAGCAGCCGAAAACATCGGGTTCCGTACCAAAGGCTACCGCCTTACCTGGGAAGAGCTGCGCGACGAAGTGCCATTGCCCTGCATCGTCCACTGGAAACAACGCCATTTTGTAGTAGTTTACGCCATAAAGAAGACAAAGTCTTCTTTTCTCTCCTCTTCCCCCTTCGGGGGAAGCCGGAAGGGGGCCGCTATTGTTCATGTGGCCGATCCTGCATTGGGTAAATTATTGACCTATACCAAAGACGAATTTTTGAATTGCTGGTTAAGTACTAAAAACGAAGGAGAAAAAGAAGGGGCGGCCCTCTTGTTGGAACCGACCCCCGATTTCTACAAACACGAAGATGAAGAAAAAGGAAAACTCAAGTTTATGTACCTGTTGGGGTATCTTCGTCCCTACAAAAAGTATATTATTCAACTCGGACTGGGGATGCTCACCGGGAGTATCATCAGCATGATTTTTCCGTTCCTCACCCAGTCGGTGGTCGATTATGGTATCGCCAACAGCGATTTGGCGTTTATTTTTATGGTGTTGGTGGCACAAATGGTGCTTACCTTCGGGCAAACAGCCAACAGCTTAATCCGGAGTTGGATAATGTTGCATGTCACCACCCGTGTCAGTATTTCACTCATTACCGATTTCCTGATAAAACTGATGAAGCTGCCCATCGCTTTTTTCGATGTAAAAATGATTGGCGACGTGATGCAGCGCATCCAGGACCACAACCGCATCCAGTCGTTCCTTACCAAATCGCTAATAGATATCCTGTTTGCCGTGCTCACACTCGTAATTTATGCATTTATCATGGCCTCTTATCACCTGGGAATCCTCGGCATATTTTTTATCGGCAGTGTGTTGTATGTTGGCTGGGTGCTCCTGTTCCTCAAAAAACGGCGCGAAATCGACTACAAACGTTTCCAGCAGTCGTCGGCCAATAAAAACAACCTGGTACAACTGGTCAACGGCATGCAGGAAATAAAGCTCAATGCCTGCGAAAAACAGAAACGGTGGGAATGGGAAAGCATCCAGGCCCGTCTTTACCGGGTAAGCATTAAAGGGCTGGCGCTGAACCAAAACCAGCAAATTGGAGCTACCTTTATCAACCAGGCCAAAGATTTGTTTATCTCGTTCCTTTCGGCCAAGGCAGTGGTCACCGGCGACATGACCCTCGGAATGATGATGGCCGTACAATACATCATCGGGCAGTTGAATGCTCCCATCCAGCAGTTTATCGGGTTTACCCAGCAGGCACAGGATGCCAAAATCAGCCTCGAACGGTTGGGCGAAATACATGACCGGGAAGACGAAGAAAAACCCGAAGACGGTAAAATCCGCGAAATCCCACCCAATGCCGGCATCGAACTGAAAAACGTAATGTTTCAGTACGAAGGGCCGCATTCCGAAAAAGTACTGAAAAAGATAAACCTCGAAATTCCAGCAAACAAGGTTACAGCCATAGTAGGCACTAGCGGAAGCGGCAAAACCACCTTAATAAAACTGCTGCTGGGATTTTATGAACCGGTAAAAGGCCAAATCACATTAAATGGTACCGACCTGAAAAGATACAGCGAAACAAACTGGCGCAAACGGTGCGGGGTAGTAATGCAGGAAGGGTATATCTTTTCTGATTCTATTGCAAGTAACATCGGGGTGATGGATGATGTGCCTGATGCAGAAAAAGTGGAGCAGTCGGTAAATACAGCCAGTATCGGCGATTTTATTGATACGCTGCCATTACGTTACAACACCCAAATCGGCATCCAGGGGCACGGACTCAGCACCGGCCAGAAACAACGAATATTGATAGCGCGGGCAGTGTATAAAAATCCGGATTACATTTTTTTCGACGAGGCGACCAATGCACTGGATGCCAAAAACGAACGGGTGATTATGGAAAACCTCGACCGGTTCTTTCAGGGGAGAACAGTGGTCGTAGTTGCCCACCGGCTGAGTACCGTAAAAAAAGCCGACCAGATAGTAGTGCTCGAAAAAGGCCAGATAGTTGAAAAAGGTACGCACAAAGAGTTGGTGGCTAAAAGAGGAGCCTATTATCATTTGGTAAAAGACCAGTTGGAGTTGGGGAATTGAGGGGAGCCCCCTCTAGCTCCCCCTAAGGGGGAGAAAAGAAGAAATGCAATGATTGTAAATAGAAATAAAAAATGAAATAAAACTGTATAAATATAAACTTTTGGAAGAAGGGCAGGAAGTCTGTTGCATTCATCACTATTGCTTCCTGCCCGGGCTCCTTCATTAATCCTGATTACTACCGGGAGATAGGAGATGAAACGGCAAAGATAAAATAAATCCGCAAAGGCTGCCAACCTTGATGAAGCGGTGTTAACCCAAAGCAGCGGTGCAATGCAGGTCAGGTTGCATAGTAGTAATTAACATTTAAAATTTGAAAAAATGAAAAAGTTAAATAAGTTGATAATTAATCCTGAAAAAGTGATAAAAAATGATGAGTTGGTGAATTTAAGAGGAGGGTATGCATGGTGTACATGTGATGCTCAATTATCTGATGGTACAACTTTAGATCATTGGCTAATCGGAGAATGTGGAGTTGGAGATTGTTTTGATTGCGGTCAGGCATTAGCTGAACATTACAGTTGGGTGGTTAGTGCAGATTGTCATAGTTATTAGTATTTCTTATTTCTGTGGTATTTAATTTTGATGGTTGAATACCACATTTTTTTCTAATTGGTATTGATATAAATAAAATGAAAGTAAAAACTTTAAATATAGGCATAATCAAAAAACTGAATGTTGTAATATGTTGTATTGTATTTTGGGGATGCAGTAATAACCTGGATGTTGAAAAAATCCCCAAACAAATTGATATTGAATCGAATATTGGAAATTTTAAAAAATTAGAACTGAGTAGTGTTGCATCAGAAATTAAGTATATTTCATTAGAAACCACATCTTCTAATTTATTTTCTAGAATTGTTTCATGCCAATTTTTCAATAACAATATTTTGATTAAAACGCCTGAAAAAATTTTGTTATTTACGGATGAGGGTAAATTTTTGTGTGAAATTAGTGGAAAAGGAAAAGGCCCCTCTGAATACCGTTTGGCAGGCATTCCAGCGATTATAAAAGATTTAATCTATATACCAAGCATTATCGGAAGGGAAAAACTATTAGTTTTTAACCGAAATGGAGAATTTATTAATGCTATTCCCATACCGCGAAATTATATTAGCAGTAATTACAAAAATTGGTTAGTATTGCCAAATCTTGATTTTTTACTTCAGGTTCCTAATATTAGTGGATCCGAAAAATTTAGAATCTTAAAATTGAATTCAAAAGGAGATACGATTAAAGGCTATCCTAATACAACATTTTTTAATGGTCCTGCAGATAATTTAAGTGGGGGAACAATTGCATTAGCCGGGAATTTTTATATTTATAATGAAACTGTGAAATTTAAAGAGGTTCTAAATGATACTTTATGGGAACTTGGTGCTTCTGAATTAATTCCCCAATATATATTTAAAAGAGGGAAATATGGTATGCCTAACAGTTTCCGAGCATTACCAAGAGAAGAATATAATGATAAACTATCTGAAATTATATATGTTCAAGATATATTTGAAACAAAAAGCAAATTCTATTTTAGGACAGCTTTCTTGAAGCAATATCCTTTTAATTTTTATCGAACTCCCAATACAGACTTTGATTTTGAAATACGTGAGCCTTATCCAATTTTGGGCATATATGATAAGAAATCAAAGGATACCTATTTTGTGAAACCAACAAATACATTTGAGCAGATTGAACCTACTGGTATTTATAATGACATTGATGGTGGTGTTAACTTTTATCCTAAACAAGCAAATTTCAATGACTTGCTTATTAGTTGGATTAGAGCTTTTGAACTCAAACAATATATCGCTAGCAATACATTTCAAAGTTCAATACCCAAATATCCCGAAAAGAAAAAAACACTCGTAAAGCTTGCTGACAGCCTTGATGACAATGATAATCCTGTTTTGATGTTGGTAAGATTGAAAGATTGAACTATTAAAAGTAAACAAAATAGATCGCTTAAGAATTGGCAAAAAAACAAAATATAGAACTCCATAACGAGGAAGTACGGGAAATAATGCAGGAGATTCCCGGCCGTTTGCTTCGCTGGGGGCTGACCATTATTTTCCTGATTTTTGCTTCGATTATTGTGGGGAGCTACTTTTTTACGTTTAAAGAGATTGTTTCGACGTCGCTAATTATAACAACCACCAACCCGCCCGCATCCATCATTGCCAAATCTTCGGGGCGCATTGCCCGCTGGTTTGTTTCCGATGGGGAGCAAATAAAACAAGGCGAAGAAATTGCCCTGATAAAAAACTCCACCAGCCTGGCAGATTTTCGCCATGCTGAAAAAGTTTTGGACAAAATCGATACGACTGAAGTAAAAAGTAGTTTGGACATTGCATTGCCCGGTAATTTGATGCTGGGAGAACTGCAGGACAGTTACACCCGTTGCTGCAACCACCGGGAGAACTACCGCGATTACCTCGCGGAAAACTACCTCCCTGAAAGAATAGAACTGTTACGTCGTCAAATGCAAAAACAACAGGAGCATTACCGGCTTTCGTTGAAGCAACAAAAGATGATGGAGAAGGAACTCGAAATAAGCAAGAATGGATTGAAACGGTACCGGAGCTTGTTGGATAAAGGCGGTGTTTCCGAGTCGCAGATTGAAGAGGCAGAAGCACGGGTTATTCAGTCGGAACGCAGTTATACCGGTTTTGTGGCCTCGCTGAAATCGGCCGAAATTACAATGATTAACCAGGAACGCTCGCTGCTGGAATTGCAGGAGCAGCACCACGCCAATATCAAACAGTTTGAAATGGATATTTTAAACGATATCCGAACGCTGAAAAACCAGTTTAAGGCATGGAAAGACAACTATCTGCTTACAAGTCCCATTGACGGGAAGGTTACCCTCACAAAGTTCTGGAGCGAAAACCACGTGGTGACGGCAGGCGAACGACTGGCTACTGTGGTTCCCGGCGATAGTTCGGTAGTGATTTGCCGTGCCGTTGTGCCGTCGTCAGGTGTCGGCAAAGTGGAGAAAGGGCAGCCGGTGCATGTAAAATTGGCCGGGTACCCTTACATGGAACATGGGATGTTGACTGGGACTGTGAGCGCGGTTTCCCTGGTGCCCGAAGAACAAGGCTACATTGTTGGAATTACCCTGAGTGAAGGAATGATTTCCAGTTACAGTGAACAATTAAAACTGGTACAGGAAATGGATGGAACAGCCGAAATAATAACCAAAGAGATGCGGCTGATATACCGGTTTATTAATCCGCTGAAGATGATAGTTAATAAATGAGGATTCAAATAAAAGAAAATGGAAAAAGCTGATCTAACTGATGTAACTTTCTTAATCCCTTTACGGATTGATTCTATTGATAGACTAAATAATATCAATTTAGTTATTGAATATCTTAAAAGAAAATTTATTACAAAAATAATTGTTTTGGAAACGGATATAGAAGAACATTTTAAAAATAATCCATATGTTGACAAAAAAATTTTTGTTAAAGATAAAAATCCTATATTTCATCATACAATGTATAGGAATTTCTTATCAAATTGTGCTGATTCTAAAATAATTGCAGTGTGGGATGCAGATATTCTATTGCACTATGGCCAGATATTAGAAGCTATAAATTTAATTAGAAGAAATAAAACAAATTTCGTTTTACCTTATGATGGAAGGGTTTTTAAAATCGATTCTATATTAAAAAGCCTTTATTTAACTCATAAAGATCTAAGCATAATTTTACAAAATCAAAAGAAAATGAATTTGATGTATGGTCATTTTTCGGCAGGAGGTGTATATTTTGTAAAAAGAAATTCTTATCGAATGGCTACAGTTGAAAATGAAAAGTTTTATGGGTGGGGACCAGAAGATATGGAACGTGTTAAAAGATGGGAAATTCTTGGGTATAATGTCGAAAAAATAAATGGCCCCTTATACCATTTGCACCATCAAAGGAAAAAGAATAGCTGGTATAGTTCCTGTGGTACTGAAAAAAGAAATCGGTTTGAATTTATTAGAATATGTAGGATGAGTAAAATGGAATTATCAACCTATTTTGTTAACCAAGCATTCGAAAGCAAAATTTGAAGACATAATCGTTGCACAATTTTTGTTATATTCAAAAACTAAACCACTAACTATCGGCCCATGAAACTAAAAAGCTTAACCTTAAAACCCGCTGCGTTAATAAAATTAGCCGGTTACATATTAATTACCTTTGCTTTTATCTCATGCACAAGCAATGCCAGCGACGAATCAGAATCTTCGGCAGAATCGCTGCCTGAAGAAAAGAACCTGGTAGATGTAATTTTGCTGGAGCAGGGTGATTTTACCCGTGAAATCATCAGCAACGGCAAGCTTTCAGCCATTCAAAAGGCGGAGCTTTATTTTAAGAATCCGGGAATTATAGAATCTATCAGTTACCGGAATGGACAAACCGCGCAAAAAGGCAGCGAACTGGCGCGCATCCAAAACGATGAATACCGGTTTGTTGTGGAAAAAGCTGAGGTGAACATAGAAATATATTTTGAAACCGTTTAGTGTATAATACGCATTTTGCTGAAAATCAAATTGTCCAAAAGTCCTATTTTGTGCCTGTTTTTTGCCATTTTTTGAACATACTCACATCAAAGTCGAAACAGTTTACCCCCCCTCATTTGTTAATAAATGTTAATATATTTAAAAATGTGTAAATTTTTGATATTTTTTTGAAAAAAATAACCCTAAAAATGGGTGTTTTGAGTGAAAAATCGTGACGGGTACTACTTATATATGTTTTATAACACAAATTGTCTAAAAGTACTATATGGTCTTGTTTTGGTTTTGGTTAAATTTACTTCAGGCAAAACCAAAATACCATAAAATAATGGAAACCGTCATCTCAACCGACCAAAGAATCATCGACAAGTTTTTGTTAGATGCCGGTTCAATTGTAATCCCGGTTTATTCATTCAATATTTAAATCGATTATTCAATAGATTATGAACCTAAAAGCATCTATACAAAAACGTCTCAGAGAAAGTATCTACAATACATTTCCTTTTGATGGTTTGGTAAAAGATGAAAAATATATTTCTGTTTTCACAACGAAAAGGCCACTTCCCAAAGGCCAAGTCTATGAATTTAATCATTATAAAAATGGGAAAAACTGCATACTACCAGGTAACATTTCGAATATACATGGAAGTATTAAAGGATTTAAAACCCTCTTTGACCATGCCGCGGATATTGAGAATAATAAGTTAGCTAATTTCAATCAGGCGTTACTATCCCTTAAGGAACTTTGGAAATCAGGTTTACTTATTAGCCAAACAGAATTTTATGAAAAAATATCGAATAATCATTCTGGAAATGAACCAGTTAGTATTAAAACATTAGGGTGGATTACGCGTGACCGCACCGAGTCGGTAATAAAGAGCCTGGAGAGTTTCATCGAAAATTTACCTAAACCTAACCATAAATTTGATTTTATTGTGTTTGATGATTCAACGCCCGAAAACTATAATAATAATAAACGGAACATTGAATACCTCAAGAAAAAGCATAAACTTTCAATAAAATTAGTTGGTGAAAATGAACGCAAAGAATTAATAGAAAGATTAAGCCTGATATTAAAAAATAAAGTACCTAAACATGTTATAGAATATGGCTTAATGGGATTAAGCGGTGTTAATCACCGGACCGGAGCAAATCGAAATACGTTTCTGTTATTCACAACAGGCAGATATTCTTTATTATCTGATGATGATGTTTTTTGTCAAATCTTTAAAAATGGTAAGGATAGGAAATTGACAATTACTTCTGATGCTTCATCTTTTGATACGGAGACTATATTTTTTAATGATAAAAATGAATTAAACAATAAAGTTAAATTTGACCACAATGATCCAATTGGCATTCATCAATTACTACTCGGACATTCGATTGGAAGTTTAACCCCTAAATTTAATGGCAATGTTAGTTTAACCGGTATTACCTCCAAATTTATCAATGATAGCTTAAGTGCAGATAAAAAAGTGCGGGTGACAATGATGGGAGCGGCCGGAGATTCTGGAGCGGGATCGCCAATATCAAAAGTCTTCTTACCCGAACATAAACTTGTTCCATTAATTTCAGATGTTGAAAACTTTCAGACTAAGTTGTATAGCCGCATTGTTCTTCAATCCCATAAATCATTAACAGTTGGGCCTCCCAACTTTTTATTGGGGATGAACCTGGGGATAGATAATACCGAACTCCTGCCTCCTTTTCACCCCAATTTCAGAAATTCAGACGGAATTTTTGCTTCCGTGTTACGTAAATGCTTTCATAATTGCTTTATCGGTCACTTACCGTATGCTATTTCACATATTCCCCCTGAAGAAAGACCTGTTGATGATTCAGACTTAACCTCTACTTCTGTCCGGATTCCTGAAATATTGCGAATTTCAATTGATAATTTTAACAACAATGCAGTATCAAGGGTGGAAAGATTAAGATCTCTTGGTGTTTACCTCAGAGATATTTCGAAAAGGTCGGACGATAGCTTAAAGGAATACTTGGTATCAATAAATACCACTTTGATAAACAACAAAATTAATCGTATGGAACCTTTATACAAAGAATACAAACATATAAATAAACAATGGGCTGAAATTATGGAGCAAAGAATAGAAACTTTATATAAATACATTCAGGACGATTCTTCATCGGTGCAATTTAAAGAAGTGGCAGGTTTAACATATAAAAATCAATTACAAGTAATCCGAAATATTTATGGAAATTTTGGTGAATTATTATTTTACTGGCCGGAAATATATAATTGTATTGAAACAAAAAAGATAATAATAAATTGAAAATGGAATTTTTAATTAATGGTGTAAAAAATGGGAAGCAAACTTTATCTTCAAAAGTAAACTTGGTTTGCTACCCAATGTACCACCTAACTCAGAAAGGAGGTGATGTGACAAATATAATTAAAGTAATATAAATATTAGCCAATCAGGCACTTATTTCATTTAGATGAGAAAACTATTCTTATCTTTTATCAAAATTCTCAAAAAATTTAAAAAAAAATGTTATGAAAAAAGGAAAATTTCTAAGGGCTTCAAGTTTACTGTCAATTGTATTATTTTTATTTGCATTGATAGTTGATTTAGGTTCATTAAAAAAAGGAGATACATCACTTATGTTAGCTGCTTCTGCTTCAATGTCAAATGATACTGAATGCGACTACGCATATCAGTATTATGAGTGTTACGATGGTTGGGAAGATGGAGTAGAGCGTTGTTTACATGTATCTGATCCAGAGTATACTGATGATTGCTTAGATAGTTAATTAGAATGGTTTGTTAGGTGTTTTTAACTTGATTATTTGTGATAAGGGGACAACAACTTATAGTCCCCTTATTATAATAATTTTACATGTTGAAGCTACAATAAATAGTTGAATTTAAAATATGCATAATGAGAATTACTATATATACTTTTATAATATTCCTTAGTTTTGTTTCATGCAGTGAAAAAGAAGGGGTTCTTGAGGAAAAAATAATATACAATATTGATATCAGATCTGCAGTAGAATCAGATAAACAATTAGTTAAATTATCTGATCTAGCCGATAAGATTACTTATATTCCACTCGAAACAAATAATAATTGTTTGTTAACAAAAATAAGTTATCTACATCTAAATGAGGATTTCATCTTTGTTTCTGACACAAAAGCATTATATCAGTTTGACAATAAAGGTAATTTTTTACGACAAATAAGTAAGTTAGGAAATGGTCCAAAAGAACACGGGAAAAGAATTAGATTTGAAGTTGACGACTTTAATTCCGAGATATATATTTTTAGTTATCCAAATAAAATTCTTGTAAATAGACTCGAAACAGGTGAGTTTATTAGGAGCTTTAATGTAAGTTTTGAAGTTGCTAATTTTGAAATTTCTTCGAATGGCGATCTTGTTTTTTTTACAAAAGAGTTTAATCATATATTAAATCCTTCTTTAGTTGAAATATTTATAGTTGATAAATATGGAAATGTCAAGGATTCAATATCAAATCAGAATAGAGAAAAAAACAGAAGCAACTATATTGGCTATGTTCACACATATAAATTAAAACAAGATATAATGTTCATGGGAACCTACAAGAATATTTTATATAAATTCACAGCGAATAATAAAAGTAATAGATATGCTGTATTTGATTTTCAAAATGAAGTCAGTTGGGATAAACTAATTATTGAACCTGGGATGGGGAATAAATTGGATAACTATTTAAACATTGTTAAAATTACTGAAACTACCGATTATCTTTTTTTGACTGTTCATCAAGGAATTAGGGCAGCAGGTAAAGCACCCGAAGTACATCAAGTTCTTTACAATAAAATATCAAATGAGTTATTATTTGTTAAAGACATAGAAAACAATATTGATGATGGCCCATCTTTTTGGCCTTCATTCGTTGTTGATGGAAAATTAGTCGCGTATTTTCTCCCGTATGAGTTTATCAAAAATAAGAATGAGGGTGTAAATCAATCTTTATATAATACATCAAGTAATTTTCCGATAAAAACAATTACTGAGAATGATAATCCAATCTTAGCAATTATTGAATAACTATAGTTTTATAATATAATCGGATAATATGACAAAAAAAATTATAGCTTTTTCGATATTATTAATATTATCTTCTTGTGCGGAAGTCTCGCAGCAGGAAAAAGAGATAAAAAAAGTATTAGGAGAAAGACTTAAACTATCTATGTTTGATACAATTCAATATGGACCTAATAAAATGCTGTATTCTGATTTTAGAAAAAAATTCAAATATATTTCGGTAGTATACCTAGAAGATGGATGTAAACCGTGTTATCCAAAATTTCTTGAGTGGTACTCTCATCAAGAAAAAATAAAGTCACTTAAAGAATATGAAGTTTTATTTGTGATTCAGGGATATAATTATGACTCATTCATAAGCGCATTAGAAGAAATTGAACCTTGGCAAAATGATTGTTATATAATAATGGATCCATATTTCAAATTTGTCGAAAACAATGATATTCCAATTTGGATTTTGAATGCCTCTGTGTTGTTAAATTCAGATAATAAAATAAAATCAGTTGGTAATCCCTTTGCGTCGGAGGAAATGGAATTTTATTTTTATAAGATAATTAGTGCAAATTAAATATTTAGTTAAATAATATAACCTTTTTTGTCTTTTCTAAAAAAGATTAAGCTACCTAAAATAATTATAATGAAAAACAATAATCTGCTTATAGTTGTGGTAATTTTTCTTTTTGGAACTTTATCTTGCTACGATAGAAAAACAAATAACTCACCGATTGAAAGCAATATGGGAATATCGATTAAAAACAAAACACTTGATGCCATAAATGAACAGTTAAATACATCTGAAAATTGCCTTATTTGTGATTCAAATCAAGTCTTCATAACAATTGAAGATATTTTAAAAATGGATCGATTTAAGAATAAGGTAGTTTATCTTGATTTTTGGGGGACTAGCTGTAAACCTTGCCTGGAAGAATTTAAATATACGCATGCATTAAAGAAAAAATTCGAAAATACCCCTATTGAGTTTGTCTATATCAGTCAGTACAGAAAGAAAAAGGAATGGGATACTTATAGGGAAATGAAATGGAGAATGATAATTGAAAAGTATAATTTGATTGGAACCAACATATTAGTTTCAGACGAATTAAAACATCATTTTGTATACAAGAACAAAGACCGAACAGATCCTATAAAATTGTATGCGGTACCTAAGTATATTTTGTTTAACAAGAAGGGAGAAGTTGTTGATTTTAATGCGCCAAGACCATCAAGTAAGGAATTATTATATGAAAAACTCTGGAATTTGTTAGATGAATAATCCTCTTCAAGATGTGTATTTAGTATTTTAAGAAAACTTATGAAAGTGTTACATATGTCTTAATAGATCCTCCTTTGTAATAGCTTGGAAAATAATAAGAAGAAATGTCTATTAGCACTGTTTGATAGAGGGGGATAGGCTGAAAGAGTATTTAACAGTGTTTGAGAAAGACTTGAATGTTGCACAATTTTTGTTATATTCAAAAACTAAACCACTAACTATCGGTCCATGAAACTAAAAAACTTAACCTTAAAACCCGTTGCGGTAATTAAATTAGCCGGTTACATTTTAATTACCTTTGCTTTTATCACATGCACAAGCAATGCCAGTGACGATTCGGAATCTTCTACAGAATCGCTTCCTGAAGAGAAAAACCTTGTAGATGTAATTTTGCTGGAGCGTGGCGATTTCACCCGCGAAATCATCAGCAACGGAAAG
>Ga0209949_1001065_pt1 | contig 13650 bp, 16 predicted proteins | sample SalPonC_black_MG_FD_185711 | JGI IMG/M metagenome (GOLD analysis project Ga0209949, IMG submission 185711) | Salt pond soil microbial communities from South San Francisco under conditions of wetland restoration - Salt Pond MetaG... | ecosystem: Environmental > Aquatic > Marine > Intertidal zone... | reverse complement strand
TTGCTGTGAGTCTCGTATGTCAGCGTATTGGTCTACCATGCCCGCTACCTGCCCCAACTGGGAGCCCGAACCAGCGCCCTGAATCCCCTGCAGTCCTGCAAAGAAAGGTGAAACGCTCATTCCTTCAGGGCTCATAGCCGCCTTGCTGGTCAATGACTGCATGGGGAAAACATAGTCTTCAATGGCCATTGCGGGCCTCCACGTATTTGTAGCCGTGAATATAGGTGATTCGTTCAGGCTCGTTGGCCTCTATCTCATCAGCCATCGGCCCCACGCCCTCACCGTAAAGATCAAGATTTGCGGCTTTATCGTTCCACGTCCAACGGTAAATGCTGTAGCCTTCCATCTCGCCAATCTTGCAAGCATTGTCTTTTAGTGCAGGATCACAAAAAGCAGAAAAGGCAGACAGCCCCAATTGACCAAGCCCCATAAGATTGCCAAATCCTGCCTGCTGGCTGGCTTGACGCGATTGCTCTGCCCCGATGATGCCTTGCGCTTGCGTTTGGCCTATATTTGCTGTTTGCTGTGCAATCTGAGGTGCATAGGACTGGAGGCCGGAAAGTCCTTGGAGTCCACTCAGGGAGTTCTGGTAAGCGGCAAGTTGGCGCTGACGCTGATTCTCGGCGAGCATCTGTTCAGTTCCGCTTGAGCGAAGCGCTCCAGTGGCAGACTGGTTACGAAGAATAGATTCTTCTTGTGCGCCAATATCCCCCAGTGTAGCTTGGAATATGGGGTTTCGGCGAAGATTAGCTGCCGCACCTGGATCACCGCCCTCAAGCCCATAAAGACCGCCAAGTTGGGCCAGGGCGCCTTCACGGAATTGCTGCGGAACCGCCTCGCGCTCTTTGAGGTACTCAAGCGCTTCCCGTTGCGCCTGCACTTGGGCGCTCGCAGCATCTTTAGCCGCATCAGCCCCAGAGTCAGAGTCAGTGAGGCCGACAGCGTCTGTTATTCCTGAGACAATACCGCCCATTATTTAAACCTCGCATAAACTGTTATATCGTCGATGTCGGCAACGGGCAAAAAACCTACCTTCTTTATTAACCTTCCGACACTATCTTTCCTAACTTGCGCTAACACCATTGTACACCAATCGAATAACCAGAACACAAATAGAACGAAATCGTCTATGGCTTGCTTTAGATAACGCAGCCCGGTGCGGTCAGAGGCGAAGTGACAGGACGCAGCATTACCGCGACGAGAAACAGAAAACAGAACTTTACCGGGGCCGGTCCAGAGGAGCACAAGATGGTTATCGTCCGTCGTCAGCCCCATCAGATCGCCCTGATAAGGCTCAAACTTTACGCTATCTGAATCCATCCGGTCAGCTCTCCGGGGATAGGGTTATACCACAGTGCCGGTGTTGCGGTGTCAAAGTATTGGCCGTTAAGGTTGGATTCGTACACGCCGTTTGGGTCCGCCTCTGATCCGCTTTGTGGGCGCAATTCCTGCAACCTGCCCACGTAGTCATCAACCAACCATGACGGCCACCCGAGGCGCTCTAAATCGGCATACGAAAGGTCGTTGTCACGCCTCATTGATCTCAACCCCCGTAATGCTGAAGATGCCTTTCGAAAACCCTCGCAACTTGATGCCCATCCATCGCGGGTAGTCGCCCAAGCGCCTGATGATCATTCGATGCTGGTAGTCGCCTTGATTGCCCTTGAAAAGCAGCACAGAATTGCCGTACAAAGCGCCGTCTTTGGTGGTAGAGAAATACACCACATCGTCAGCAACAGAACTGTGCCCCGGTGCTGTGACCAGCTCTGCCACGCGGACAGTGGTGCCAACACGGACAAGCGGGGTCTGGCAGGACCACTCCACAGCCTCACCATATTGGGTGCAGATGGTTTCATCCAGCTTGGCAATGCGTGAATCGAACTTGTCGCCGTAAATCCAGCTTGACGCCTGGTTGTCTACGTTTCTTGGATCGTAAACGCCGTTAATCCCTCGATATGTTTGATCGTTAGAATCCCACTGATACCAGATGTTTTCCTGCAGTGCTCGACTCAGCGTTACGTCATACACCAGCGTATCGCGCGGCAGATGACAGATAACAAGCCCTTGATCTCGGGTGTCTCTATACTCAATCTGAATGCTGGCAAGCTCAAAATCCGAGTAGCTGTCAATAATTGAGTCAATTTCTTTATTGGAAATGTTCTGGTAGCTATTGGTCAGCAAGTAAAACGACGGGCTGTATTCTTTGGACCCGCCAAACACGACCCACTGGCCATCACCGATGTTTGCTTTTGCGTCTGTGCCAACAATACCGATAGGTATAGCAGCCCCAGGTATCCGGGCAAAGGGAAATGAGGGGCCGGCATTGTTTGAAAATCGTTCTGTAGTGTATCGGTTAAACACCATCAGCTTGTTGTCGGTTGCCTTACCTACGCCAACGATCTCATCTGGTGCAAAGTCACTGCCCGCCCGCTCGTTAGCGCCAAAAGTCGTTTCATCGGCTAGATTCGTGTTCCAAAGGTTTTCTCCGTCCGTGAAAATGTAATAGCCGTCAATCCAGCACATATCTATGAACGACTCAGACCCGGCAGGGCGAGTAATTTGCGAGAACGTGGAGCCGTCATATCGGTAGTATTCACCGTTAGCCACAAAGGCCACGGAGTTAAACGAATTATCAAACCTTGCAGGGTTGGAGCCTGGCACGGATAGGCCGCCGCTCAAATCTGTAATATCGCCAAACTCGTCCACCCGGATAAACGCGCCGCCAGACAGCCGGTAATGTTGCCGGAAGCGCTCAGACCAGATAGCGCCACGGTCTGCCCCGGTGCCAGTGGCAAAGCTCTTTAGCCCGTCCACTGTGCGCAGATAGCCTGTCCAACTACCAACGGTTTGCACAAAGCCCACCATGTTACGCGGGAGCGTGTCGCGCCATTCGGCTTCGGCGTCTACTCGGGTGCCTTTGATCAGGGGGAGTTTCATGGCGTAGTCGTGATGGGGTCATCACCCTCGTCAGTCAGGTAATCGTTATGCGTAACAATCCTATCCACGGGGTAATAGTATTTTTGAGTGAACGGAGATCCGTTCGCCATGCCACGCGGGAATCTGCGCGGATATTGCACGTTCTGAAGCTCTACGGTGCGGTTGGAGATGGTCTGCATGCCTTGGGCCGCAATGCGCTGCATACTGGGCGTATACTGCTTTTCAAAGTAAGTGCAGGCCATTTCAGCCACAGAGTAGACGACGCCCAATACAGCCCAATCAGGCAAACCGGTTTCTTCATTGGGGTCAGGCTCTCCATCTGACACGATGTAGCCAATCCTTCGGCCAATCGCGTTGTTGGATAACAGCCAGTCTTCCGCCATCTTCAGCGTGTCCTGAACTTCTACCGGATCAGCCTCAGACGTTCGGGCATTGACTCCGATAGCGGTCAGGATGCGGTTGGCTAGTTCGGCTTTAGTCATCAGCCTGCTCCAGCTTTTGACGGATAGTTTCTGACTTCATTTTGTGGTGCGGAGGTTTGCCGAACGCTTCCTCGTATTTGACTCGAAAGAAATCATACTCCGACATTCCGGGTCCAGGTGCCCTTACTTGCCTTTCTTCTTGCCGCCTTTCTTCTTCATTTTTCCGTAAGCCATGGTCTTGCTCCACGTCAGAGATACGAAACTTCCAGCCCTTGTCTAGAAGCGCTTTTTGTTGCGAGGTATGCACAGGTCGGCCATAGATGCCCTTTGTCACCTCATGGCAGTTTTCGTCCGGTGTGGTGGTGTAAAGGTATCGCATGGGGCGTCCTGTTTGGTGGGTTTAGGTGTCCATTATAGCAGAAAGGGGCGTCCTTGCCCCTAGTTCACTTTACGCAGGAACGTAAATGCTATTCCCGTTTCGGCTAGGATCTTTATTCACCAAACCATACCAGGTGAACAAACGAACCCGACAGTTCAGAGTCGGCAGACTCGCATCGTATGCCATGTACAAGCGCACACCTGAATCCAGCGTCTCACTGACCACCTTCATGCCGTCAAACTCGTTCAGCATATCCAGCGGTGCATCACCGTTCACGATAGCCACGGAGTCGTTAGACCAGAAGCTGTTAGCGCGTCCGCCAGTCTCGTTCACCTTGCTCACTACAGTAGTGGCAACGATCTGAGTGCTGATGTTGGCGTATGCAGCCTGCTCATCAGTGATGCCAGACTGGTCCGCTGCAATCGGCTTCGGATAGATGGTCAGGGTGTCGGTGTCCTTCGCCACAACGCGGAAGGTCATCAACTGCCCCGTGTCCTTCTTGTCCATGATGCCGATAGAGTTAACGCCCGCGAAAGTGATCACGTCACCCACTTGGAAGTCAGCGCCCTCGCCAGCGCCAAGGTCAACCGAGCCAACTCGGTAATCCACGTTTTGCACCACATCATTGCCAAGGTCCACGAAACCTTCAGGAACCTCAGCCACATCCGTTTCAACCGCGCCAGTAGTGGCGTTAAGTTGGGTCGGTACGTTTCCGAGGTAGGACGCTTCGAACAGGTCGAAGCCTGCTACTCGCTTGCCGATCCCTGCGGTGCCGTAGGCCGTCTCAGGGCGACCGCTCAAGTCTTCACGGGACGCGAGGTCAGAGGCCATAACCTGATAGGTGCGGTCATTCATGTAAAATGACATGCCATCGCCAGTATAGGCTTGACGCTCACGCATCAGGGTGCGAGCTTCTGCAACGAAGTCATACCCAGCAGATCCAGACTCGTAGTACAAAGAGCCGGTGTTAGCCACCAGATCGGCAATACGGCTGTTCTGGTCACTGGACAGCTTGTTAGCAGAAGAGCGAACCCGACGGTCCATGAACCCCTGATCACGCAGCTCATCAACACGCAGCTGGATGAAGTCGTTGCGCGGATCACCAAGACGCAGCGGGTATGCTTGCTCAATGATGCCGGTTTCTTCGCCCGTCAGATCCCAGCCGGTCTTAACCGGAGACTGCTGCTCTACCGGACGCCAGTAGATGTTATTGGCGTTCTGCAGTGCAGCGCCAGATTCCGCCGTGTCAACTTCGACCTGGCGGGCCATAGTGGTATCTTTCTCAAGCTGCTCACATACCTTATCAAAGTACGTGACAAGCGTTTTTGCGGTTTGGTTAGCCATTACTCAATCCTCATGATAGCTTCACGCCCCGCTCTTTGGCTTTGCGTCTCAAGTCCATCAGCTTATTCGGATTTGTCTCTTTGTCGTACATTTCCTGTAAGCGTTTGGCTGACACGCTGCTGCCGTCCCCTTTAAGGGGTTCATCGGGCGGTGGCGCTTTACTCGTCTGTTTTGAATGCTTCGGTTTCAGTTTCTCTGCCCATCGCGTCAACTGTGCGCCTGCCTTCAGGCCGTTCGGGTCTTCCTGCAACATGCGCTTCAGTGTGGCCATGGCGTTATCGTTCGTGCCGATGTAGTAAGCTGCCCGCTCACCACCATCCCCAACAGAGTCCAGGAGGTAGGCCAAAGAACCATCAATGCCGGTTGCTTCGTCAATCTCGCTGGTTGCCTTTTCCAGTGCAGTGATCACGCGGGTTTCGCTGATCTTGTTTTCCTGCATGAACTTGGCTGCCCGCTTCGCAAGGTTGGAGGTCTTTTCCTCCATCTGCTTACGATACTGCTCTTGCTGATTCGCCGCTTCGCTGTGCCTCGACTGGTACGCCTGCATGTCCGTGAAATACCGCTTCACGGCTGCGTCGTACTTTTGCCGGTCGCCGTCAATCCCCTTGTCGTACATATCTGGGAACTGTGGCTCACTCGCACTGTTCTGCGGTGCCGGTTGTGTCGGCTGCTGGCCCTGTCCACCCTTGAGCATGTTGGTCAGTTCTTGAACCTGGCGTTCAAGCTTCTCAACGTTGCTCTCGGCTTCTTTGGTCCGCTTGCGTTGCTTTGTCAGCTTGTGAACAAGCGCGTCTTCTGCGCTGGGCTTCTGCTGGTCGGGTTCTGGCTCCCCGCTTAGCTCAAGCTCGAAATCTTCAGAGGGTTCAGCTTTGGCTTCCTCTTCGCCTTCTTCGCCTTCTTCGTCTTCGTCAAGATTGGCGTCACGCTCTTTTTCGAGATCGCTTAACCGCTCTTTTCTGGACTTAGGCTTCGATTCTTCCCCTACTTCAAGCTGTTCCGGTTCTCCGGTTGTTTCTTCCTCTGCCGCTTCGGCTTTCGCTTTCAATTCATCCAGACTCATAAGATTAACCGCCCTTACCGCGTAACATACGGAAACCGCCGTACTCGGACATAGGGATATGCGCCCTACTCGCTTAATGCAATGTTATAACATAATTCATGGTTATGACAAATAGTTATGACTGCCTCATTCCGCTCGGCATCATCGCCTCCTGCAACTTCTGCAAGTTGTCGAGTTCGGTGCCGCTAATCTCAGTGCTTATCTTGGCAGTCTCTACGCCCGCCTTGCGGGCTTTCGCCATGGCTTCCAGCCTCTGAGTCTCAGCCTTATAGGCGTCAATCTGGCGCTGGGCTTGGTCGTCTTGCGCATCTGACTGTACGCCAGCCATATCGGCCTGAGCCTTCATCTGCTCAGCCATCGCTAACATCATATTCGGATCTTGCTGGCCTTCTTGCTGTTGTTGCGCTTGCTGCAACATCTGCTTTTCTTCGTCGGTGGCAGGTTCCATGATTCCCTGCAAGACCAGTTGCTTACGTGCGTAATCCTTCAAGTGATCCGTTTTCGGTCCATCCATCAGGGTGAAGTAGGTCAGCAAAACCATCTGCCCCTCTGGCGTCCCTTGTAGTGCGGTATAGAGTTCGCGCATCTCTGCCCGCGCCTCTTCCTTCTGGGACTGGAACGATGGGCCTGTATCTGCGTAGACCTCAAAAGCACCTTGAGTAATATCGTTTAATACAACCTCTTCGCCGGTTTCTTCATCAAACACGGCCTCCATAATCTCAACGGTAGACTCTGTGCCGTCAGGCTGTGTCACAGTGGCTTCACGCGGTACGTCATATAGTTCCGCCGCCATAGACGCATAAACTCGCCCTGCCTGCTTCATGGCCAGCGCAAAGCTGTTTTGATATAAGAATGTCTCCATGTTCTGCGCTGATTGTGCAGTCTGAATCTGTCCTTCCGTCACCTGGCCCTCCAGCATGGCCTCCTGTGACAGTGTGCCGCCCGTTACGTCGTCAATGGACCTGCGAGTTAGCTCAAGCAACGCAGCGCCGGCTTGTGGCATCTGAGGCGGCTCTAGGTAACCAATTGGACCGGCAGGATATGGAGCGCCAGTGATCGGAGAAACTTCGTTAATGACCTTGTAAGGCAGGTTGTCATCAGCGCCAGATCGGTGCCAGTACACCTCCTGCCCCTGCACCTGTCCGGGGTAGAAGATCGGCTTTTGGCGCGGCCCCTTGGCGACAATGTCCGCCATGTACGACATGGTGAAGTTGTGAAGCCGCTGCGGGTCTTGCGCATCGTGATAAATACCGCGCCAGATTTCCCGCCCCTCAACGCGGGACCAGTCGCCATACAGCGGGATAACGGGGATATGTTCGCCTGGCACTTTTTGCTCTTTCAGGATGTCGTCACCTGTTACTATTTGCTTGGTGACCACCCAGCGGTCCTTCATCTTCTCGCCAATCTTGACGAAGCCCGCCGCTTCCATATCATCAATAACTTCCTGCACTTCCTTCTGATACAGCGCCTTAACCTGGCCAAGCGGGTCTTCATAGATCACAACCTTGCTACGCTTCTTCTCTTTGCTGTAAAACTCAGCGACTTTGATCTCGTCAGACTTGGCCCGCCAGAACCATGCGCTAGTCTGGTTGCGGTCTTTGAACGTGGCGGGGCGCTTGTTATCCTCATAGTCAATGCCGTTTTCGTCACAGAACCGCTCCCACCCCTTTTCGGTGTAGGTGGTGACGATTGCACACCAGCGGGCGTCTGACTTGTCTTTCTTCTTGGCGTTGCTGTCCCAATAAACAACGTTGTTTGCTTCGTTGATGGGCTCCGCATTAATTCGCTGTAGGTTGGAAAGGTCGTCAAACTTGGATTCGTACTCAGTAACATAGCGGAATGCGCCAAAACCGCAATCAACCTGATCCTGCAGCGCCGTCTCAACAGCTTCCTCTGATCGCAGCATATCCGTGCGGTACATGCCTGTCAGTGTCTCGGCAGCGTCATCCCTTGCGCCGTCTTTTGGTTTGAACGTCACATCAACCGGATTAGACCATAGTTCACCGAGAATCCGGTTGCGCTTGGATTTTATGAGGTCAAACGTACCCCTGAACTCAGTAAGCACATCCGAAGAAATATCATCAGCCCACTGGCTAATGCGCCCGAACACCAGCATGTCACTGGCTTCTTCCCGCGTTGCGCTTGTGCTTGCTTCAGCGTCATCGACGAGTTCTTTGATTTCTTCCAGGTCCATACTGTTGTCCCATGGGTCTAATTGGGGGCGGAATAACTGCCTGTGTGTTGACTATTTTATCAGGTATTGCTAGAGACATCATCACTGCGTCGGCCATGTTGGGGGATGCAATATCCAGCTTTGCCATGTCCTCTTTGCTCATGATTTGAATAAGCCCGTTACCATTTGGCTTTAATGGTATTCGGCATATCTCGGATCGAAGTTTATCAATATGCTTGATGCCTGACGATAGACTAATCATTGTATCAGGGTCATGGTATTCACCATGCGCCACGGCTCTAAACGTGTTATAGAAACGATCACGAAGCGCCCAATAGTATTGTGATCGCTTATTCTTGAATGTCTGTTTGTTGGTCTTGCTTCGTGCCGCATTATTGTCTATGCGCTCATAAAGCGCATCAGGATTATCGGGACTGGCAGATCCCCTGAATACCTCTTGATCTATTGGCTGCCCCGTCAGGTTGTCAGCCACTTGCTTACGGAGAGTGATTCCCAATCCGTCGCCATCCCACACAAAAACATCAGCGCCGTTATTGATGGCATAATCCGTGGCCCAGTCGCACCCGTCGTTTACGTTGCCTTTGTCGTTGGATAATACGCCCAGAAAGACAGACCCATGTCGGTACGCCAAGCCCTTGTCATCATCGCCCTCATCGGATGGGTCGTGCGATATGACACGCTTCCCGATCATCTTCCAGCCAAGCGCCTTGTGGGCGTCTATGGCTGCGTCAAACCATTCTGCCGGGATAATGCTATTCTCTACATCGTCGTTAAACTCGCCTTCCCATACGTGCCGGTACTTGGCCCTGCTCATGCTCTTCAAGTCGTCAAGGCGCTCGGCTTCAAGCTCTGATGGAAACCATGGGTTGTCGGCAAAACTGATCTCTATCGCTAAAACTAGGTCATCTTCATAATACCCATCGCGTTCTAGTGCCGATTGCGCACGTTTCAAATACTTCTCAACAATCGGATCAGCAGAACTCCCCCGGTTCATTGTGAACCAGATTTCAGGCTCATCAGTTGACCCTGCTACGGATCGGACGGAAGGCGTCAAAAGCTTGAGGGACTTTTCAGATATGGTCTGGGCTTCCTCTACCCAAAAATAGTCCACGCCAGAAAGCGACTTTAAAGACTCAGGGTTTCTAGCCAAACCCTTATAGAATATCTGACCGCCTGATTCGTGCGTGATGCGGTTATTAGTAATCGTGAACCCTGGCGCACCTAGGCGCTCAATCTCGTTGCACATTAGCGAATGCACAGAGTCATCTATGGAGTTCTGAAACTCTCGCCCACAGCATACAGACTTCCCGTGTGACGCCAGCATGATGAACATGTCGGCCACTGCAATAGATTTACCACCACCACGCCCGCCTACGGCCAGCTTGATACGCTTTTTGCGTTCAATAAGGGGGGTTAGCTTCTCAGGAATCTGAAGAGTCGGCATCGTGCGGCTTTACTGGTTGAACGATCCACTGGGTTTGGATGGGCCCGCCTTGTGGTCCAGTATGCTCGATAGTTTGTTTGTCCCATCCGAACATTTTGTTGAGCTGGGCAACAGCCTGAATCACATCGCTGGTTTTGTCTGGCAGCGCGATCACAGACTTCAGGGTATTAATCGAATCCACCCGAGTCCAAAGCGACTTCTCTGATAACTCATCCCGCAACCGTTGAATCTCAGCCGCAACATGCGGGCGCTTGGCCGCATTGCACCCGCAGACCCTTGCCGTGGCATCGTCATAGTCAGGCTTATCGTAAGCCTGCCGGTACGCCTCCGTCTGCGTCTCACCGTCGTAAACGATCATTCGGGCAAAGTCGTGCTCGGCTTGGCTTAGGGATTTTGGCTTGCTGCTCATGCAATACCCTTATGAGTTCGCGTTATAATGTAACGAATATCATACACGCTTTGGTCGCCCGCGACCGCCTCAAACTTAATGGTCCCGCCATTTGCGATAAAGGTCGCTAAAGAATAAACGCTGAAATTGATTTGAAGCGTGTTTTCGTCTCCAGACCCCTTGTTCAGGCGTCGGCCATCAGCGGTAATTTCATCCATAGCCCCGCCGATATCAATTGCCAGCCTTACCGCCCCTTCATTAACGCTTGATTTTGTCTTGAACCGGATGGAGATTTCATAAGAGTCGCCAACGGTGTCAGGCTTAATAACAGTTCCGTCATACAGGGACGATACGCCAGTGGGCAAATGTTCATCAATTACGGTGCCTGAATTGTTTGGCAGATCAACTGTTGTGCCTGCTGACACGGCAAAAGGCGAGCCTTCTGTGTATTCGGTATCGCTGTATTCGGCCCATCCAGTTACTTGATAAACGGCAGGGTCCACAAACTCAACAGCACTGGCTGCCTGGTTCACCCTAACAGCCTTGAGAGACTGACCCGAATAGCTCGCGGGCGTATCCCCCAATCTGATAAAGAAGTTGTCTATGAACTCTAGCCCTTCCTCGTCACCATCAACAACCGCCAACTTACCGGCCTGACCTCCGTAGGATGCCGGAGTATCTGACAGCGCCAAGAAATTACCCGACGTTGCGGCCTCAAACACCATGCCGTCCTCAGACGGGTTAACCACCAACACGCGCCCCTGCTGGCCTACATAAGAACTGGGTGTATCTGACAGGCTCAATAAAGTGCCAGGCGCAAGCTGCTTTATGTAAGCCTCTAACCCAGACCGCGTAAGCTTCATTAACTGGCCGTTACGCACAATGGCGAACTGGTCATTCCCTTGGCTTGAGGTCTGAACCGGATAGCCTTTTGAAGTGATATTGCTCATTTATATATCCTTACTCGCATGCCGGTTTTGGGATGGCGCGGCCCCATGTCCAGTTTGTTGTGACAGAATATCGTATACCTTTGCTAAAGGGCCAGTCGTCAGGGCCGGGCGGTGTCGGCGTGGTTTTCGTTCTTAGCCCTTTAATGGTCTCTGTCCCATCACCCTGATCGTTGATGGGCCAAAACTGGATAGTGTAGTTAGTGCCTTCGCTTAACTGGGATACCTCGACAGGATTGGTGGCTGCCTGCCTTGCCCCGTAATTAAAGCTATATTCAATCCCTGTAATATCGTCGCCCGGATAGCTGAACGGTATAGTTGCCGAGTCGGTATCTGTCTGGATGATTCCCACAGATACCTGATACTGCGGGGTCGTCGGAACTGATGGCGCTGCATCCGTAGTAAAGCTGTAGCTGACAGAGGGGCCGGGGCTCGTGATGCCTGTGAGTGAGACAACCAATCAGAGTTGCTTGGCCCTGGGCCGGGATCAGGCTCCGGCTCCACCTGCCCAAACCGATACCCAGGCGCCGTATTCAGCGTCCCGTCGGGGGCCCTCTTGGGCGGTTCTGGCAGGTTTCTGGGTATTGTGTTAGCGGGCATATATTCACCAGTAATAAGCAATGGTAAAAGTATAACTGATGGAGCGGAGAATAAAAAGAGCCCTCACAAGGAGGGCCAAGGATCTTCAGGAGAGCAGATCATTGACCGGTCTGCTAGCGGTGGGAATTGATAGCCCCACCGTAGGCAAGCCAAGAGGGCGGGGGCGTATTGGGCTGATTATAGCCTAATCCTGACGATTGCCACAACCGCTTCGCCTAACAAGCCAACCTGCGGCTGCACCCGATACTTGGTATACGTCAAAGCCGGATAAACCATAGGGCACACGGTAGCGTTGTCGCCGTCATCGCCATAGCAGGACCGGTAGCCATGCATCACGCCAGCATGCACAGACCCGCGCCAGTTGCCCCATTGCTTGCTCCAGCCCTTGCCTGCGAACCAGGTGTTGCGATCGTAAGAGTTGGTGAAGCGTCCGGCCATCCATGAGTTGTGTTCGATGATGGTGGCTTCGTGGGACTCGTTGTAGTCTCCGTCAGTTACCAGATGGTCAGACCAGCCGCCCAATAGGACGGCGGTTTCGGCTCTTGCGTTGCTGGCGTAAAATGCCAGGATCAGAACTACGGCGGATAAGGCCCAGCATAGGTTGTTGGTTGTCATGGTTGTCACTCCGTGAAACCGCCCTTAGTGGGCGGCTATCTCTAATGCTTCCATTTCACCAAGTGCAAACTGTAGCCCTTGCTCTGTTCCAGTCCATTTAACGCCTGCTGGGTTGTCCATATTGAACTTGTCACGAGCCGCAAAAAAGCCCATCTCTTGAATCTCTTCGCGCTTAGACTCAAGTCCTTTGTGGAAAGCTTCGGATTTGAAAGTTTGCATGTCTGCCTCCTGTGGCGATTCGTTGTCGTCTCTCTATGTATCCATAATCTCACCGCAGCGCTTTGGCGTCCAATATCGTTTTGGAATAACCAGGGCGCTGGTTATATCCTCCTCCTCCACTCTTCAACCTCAAGTTTACTGTTCAAAGCCACCACAGCCAGCCTGAACAACCCTAGCCACTTTCGGCGGTCTGTGTACTGCCCAATGATCGGAGCCTCAATAGAGACAACGACAGGGCCTTTGGTGGCTGTGATTGTGTGGCCGTTGCTGTGGTAGGTGGTTTTCATGGGTTAGTCCTCAATGATTGTTTTGATGGCAACGTATGCCCCTACCAAAACAGCGAATACCGTGAACACGATCAATATCGCTTCAATCACAATCACTCCCCCTTCTTCGTCACGTTGTAGGTTGAGAGGATGGCGTTGGCTAGTAGCCCGCCGTCAATGTCATCCACAAAACCATCTCTGCATAACAATTTTTGCAACTCCTCCCGCCCAACTTCCTCGGCAGGCTTGCGGAGTAGGTTGGCGTCGTAGAGTTTTTGCAGCGCGTCAAACACATCATGCTCACCTGTGGTCGGCCTCTCATCAGCGGCAAACTCGGTTGGGTCATACCCGCATGCGGATAGCGCGTTATCAATTACCCTTTCTCTCTCCCTCTCTGCATGGGTGCGGAGTTTGTACAGCCCAAAATCAACCATGGAGTCGTGCAGAACACCCAAGCCCCAATCAAAGCGAACCACGTAACAGCTCTCACCGGGCAAGTGTTCGATTGCTTCAATCTCTTTGCCCAAGTGGTCGTCACCGTATTGCAGCGGCGCTTCGTGCGGGTTAACCATGATCGCCATTCGCGGCAACCCATCCACCCACTCGTCGGCTGGCTTGGGGCGAAGGATGCAATCTGGCTCAATATCAAGCCATACGTTTTTTGACCAGCCGCCCTCGCACAATAACCAATCATTAGCTCCAATATGATTAAAAAACATCTCTTCCCCATCTTTCCACTTGCGCCAAGGAAACGTCATGCCAGGCGCGTACATTTCTGCACCCTCCGGCGCTTTACTCCAATCAACACTCATCACTCTCCTCCCCCCCACTCTCC
>Ga0209949_1001063_pt1 | contig 13663 bp, 9 predicted proteins | sample SalPonC_black_MG_FD_185711 | JGI IMG/M metagenome (GOLD analysis project Ga0209949, IMG submission 185711) | Salt pond soil microbial communities from South San Francisco under conditions of wetland restoration - Salt Pond MetaG... | ecosystem: Environmental > Aquatic > Marine > Intertidal zone >... | reverse complement strand
CCCTGGCCGGCCGGCAGCGCGTAGGCCGAGCCCGAGCCGCCGCCCTCATTGCCCTTGTCGGCGCTGGATTCAAGCGTGCGGACGGTATTGCCATCGGCATCGACAATCTCGATTGAGAGCGTGTTTTCCTCGAGGTCCGGTTCTTCGGCCAGCGCGTAGTACAGCATGGCGCCGATCGGCGGGTTTTCGCCGCGCCCCGGGGGACGATCGCCTTCCAGGCGCAGGATGTCGGCGGTCGACGGCGCGTAGAGGTGTGCGGCCGCGTTTGGCTGTTCGGCGTCGAACTGCCGCAGCGGCGACAGGTCGTCGAGAATCCAGAACGAGCGGCCCTGGGTGGCCACGACAAGATCGCCGCGGTGGATTCTGAGATCCGTTATGGGAACAATCGGCAGGTCGTCGGCGTGGAGCTTGCGCCAGTTCCTGGCGCCGTTCTTGTTGTTTGCAGCGTTGAAGGAATAAAACAGGCCCATCTCGGTGCCGGCGTACAGCAGGCCTTCGCGCTCAGGATCTTCGCGCACCACGCGCACCCAGTGGCCCTCGGGGATGTCGCCGGAGATCTCGTCCCAGCTGTCGCCGAAGTCGTCGGTGACGTAGATGATGGGCTCGTGGTTGTTGTACTTGTACTTGGTGAAGGCGACGAACGCCTTGCCCGGCGTGTGCGGGCTGACGGCCAGGGTATTGACCATGCCGTCGCCGGCGCGCCTGGGCGTGATGTTTTCCCAGTTGTCGCCGCCGTCGCGGGTGATGTGGACCAGCCCATCGTCGGTGCCGGCCCACAGTGTGTTCGCCGAGTGCGGGCTTTCGGCCAGGTACATGATGGTGTTGTAGTTCTCGCTCACCTCGTTGGTGATCGGAAAGCCGCCGGGGCCCTGGTGCTCGGGGTTGTCGCGGGAAAGATCCGGGCTGATCTCGGCCCACGAGTGGCCGCGGTCGGTTGATTTGAGCACCACGTTGCCGGCGTGATAGATCACGTTCGGGTCGTGTTCGGAGACGATTACCGGGGCGTTCCAGTTGAAGCGGTACTTGCGCTCGGACGGTGAAACGCCGAAGGCCAGTTCCGGGTAGACGCGGATGTCGCGGCTGGTCTCGGTGGCCATGTCGAACTCCTCGATCTGGCCGAGGTAGCAGCCGCCGTAGATGAAGCGCGGGTCGTCGCGGTCGAACGCCAGGTGGGCGCTTTCGCAACCGGCCACGCGCATCCAGTCGTCGCGGCCGATGCCGCCGTCGTCGCCGAACGAGCGAATGGCCACCGTCGAGTTGTCCTGCTGCGCGCCGTAGAGTCTGTAGAAATAATCGTTGTCGACGTTGAGCCGGTAGAACTGCGCGGTCGGCTGGTTGTACTGGCTGGACCAGTTCTCGCCGCCGTCGAACGTGACCGCCGCGCCGCCGTCGTTGGCGCCGATCATGTTCTTCGGGTTCTCGGGGTTGATCCAGAGGTCGTGGTGGTCGCCGTGGATGTTGCGGGCGAACTGCTCGAAGGTCCTGCCGCCGTCGAACGAGCGCATGAAAGGCGCGTTCTGCACGAATACGGTGTTCTCGTCGGTGGGGTGGGCAAAGATGTGCATGTAGTACCACGAGCGCGCCTGCACTCTTCGGCTGCCGTTCATGTGGCTCCAGGTCTCGCCGTAGTCGTCGGAACGCCAGACGCCGCCGCCTTTTCCGTCATCGGGCTTGGCTTCGATCACCGCCCAGACCCGGCCCGGTTTGGCCGCCGAAGGCGCAATTCCGATCTTGCCCATCAGCTCGGGGAAGTCGTCGGTGCCGATCTCGTCCCATGTCTCGCCGCCGTCGACCGACTTGTACACGCCCGAGCCTTCGCCGCCGGAGCGGATGGCCCACGGCATGCGCTGCCAGTCCCACATGGCCGCGTAGAGAATGCGCGGGTTGTTTGGATCCAGCCGCAGGTCGGTCGCGCCGGTGGTTTCGTTGACGAACAGCACGTTCTCGAAGCTCTCGCCGCCGTCGGTGGTCTTGTAGACGCCGCGCTGCTCGGTGGGGCCGTAGCCGGCGCCCTGCACCGCCACCCAGAAGATGTCCGGATCGGTCGGGTGAATCTTGATCTCGCCGATATGGCGGGCGTTCTCCAGGCCCAGGTGCGTCCAGGTGCGACCGCGATCTGTGGATCGATAAACGCCGTCGCCGTGGCTGGCCGCCACGCCGCGCACCGGGCTTTCGCCCATGCCCACGACGATCACGTTCGGATCCGAAGGCGCGATCTCGATGGCGCCGACGCTGGCGGTGCCGAATGCGTTGTCGACCGGCGCCCAGCTGTTGCCGGCGTCGCGCGTGATGAACACGCCGCCGGTCGCGCCCATCAGGTAGAACTGGTCGTCGGACGGATGCCCGGCCACGGCCGTCGCCCGGCCGCCCCGCCACGGCCCGATCAGCCGCCACTCCATTGCGTCCAGCCAGGCTTCGTCGTCGATCGTCTGGGCCTGCGCCCCGGGCGCCAGGGCGAAGCCGGCGGCAAGAACAACGAGAACGAGAGCGATGACGCGATGGAATATCTGCATGGAAACGGACCTTGAATATGCGAACGGAATGCCCGCAGTATAGCGGCCGTGCACGGTCCATTCCGCACAGTCCCGGGTTCATCTTTGGTCCAGGCAGAAGGATTGGCCTGGTAACAAAGACAAACCAGACGCACGATTCCGATCATTACATGTCGCGCAGAATGAAGCGCAGTTGCTCGAGCGGCAATGCGGGCGACGCCGGCTTCGGCGGCGCAAGCCCATCGCGCGCATCGGCCAGGGCCAGGTTCGACAACAACGCCGCATCGGCGCTGACGAAGTGCACCGGCACGCCCGGGCCGGCGCCGTGTCCGGTGATCAGCGGCGAGGCCTGGTGGTCGCCGAGCACGATCAGAAGCGCGTCCTCCGGCAGATCGCGCGCGGCCCATTCGAACACCGCCTCCAGGCTGTAGGCCAGCGAATGCGGATACCGGCTTCTGAGCCTGTCGGTGCCTCTCCAGTAGGCAAGCGGATCGCTGGCCGGCGCGGTCCATTCGGGCCAGGGGTTGACGCGGTCCAGACGGTCCCACGCCTCGAGCAGCGGCGGACCCGGCGACCATGGCGCATGACTGCTGATCAGCAACAGCACCGAAAACACCGGGCCGGCATGCCGGGGCCGCAGGTGGCGACTGTAGCGGTGCAGCGTGTACTGGTCCGGAATACCGACCCAGCCCGAGGCCGGACCGGCGTACTGCAGCGCGGCAGCGGGATAGATCGCCTCGAAACCCAGCGCCTCCGCCTCCGGCCACGGCTGCACGATGGCCGGCGCGACGACGAGCGGCGTGTGACCGGTCAGGCGCAGGTCGTCGGTAAGAAAGTCCTGGCCGGAATCGAGCAGCAGCGAATACCAGTAGTCGTTGTCGATCCGCTGTCCGCCGAGCACGCTGGCGTGCGACAGCCACGACTGGCCGCCGCGAATCGGCGATTCCATCCGGGCCGACACCACGCCGAGGCGGGCCGCTTCCAGACCGTGCCCCGCCCGGTCCAACACCGGCTTCAGCACCTCGGCGTAGCGCGGCTGGTCCAGTGCACTGACCCCGTAGGATTCGACGAACACCATCACCACGTCTCGACCGGTCAACGCCGGAATGGCCCCCGCTTCCATGCGTTCCGACGCGGCGCGGGCCAGCAGCGCCTCGCGCTCGGCCAGAGTGGCGCGCACCTGGCTGACCTGTTCCTGCGCCAGCCCGACCACCGCGGGACGAATCGAATCCAACTGCCCGACCACGCTGATCGTGAGTGCCACGGCGGCCAGCGCGACGATGCCCACGGCGGGGCCCGGCGCAACCGGCGTCAGCGCGTGCTGCACGAGCGCTCGCATGCCCAGCAATGCGACCAACACGCCCAAGGCCGCCATCACCGCGGCGGTCACCGCCGCCGGCGTGCCCAGGCTGCCTTGCAGCAGATTGAAACCGGCCTTCAGCAGCCACGGGTCGAGCAGAATGTTCAGCGGCCGGCTGAACACGGCGCGCACCAGCGCGTCGCCGAACAAGGCGACGAACGCCAGCGTGAGCACGACTGCAAGAATCCATATCAGCCAGCGCGACCTGCGCGCTATCGGCCAGAGACCCAGCAACGGCAGCAGCGCCAGCTCCGGCACCAGCCACGCGCTGCCCCAGGCCCCGTCACGCCACCACAGCGGCAGCACCAGAAGCAGATTGACGACGACCAGCGCGATAAGTACGCGGGCGACGCGCGGTTTCGGTTCAGTGTTCGATTTCACGGGCGTTGAAGCGGTTTCCGAAACGATCGGCACAACCCTCAACATGCCACACATCGGATGAACGATGCTGCGCACGACGTCGCGCTACCGCATTCCGGATAAGCTGGGACACTACAGCCAAACACCAACAACCAACAACCAGAAAGGTACCGATCATGCCCCTCACCGCCCCGTTGACCCTTTCCTGCGGCCTGGAAATCCCGAACCGCATCGCCAAGGCCGCGATGACCGAGGGGCTTGCAGAGGCCGCCGGTCACGCCGGCGAGCGCATCGAGCGCGCCTACCGCACCTGGGCCGATGGGGGTTCCGGACTGATTTTGACCGGCAACATCATGGTCGACGGCCGCTACCGCGAGCGCCCGGCGAACGTGATTGTCGACGGCGAGCAGGATGAGGCGGGCCGCGCTGGGCTACGCCGGTTCGCCGAGGCCGCCAAATCCGGCGGCGGTGCGACCATCGCGCAGATATCGCACGCCGGGCGGCAGTCGCCCAAGGCCATCGCGGCCGAGCCGGTCGGCCCTTCCGCGGTGGCGATGAAGATGCCGGGCGGGCTGTTCGGCAAGCCGCGCGCGCTGACGGTAGACGAAATCCACGAGGTCGTCGGGCGCTTCGCCGTCAGCGCCGGCGAGTTGTGCGCCGCCGGCTTCGACGGCGTCCAGGTGCACGCCGCGCACGGTTACCTGGTATCGGAATTCCTGAACCCGCTGGCCAACCAGCGCGACGACGAATGGGGCGGCTCGCTGGAGAACCGCGCCCGCTTGTTGATCGGCATCGTGCGCGCCGTCCGCGGCGCGCTTGGCCCGGACAAGGCGCTGTCGGTCAAGCTCAACTCGTCGGATTTCCAGAAGGGCGGGTTCTCGTTCGAAGACTGCCAGCGGGTCGTCGCGATGCTGGACGACGAAGGCATCGACCTGCTCGAAATCTCCGGCGGCAACTACGAGCAGCCACGCATGCTCGGCTTCGACGGCCTCGAGCCGGTGTTCGAAGACAACGTGCGCGAATCCACCCGAGCGCGCGAGGCTTACTTCATGGGTTACGCCGAAGAAGTTATCAAGACCGCAAGCACACCGCTGATGGTGACCGGCGGTTTCCGCACGCGCCAGGCGATGGATGCGGCGATCGATGAAGGCGTCGCCATGATCGGCATCGGCCGACCGCTGTGCATCCATCCCGACGCGGCGAACAAGCTGCTGAGCGGTGAATGGGATCGACTTCCGGCGCCGGAGAAAAACTTCCGCCTGGGTCCGGGCTGGCTGGGACCGCATTCGGCTAACGACCTGATCAAGGCGGCGAATGGTTTTGCCGCAATGTCGTTTTTCTACCGCAACATCATCCGGATGGCCGACGGCAAGCCGACGAAGCGTCGCATGAACCTGTGGGGTGCCTTGATCCGGCACCAGATGCAGGAGCGTTCGGATGCAAAACACATGGCTTCGAACTGATACTGCCTGCTTTAGGGTCTATTGCCGCTGCACCGCTTTTTCGTAAAGTCCCGGAAAACGTCCATCCGGATCACATTCGCGCTTAAGCGCCTGGTAGGCCTCGCGGTCGTATTCCGACCAGAACGTCTTCTCGTCGTAAGTGCTGCGCGAGTAGAGGCTTTTCTTTCCGCCGTGCTTCGCCACCAGTTCTTCCACCAGCGCGTTGTAGTGGCCGTCGGGCTTGTCTGAACGCACCATGTCCCAGAATCCGAAGTTGACGTACGGCGTGTCGGTGCGCAGCCTGAACAGCGAGAAGCGGGCGCTGGGCACCACGAATGGGCAGATCCATACCGGCCGGATGCCGATTTCGGCTTCGAAATCAGCGAGGAATTTCCAGGCATTGGCGATGGGAATGTCGACGTCCTGGATCACCGACTCGGTGCGCGGGCGGATGTATTGCAAGAGACTCAGCGGCCACCGTCGGCTGGCGCGCATGATCTTCTGGTAGGTGACGCTGGACAGGCGCTTGCGTCCAAGCAGCAGACGCACCGGCTTGAGATGCGCATAAACATTTCTACTGCACCAGAACCAGTCGGTGTCCCAGCGCCATAGATAGTCGTGGACGGTCAGCCAGTCATCGTGCCGCTCGCGCAGACTTCTCCAGTACTGACGTATCCAGGTGTAGTCGCTGGCCTCGGTGCCGGCGGGCGGCGATTCGACCAGGTGCGCGCGGGTGAGCACGAAATCTCCGGGGCCGAAGTACACGCCGTCGAGATAGTCGCAGGTCGGCCGCGCACATTCCGCCTCGATTGCGGCGAACAGATTTTCAGGGTCCTCGAAGCGGACATGTTCCAGCCGAACGAAAGGCTTGACCGGAATCAGCCCGATGCGCACCCGTGTGGCGTAGCCGAGGCTGCCGTAGGAATTCGGGAAGCCGTGGAAGAGCTCCGGAAACTGCTCGGGCGAGCAGGTCAGCACCCGGCCATCGGCGACCAGCACGTCGAGCTCTTCCACGCTGTCGTGCACCAGGCCGTAGCGAAACCCGCCGGACTCGATGCCGACGCCGGTCACGGCGCCGCCCACCGTTATGCTTCTGAGCTCCGGCACGATCGCAGGGGCCAGGCCGTGCGGCAGGACTGCATCGACCAGGTCGGCGTAGGTGGTCATGGCCTCGACTTCGGCCACGCCGGACGCGGGGTCGATCTCGATGATGTGGTTCAACGAAGCCGCGTCGAGCTCGGTCCGGCCCGAGCCCTCGCGCGGACGAAAAAGGTTGCTGGTGGCTTTTCGCAGCCGCACCGGACCGCTGGAGTCGGCAAGTGCCGACGCCATGGCGTCGACCCGCACGCGATGCGCGTCCCAGGCCGGATTGCTCATCTTATCGGGCTCATCGCACCGGTTCGTAGCGTGGCACGTCGCCGTGGCTGAAGACGAGCTGCCATAGGTTCAAGCCGCGCGCACGGAACGCGCCGGCACAACTATTGAGGTAATAGCGCCACATCCGGTAAAAGCGTTCGTCCAGCCCTTCGTAGTACTTGAGCTCATCCCAGGCGGCGAGGAAGTTGGCCTCCCAGACCATCAGCGTGCGGTCGTAGTCCGGCCCGAAGTTATGCCAGTCCTCGAGCACGAACAATCCCTCCTTGGCCCGCGTCAGCTGCGCTTCGGACGGGATCACCCCGCCGGGAAAGATATATTTCGTGATCCAGCGATCGGCGGTCGAACGGCTTTGATTGCCGCCGATGGTATGCACCAGCGCCAGACCACCGGGCTTCATGGCTTTTTTCGCGACCTTGAAGAAGCCGTGATAGTTCTTCGGCCCGACGTGCTCCATCAGGCCGACGCTGACCACCCGATCGTACTCCCCGGACTCGCTCGCGGCCTCGCGGTAGTCCTGCTGCCGAATATCGACCTGCAGGCCCTCGCACAGGCGGCGTGCATATTCGACCTGGCGGGAGCTGATGTTATAGCTGACGACTTCGCACTGGTGCTCGGCGGCCAGGTAGCGCGCCAGTTCGCCGAAGCCGCCGCCGAGCTCGAGCACCCGCATGCCCGGCTCCAGATGCAGCTTGCGCGCGACCAGATTCAGCTTGGCGCGCTGCGCCTCATCCAGTCCGGACGCCGCGCCTTTCGGGCCGTAATAAGCACAGGTGTATTGCATGGTCGGGCCGAGCATGGTCTCGTAAAGACGGGTCGGGAGATCGTAATGCTGGTCTGCAACCCTTTGTGAGCGCTCGCGGCTTTGCGCATTGGAAAGCCGGCTCAGCAGAACCTGGAGCAGCATCGAGGGGGTGCGGATCTCGCGCTCGATTCGGGCCTGCAACAAGCGATAAAAAAATTCGTCCAGATGTTCGACGTCCCACCAGCCATCCATGTAGGCCTCGCCGGCGCCGAGCGTGCCGTAGGCCAGCACGCGCTTGAATAACCGATCGTCATGAACCTGGATATCCCATGATCGATCACCGCCGATCTCGATGTCGGCGTTGCGCAGCAGCGATGACAATTTCTTTCTGGCTGACACGGTCGTGCTCGCTTTTGAATCCCTATTGTCGGAATGCCATCCAAACGAGTTTGACACAAACCAGTTGGCCTTTTTTGCGTCATATCATGCAAATGCATCCGGGCCGCCGGAAGCTTCGCCCATTTGCCAGGGGCGTTTTTCGCGTTTTCGCCGTCGAAAGGGTCAAGCTCGGTAATCGGGATTCGCATAACCGTACCGGCAGCCTGCCGCCCAGCCCTTTCGATCATTGCCGTGGGCCGGCAGGCCGCCGGCGTCGGCGAGCATTCTGGCGGCGTGCATGAGATTCCAGGTCATGAAGGTAACGTTGCGCTGGGTGAAATCATTGTCCGGGCCGCCCGAGCCTTCGTCGGCGTACGACGGTCCGGGACCGGCCTCGCCGATCCAGCCGGCATCGGCCTGCGGCGGGATGGTGTAGCCCAGGTGCTGCAACGCGTAGAGGATGGTCATCGCGCTATGCTTGATCCCGTCCTCGTTGCCGGTGATGATGCAGCCGCCGGTTCTGCCGTAGTAGACCGACTGGTTCTTGTCGTTCAGCTTTCCCGATTCGGCATACAGACGCTCGATCAGGCGCCGGCAGATCGACGATTCCTCGCCCAGCCAGATCGGCGTGCCAACGACCAGGATGTTCGCGGCCATGACCTTTTCGCACAGCGAAGGCCAGTCGTCGCGCTCGAAACCGTGCTCGCGCATGTCCGGATATACCCCGGGCGGCAGCGTGAGATCTGCAGCGCGGATCATCTTGCTCGAGACCCCATTGGTTTCCATGATCTCCTGCGAGACTTTCATCAACTGTTCGGTGTGCGAGAACTCACGCGAGGGCTTGAGCGTGCAGTTGACGAACAGCGCCTTGAGATCCGAAAAGTCGAATCCGTGATTCTCGCAAAGTGCCTTTTGTTTCTCGTTGAGTGTCATCGAAGTCTTCCTGGTTAGCTGATTGCTTGGTTGCTTGGCGGTGAACCTGGCCTGTTTCACAAAAATCAGGTCGGGGCTGAGCTGCTAGAGTTCTTCGACGTCGGATGGTCTATGTTCGGCACCGCTATCAAAAGCAGCGCCAGCAGTCCGCCGGTCCCGCGGCTCATTACCCGAGTCTAGCGGATTGAGCGTTCCGCCATGAACTCGTTGGTTCGCATTCTCGGCTCGGTCGACGCGCCGAGGATATATGCGCGATGCCGTCGAAAACGAAAAGGACTTGACATTATTTAGATAATTAGCTAAATTACGAATCATGAGCAGCGTATTCAAGGCAATTTCCGACCCGACCCGACGCAAGGTGCTTCAGCTACTGCGGAAGCGACCGATGACTGCCGGCGAGCTGGCTGAACACTTCGACGTGTCCAAGCCGACCATGTCGGTCCATTTCAAGGTGCTGCGCGAAGCCGACCTGATCCACGCCGAGAAGCACGGCAAGTCGATTACCTATTCGTTGAAGATGTCGGTACTCGAAGAGGCGCTGATGGGCTTTGCCCAGGCTTTCAACATGGAAGTTCGCCGCGACGACGAAGACGAAGATTCCAAGGAACATAACTCATGAACGCTCGACTCGACCCGATCACCCTGCGCAAGATCGCGCTATACATCCTGATTGTGCTTGGCGTGCTGTTCGGCGCCGTCGCCTGGAGCCAGCGGCCGGAAGCCGCGTTGCTGTGGCTGACCGGCATGCTCACGCTGCCCGTGGCCTGGGCGCTGGTGGCCATCACCGGCGCGCTGCCCGGACCGGAGAAGCCCGATGCCCGGCGACACATCTACAACAGCCTGGTCGGCGCAGGCCTGCTGGTGACAGGCGCGCTTATCGTGACGGCCGCGGCAGCTCTGGAAACGATTCCCGAAGACTGGTCGACCCGTTTCGGCATGTTGGTTCCGGCCCTGGTGCTGATTGTCATGGGCAACGTCTTGCCGAAGAAGATCGAACCCGGCTGTTCGCGAACGCGCGGGCTGGCCATCCAGCGCCTGCTCGGCTGGACCTTCGTCGTCACCGGCCTGGTTGCGCTCGTAATCGGGCTCACCTTGCCGATAGCCTATGCGAAAACAGCGGGACTGTTGGTCTACGCCATTGCCGTTCTGTTTGCCGTAATTGCCGTTGTTCGCATTCGAAGCCGCGGCGTCATCGGCTGATCCAGGCCGGCATTCCCGTCGGCAAAAACTCTGGATTTACATGCCCGTCGGGGCGGGCAACGGGAGCGGCTTGCCGCTCGCAATCAGCACTCTCACGTTCACCGCTAACCCCGATTGGAGGATAAAAGCATGAAATGCATCAAGTCTTGCGGATCTCGCACCACGCTTCGTCGCGCCTTGTACCTGGCCGCCGCCCAGATCATCCTCGCGCTGATTATCGTTGCATCCTCCGGCCCGGAACGGACAGCAGCCGCCGGGGACCACCTCGACAGCCAGATTGTCCGCCCTTCTGAAGCCGAAGCTGTCGGCGAATCATGCTCGCGCTCATTGCCGCACCTGCATGCCGTCGGCCAGGGTGCGACGGTAGACCATGGTCGCCGGTACCAGGGCAATCAGGACGCCGGCCGCAGCGATACCGCCCAGAACCAGCCACTGCCAGGCGGCCGGCCAGGCCAGGCTGACGGCGATTCCGAAGCGCGCCAGCAGCCAGGGCGCCAGCGCGGACTGCGCAGCAACCGCCAGCGCCAGGCCGAAGACGATACCGGCGATGGTGATGAAAGCTGCCTCGAGCAGCAGTAGCACCGAAATCTGCCAGGGACGGGCGCCACATGCGCGCAGAATGGCCATTTCGCGGCGACGCTCGTTCAGCGTCGTCAACAGCGCCGTCAACATGCCGAGCAGCCCGGCCAGTACGACCAGCCCAGCAACCACACGCAGGATCTGCTCGGCCAGCCCTGTGATGCGCCAGAGTTGCTGCAGCGCAATGCCCGGCAGGATCGCCAGCAGCGGTTCATCACGCTGCTGGTTGATGCGGTACTGCATCCCCAACGCCGCGGCGCGCGTCTTCAGGCCCAGCAGGAATGCCGAAATCTCGTCGGGCTGGAGCGAGTTTTGCTGCACCGCGTTACCGCCGTTCGGCGCAGGATTCATTTCTTCGGCTTCACCTGGCTCCGGATCATGCTTGTCATCACTGTTGCCATCACCAAGAGCATGAGTGTGGCCATGGTCGGCGACGCGCGCTCTGGCCTGCTTAGGCGTAAGCATGGCGTCGGGTCGCGGTCTGCCCTGTTCCCAGCCGATGTGAATTGCATGGTGGGCCTCAAGGCGGATGTAAAGCGACTGGTCCACCGGCGTGCCGGTGGGGGCAAGTACGCCGGATACCACGAACGGCAGTTCGTCATGATGGTGCAAGCTGACGTTGCCGCCACCGTGCGCCAGCACGATTTCGTCACCCGGAGCGTATCCCAGCCGATCGGCCGCACGCGCGCCTGCGACCACGTCGAACAAATCGGTGAACGGACCCCCCTGGCGGAATTGAAGTTCACGTCCACCAGCATACCGGTAGTGCTCGAACATCGCGCCGGTCGTGCCGATGACGCGATAACCTTCGTGTGCGTCGCCCAGCGAGATCGGAATGGCCCAGTCGACGATGGGCTGGCCGGCGATCTCGCGGTAACGGTCCCACGACACGTTGCTGGTCGGATTGCCCAAACCGAAGACGGAAAACAGCAGCAGTTGCACCGATGAGGTCGGCGCGCCGACAATCAGGTCAGTACCCGAAACCGAGCGATAGAATCCCTCGCGTACCTGCGAGCGCATCTGCTCGACCAGCACCAGCAGCGCAATGGAGATGGCAATGGTCAGCACGGTCAATGCTACCGAGGCCCGGCGATTGGCCAGCGAGCCGCGCGCAAGCGAGAGCAGCGTCATGCAGACACCGCCCCGGCAGCATGAATGTCGGCCAGCTCGACGGTCGCGTCGAATCTGTCGGCCAGGGCCCTGTCATGGCTGACGAACAGAACCGCACTGCCGGCGCGCTCGGCCTGGGCGAACAACAGCTCGATGAAGGCGTCGCGGCGGTCGGCGTCAAGAGCCGAGGTCGGCTCGTCGGCAAGCACCAGGTCCGGCTGACCGATCAGAGCACGGGCCGCGGCCACGCGTTGCTGCTGCCCGACGCTGAGCTCGTCGGCGCGGCGGGTCCAGCGATCCTCGTCCAGCCCCATGGCCGCCAGCAACTCGCGTGCGGCAGATTCCGGATTGCCGGCGCGATTCCTGCGAACGCGGGAAAACTGGCAGCCCAGAAGCACGTTGGCGACCGGATCGAGCCATGGCAACAGGTTGAACTGCTGGAAGATCACGCCCAGGTGATCGGCGCGAAACCGGTCGCGCCGGGCGCGCGACAGCGCTGCCAGGTCATCGCCGGCGAACCGGATTCGACCGCTGGTGGGCGTCACCAGGCCGCCGATCAACGCCAGCAGGGTTGACTTGCCCGCACCCGACGCGCCGGCCAGAAAAACCCTCTGACCGCGATCCACCTCGAGATTCAGGCCGTCGATCACCGGCGCCGGATCGCCCGGCCAGGCAAATGCAAGCGCTTCGATGTCGAGCAGGGGCTGCGGCATGCGTTCTTTGGTAGACCGAATCGGGAATCGAGCCATGATACGCAAATCCGGATTGAAGTAGACGAGAAGACGGATTCGCGACTCCTTGCTCATGCAATCCGAAGTATTTGCTTCCCGACGCGGCTTGAGACACAATTGGCCGCTTGCAAGAACAACCATAAGCGAGTACCGCCCCATGAAGACAACTTCGGTCCACGGCATGTGGTCATCCCGCCTGATGTTCGTGCTGGCGGCAACCGGATCGGCGGTTGGCCTCGGCAACATCTGGCGTTTCCCGTACATCACCTCCGAAAATGGTGGCGGCGCCTTCGTGCTGGTCTACCTGGGCTGCATCCTGGTCGTCGGGCTTCCGATCCTGTTTTCCGAGATCGTGATCGGTCGCCGCGGCCGGATGAGTCCGATCAACTCGCTCAAGGAGCTGGCCGACGACGCGGGTGCCTCGCGCGCCTGGATGGGGCTGGGGTGGCTGGGGGTGATCGCAGGTTTTCTCGTGCTTTCGTTCTATTCGGTGGTCGCCGGCTGGACACTGTCCTACGGCTTCGACTACCTGCAGCAACTCGTGATGGGGGCGCCCGCGATTACTGATCCGGGAGAGACTTTCAGCAAGATGCTGGCCAGTCCGGGCAAGCTGATCTTCTGGCACGCGATCTTCATGATCCTCACCGTCGGCGTGGTGGCTCTGGGCGTTGAGGAAGGGCTGGAGCGCGCCGTCTCGGTCCTGATGCCGACGCTGTTCGTGCTGCTGCTGGTGCTGCTGGGTTACGGTATGAGCACCGGTCATTTCCAGGAGGCCGTTGGGTTCCTGTTCAGCCCGGACTGGTCGCGCGTTTCCGGCGGCATGGTGGTTACCGCCATGGGCCAGGCATTCTTTACCCTGAGTCTGGGCATGTGCGCCATCATGGCTTACGGCGCGTACCTGCCGTCGCATGTCAACGTCCCCAAGGTGGGCGTGGCGGTGGCCTTCGCCGACACCGCCG
>Ga0209949_1001059_pt1 | contig 13703 bp, 12 predicted proteins | sample SalPonC_black_MG_FD_185711 | JGI IMG/M metagenome (GOLD analysis project Ga0209949, IMG submission 185711) | Salt pond soil microbial communities from South San Francisco under conditions of wetland restoration - Salt Pond MetaG... | ecosystem: Environmental > Aquatic > Marine > Intertidal zone... | reverse complement strand
AGGATTTTGAGTCCTCTGCGTCTACCAATTCCACCACTCCGGCACGAACTCCTTCTATTAATGAAAAAAGGCGGTTTTGTCAATAAATTTTGTTGTTTTTATTGAAGTCGGAAGTTGACTTTTTTTACCGCAAAGGGTTTGACTGATGGTGTCAGATGGTATGGTCCCCTGCCTGAGCACCCGGGGCGGGTCACAGGTGATGTCCAGGATGGTGGAGCCAATGCCGCCTTTCAAGGTACCGGCATCCAGGACCATATCTGCTGCCTGTATCAATTGCCCGGGCATGTCGCTGATAGAGCTGCAGCCGGGTGATCCGGAAAGATTGGCACTGGTGCCGGTGATGGGACGGCCGGCTGCTTTGACCAGTGCCCGGGCTACAGGATGAGACGGTATCCGGACCCCGATTTTGCCGGTGCCGGCGGTGAGAAGATCGCAGATACCGGGCTTTGCTTCAAACACCAGGGTCAGGCTCCCGGGCCAGAAGGTGTGCATGAGTATCTTTGCCTGATCCGGTATGTGTGCCACCATCCCCTCCAGGACTTTTTTGCTGTGAATCAGGACCAGGAGGGGATTGCTTTTTTCTCTTTTCTTGATGGAAAATATGGTGTCGACTGCTGCCGGATCCAGGGCATCTGCTGCCAGGCCGTACAGAGATTGGGTGGGAAAGATCACCATACCCCGGTTTTTTATGTATGCTGCGGCCTGGTTAACAGCATCCTGGTCAGGGTGATCCGGATGCACCCGGATCACCTGCCGTGTTTTTTTAAACCGGGTATCAGGCAAAGGATGCTGCCTTTTTTGCAACTTTGGCAGCCATGTTCTGCTTGAATGCCACCAGTTTTTCCGCCACTTTCGGATCTGACAGCCCGATGATCTGGGCGGCGAAGATGCCGGCATTGTGGGCACCTGATTTGCCGATGGCCATGGTGGACACGGGAATGCCAGGCGGCATCTGCACCGTTGCCAGCAGTGCATCCAGTCCCTGGAGTGCAGAGGAATCAATGGGAACCCCCAGCACGGGCAGGGTGGTGTGGGCTGCAATCACTCCGGCCAGATGGGCCGCATGACCGGCCCCGCATATCAGCACCTGGATGCCGTCCTTTTTTGCCTGTGACGCCAGCCTGGCTGCCTGGTCCGGTGTCCGGTGGGCTGATGCCACAGTGACATAATAGGGGATATCAAACTGTTTTAAGATGGACAGGACTTTTTCCATGACAGGGAAGTCTGAATCCGATCCCATGATCACCCCGATTTTCGGGGGGATGGACAGGCGCTTGACTGCTTTGGCCCCGATGTCCTTGCGATGGAAATGACCGGTGAACGAGATTTTGTCACAGGCTTCATAAGCCGTGTCAATGGCCTGCTGCACTGTATCCCCCAGGCTGGTGACCCCCAGAATCCGGCCGCCTGATGTGACCACCTGGTCTTTGTCCATGGCAGTGCCGGCATGGAACACCACAGTGTCCTGAACTGCATTGGCTGCATCCAGGCCGGAGATGGCATGGCCTTTTTCGTATTGTCCCGGGTAGCCGCCGGCAGATACCACCACGCATACGGCTGCCCTGGGATCGATTTGTACTGAATGCTGGTGCAGGGTTTCGTTACAGCAGGCTTCCATCAACGGTACCAGATCATTTTTTACCCGCATGAGAATGGGCTGGGTTTCCGGATCCCCCAGACGGGTGTTGAATTCCAGGACCTTGATTTTGTCCTTGTCCACCATGAGTCCGGCATACAGCACCCCCTTGAACGGTGTGCCTTCTTTGGCCATGCCCTGGACCGCCGGGATCATCACCTCTTTCATGGCTTTTGTGCGCAGCATATGGTCCAAAACCGGGGCGGGAGAATAGGCCCCCATGCCGCCGGTGTTGGGGCCTTCATCATTGTCCAGTGCCCGTTTGTGGTCCTGGGATTCGGGCAGGGGCAGTACGGTTTTACCGTCGGTGAAGGCAATGAAGGATGCTTCTTCTCCCTGCAGACACTCTTCCACCACCACAGTGGTCCCGGCATCGCCGAACCGCTTTTCTGTGATCATGTCGTCAATGGTCTGGTATGCCTCATCCAGAGTGGCACAAATTATCACGCCTTTCCCGGCAGCCAGACCGTCAGCCTTGACCACACAGGGTTCCCCTATAAATCTGGCATAGGCCTTGGCTTTGGCAGGATCGGTAAAGGCTTTTCCCATGGCGCAGGGGATATTGTATTTTAGCATATGGTTTTTGGAAAACACCTTGCTGCCTTCCAGCCGGGCAGCCGCTTTGCCCGGGCCGAACACGGCAAGACCCTGTTCTTCAAATACATCGGCAATGCCTTTTACCAGGGGGCCTTCAGGTCCCACCACAGTGAGATCAATATCATTGTCTTTTGCAAATGCAGCCAGGGCCTGGATATCTTCGGCATCAATGGGTACCGCTTCTGCCAGATCCCGGGTGCCTGCATTGCCGGGTGCGCAATAGATTTTTTCAACCAGGGGACTTTGGCTGATTTTCCATACCAGGGTGTGTTCGCGGCCGCCGCCGCCCACTACAAGGATTTTCATTTGCTTCTCCTTAGGTTTGAATTGTTGTGTTCTTCAATCGCCAGCTGAACCAGTTTGTCCAGCAATTGTGAAAAAGAATACCCGGCTGCCCCGGCAGACTGGGGGTACAGGCTGGTGGCAGTCATCCCCGGGATGGTGTTGGTTTCAAGAACAAAGATCTCTTCATTTTTCAGGATCATGTCGGTGCGGGAATAGCCCTTGAGAAAAAGGGACCGGTGTGCTTTTGCTGCCAGATCCTGGACCCGGCCGGTGGTTTCAGGATCAATGCGTGCCGGACAGATTTCTTCGGTTTCCCCTGCCACATACTTGGCTGTAAAATCAAAATATTCATGGCCCTGGCCCGGGATGATTTCAATCACAGGCAGCGCTTCCAGGTTGTCGTTTCCCAGTACACCGCAGGTAAGTTCAATGCCTTTGATGTAGGCTTCCATGATGATGGTGTCATCATGGGCAAATGCTTCCTGAACAGCCTTGTCCAGATCCTGCATTTCTTTTACGATGGTCATGCCCACGCTGGAGCCGGCACAGACCGGCTTCACCACCAGGGGCAGGCCCAGCTTCCGGATCACTTCCGGTATGTCAATGGTATCTTTGTCACCAAAAGAGCGAAAGTCGGGGGTGGGAATACCTGCTCCCTGATACAGGCGTTTGGACAGCAGCTTGTTCATTGCCACAGCCGATCCCAGGACCCCTGCCCCCTGGTAGGGAATATCCAGCAGATCCAGCAGGCCCTGGACTGTGCCGTCTTCCCCGAACGGACCATGCAGGATGATCAGGGCTGCATCGATTTTGGGGGCATCCATGACCAGCCTGGGCAGATCTGTTTTGGGATCATAGCGCAGAATGTCGTATCTGTCCTTGTCAAGGGCATCAAATACCTGATTCCCGCTGTTCAAAGAAACAGATCTTTCCGAGGATATGCCCCCTGCCAGAAGGGCGAGCCTGATTTTTTTCATGGTGAGATCCTTATTCCTGGATAATGGTTTGTCTTGCCTTTTCAAACTCTTCTTTTGTGATCAGATCTTTTTCATACAGGTCATCCAGCTGAAGTATTCTGCGTTCCGCCCTGTCAGCCTCTGTTTCAATGAGACGAAGGTTCCCCCGGTTACCCGGGCTGTCCGGCAGCAGATCGGTATTATTATCCTTTGCATTGATCTTGAATGCTGCAAGTCCCCCAAGCAGACTGACTTCAATGTTCCGGTCCTGCATCCGGGCATTGGAAAGTATATCTTTTATCTGGGAGGAGCTTTTCTGCATCCGGCGGTAAATAAGCCAGGCAATACCAAGCACCAGAACAGCAGTGCCGCCCATGATCCAGGGCAGGTAGGTAAACACCCCTTTCATGAACACCACAAAAAGCCCGATGCCTGCCAGCAGAAGCACATGGAGCAGCAGGATAAAGTACCCGATAAATATATTTTTAAACAATCCTTCTTTGTCAGTATTTTTTTTTGTCATGATAATTTTCTGATGATATTTTCCCTGTATTTGTCTGTGAGCAAAGGAGAGATACCCCCCCGCATGGTATCAAGCTTGGTCAGCAGATAATTGAGTTTTTTTTTGATTTCCAGATGCTGGACAGACGACGTGTCCGTGGCTTCAAGCAGCAGCTCCGCCTCAGTGATTTTTTTTTTGAGTGCAATTTCCGGCGGCAGAAACCCTGCGTTCTTCAGTATTTTGTACGCCAGCCGGCAGTCATCCGGCACCTGGCATTCATCTTCAAAAACAAGGGGTTTTCCCCTGCCTGCGAGATTATCGAATGCCCCTTCTTTCTGGGCATTTTTGATTCTTTCTTCCACAATTTTTTCAAACCCGGGTATCATGGGATCTTGTTACTCCTGAAAACAATGCATATAGTGGTGTGTAAAAAATATTTCTCTCAAATTTAGGGTTATCCAACCAGGGATTATTCAAGATATGGTATTTGGATTTAAGACCTGTAATTTTATTAAACCAGGCCGGGTTTTGCAAGCTATTTTCTTGACAGGCCATAGACAATACTGTATCAAATACCATTTTAAACCACAGTATTAATTGTTACAATTTCATGAAATTAAAAAAATATTTTTCATAAACCAAAGCGTGTCAAAATAAAATTATAAAAATATGAACCAGAAAAAAAATATAGCAAAGATCAGAAATATCGGGATTATGGCCCATATTGATGCAGGCAAGACCACCGTGACCGAGCGGATTCTGTATTATACGGGAAAATCCCATAAACTGGGCGAAGTCCATGACGGCGAAGCTGTCATGGACTGGATGCAGGATGAACAGGACCGGGGGATCACCATCACCTCAGCGGTTACCACCTGCCAGTGGGACCAGTCCATGATCCAGATTATCGACACCCCGGGCCATGTGGATTTCACGGTTGAAGTGGAACGGGCACTGCGGGTGCTGGACGGGGCCATCGGGGTGTTCTGTGCTGTGGGCGGTGTGGAACCCCAGTCTGAAACAGTGTGGCGCCAGGCTGACCGGTACAAGGTTCCCAGGATGGCTTTTGTCAACAAGATGGACCGCACAGGCGCGGATTTCTTTGCAGCAGTGGCATCCATTAAGGAAAAACTGGCAGCCAATCCGGTCATGCTCCAGGTCCCCATGGGGGCGGAAGACCGGTTTGCCGGAGTCATTGATCTGATTGATATGCAGCAGATCCGCTGGGACGATGAAAGCCTGGGGGCAACATTTGTCATAGAAGATATTGCCGCGGAATATGCAGATCTGGCCCAGGAATACAGAGAAAAACTGCTGGAAGCCGTATCTGAGCAGAATGATGGTATCATGGAAAAATATCTGGGAGAAGAAGAGATTTCCAAAGCTGAGCTGACAGCTGCCATAAGAAGTGCTGCCATCAGCCACAAACTGGTACCTGTTCTGTGCGGCAGTGCCTTGAAAAACAAAGGTATTCAGCCCCTGCTCAATGCCATTCAAAGCTTTCTTCCCAGCCCCCTGGATGTGCCGCCGGTGCGGGGAGTTGATCCGGAAACCAATGATGCCATCGACTTTCCCCCGGAAAAAAACGGCCCGCTGGCCGCCCTTATTTTTAAGGTTTCCATGATCGAGGGCCGCAAACTTTCCTTTGCCAGGATTTATTCGGGAAGGATTGCGGCTGGATCAGATGTGTTCAATCCGGTTTTAAAGAAAAAAGAAAAACTTTCCCGGATTCTGCTCATGCACGCCAACAAGCGCGAGCGGCTCAAAGAGGCCTCTGCAGGGGATATCGTGGGGATTGTGGGACTCAAGGATTCCGGCACCGGGGACACCCTTTGTTCCCAGGATCATCCGGTTTTTCTTGAAAGAATGGAATATGAAGACCCGGTGATCTCCATCGCCATCGAACCCAAGACCCATGCCGACCAGGAAAAACTGGACAGTGTCCTGGAAAAATTCACCATTGAAGACCCCACCCTCAAGGTGGCCAAAGATGAAGAAACCGGCCAGACCATTTTGTCCGGCATGGGAGAGCTGCACCTGGAAATTATCATTTCAAGGATGCGCAAGGAATTCAACACCCAGGTCAATGTGGGCAATCCCCAGGTGGTGTACAGGGAAGTGGTAACCGCTCCTGCCAGAGGGGAAGCGGTTTTTGACCGGGAAATCTCCGGGAAAACCCATTATGCCCGGGTGCGGATCCAATTGCAGCCCCTGGACAGAGGGGCGGGGGTCAGCTTTGTGAACAAAGCCCCTGAAGACCAGATTCCTGCCCAGTTTGTACCGGCCATTGAGCAGGGTATCAGAGAAAGTCTGGAAGGGGGCTATCTCAAAGGATATCCCCTGGTGGATGTGGGCATAGTTTTACAGGGCGGGGCATATGAAGAAGGCAAAAGCACTGATCTGGGATTTTCCGTGTGCGCTTCCATGGCCTGTAAGGATGCACTGGAAAAGGCTTCTCTGGCACTTTTGGAACCCATCATGCAGGTGGAGGTGTTTGTGCCGGATGCCTATATGGGAGATGCCATTGCTGATCTGAATTCCCGGGGAGGCAAGGTGGAATCCATCACCCCCAAAACCAATATCCAGGTCATTCATGCGGTGGTACCCCTGGCCAAAATGTTCGGTTACTCCACTGCATTGCGTTCCGCTACCCAGGGCAGGGGGACGTTTACCATGAAATTTGACCGGTTTGACCGGGTGTGATGATTCCCGCGGGCACCATTGCATCAGGTGCCGGATATCCCTTTTAACCGCTCTTCTGCCGATTTTTCAGTATCCGGATCTTCCAGGCCCTGCTCCAGGGCCCTGTTCAGGTGACGGGCGGCATTTTTGTCATCCTGCATCTCATCATAGTACACCCCCAGATAATAGTGGGACAGGGCGGTTTTGTTTTCCCGGGACATGATGCCGGCCAGGTGGAAATATGCCCTGGGAAATGTGCGGAAAGATGTTGTTATCACCTGGTCCAGATTCTTTCTGGCCGAAGACAGATCCCCTGATTCCATCTGTGCTACGGCCAGATGATATGTTGCCGCAGTACCCAGTACCGGATCCGACTGGATGCCCGACAACACGCTCAGTGCTTTTTCATACTGGCCGTCAATGGTATAAACCCGTCCCAGTTCCAGGAGTACCAGCGGGTCCAGCAGATCAAAGGCCAGGGCTTTCTGCAGATGGAAAATGGCCTTGTCCCGCCGGTTCTCTCTTGCATACAAAAGGCCCAGACCGTAATGGCGTGCCTGGAGTTCAGATGCGGAGGCGTCCGCAGTCAGCTGGTTTTCAATTGTCTTGATGCTTTTGCCGGTATCTTCATACAACCCCTGCAGCCGGTATTTCACCATATCATAGCTATAGGTTTCAGGGCAGGCAGCATGTTTTTCCGGCGGTGCATAGTCGGCCAGAAGGCTTGCCAGGTGAGCAATCCGGCTGCCTGTACCAGGATGGGTTTTAAAATAATCCGGGATGCCTTCAATACCCCTGAAATCTGCATCCCGCATTTTGTTGAGACCTTCCAGCAGTCCTGCCGGAGAATAGCAGGTCTGTTTCAGCAGCAAAAATGCCTTCTGGTCTGCTTCAGTTTCATTTTCCCGGGTATAGGCCAGCATGGCGGATTGCCCGGCTGCCATGGATCCCACGGTCAGGGCCTGGCTTGCGTCACCGCCGCCGGCTGATCCTATGAGTACCCCGGCCAGTACGCCGGCCATGCTGCCGATGGAAACCAGTTTGGACCGGTCTATGGACTGGGAAACATGCCGACTGGCGGCATGGGCGATTTCATGGCCCAGGATGCCGGCCAGTTCATCTGTGCTGGAAAGGGCGGTAATAAGGCCCCTGTGAATAAAAATATTGGATCCCGGGCTGGCAAAGGCATTAAAGGTGTCATCATTGATGAGATAAAAGCTGTAGTTAAAGGGCTGGGGCGGCAGATAAGAAAGGATATGCCGGGCTACGGTATTGATCAGGTGGCTGGCCACGGGATCATTGAGGATTACATTTTCTTCCCGGATCATTTTCATGAACTGGTCGGACAGTTTTTTCTCATCTGGTATGGAAATGGCAAAACAGGCGGCCGGATATCCGGTGAAAATCAGAAAAAAGGTTATCAGGGCCGCGATATGGCATTTTACAGGTTTCATGACACAGTATTTTCGCCTGGGGGTATCAGCCCCTGCATTGATTGCTGGTTGATGAACTGGGTATGTTCCATGGCGATTTCAATGCGGAAACTGTAATTGTTGATTTTAAAGGACAACCGCCGGTTTTCCGCAAAATGGGCATCGATCAGAAGGGTGATGGCCGCATTGAGGGTCAGGGCCTTGGGCTGGCCGAATTCAGCATTAAGGGTGAATTTTTCTTCCACCTCTTTTATGAGCTGGCCCATGAGCTGGTTGGTGATTTCACCGATGGTGTCGGTGACTTCCGAATCCCGGACAGAGGCGGCCAGCTCGTTTTCCGGCATGCCCATGGCCAGCATGTATTTTTTGTAGATTTCAAAGGCAGCCTCAGCAGAAAAGTTCAGAATAACCAGGCCGGTATAATCCCCGTCAAACTGGACAAAGGAGGTCACATCCGGTTTCATGGAAACCCGGGGGATATCCTGGATGGTGGAAGAAAAGGTGATGACCTGCCCGGTACCGGTTTCCAGTGTTTTTTGGGTGGTTGTCAGAAATATTTTTGCAATTTCATCAATGGCATTGGTGGGAGAAAACATAGGAACTCCTTTTTGTCTGTGATGGTTCTGATTCTTATTTTCAAGAAAAATCAGGGAAAAGTCAAAGAAATTATCAGCGTTCCCCTCTTTTATAGGGGGTTGCCAGCATGGCCGGGGCATTGAGTTTTCTGGGGTCTTTTAAGCTGATGAGTACAAGTATGAGCAAGGTGGCAATATAGGGCAGCATGGCCAGAAAATTGGGAGAGATACCCAGCGGCTGCATCAGGTACTGGGCCACAAAAATACCGCCGAACAGAAAAGCGGCCCAGATGGCCCGGCCCGGATTCCACAGGGCAAAAATGGTCAAAGCAATGGCAATCCAGCCCCTGCCTGCGGTCATCCCTTCGATCCAGGACTTGGAATAGGAGATGGACAGATGGGCCCCTGCCAGAGCGGAAAAACCGCCGCCGATGATCACCGACACATACCGGATCAAAAACACATTCACCCCCTGGGTTTCCGTGGCGCGCGGATTTTCCCCGGTGGAACGGATCTGTATCCCCAGGCGGGTTCTCTGGAGGAAAAACCAGGATATCAGTGCCAGTGCTATGGCCATAAAGAAAAACGGGCTCTGGCTGAAAAAAGCCTTGCCGATATAGGGAATATCCGACAGTATTGGAATGGTGATATCCTCCATTTTTATGGTCAAAGGCTTTCCCACATAAGGCTTTCCCACCATGCCGGCCAGGCCCAGACCCAGCATGGTGAGGGCCAGACCTGAGACAACCTGGTTGGCCTGGAGGGTCACCGATGTAAAGGCATGGATGACGGAGATCACCATGCCCGCTGCCAGGGCGGCCAGGACCCCCAGCCATGGGGATCCCGTGGTCATGGTGACGATAAAGGCAGTGACTGCTCCCAGGGCCATGACCCCTTCTACCCCTAAATTGAGGATGCCGCTTCTTTCACAGATGATTTCCCCTGTGGTGGCCAGCAGCAGGGGCGTACCTGCCACCATGGTGCGCTGGAGTGTTGATATAATGATGTCTTCCATGGATGGGTTCCCTATGTGTGTGAAAAGGTGATACTGAGCCTGTTGTGTAAGAAATAATCTCCCATGATGAGGAAGATCAGCAGGGTGCCGTTGACGATCTCCACGGTTGCCGCAGGCAGGCCAAGGGAAATCTGGATGGCATCCCCGCCCACCAGGATACCGGCAAAAAAGATGCCGGAGACGACTGCATACAAAGGATTGAGTTTGGCCAGCCATGCCACAATGATGGCGGTGAACCCGTATCCTGAGGAAACCGACGCAGGATAGCTCAGGTAATGGTGGATGCCTGCCACTTCTCCCACCCCTGCCAGACCGGCCAGGCCGCCGGAAATTGCCATGAGGATCAGGGTGGTTTTAAAAAAATTGATGCCTGCGTATTTGCCGGCATCCGGATTTTCCCCCACCACCCGGGCTTCATATCCGAACCGGGTCCGGTAAATGATAATGGTGAGGACGGCGGCACAGGCAATGGCCAGGATCAGGGTGACATAATGGATCCGGGATCCGGGAATCACGCTGAGGATGGCGGCATCCGGCAGGTTGTCAGTGCCGGGAAATCCGAACCGGGAGGCCCCTTTCCAGGGGCCCACAATAAGCATGGTCAGGATGTGTGCACAGATATAGTTGAGCATCAAAGTGGAAATCACTTCGTTGATGGCATATTTTATTTTCAGTATGGCCGGGATAATGCCCCACAGGGCACCCCCTAAAAAACCGGCGGCAAACATCAATGGTATGATGACAAAAGAGGGCAGGGTGTTTCCGAAAGCAAGCCCGGTCCAGGTGGAAAAAATAGCCCCCATGAGCAGCTGCCCCTCAGCCCCGATGTTCCAGAACTTTGCCCGGAATGCCAGGGTCAGACCGGCACCGATAAGGATCAAAGGGATGGCTTTGGTGATGGTTTCCTTGAATCCGTAAATGGAACCGAATGATCCCTGGAATATTTCAGTGATGGCAAACAACGGGTTGACTCCGGCAATGAGAAAGATGATGCTGATGACCGCAAGCCCGGCTGCCAGAGAAAAAATATTGGTCATCAAGGTGCGTACCCGGGTGATCTTGTATCGGTCGGTGAAGGAAAGGCGTATCATGGGCAATGTCTTTGTGTTAATGATTACATGCGGCTGGACCCGGCCATCATCAGGCCGATCTCACACAGGCGCTTATCATCGGCATCAAAGATGCCCATGAATTCACCGGCAAAAATGACGGCGATCCGGTCGCAGAGTTCAAAAATTTCTTCCAGGTCTTCAGAAAAAAGCAGCACAGTACTGCCCTGTTTGCGCAGGTTGAGCAGGTGGTGCCGCAAAAATTCCGTGGCCCCCACATCCAGACCGTAGGTGGGGTGGGAGGCCACCAGAAGCTGTGGCTGTTCGCTGATTTCTCTGCCCAGTATCAGTTTCTGGATGTTGCCGCCGGAAAGGTTTCTGATCTGGTTGTCCAGGGAGTGGGTATGCACTTTGAAATCATCTACAATACCCTGGGCGTGATGTCTTACCTGGTCGTATTTGAGAAAATACCGCCGGGAAAATTTTTTCAGGTGGTGCTGCTTTAAAATGGCGTTGTCATAGAGAAACAGTCCCGGTGCAATACCGAACCGGATACGCTCTTCAGGAACATGGGAAACCCCGTGGTCATAAATATGTCTCGGGGACAGGTTGGTGATATCTTTGCCGTTGATGGTTACTTTACCGCTGTCGATCCTGCGGATCCCGGTGATGGCTTCTGCCAGCTCCCGCTGGCCGTTGCCCGCCACCCCGGCAATACCGAAAATTTCATTCTCATACAGGTCGAAACTCACCCCTTTTACCGCCGGCAGCCCCATATCCCCTGTCACATGCACCTGATCTGCGCACAGAACCTTACGTCCCCTGTCAATTTTTTCCCTGCTGATGGTAAAGACCACATCCCGGCCGACCATCATCCGGGCCAGGGTTTTTTTATCTGTTTTTTTTGTATAGGCACTGCCCACAATACCGCCCTTCTGGAGCACCACCACCCGGTCGCAGATGTTCATGATCTCATCGAGTTTGTGGGAGATGAAGATCACGCAGTGGCCGTCTGCTTTCATCTGCCGCAGAATATGGATGAGTTCTTCTATTTCTTTAGGGGTGAGCACGGAAGTGGGCTCATCAAGAATAAGCAGGTCAGCACCGTTGAGCAGCGCTTTTATGATCTCCACCCGCTGCTGTTCTCCGGCAGACAGCTGCCAGATTTTTTTGTTCAGATCAATGGTGAAATTGAACTGCCGGGAAAAGGATGCCACTTTTTCCCGGATTTTGATTTTCGGGAAAAAAAAAGGGGTGTCCTTGTATCCCAAAGCGATGTTTTCAATCACCGAGTGGTTCTGGATCAGCATGAAGTGCTGATGCACCATGCCGATGCCGTGAAGGATGGATTCCATGGGGTTGGTAATCCGGATGGGCCGGCCATTGATTTTGATCTGCCCTGCATCCGGCTGGTACAGCCCGTAAAGAATATTCATCAAGGTGGTTTTGCCGGCACCGTTTTCTCCCAAAAGCCCGAGGATTTCACCGGATTCCACAGACAGCGTGATGTCTTTGTTGGCATGAATGCCGTGAAAGGATTTGCTGATGCCTTCCATTTCAAGGCGAAGTATTTTTTTCATAAAGGATGTAACAGTGCGGTCCGGAAAAAAGATTTCCGGACCGCGGCATGATTGGGATTATTGGGGGATGGAACCTTCCACGTTATCCACATAGTACATGATGCTTAACAGATCGTCTTTGGAAGCACGTTCACCAGCCTTGATCTGCAGGGTACCTTTGCTGTCGTAAATGGGTCCGGTAAAGGGATCAAACACATCCACCCCTTGTTTCATCTGGTCATAGCGTTTCATGACCAGATCATAGGCAGATATTTTTCCGAATGCTTCGGTCTGGATCATGGCCTGTTTCAGGTCATCCACAAATTTGGGATTGATGGGGTCGGTTTCATTGCCTCCCAGGATGGCGGCACCTTCTTTGGCCAGCCACCATACATCCTGGTTGTTCCAGCTGCCGGTATGAATGTCTTTCAAAATTTTTACATACATCCCGCCCCAGTCCATGAGCTGACCGGAGACAACGGAATCTTTTCCATAGGGCTGCATGGCGGAATAATGGCTGAAGGTATAGATCTGTTTGCCTTTTTCCGTGTGAGACTGTCCCACCTCGATGACCGCCGGGGTGTCTTCGGTAAAGGCCAGGGTGTCGCACCCTTCGGCAATCAGGGACTCGGCCGCTTCTCTGGCTTTGTCCGGTCCGTACCAGGCATAGATCCATTTGACATGGACTTTTGCATCTGGATTGGCCGCCTTTATCCCTAAGGCATACGCATCAATGTGCCGGATCAGTTCAGGGATGGGAAAGGCTGCCACATAGCCGATTTTGTTGGTTTTGGTCAGGGCGCCTGCCATGATGCCGTTCAGGTAGTACATCTGGTACAGGTCACCAAAATAGGTGCCCACATTGTCCGAACGCTTGAACCCGGAACAGTGCATGAACAGCTTGTCCGGATACCGTTGGCCCGCCTTGATGGTAGGGTCCATGAAGCCGAAGCTGGTGGTGAACACCACATCACATTTCTGCTGCTGGATCAGGCGGTCGATGATCCGGTCACTGTCGGATTCCGCCACAGATTCCACATACACGGTTTCCAGCCAGTCAAATGTTTCTTCTGCATGTTTTCTGCCAAGATCATGGGCATGGGACCAGCCGTAATCTCCCACAGGCCCCACATAAATAAATCCGGCCTTGAGTTTCTTGTCTTCTGCGCCAAAGGCACCCGCTGAAAATCCCAATAAAATAATGGAAAAGACCAGCATAAACAGGGTCCATTTTTTCATCCCGACTTACTCCTTTTTTAGGTTAGGGGGTTAAAATATCAGGGGATAATACGATATTTGAGGGATTTTAGTCAACCTTTAAAAAACAGGGTGGAGGCAAACCGGGATAGCAGCACGCGGCAGTCTAAAGCAGTTTTTCTTTTAAAACCTGACAACCTGATTCATTCCGTTTTTT